>Ga0187892_10012132_pt1 | contig 10345 bp, 13 predicted proteins | sample MA1701073metaG_FD_139345 | JGI IMG/M metagenome (GOLD analysis project Ga0187892, IMG submission 139345) | Bio-ooze microbial communities from a basaltic lava cave in the Kipuka Kanohina Cave System on the Island of Hawaii, USA - MA170107-3 metaG ...
CGTGGTGGCGACCTGATCGACGCTGCCGCCGTGAAGTTCCTCGTCTCGCAAGCGGTCTAGCACCCTTCGGGACGTTCCCCGGTCGAAGCGGTCATCCGTGCATTCGGGTGGCCGCTTCGCCACGTTCGGGAGTTCGGGTTGAAGATCCTCTGGGCCTCCAATGCACCGTGGGCGCCGTCGGGCTACGGCACGCAGACGCTCCAGGTCGTCAGGCGCTTGCGCGCGGACGGCCACAAGGTGGCCATCGCCGCCAACTTCGGCATCCAGGCGCGGATGATGACCGACGACCTGTTGCCGGACGTGCCGATCCTCCCGGCGCTCTATGACGGCATCGGCAACGACATCCTCCCCGCGCACTACCAGTTTTGGAAGAACGCGGGTGGCGACGAACCGACCCGCCTGATCACGCTGTACGACGTCTGGCCCTACCAACGCGAGCGGTTCCGCGACATCCCCATCTCCTCGTGGGTCCCGGTCGACCACTACCCGCTCACGACCGCGGTAGCGGAGTGGTGCAAGGAGCACGACGTCATCGCGATGTCGCGCTACGGCCAGGAGCGGTTCACGGTCGCCGGCATCGACTCCACCTACATCCCGCACGCCATCGAGCGCGTGTACCGGCCCATCGACGACGCCCGCGAGGCGCTCGCCTGGGAGCCAGACGCCTTCTACGTCCTCATCAACGCGGCCAACAAGGGCGCCACGCCGATGCGCAAGGCGTGGTCCGAGATGTTCGGCGCGCTGGCGATGTTCATGCACGCGCATCCCGACGTGCGCCTCCACCTCCACACCGAGCGCATCGGCGCCAACTCGCCCGACCTGCAACAGATCATCGACTCGTGGCTCCTTCCGTCCGACCGGATCGGCTGGACGCCGCAGTACGCGCTCAAGACCGGCCAGGTGGACCAGGAGGACGTGGCGCGGCTCTACTCCGCGTCGGATGTCCTCCTCGCCACCTCGAAGGGCGAGGGGTTCGGCCTCCCCGTCATCGAGGCGCAAGCGTGCGGCTTGCCGGTCATCGTGTCCAACTGGACCGCCCAACCGGAGCTCGTCGGCGGCGGCTGGGTAGCCGACGTGCAACCGGACTTCGACGTCGGCCAGGGCGGCTTCTTCTGCACGCCCATCATCAGTAGCATCCTCGCTCGGCTCGAGGACGCCTACGCCGCGCGGCAAGACGCCGAGCGCTGGGCCGACCTCCGGGCGAAGGCCATCGCGAAGGCCGCCGAGTACGACGCGGACAAGGTGTTCGACGAGTACTGGCGTCCGTACATCGTACGTACAGAGGACCGGCCGACCCGCCAGCAACGCCGCGCGACGCGTCGGAAGAAGGCTGCATGAGAGTGGTCGTCACCGGCGGCGCCGGGTTCATCGGCCGCCATCTGGTCGAGCGCCTGCTGGACGCCGACTGGGACGTCGATGTCGTCGACGACCTCCGCTCCGGCGGTAGCGCGCCCGAGGGCGCGACGCTCCACGCCCAGCCCGTCCACAAGGCGCAACCGCACCCGTACCCCGACGTGATCTTCCACCTCGCGGGTCCGGTCGGTCCCGTCGGGGTCTTGCATCAGACCGGCCACATCGTGCCGGACATCGTGCGCGACGCCGGCCGCGTGCGCGACTGGGCCCTGTTCGCGGACTGCCCGCTCGTCTACGTCTCGACGTCCGAGGTGTACGGGTCGGGTGGCGTCGACGATGAATGCGACCCGACGACGTTCGCGGCGGCGGTGAGTGCGCGCAAGGAGTACGCGGTCGGCAAGCTGGCCGCCGAGACGATGCTCCGCGATACCGCGGCGCTCGACGTGCGGATCGTCCGGCCGTTCAACGTCGCCGGGCCCGGCCAGAGGGTCGACGGCGGGTTCGTCCTCCCTCGCTTCATCGCACAAGCCAGGGCCAACGTGCCGCTCACGGTCTACGCACCGGGCACCCAGCGGCGCGCCTTCACCCACGTCGCGGACATCGTGGACGGGCTCGTCCGGGTCCACGAGCGGGGCCGGCCGGGCGAGGTCTACAACCTCGGCAACCCGGCCAACGTCTGCGACATCCGCCAGCTCGCCCTCGAGGTCATCGCTGCCACCGCATCTCACTCGACCATCGAAGTCGTCGACCCTCGCACCCTATGGGGCCCCGGTTTCGCCGACGCACCGGACAAGGTGCCGATGGCGGCCAAGGCCCATATCGAGCTCGGCTGGTTCCCCACCAGGGACCGCGCGACGACCATCCGGGACGCCATCGGATGATCCAGGTCCTCGCCATCCCGGTCCTCAACCGCCCCGACCTCCTTGAGGCGTGCTTGCGGTCCATCGATGAGCCCGTCGAGCGGCTCGTGGTCATCGACAACTCGGGGAGTGGTGAGATGGGCGACCGGGCATCAGAGACGCGACCGGACGCGCTCATCGTCGACCCGCCGGCGAACCTCGGCGTCGCCGCGTCCTGGAACCTCGCGATCAAGTCCACGGCCGACGCGCCGTGGTGGTGCATCGTCAATGCCGATATGGCGTTCGCGCCGGGCTCACTGGCGCGCCTCGCCGGGGCGATGACGGATGCGCCCGAAGTGCGTTGCCTGTACGAGTTCGGCGCGTTCGGTATCACCGCTGCGGCCGTCGAGACGGTCGGCCTGTTCGACGAGAACTTCCACCCCATCTACTGCGAGGACACCGACTACCGCTACCGCTGCGGGCTCGCCGGTGTCCCGGTCATCGACATGCCTGACGACTCGACCCACGTCGGATCCGTCTCGTATGTCGGCAACCCTCGCGCCGACAACGGTCGGACCTACCCATCGAACCGGCGCTATTACGCCGAGAAGTGGGGCGGTGACATCGGTCGCGAGACGTTCACTTCGCCATTCGGCGCGGGCGGCTCCGTGGCCGACTGGACGTTGCGTCTCTCGCGCGTGCGGGATAACCGATGGTGAGGCGGCTCCTCGCCTGGCTCATCGCGCCGCCGCGCTGTAGCGGTTGCGGGCGCACGGTCCGAGAGGTCCGGCGCTCGCCATGTCGTGGGTGTGGGTCATCAGTCCGCACCGTCTCTCGCAAGGTCGATGACCGCATGGTCGCCGACGACAAGCTCTAGGAGAACCCGTGCACGAGCCCGTCGTCCGGCGCATCGGTCGGACAGTCCTCGACGTCTACGATGGCGTTGTCACCATCCGGGACGGCGACAAGGTCGCGCAACGCATCAGGATCGGCCCCAACAACGTTCACGCCGTGGTCATCCACCCGGACGGCTCATGGACCGACTGCGGCGTGTCCGAGAACGTGATGACGACCGCCAACAACGGCGGTCGGGACCAGGTGGCCGCCATGCTCGGCGGCAAGCTCGGCTTCGGTGTGTCGAGCACCATCGCCACGGCCTCATCGGCCACGTCCTTGACGGCCACCGGCACGCCGTTCACGACCGATGCCTACATCGGGCAAGTCGTCATCGCCGAGGAGTCGACCAACTCTCCGGTGCGCGCCACCATCAGTAGTAACACGACGTCCGTCCTGACGGTCGACGCCTGGCGCAACGGCGACGACTCGGCCGGTACCACCCCGGCCTCGACGGCCAACTACAACATCATCCCCGGCAACGCTCCGGCGCGCTACATCGCGCTGACCGAGAACGCGTCGGCGGCGTCGGCGTCGAGCACGTCGCTGACGGGCGAGATCACGACCGGCGGATGCGGGCGGGCGCTGGGCACGTACGCCCACACGCTGGGCGCGGCCACGTTCACGCTGACCAAGTCCTTCTCGGTCACCGCGTCCTTCCCGGCCATCCATCGGGCCGGGCTGTTCCAGGTGTCGACCGCAAGCTCGGCGTTGCTGTCCTTCGAGACGGTCCTCAACGCGGATGCCAACGTCGTGAACGGTGACACGCTCAGCGTCACCTGGACCATCACGATCAGCTAAGGCATGGCCCTCTGGACGCCGGGCGACCTGATGGGTCGGTTCGGCGAGGCGAACTTCTCCGCCCCGTCCTCGACCGTCGGGACCCAGATCACCGCCAGCTCGACCGCCGGGAGCAAGGGCTCGTGGACGCAGCTCATTGCCTCGACGGCCAAGGAGTATCACTGGCTCATCGTCGGCTTCACCGCGAACAACGCCTCAGCGACCATCACCAACGTCGTGGTGGACATCGGCATCGGGGCGGCCAGCTCCGAGATCGTGCTGGTACCGGACCTGCTCGTCGGCTCGCAGCCGTCCATCACGACCGACTTCGCGCCACACCTCTACGTCTTCCCCATCCGCGTCCCGTCAGGCTCGCGACTGTCGGCACGCTCGGCATCGGGTCCGGCCGGTTCTCTGACGTGCCGCGTCCTGATGTGGCTGTTCGGCAAGAACCCGAAGGTCCCGTCGTGGACCGGCTCCAAGGTGACGGCCTACGGCATCACCCTGTCGGGCGATGCGCGCGGCGTCGCCGTGACGCCGGGTGTGTCGGCCGCCGAGGGTAGCTGGACCCAGATCGTCTCTTCCACCGGCGACCGGTGCGAATACATCGTGCCGGGTTGGGGGATGCCTCAGACGACGACCGTCGCCAACCAGGTCTATGCCCTCGACTTCGGGTTCGGCGCGTCCTCGGCCGAGCAGGCGCTCGTCCGGGACATCCTCTTCATGACCGATACGAGCGAGCGCGTGCACGGCGGCTGGTGCATGCCCATCTACGCCGACCTCCCGGCCTCGACCCGGCTCGTCGCGCGGTTGTCGCAACACAGTACGACCGCGCAAGCGGTCGATGTCGCGCTCTATGGGGTGAGTTGACCGATGGCCGCAGAGAAGGAGAGCGGGTCGCAAGCGGCCAGCATCGGGACCGAGCACACGCTCAACGGCACGACGCCGGAGACGACCGATGGCGTCTACCAGCTCTGGATCGATACCTCGGCCATGGCCAACGGCGACACGCTGGAGATCCGCATCAAGGAGAAGGTGCGCTCCAGCGGCACGCAACGACTGGTGTGGCTGGACACGCTCGCCCACACGCAAGACGAGCCGGGCTGGTGCAGTCCGGCGCTCATCCTCCTCCACGGCTGGGACATGACCATCAAGCAGACGGCCGGGACGGGGCGTACGTTCGAGTGGTCCATCCGGTCGGCCTGACATGACCCAGGCCTGGGGATTGCCCATCCTCCGCCAGGCGGCGGGTGGCTCCACCGTCAACCGGACGGCCTCCGATACGCTCACCCTGTCTGACTCGCCGGCGCGCACCGGGACCTTCCTCCGGGCGCTCAGCGATAGCGCCGCGCTCGCGGATACCGTGGCTCGCGTCGGGACGTTCGCGCGGACGGTCGCCGATAGCGTCGGCCTCTCGGATGCGGTGACCCGCGCCGGGACGTTCGTCCGCACGCTGGCCGATAGCGTCGGCATCGCACAGACGGTCGCGCGCGCCGGGACGTTCCTTCGGACGCTGGCCGATAGCGTGTCGCTCGGCGATAGCGTCAGCCGGGCCGGGACCTTCCTTCGGACGCTGGCCGACTCGGCGTCCATCTCCGAGTCCGTGGCCGGCATCAAGGTCATCGTCCGGACGCTGGCCGACACGCTGACGACCTCGGATAGCGTGACGCGCACGCTCACCCTCGGCCGCGCGCTGGCCGATAGCGTCACGTCCTCGGACGCCGTCGCGCGCACGCTCACGCTCGCGCGCACCGTCAGCGACGCGCTCACCGCCTCGGACACCATCGCGCGTGCGCTCACACTGGCCCGCTCGGCGGCCGACAGCATTGGCCTCTCCGATGCCGTCACGCGTGCCCTCACGCTGGCCCGCTCGCTGGCCGATGCGGTGACGGCCTCCGATGGCGGGACCCGCGTCGTGACGCTGGTACGAACGCTGTCCGACTCGCTCAGCGCATCGAGCGTGGTGTCCGCGCTCAAGACGTCCGGCGCGATCGTCGGCGGCATCCCGCCGGCCATCGCCGGGGCCATCTCCAGCGTCATCTCGGCCGTCGCGGCGCACGTGCGTCCGGGCGGTGCGTCGAGCCACGACAGACCCGGCGGCAACGCTCGCCATGACAGACCGCGGTAGGTGACACGGTGCCGAACGTCCTCAAGCTGACCGTCGAGAACCCGGACGAGATCCGCAACGCTGGCGCGTACGACACCGACGCGCTCATGCGCGTGCAGTCGTCCGCGACCGAGACGGGCACCTTCGCCGACCTGACCGGTACCGGCTCGACGCCGACCGTCGCGGTCGTGGCCGCCACGCGCTCGTATACCGCCTACGACCCGAACGGCACGTCCTCGACGTGGTACCGGACGCGCTTCGAGAACGCCGCTGGGACGCGCCTGTCCGACTGGTCGGCCGCCTTCCAGGCGGGCGACGAGACGGCCGGGTTGCTGTGCGGCGTCGATGACGTCTGGCAAGCGGTCGGCACGGGTAGCCCGTCGGCCAACGATGCCGAACTCATCATCGACAACATCCGCCAGGTGTCGCGCCAGATCGAGAACTACTGCGGCCGCTGGTTCGCGCCGCGACCGCTGTCGGGCACGACCACCTACCGGTTCCATACCGAGTCCGGCTACTCGTTGTGGATCCCGCGCGGCATCCGAAGCATCACGACGCTGGGCATCGGGGCCGAGGACCAGCCCGACTCGGGCGGGACGTACACCACCGCGACCGCGACCGACTTCTACATCGACCCGCCGGTGGTCCAACGGACGGACCCGGCGAACGACCCCGGCTTCTGGGTGCGCTTGCGGTCCCAGGCGGCGACGTACTTCGTCGACGCCACGTTCGGGGCGCAGATCACCGGCGCATTCGGCTACGCGCGGGTCCCCGATGACGTGCAAGGTGTCACCACCCGCGCCGCCATCCGCAAGTACATCGGCAAGGGCGGCGCCGTCACGGCCGTCGGGCCGAACGGGACGGAGTTGCTGTTGCCGGATATGGCGGGCTCGGACCGCACCGTCCTCGACTGGTACAAGCGGCGCGTATGAACACGAAGTCCATCGCCGCCGCCATCGCGGGGCGCTACACGGGCATCACCGCCACCGTGAACGGGGTCACCGAGGCGCTCGTGCTCTGCACGGCCAGCTTGCCGAACACGGTCGCCAAGGGGCCGGTGATCCTGGTCTATCCGCCGAGGGGCGTAGTCGGCCTCGGCTCGCCGATGCCACTCGGGCATCGCAACGACGTCCTCACCTTCCCGGTCCGCCTCCTTCGCGACCCGCTCGACGTCCCGGTCCGCAGCGACGCGCTGTACGCCTGGTATGACGCCATGCGCGATCGCGTCGAGGGCGACATGGACCTAGGCCTCGGAGCCTACGTCAAGTGGGCCGAGACGAACGGGCCCGTCCGGCTGGAGCTGGACGGGGAGAGCTATGCCCAACCCGGAGCCGTCGGGGGCCTCGGGACATTCGATGTGGTCGAACTGCCGGTCACCGTCCAGCTCGACGAAGCCGTCAGCATCAGTATCTAGGAGTACGACCCGATGGCCCTAGAGGTCTTCACCGCAGCGCGCATCGGCCTCGAGGCCACTCGGGGCACGTCGGTCACGCCGACCCGCAACCTGTCCGCAAGCTCGTTCATCTGGGAACAGACCATCGCCACCATCCGGCCCGAGGAGTTGCGCAACAACTACGAGGGCTGGTGGTCGGCGACGGCCGGCGTCGAGCGCAACACGTTCCAGATGAACGGCCGGAACACCTATGAGCAGATGATCCTGCTCGGCAACATGTTCGTCGCGCCGCTCGGCACCGCGTCCGGGACGACCATCTCGGGCGGTACCGCGTGGACGTTCACGTTCACGCCGTCGGGTACGGCCGACAACGTCAAGACCGGGACGGTCCAGGTGGCCGAGGCCGACACCATCGCCACCGCACCCGGCGTCGAGCTCAAGTACCTCTTCGGCCAGACGCTCAACCTGCACTGGGAGAAGAACGACGACGCCGGGCTCCAGTTCGATGCGTCGTACCTGTCGGCCGGCACGGCTACCCAGATCACCGCCTTCACCGGCTCACCGACCGACCTGAACCAGTTCCCGGTGTCGATGAACAACACGCAGACTTATATCGACGCCACCACCATCGGCACGACCGCCGATACGAACGTCGTGTCGGTGGACTGGACGCTCAACCTGAACCCGGTCCCGTTCTACTCGCTGAACAACAGCGCCGGCGTCACGTCGGTCTTCCGCCCACAGCATCGCGCGTGGACGGCGCGCATCGTCCGCCAGTACGCCTCCAACTCGGAGTGGAACGTGTACGGGACCAAGGCCGAGCGCAAGATCCGCGTCCGATCGCTCGGTACCGCGGTGGCGGGCATCAACGACAAGGTCGACCTCGACCTCTACGGCGTCATCACCGAACGCTCGAAGAGCAACGTCGACGGCATCACCACCGAGGAGCTGACCCTCGAGCCGATCGTCGACACGGGCGCCGGGACGATCAGCTTCCAGCTCGTCGTCGTCAACCACTCCTTCGGGACGCTCTAGGGCGTCCACGGCGCCGGGGCGCCGATCTCTTCGGGCCGCCTCCCCGAACGGGCGGCCCGGCCCCGTTCGGGAGCACATATGCCGCGTATCGAGTTGCGCGACGGCCAATGGGCCGAGTTGCGCGAGCGCATCAGTCACGCCCAGGACAAGGAGATCATCCGGACCCGCCTTCGCGGGCGCACCGATGAGACGGCCAAGCCGGACCTCGTGACCGCCACGGTGCGGGTCTTCCTCCGCGACTGGAATGTGCGCGACCCGGACGGGCGCGATATCCCGGTGTCCGACGAGGACGCGGTGGACCGCGCCCCGGACGACATCGTGGACATGCTCATGGTCCGGGCCACCGAGCTCTACACCGGGGCGACCCTGACCGACCCGCTGACGGGCGAGCCCTTGCCAAACCCTACTCCGCGCTCATCGGACGCCTCCTCATCGGCGGACGGGTGAGCGAGGGCGACATCGACCGCCTACCGGACCCGTCGGCCTTCCGGGACGCGATGTTCCTGCACGTATCCGGGACGTGGACCGCCCGGAGCCTCGACGAGGCGGACGCGCTCACGCTGGCCCTGGTCAGACGCTTCCGCACCCCTGTCACACGGAGCGACTGAATGGCCCGGACGCCGATCACCACGACCATCGACCTGTCCGGCCCGTTCTTCACCAAGGACCCCCGGCGGACCTTCCTACAGAACGTGCGGGACCTCATGGACGTCATAGCGCGCGAGGGCGAGGCGGACGTCAAGGCGCAGTTGCGCCAGGGCGAGCCGGCCCGCGCTCCGCTGTCGGCCGGACTCAGCCCGGCGCGTGTGTCGGGCCACGTCCGGGGCCGCGTGTCGAGCCTCAGCGGCCGCCGCTGGGCGTACACGGCGGTCGTGTCCGTCAACAACAGCGGGCTGTCCAAGAAGCAAGGCATCGCGCTGATGGCCGCCGCGGCGGTCGTCGAGCGACGCACGGGCGCATTCAAGCGCACCGGCAGGCGGCTCCGCAAGGCGGTGAAGCGGGCGAACCTGACCAAGGGACTGTGACGGATGGCTGAGAACCTCGTCAGGGTCCGCGGCACGTTCGACGACAAGATCTCGTCCAAGCTCGCCAAGATCCGCGACAACTTCGACCGGCTCGGCAAGTCCGGCGGCTTCAAGGCGCTCGCGCAAGGCGTCGGTCTCGGCATCGGCCAGGCCGCCTTCAACGTCCTCGGGGGCGCGGCCTACAAGGCCGGCGAGTTCATCGGCGATAGCATCGACAAGGCGTCCGCCCTGAACGAGACGCTATCCAAGAGCCGCGTCATCTTCGGCGAGTCGGCGCGGACCATCGAGGACTGGGGCGAGGGGGCCGCGTACGGCTTCGGGCTCAGCAAGCAAGCGGCCGTCGAGGCGGCCGCCACGTTCGGCAACTTCTTCACCGGGCTGGGCAAGAGCCAGCCGGAAGCGGCCGCCATGTCGAAGCGACTGGTGGAGCTGGCGGGCGACCTTGCCTCGTTCAATAACCTCGACCCGACGGACGTCCTCGACAAGTTGCGATCCGGTCTGACCGGCGAGGCCGAGCCGTTGCGCCGGCTCGGCGTGTTCCTGAACGAAGGCAAGGTCAAGGCCAAGGCGATGGAGCTGGGCCTCGCCGGGGCGACCGGTGAGCTGACCGAGGGCGCCAAGGTGGCCGCCCGCTACGCGCTCATCCTCGACGAGACGACGACGGCGCAAGGCGACTTCGCGCGCACGGCCGGCGAGGTAGCGAACCAGCAACGCATCCTGAAGGCCGAGATCGACGACGCCCAGGCCGCCCTCGGCGAGCGGCTCTTGCCGGTCCAGAAGGATGTCACCCGTGCGTCGCTCGACTTCCTCATCGCGGCGGGCGCCATCGCCGATAGCTTGAGCGGAAAGGTGACGCCCGAGTCACTCGCGTTCGCGCGGGCGATGGGCAAGCTCAGCGACGAGCAGTTCAGGGCCGAGC
>Ga0187892_10012133_pt1 | contig 10344 bp, 5 predicted proteins | sample MA1701073metaG_FD_139345 | JGI IMG/M metagenome (GOLD analysis project Ga0187892, IMG submission 139345) | Bio-ooze microbial communities from a basaltic lava cave in the Kipuka Kanohina Cave System on the Island of Hawaii, USA - MA170107-3 metaG ...
GATGCCCACGGCGTGGCCGTTGTAGAGGACGGCCGTCACGTCGAGGTTTTCAGTGAGCCACGGCGCGGCCTCGCCGAGCGTGTCCGCGGCGAGCGTGAACTGATCGTAGCTCTGCTGATCCATGAAGTGGAAGTCGTCGCCGTCCCGGTAGAGGAACTGCACCGTTCGGATCGCGACGTCGGGTTCCTCGAACCGCTCGCCGGCCTTGAAGGTCCGGTCGTTCACCTGGCCCGTGACGACGTGGCGGAGCCGCACCTTGACGAGCGTGGCCGCGCCGCGCGCGGACGGCGACTGCGTCGTGTACTCGTCGATCGTGTACGGCTCGCCGTCCACCAGGATGCGGGCCCCGCGCTTGAAGTCCCCCGTGGCGATCATCGTCCCCGTGAAGTACAAGCGACGCGGTGCCGCTTCAAACCCCCGGGCCGGAGGGCCGCGCATGAGCACGCCGCCGGGTGTGCGCGTCGTGCTGGCGCCCAACGCCGGCATCATGACCGGGCCCGGGACGAACCAGTACCTCGTGGGCGAGGGCGACGGCGCGGTGCTGATCGACTGCGCTGTGCTGGACGACGAGAACCGCCGGCGGTTCGCCGCCGCCGGCTCGCGACCCCAGGCGCTCTGGCTGACGCACATCCACCCCGACCACGTCGGGGGCGCCCACGCGGCCCGCGAAACGTTCGGGCTGCCAATCGCGGTGCACCGTTCGCGGCGCGACTTCGTGGTCGGTCCCGGCCCGCTGCGGGCCGAGCGCGCACTCGACGACGGCGACGAGCTGGCGTTTCCGGGCGGGCGGTTGCGTGTCATCCACGCGCCCGGACACGAATCGGGCCACGTCTGCTACTACGAGCCCGAGCGCCGCTGGCTCTTCACCGGCGACAACGTGCTCTCGATCGGCACGGCCGTCATCGCGCCGCCCGACGGCAACATGCGACAGTACCTCGCTACGCTCGCCCGGCTGCAGGCGCTCGACCTCGCCGTCATCTTCCCCGGTCACGGACCGCCCATCGACACGCCCCACGAGAAGCTCGCGGAGTACATCGCGCATCGCCAGGAGCGCGAGCGCCAGGTGCTGGACGCGCTGCGCGCCGGTGCGACGTCCCCCGAGGAGATGGTGCCGCGCATCTACACCGACCTCCATCCGGGCTTGTTCTGGGCGGCCGCGGCGCAGCTCCGAGCGCACGTGGACAAGTTGGTGGCCGAGGGAGTCGTCGCGAACGAGGAAGGGCGGCTGCGCCTGGCGTGAGCCGCCGTGTCGGTTCGACCGGCGCGCTGATGGTGGCGCTCGCGCTGTCCGCGCTGGCGTGCTCCAGCGTCCGGGCGCCCGCTCTCTACCGCGCCGCGCGCGATGGTGATGTAGCGACAGTGGAGTCACTGCTCGCGCACGGCGCCGACGTGAACGCTCGCACCGCGCGCGGAGATACGCCGTTGCACGGGGCAGCCAGATCCGATGCCCATCTCGCTACGATCGAGCTGCTGATCGCCGAGGGCGCCGACGTGAACGGCAGAGGGCGGAACGGCCGGACACCGCTGTTGATCTCGGCATTGGCGGGTGCCAGCGGCGTCACCCGGGTACTGCTCGCGCACGGCGGCGATCCGGACCTCCAGGAGCGGTTCATGGGCTTGTCTCCGTTGGAGGTGGCATCGACGTTTGGGCACGTGGGGATCGCACGTGCTCTTCTCGACGCGGGCGCGAATCCCGGGGTGCGAACCAACGATGGGGCCACGCCACTCCACTCGGCGGCATACTCTCAGCAAGTGGCGGTCGTGGAACTGCTGCTCGCTCGCGGCGCGCCGGTGGATGCTCGAACCGAGCTTGGAGGCACCCCGCTTCACTCGGCCGCGTTTCCCAGCCGCCCCGCCGGCCAGACGACCGTGCCGGCGCTGATCCTCGCCCGCGGGGCGGACGTCAACGCCCGGGACGCCGAAGGACACACCCCGCTGGACTATGCGATTCTCGCGGGCGATACCGCCGTCATCGAGGTCCTGCGATCGGCCGGCGGGGTGCCGGGAGCGCCCATCCCTCCGCTCGACTGACGCGGGCCCGGATCGAGGAGGCTGACCGTCGACATGACCGCTACGGCCGCGCCGAATCACATCCTGTACCCGGTGTTCGCGATGTTCCTGCTGGTCGCGACCGTGCTGCTCCGCATGCGGTCGATGCGGTTCGGGGCGGTGGCGCGCAAGGAAGTCCACGTCAGCCACTACAAGGCCTACGACGGCGACGAGCCCGAAGCGTTGCGGGTGATCGCCAACCACTTCCGCAATCTCTTCGAGGTGCCGGTCCTCTTCTACGTGGGCGCGCTCATGATCTACGTGACCCACCAGGTGACGTGGTGGCTGGTCGGGTGCGCATGGGTCTACGTGGCCTTCCGCTACGCGCACAGCTACGTGCACCTCACGTCGAATCACATCCTCACGCGGCTCAGCCTCTACTTCGCGAGCGGCTTCGTGCTGGTGGCGATGTGGGCGACGCTGTTGGTGCAGCTGCTCCGGGCGGGATAGCGGCGAAGCCCCATGAACTGCACGAGCTGCGGCAGGGCGAACCGGCCGTCCGCGCGCTTCTGCGATGCGTGCGGCGCCGCACTCGCCGCGCCGAGCGGCGACTCGGGCATCGCCCGCAAGGTCGTCACGATCGTCTTCGCCGATCTGATCGGCTCGACGTCGCTGCACGAACGCCTCGACGCGGAGTCCGTCCGCCGCGTGATGGACCGCTACTACCGCGCGCTGCGGGACGTGGTCGACGCGCACGGCGGGCGGGTGGTGAAGCTGCTCGGCGATGGTGTCATGGCGGCCTTCGGGGTGCCCCGGGTCCGTGAGGACGACGCCGTGCGGGCGGTGCGGGCCGCCGTCGGCATGCAGGACGCCGTGCGCATGCTCGTTCGCGAGCAGCGCGGTGTGCTGGACGGCGTCGGGCTGCGGGTCGCGGTCAACACCGGCGAGGTCGTCGTGAGCGAGGACAACACCGACGTCGTGGGTGACCCCGTGAACGTTGCCGCGCGCCTGCAGGAAGGGGCGAGCGACGGCGACGTCCTGATCGGCGAGTCGACGCGGCGGCTGGTCGGCGAGCTCGTCACGCTGGCGCCGGCCGGTCCGCTGGTGCTGAAGGGGCGGTCCGAGTCCGTGGCGGCGCATCGCGTGGTCTCGCTCGAACGCCCCTCCGGTGCCGCGGCCACGCCGTTCGTCGGCCGCGACGAGGAGCTTCGCCGGCTCATTGCCGTCTACGACGTCGCCGTGACGGCGCGCGCCGCGCGGCTGGCGGTCGTGCTGGGGTCCCCCGGCCTCGGCAAGTCGCGCCTCGTCGCCGAGGTGGTGCGTCGCGTGGGCGACGACGCCACGGTCCTCACCGCGCACTGCGACGCGGCCGGGGGACCGACGTTCGCGCCACTGGTCGACGCGTTCCGGAGGCTGCTCGGCCTCGACGCAGCGGCCGACCCCGAGATCGTGCGGATCGCGATCGGGGCGGTTCTACCACCCGGCATCGTCGAGCAGCCGCGCCTGGTCGATGGGATGGTGGCGCTCCTCACCGGAACACCCGCCGCGCCCGACGAGACCTTCTTCGTCGTGCGCCGGTTTCTCGCCGCGCTCGCCGTCATTCGGCCCGTCCTGCTGGCGATCGACGACCTCCAATGGGGCGAGTCCCTGCTGCTCGACCTCACCGAGCACTTCGTCCAGTGGACCGGCGATGCGGCGGTGATGGTGCTGGTAGCCGCCCGGCCCGAGCTACGGGACATGCGTCCGTCGCTCGCAACTCCCCGCGGCTGCGCGCACGACGTCGTGACGCTCGGTGGGCTCGACGCGGCGGCGGCGACGCGACTCGCCGCCAGCGTGATCGGCGCCGACGCATTGCCCGCCGCCGTCGCCGGGCGTGTGCTCGCCACCAGCGAAGGCAACCCGCTGTTCGTCGGCGAGCTGGTGCGCATGCTCGTCCAGGATGGGGCACTCAAGCGGGAGGGCGACCGCTGGACGGCGGGTGTCGAGCTGGCCGAGCTGGAGATGCCACCGACGATCCACGCCTTGCTGGCGGCCCGCCTGGAGCGTCTCGACGCCGCCGATCGCGCCGTGCTCGAGCGTGCCGCCGTGGTGGGCCGGCAATTCTCGCGCGCCGCGGTGGCCGCGTTGCTGCCGGTCGAGACGCGGGGGGGCCTCGATGCGCGTCTCGACGGGCTGCGCCGCAGCGAGCTGATCGAGCACGACGCCGGGTGGTTCCTCGGGGAGCCAGCGCTGCGCTTCCATCACGTGCTCATCCGCGACGCGGCCTACCGGCGCATCCTGAAGGGCACGCGCGCGGAGCTTCACGGCCAGCTCGCCGAGTGGCTGGAAGCGCGTGTGGGCAGCACGGTCGAGCACGACGAGACGATCGGGTGGCATCTCGAGCAAGCCCATCAGCATCTCCGGGAGCTCGGTCCGCTCGACGCGCGGGGCCGGGCGGTCGGCGCGCGTGCGGTGCGCCATCTCGCGGCCGCGGGCCGGCGCGCGCTCGCGCGCGACGAGCTCGCCGTGGCCGCGAGCTTGCTCGGGCGCGCGCTCGAGCGCCTCGACCCGGACGATCCGGCGCGTGCCGAGCTCGCCCTCGACTCGTGCGAGGCCTTGCTCGCCGCGGGCAACGTGACGGCGGGCGCGGTCGCCGTCGACGAGCTCGGACGGCACGCAGGAACCTCGGCACGCCTGGGGGCGTGGCATACGTGTTTTGTCGGGCAGCTCGCGGCCCTCACCAACCCGCAAGCGTTGCGGACCACCATGGACGGCGTCGCGTCGGCCGCCGATACGCTGGCGGCGCTCGATGACGCGGCAGGCGAAGCCAAGGCGCATTCGGTGCACGCGCTCGCGCTGGTTCGCCTCGGCAAGGTCGGGGCGTGCGAGGCGGCCCTCGACCGGGCGCTGGCGGCTGCGCGGCGCTCTGGGGACCGAGTCCCGTCATGCGTGCCAGCGGCCGCTGTCTCGACGTCGTGCGCGTGTTGCGCATCACGCAAGGCGCACCCGCCGTCGAGGCGGTGGCGCTACGTTGCCAGGCCGTCCTGGAGGCGTTGCGCGGGCGCGCCGACGCGGCGCAACGCATGATCGCGGCGTCGCGGCAGATGGTGGAGGAGCTGGGGATCACGCATCGCGTGCTCGAAGTCGACGTGTTCGCCGGCTTGATCGAGCTGCTCCAGGACGACGCCGTCGGGGCGGAACGCCGGTTGCGGAGCGCCTACGAGGGGCTGAAGGCGCAGGGCCTCGGCGTCGATGCCGCGCAGGCCGCGGCGCTCTTGGGACGCGCGTTGCTGGCGCTCGATCGGGGAGCCGAAGCCGAGGCATTGAGCCACGAGAGCGAAGCGCTCGCCGGCGACGATCTGAAGGCCGCGAGCGCCTGGCGCGGCGTGCGCGCGGAAGCGCTCGCCCGTCGCGGGCAGGCCACGGCAGCGGTCGACTGCGCTCGCGCCGCGGTCGAGATCGCGGCGGCGACCGATGCGCTGCTCGACCACGCCGACGCCCGGCTGGCGCTCGCGGTGGCGCTGCGCGCGGCGGGACGATCCGAGGACGCCGACCTGGAGGCTGCACGCGCCATCGACCTGTGGGAGACCAAGGGTGCGACGCTCCTCGCCGACCGGGCGCGCGGTCAGGGCGCATCGGCGGCCGAGCCGTCAGGACAGCCACGCTCCCTCGGGGTTCGGTGGCGCGACGAGCAGGAGGGACCAGCGCGTGAGGGTCGCTCGCCGTCGCCGTTCGCGAACACCGCGACACGAACGTTCGACGAGTTCATGCGCTGCTGGCAGGCACGCGACTGGGAGGGGGTCGTTGCCGTGTGCGCTCCGACGGCGCTCCTGGTCGATCGCCGGTCGCTGACGGGCGTGGACGTGGAGGGCACGGACTTCCTCGCCAGCCTCCGCGTCGTGTTCGACATGACCTTCAGCCGTTGGCAAGGCGATCTGCTCGCGACGCGCGGCGATCGTCTGGCGCTCTATCGCTGGCACGCAGAAGCCGACGATCCCTCCACCGGGCCGGTGGTGGTGGAGTATCTCGGCGTCAACGAAGTCGACGCCACGGGCCGTGCCGTGGTGAACCTCGCATTCGATGCCGACCTCCTCGACGAAGCCTACGAGGCGCTCGACGCCCGCTACGCGGCGGGCGAAGGTGCACCCCATGCGGCCCTGCTCGCCACCAACGCGCTCTTTCGTCGCGCGTCGGCGGCGCGTGATTGGGACACGGTCGCCGGCCTGCTGCCGGCGGACTTCACGCTCACGAGCCATCGCCGCGTCGTCGGCAGTGTCGCGATCGGTCGCGACGAATACCTGGCGACGCGGGGCGCGGTCGACGACCTCGGGCTCGAAGGCGACCTGCGTCTCGACCATGTCCTGCGCGTTTCCGACACGGCGAGCGTGCAGGTGGTGACCTGGTTCGGCACCATCAGCGGTGGGCTCTTCGAGGATTCGTTCGTCTCGTTCTATCTCCACGACGGCGAACGACCCCACGCCATCGAGCTGTACGATCTCGACCAGCTCGACACGGCGCTGGCACGCTACGAGGCGCTCGGCAAAAGCGCCGCGAAAGCGCGCTTCTCGAACGCAGCGGCACGGGCCCAGGTGGAGGACGAGCGCCGCTGGCGTGGACGCGACTGGGACGGGGTGGTCGCGTCTTTCGCCCCCACGTTTCTGCTGGAGGACCGGCGTACGCTCGTCGGGGTCGACCTCGGCGGCGAGCAGTTTCTCGCCAACCTCGGACTTCTCTTCTCGGCTTCACGGAGCCGCTTGGAGAGCGAGGTCCTGGCCACGCGAGGTGAGCGCCTGGTGCTGCTGCACGTGCGAATCTCGGGCGAAGCCGGCGAGGGCGGCCGCTTCGAAGAACAACACCTCGCCGTGGTTGAGCGGGGTGCCGACGGCCGCGTCGTCGGCCTCGTCACCTTCGACCTCGCTGACGTCGCGGCCGCGTACGCGGAGCTCGACCGACGGTATGCCTCCGGCGAGGGGAGAGCGTACGCCGATCTGATCGCGCAGCTCCAAGAATTTGGCAGGGCCGAACCGGACGCGCTCCTCGAGCTGTTTCCGGCGGATTTCACGGTGCTGAGCCACCGGCGGTTCGCGAGCACGGAAACCCGCCTCGACCGCGGCGCGTTCGTTGCGAGCCTTCACGCCTTTGACGACCTGGACGTTCGCGTCGACGTGCGGGTCGATCACATGCCGCGGCTTTCGAGCGGCGCGGGCGTCGTGGTGTTGAGCTCGCGAGGCACGATCCAGGGCGGCGCCTTCGAGCACGACATGGTCGTCGTCCACGTCCACGACGGTAAACGGTTCCGCTCCTGGGAAGTGTTCGACCTGGATCAGACCGACCGCGCGCTGGCGCGCTACGACGAGCTCACGAGCACGGCGGCGCATCACGGCATCGACACGGCGGCGACGCGCTGGCTCGAAACCCACGCGACCGACCACCACCATCGGGTGCTGGGTACGCGCGGAGAACGGCTGGTTCTCGCGCGCTGCGGGACCGAGGGACCCGAAGACGGCGCCACTGATCCGATGGCGCGCGCGCCGCTCGCGATCTTCGAGGTCGACGAGTCGGGGGTGGGCAGACGGGGCGAGGTCTTCGACTCGGCCGATGCTGCCCCGGCCTATGCGGCGTTGGATGCGCTGTTCGCGAGCGGAGAGGGGGCGGTGCACGCGGGTGTCTGGGCAGGAATGGATGCGTTTGCGCGTGCCTTTGCGAGTCGCGACTGGGATCGATTGACGGCGCGGCTCAGCCCGGATCTCGTGGTGTACGATCGTCGCCTGATCGGCTGGGAAACCCTGCACGGCCCGGGCGCGTACGTGCAGGCACTCCGCTCGCTCGTCGAGCTCGCTCCCGACGTCCACTTGCGGCTCGACCACGTGACGATGACCGAGTACGGCTATCTCGTCATCACCACCTGGGTGGGCACGCGTGAGGGAGGCGCCTTCGAGACGCCGAGCCTCATGGTGGCCGAGCTCGACGGCGCCAAGCGGATCCGCCGCTTCGATCAGTACGACATGGACGACCTCGCCGCCGCGCTGGCGCGCCTCACCGTGGTGGCGGCCCGTGCGCCGGGCGATCCGCTGGTCATTCCGCCGAATGCCGCGACGCGCGCCCGCGACCGCTGGCAGCGGGCCGTCGAAACGAACGACCGTGCCGCCCTCGAAGCCTTGTGCGCGCCGGAATTCCTCCTGGACGACCGCCGCCGCGTCGCCTCGGCCACGCTGGATCGGGAGACGTACATCCGGAACGCCACGCTGATCGGCGCCGCGGTTCCCTCGATCACGCGGACGCTGCTCGCGACCAGCGGCGATCGTCTCGCGCTCGAGCGCACACGCTGGACGGCGTCGCTCGACGGCAGCAGCGTCTTCGACATGGAGCATCTCGTCGTCGTCGAGGTCGACGGCCAAGGCCGCTTGCTCGCCGTGACCTCGTTCGATCCCGACGAGCGTCGCGCCGCGGGCGCGGAGCTCGCCGAGCGATACGCGCGAGGCGAGGGCGCGGCCTGGATGCCGGCGCGCGCGCGCGACTTCTTCCGGGGGCTGCGGGCACGCGACGTCGCCCGGTGCCGGGCGGCGTTGCCCGAGGACTTCACGTTCCATGACCACCGTCGTACGGGTCCAGGGAAGCAGGAGGGGCTGGACAGCTACGGCTGGTGGCTCACCTCGCTCTGGGAGCAATCCCCCGACGGGATGATCGAGACGCTCTACGTCGTCGCGGCGGAACCCCACGGATCCGTCGGGATGGGCCGCACCTACGGCACGCTGCCCGGCGGCGGACCGTTCGAGATGCTCTTCGCGCGGTTGATGGTCGTTCGCGGGGACGACATCGCGGCCATCGAGCTCTTCGAGCCCGAAGACATGGAGCGCGCGCGCGCCCGCTTCGAGGCGCTGCGTCCGGCCGGCTGAAGCGATGTCCGGCGCGATCCACCACCTGGACGTCACCGTGCGCGACCTGGCGCGGTCGACGGCATTCTACGATCGGGTCCTGCCCCGCATCGGATTTCGCCGCAGCCACGACGTGCCCGAGGGGCCGATCTGGGCCGGCGCCGCGATCGAGATCGGGCTGCAGGAGGCCCATCCCGCCGCGCCGGCGCACGATCGCTACGCGCCCGGACTCCATCATCTGGCGTTCCACGCACCCACGCGCGCCGCCGTCGACGAGCTGCACCGGACGCTGGTCGCCGAGGGCGTGCCCATTCTCGATCCGCCCGCCGAGTACCCGCGGTATGCTCCCGGATACTACGCGCTGTTCTTCGCCGATCCGGACGGCATCAAGCTCGAGTACGTCTACACGCCCACGTGGCCGACCGGCGCGGCTTGAGCCGCGGCGGTCGGGCCCATACGATCGCGCCCGCATGAGCGCCGCCCCCGTCGATCGCTTCGCCCCCTTCGCCGACAAGATGCGCGATGCCGGGCTGCCCGCCATCGCCGTCGATTGCTTTCGCTACTACTTCGAGCGCTATCTGCGGGGCGACACCGGCACTGTGCCGGAATCGAGCATCACGCCGCTCGAAGACGTGGCCGACGCCACCGAGCTCGCGCGCTACCGGGACGCGGGGCGCCGCGCCGTCGAGCGCGCCGTCGTGGTCAAGCTGAACGGCGGCCTCGGCACGAGCATGGGCCTCTCGGCCGCCAAGTCCCTCCTGCCGGCGAAGGACGGGCTCTCGTTCCTCGACATCATCGTCCGGCAGGTACTGCACCTGCGACGGGTGTACGGGTGCCCGCTGCCGCTCGTGCTCATGAACAGCTTTCGCACCCGCGCCGACTCGCAGAAGGTGCTGGCGCGGTACCCGGAGCTCGCGGGCGAGCTGCCCGCGGACTTCCTGCAGCACAAGGTGCCGCGCATCACGAAGGACGCCGGCGCGCCCGCGGCGTGGCCGGGCAATCCGGAGCACGAGTGGTGTCCCCCCGGCCACGGCGACCTCTATCCGGCGCTGGTCAGCTCGGGGCTGCTGGACGCGCTGCTGGCTCGCGGCATGCGCTGGGCGTTCGTCTCCAATTCCGACAACCTCGGCGCGGTCCTCGACGTGGACATCCTCGGCTGGATCGCCAGCGAGGAGATCCCGTTCGTGATGGAGGTCGCGGACCGCAGCGAGGCCGACAAGAAGGGCGGCCACCTCGCGCGCGATCGGGCCGGCCGGTTACTGCTCCGCGAATCCGCGCAGTGCCGGAAGGAGGACGAAGCGGTCTTCCAGGACGTGCTGCGCCATCGCTACTTCAACACCAACAACCTGTGGATCGACCTCGAGGTCCTGGCGCGGGTGCTGCGCGAGCGCGGCGGCATCCTCGGGCTGCCGATGATCACCAACGAGAAGCCGGTCGATCCCGACGACCCGGCGTCGCCGCGCGTCGTCCAGCTCGAGACCGCGATGGGCGCGGCCATCGC
>Ga0187892_10012135_pt1 | contig 10343 bp, 7 predicted proteins | sample MA1701073metaG_FD_139345 | JGI IMG/M metagenome (GOLD analysis project Ga0187892, IMG submission 139345) | Bio-ooze microbial communities from a basaltic lava cave in the Kipuka Kanohina Cave System on the Island of Hawaii, USA - MA170107-3 metaG ...
ATACATCGAATCATGTGAAGCGAATCAATTGCGCGATCTTCGGAACATCTACAGCCGTTCTAAATTCTGGAAGGAACAAATCGGTGACCGACCAGCAAGATCGATTCTGCCTGCAGACGTTGAGAGGTCCATGAAAGTGCTTGCTGGTCGCCGCTTCCGGTCCGGCGGACACAAGACCGTCAAACCGGGCGGTCGCGCGAAGGCAACGATTAACCGCTACCTAGCCTTGCTGAAGACCGCTTTCTCGAGAGCGCTTGAAAACCGCAGACTAGCGCACAGTCCTTTCGATGCGATCAAACTTCACAAAGTGAATAACAAGCGCGTCCGTTGGCTTGCCGACGATGAAGAAAAACGGCTATTTGCGATTGTGAAAGATCCAGTCGATTGCGCAAAGATCAACGCAGCTCTCCTTACTGGAATGAGAGCTCAGGAAGAATGGCAATTGAAATGGGGAGATATCGATTTTCGCCAGGAGATCTTGACGGTCCGGGATTCCAAGTCTGGAGAGGGTCGTCATATTCCGATCAACTCCAGCCTCCTGCAAATTCTGCGGAGTCTGCCGCGGCGGCTCGACAATCCCTATGTCTTTTGCGGTCGCAAAGCCGGGGAACGGGTTACGGACAAACCCAAGAATTGGGAGAAATGGCTGGCAGCGGCGAACATTCAGGATTTCCACTGGCATGATCTTCGCCACACATTTGCGAGCCGACTTGTTATGAAAGGTGCCAATCTTTACGATGTTCAAAAACTACTCGGCCACAAGACCATCGAAATGACTATGCGCTATGCGCATCTCTCTCCGGACCACTTGAAAAAAACGGTGAATTTGTTAGTCCAGGTCAATCAGGATGCGGCCAGAAAAACCGGGAGCGAATGAATCTATCCGGATGGGCTATGGTGAATTTTCGGCGAACCAACCGAGACTAGAACCGCGACTAGAGCAGATCATGAAAACCGTGATTCCCCTGACTCATTGAAAAGATGGTGCGCCCGGCCCGACTCGAACGGGCGACCTGCGGATTCGAAGTCCGACGCTCTATCCAACTGAGCTACGGGCGCATGGTTTGAAATGAACTACTTACAGACGAGGAGTTTGAAGCGTTCGCCGCTGGTGTCAGTTCTGGTGTCACTTGTGCCGCTGGAATCGCTAGCACATCGACGGCATTTTGCAGGAAGTCTGGGGCAAGGTGAGCATAGCGCTCCGTCATGTCCAAGCTGTGATGTCCAAGCAGTTTGCTGACGACGTACAAGTTGATTCCCTTCACGACGAGCCGAGAAGCAAAGGTGTATCTCAAGTCATGCCAGTGAAAGTTTTCGATTCCGGCTTCCTTGAGATACCGCTTCCAATCCGTGTTTTTGATTCCGTTCTTGAGACTCTCCACGGTTGCGACCATAAAAAACGTAGGGATTATGGAGCATCCTCGGAAGGCTTTGCAAGGTTTGAATGACAACTTCATTCATGGGCACGTATTGGGCCTCGTCGGCCTTGCTTTCTCGAATCGTGAGCCGCTTCTGTTTGGGCACACGGCCCTCCATTGTTTGAAATGTGTCCGTAGTTCGAGCTTGATGGAGGGTACCGTCTCACAGTACGGTATTGGCAATTCTGTCTCTGATTCCCAGTAGAGAAATAGGCAAAAGCGACTCGACAGGCTTGTTCAGTTTGAATTGGCCGTCTACTCTGGCTTCCAGACACCAACGCAGGGAGGGGAAAGTCGATGGGAAAATTGTTCAGGGACCGGAAAATTACATCGATCTTGCTGATCTATCTGCTGCTGTTGCCGAGTTATGGACAAACCGGCAATTCTTGGGACAAGGTTAGATACAATGGCGGCACGCTTTCAACAGAGATCAGTCTTGAAGATTGGGGCAACCACCTCAGCGTCACTTCGGAAGAGGTAAGACTCCTGCTCACGGATGGTAAAACGATCTCAATCAAACCTTCAAGCATTACTGGCCTGAGGTACGGGCAAGAGACCCACAGACGAGTGGGAGTTGGTCTGTTTCACAAGACAAAGCTCCACTACATTGCCATCGAATACAACTTGGATGGAGGTAAGAAAGCTGGGGTGTTGCTACAGGGCCACAAAGACAACTATCGGGCGATATTACTAGCTCTGAAATCGGTGTCTGGAAAAGAAATCGAAATGGGAGCAAGCGAGCGTCAGGAGTTGGCACAACATTTAGAACCCAAAGGGTCAGCTAAAGCCGAAGCACCACATCCCAAGACTGCTTCGGAGCCAGAAAGAACCAGTGAGGCGGCATTTCCAAAGAGCAGTACAGCGACTCCAACTCAGAATCCACAATCTACGCAAGAGAGAACCTATGTCGAGTGTAAGAATTCTATGAAAAGCATCGCTGTTGCCTCCTCAGCAACAATGAAAGAGATTCAATGTGGTCAGGAAATCACTATCTTGAGTCAAGATCGAAACTGGACGCGTCTTCGTACTCTGGATGGTAAAGAGGGTTATGTTCCCACTAAATTCATCATCAAGAAATAGTCTGGCCTGTCTGCAGTGCCTCTGAGATTCACAGCTGCAACTGTTCCGCTTTTTCCCATTCCAGACAAGGCTCTCAGGGTTTGACGGTCTTGAGCCATCGCAGAGCTTCGAGCATTCGCACGTCGAGTTCGTAACGATTGTTGCTGAACCGATGGTTGGCGGCTTCAATCACCCACATCCGCTTGGGTTCGCTCGCTCGGCTGAACATCGCCTTGGCCTGCTCCAAAGGCAGGAACTCGTCATGGGAAGAGTGAATTTCGGCTAGAGGAATCGGGCCTACTTTCTGAATGATGTCTTCAACCATGAAACTTGGCTCGTTCGGTGCCTTCTTCGTTACCCAGATCGTGAAGTCCTGCCACTTCCAGCCGAGCTCGTTCTGGTCGGGAAGGCCAAGAGCCAGGACTCCGTTGATGCGCGCCCTGACACTGGCTTCGGTGGCCGCGAGGACCGACAGACCTGCGCCTTCCGACACACCCGCCAGCAAGGGTTTGGTAGAACTGCCCTGCCGCGCAAAGTCAATGAGCGTCTGGTAGTCTCGGGGCACGTCCTGAGGGTTGAGGGATGATGTCTTCGTTGTGAAACTTGCCAGATACGCCTTGCTGTTCACGCCCACCACGAAATAGCCGTGCTCCGAGAGCAACTTGGCAACGTGTTCCACGAGCCCAGCCCAGCCGAGATCGCCGCTGGAGAGAAGGATCGGCGGGTTGCCAGGAGTCCCGTTGAGGACCAGTCGCTGTATTTTTCCACGAATACTTATTGCGGGCTGTGCCTGGGAGAGGCCCGAAGGTGGGAGCGTCAGTAGCGCCAGAATCAGCCAAATCGAACGATTCATAATTTCGTGTTATCGCCTGAGCAATAGCTGCAGAAGACCTCCCGAGCTGTGAACTCCCGTCAGCGCATAAGCGACCCCGGGCAGATCTGCTCCGGTCGGATAGACCAGATAGCGACCCTCCCAGAAGGGTGCGAACTTCTTCTTGAACTGAAACAGGTTCTTATAACCGTAGAACGCGTTCATGTGCTCAAAAAGCAGTGCGACGCCCTTTTCCAGAGGTCCACGAGGCTCCGAAACATTCGCCAGCGGGGCATTCGCCAAACTGGCATGAGCGATGCCTCTAGCCTGCAACTGCAATAGGGAATGCGCCAGCAGGACATCCATAGTTCCCGCGACTGCTTCCTTGCGTTTTCGCATGAGGTCGAGCACAACGGCCCGACCATTCTGATAGGGCAGCCAGGAGCAGAAGGCTTCCAAATTGCCACCGATCATGGCGAGAAAGACCGGAATTCCTTGTAGAGCTTCGAGAGAAAAGCGGCCCAGCGTGAAACCCATTTCCCCGAGAGACTTCTCCGCTAGCCATTCCTGAGAGATTGCTTCCAATTGCTCGTCCAGGGCTGGATCTGCAGCATTCTTTCGATCGTAGGCGCGAACCTGCATCCCACATTTCAGGACCTTATTGACCATGGCACGGAGATTGGCTCTTTTGCCTCCAGCCAGGCTGAATTCCTGTAGATCGAGGATGGCTTCTTCCGCAATCTTGAGCGACTTCAGACCCAACGCATGGTAGGTGGACAAACGAGCTTCAGCAGCTTCATAGATGCAGGGCGTCCACCCATTTCTTCGGCAGAACTCCAAGTATTCGCGAACAGCCGTGATGAAATCCTCTTCTGGCGCCAGAGGGTCTCCGCAGGACAGCGCAATGGCTCCTCGCGTGGCATAGCCCACCAAGCCGCGATTGTGCGCCAACAACAGGTGATGCTTGTCGTTCTGAATGACAAAGGCAGAAAGGGATTTCTGGCTGTGAGCCTTGAAGATGCGGTCTATGGCTTCGGGAGGGGCTTCCAGACGACTGCGTAGAATGACGGGGCGCAACAAGAGGATCAAGAGATAGAGCCGAGCGATCCACCCAGTAATCTGCAACGAACCTAGAAAGTGAGCCGCATGAGGAGTGCCGGGGACGATGTTGGGTGCGAGCGTGAGAACTCCGCATCGAAAGGCCTCGCTGAGGGGACTTGCTCCAGGGCCCCAGGTGAAGCGGTCGTACAGGTGACTGAGTCCGATCGTCCCGTAGACAAGAACAGTCGATTCCAGGACGGGAGCCATGAGTAATGCCAGCCGCATCAGGGCAGGGTCACTGCGGGCGTAGAAACGGCGGCGAAAGTAGAACAAGTAACCCAGAAGCAAGGCTGCGACCAGTGAGTGGTGCAGATCAAACCCTCGCGTGATATGTAGGAGCAAAGAGACGAGAAGTGCGATCGTGGCAACGTACCAGCCCAGTTCCTTTCTTCGAGTCAGACTGCGGGTCACTTGCAGCAGCGCCACGCCGGCGAACAACATCAGGGGCCGGCTGTGCTGACTGACCTCCAACGGGAGCCAGCTTTCCAGGGCCCACATGGACCCACCGTGGCGAGGCCAGAAGGCGGACGATAAGTTGATCAAGCCCATGAACCCAATCAGGTAGGGCGCCAGCCTATGAAGGTCCGTCAGCTTCAGATCTTGGATCCACTCAGACACACAGGAACTCCGGAACCTACTTGGAAGGTTTGATTGGCCGGCTGGTTGCTTTCTGTCCGAGGGCTTACATCCTGGTGTCTTACTTCAGCCCCAGGCGTTCCCGGCTGTATTTGCCTTCCAACACCTTCTGGCACCATTCCCCGTTCTCCAGATACCAGTCGATGGTTCGGGCGATGCCGGAATCGAAATCGTGCTGAGGCGCCCATCCAAGTTCGCGGCGAATCTTGGCGGCGTCGATTGCATAGCGCCGATCATGTCCCGGCCGGTCGGGCACAAACTTCTTTAGTGATTGATAACTACTGAGGCCTTTAGCTCTCAAGGCATCGTTTTTGAGCGCAGGCGCCTTCTCTTCCAGACAATTGCAGATTCGATCCACAATCTGAAGATTGGTCCGTTCGTTTTCGCCACCGATGTTGTACTTTTCCCCGAGCCTGCCCTTTTCCAAAGCGACCAGAATTCCGCGGCAATGATCCTCGACATAGAGCCAATCACGCACGTTACCTCCGTCACCATAGATTGGTAGAGCCTTCGCTTCGATGGCATTCAGCAACATGAGCGGGATGAGCTTTTCCGGAAACTGAAAGGGGCCGTAGTTATTGGAGCAATTGGTAATCACGATGGGCAGTCCATAGGTCTCGTAGTAGGCCCGTACCAGATGATCCGAGCTGGCCTTGGAGGCTGCATAGGGCGAATTGGGTGCGTAGGGGGTTGTCTCCTCAAAGAGCCCCGTTGCTCCCAGGGTTCCGTAGACTTCATCCGTGGAGATGTGAAGGAAACGAAAAGCCGAACGCGTGGCAGAATCCAAGCCCATCCAATGCCGCCGCGAGGCCTCGAGGAGTTCGGAGGTGCCCACAATGTTGGTAGTCACAAAGGGACGAGGGTCATCGATGGAACGATCGACGTGGGTTTCCGCCGCAAAGTTAACCACCCACAGCGGGTGATGCTGGCGGAAGACGGTGTCCAGGCAGTTCCGGTCGGTGATGTCACCCTCGACAAAGGTAAAGTGGGGGCTACCAGCGACGGATTCCAGGCTGCAAAGGTTGCCGGCATAGGTGAGTTTGTCCAGAACAACGACTCTTAACTTCGATTGAGACAAGGCCAATCTAACGAAGTTGCATCCGATGAATCCGGCACCACCGGTCACCAAAATCGTATCCATGCGTCAGTTCCTTTCGCTGCCTGATTGTCGCGACGACTTCCCCGCGCTTCCGGGCAAGACTTATGAAGGGGCGCGAGTCTGCGCCGTCGACGCCCAAGATAATATATCCTGCGGCAACGTGAAACGAAGTTTCTCTGGATGCCAACCAGGCCTTCCCGATGAAACCCGCCTGTTTGTCAGGCTGGCTATGGGACTTTGGAGCGCGAGGTTCGAGCCAAGGTAGAGCTAGGGGGCGTATCCTTCTTTGGCCCGAATCCTGGTTCCTTTCTGTTCTGGAACGGTGACTTCGATTCTTCGCCAGTGAGGACTGTCTTGTTGTGGTGGGTAATATGCCAGCAAGTAGAGATGCTGCAGGTCAGCGCCGATTCGGCTGAACGCCTTGGCGATTTCATCGGAGGCTCGCACTTCGAAAGACATTCCAGCGGTCATTTCAGAAAGCTGTTCGAGCCGTTTGAGCATGACTCTGTTTTCAAGTGCAGCACCCTGCGAGACCGCGTAGATCGGGATGCCATGGCGTCTCACGGTTTGCAGAGCCTGGTCCATGGAAAGCAAGCTGCTGTTGTCGTCGCCATCGGTGAAAAGCAAAACAGCCTTCTTGCCGTTCGTTCGTGACAGCACAGTGGCCAGTTGGGTCAGCGAGTCGAATAGCGCCGTGCCGCCGGCCGCGCGTGTCGCAAGGAGGGCCCTCAGGACCGCCCCGTGCTCATGCGTGATGGGCTGAAGTACCGTGAAGCGATTGCGAAACGAGTATAGCCCCAGGGAATCTTCCGGCCTCATGCCAGCAATCAGTTGGGCGATGGCGTTCTTGACGTGGGGCAGGACCCTTGCCATGCTGCCGGAAGTGTCCACCAGCAACGCCAGCGTAAGAGCCGAGGACTGAGCTTCAAAAATCTGCACGGACTGAACATTCCCATCCTCCCGGACTCGAAACTGGCTTGCGTTCAAACCACTCAGATACTTCCCGCGGCTATCCAGCACCGCCGCATGAATTTCAACCAACCGGACTTTGACAGACAGACTCGACCCTATCTCCTCAAATTTCTGTCCACTCGCCTCCGACAGCAAAGTGCCGAGCGTCAAGTAAAGACTTACAAGAGTCCACCAAGGTTTCATAGCAGCAGCCCTCACTTTTGCACGGCGAGAATCAGCTCTGGAATGCGGACTTGCGCCGCGCTTTCGATCACCGCCATCCAATCATCTCGATCATTCATGGCAGCGTTACTTGCGAGTTCCCGGACGGCGGGCTCGCCGACCAGGGCCAAGGCTTCCACCGGAATGCCCAGCCGATCCAGGGATTCCACCAAATTGAGCAGGAAGTGGCCGAGACGTTCCGACATGACGTCGGCCAGCCTGAAATTCTCATAGTCCTCGTAGGGTCTTAGGGACGGGAGATGGTTGTGCAAGCAGCCAAAGGTTCTTAGGTGCGGTCCTCCAAAAAAGTTCGCGCTGGTCCGGAGACGATTCCGGTTGACCTGTTGCATCGCTAGCGTCGTCGGATTCTCACCCAGCTTCTCCGCTCCATGTTTCTGCCAGAATCGTTCTCCGAGGAAAAACAGATCCGACGAGCTGAGCAATCTCAAAGCCCCGGCAACATCATGATGGGTCAGGGCGCGGAGTAGCTGCGAGCGGCGACCCAGACCGATCAGCCCGAGAGTCAGTTCGCCCACTTCGCTTGCGAGTTCCTGTTTCAAGGAAGCCGCTAGCACAACCTCCCGGGCAAAGCGCAGTGCGACTCCCACAGCATGAACGTCGCTCTGTGCCAGCCTGGCCCAAGGCACGGCGCGCATGCCGGCAATCTGGGTCCGTATCAACGCGTCCTTCGTCGAGTTCCTGGCAAAAGAGGTGCCCTCCTCGACCTGGGTGAGACCGATTCTTCCGGCGATCAAACCGAGCTGAAACAAAGCCCCGCCAATGAATGTGCCGGGCCCGACGAGGTTGGTTCGTTGCGAGGCACCGGGCCAATGGTTCTTGTGGTGCAAGTCGTCTTCAAAAAACTGATGTTTGCGAACAAGGAACGGATCCTCTGCAATCACCAGATCCTGAGGACTGAAATAGTAGGCATAGACCCACGCGACCAGCGTATGCTTCACATACGGATTGAGCTGCCCCAACAGTGCGGTGGCGATCTCAGGAAGTTTCTTCGAGTCCTTCTCGACCCCCTCCCGCAGCTGGCGAGCCAGTGCGAGGAGCTCTTCCGGCCGGCCGAAAACCATCTTCTGCCGTACACACGCGTTCAGGCTTTTCTGGACTCGGGCGTCGACCTCTTTCAGTCGGGTGATGGCATTCTCAATCTCCTCGATTCTGCCCAAAGGGTTTCCTTGTTTCCCAAGCAGTTGCGAAACGGCCTGGTTGATGCGCAGTAGCGGCTCGAGCCGTGTTGCCAATTGCAGGTCCAGCACTTCGCGCATCCTGTCTCGCTGCTGCGACGCCCGGTCAACCGTGTACTCCCTATCCTCCACCCGAAAGGAGACTCGCTTTGCAGGCCCGGAGAATGCCGACAGCAGTTTTTCATCGGGTGTTGCCGGAGCTTCGCCGGGAGTGCTCAGCGGATTCTCAGGTGCGTAGGAACTCGCCCTCCCCTGGGGTGGCTTCAACGCATCGAGAAGTTGCTGCAGGGATTGCAAGGAGGCTTGCGCGAAATCGGACGGTTGCCTGGCTCTGGCGAAGAGGTCACAGGTCGATGTGACGATTGCTCCGGTTGCCGAGTCTGCCAGAGCACCGTTTTCGAAGAGCAGCGATGCGAGCTGCAACAAGGCCTGGAATTGGCCCAGGGCCAGGTTGAGCATTCGTTTGTCCAGTGATTCCAGGTTCCGGCATGCCTGGAAGAATGACGCGAATTCACCAAACGAAGGGTCTGGGAGTGAGGCAAAGAATGGGAATACCTCCCGATACCGCGGGTAGTTGTCAGCTAACAGAAGCGCGCTGGGTTCGTCGAGCGGTTCCCTTCGGTGGCTCTCCAGCCGGACGAGGGCCAGGAAGATTTCTATCTGATTGAACTGGGCACCATCGACATCACATCGCGTATCCAGCATCCGCAGCAAGACCTCGTCCTCGATTTCCGGAACTACCTTCCTTGAGACATCGTGCAGGCGACCGGGAAGCTGACGGGCGACGTCTGCCTCACCCTTCACACCGAGCCAGAGCCGAACACTTCCTGGGAAACGGATGTTTCCCCGGTCGTCCAAAGGGAGTTCGTGAGCCAAGTCACGGAAATGCACGTCTCTCCTCACTACGGCGTGGCGTTTCAGGTCTTCCTTCTCCGTAAAGGGAAACGCTTGGTAGAAACGATCCAATCGGTTCTTGCTTTTCGTGAAGAACCGCTGTTGGAGAGGCGGCAGGTTGGTGAGCAGGTGAAAAAAGGCCAACGCCTTGCCGTCGTCGCGCGAAAGCAAACTGCCTATGAAGGCTCCGGGATCTTCGGGCCTGCGGTCGGTGAATTGCCGCCAGACTGGGGCGGCAATCTCGCCTCCCGGCAGCAATACTCGACCATTGACCAATGACAGGGCTGCTCCATAGGGAGACAAAAGATCAGCATCGCGTTCGAAGAGTTTCGTCAACTCACCCAGACGCACAACGTGGTTCCGGGTTTCCTCATTCATGGCCGCCAGACTCGAATAGAGCCGTGCGGTGCCAAGGTTCTCCAGCATGGCCTCCAGAAGCCCGACACCAGGCGTCGGCACCTTTGGTCCCCGTTTGAGCCAGAAGTCCTCATCGAAGACAACAGGCACCTGCTGGTCGACGATCCGGAGGGTAAACGGGGCGCCACTCTCCAGCGCTGCCTTCATTCGGACTTCATCCACATCCATGGCAGTGAGGTAGGGCTGCATGACGGCTTCGGATTCGTCGGTGCTGACCTCAAGCCGTATCTTCCCGGCGGTTCGTTCCATTCTCCAGCCGAGCAGTTTCAGAACCTTTTCCGTGCTGTCTGCCGCTACACCACCCGAACGACCCAGAACAATCTCGATACAGTTGCCGGTTGTCTTGGCCAGAGCCTTCAAAGACGACAGGTTTTGGAAGTACCTGCGGATGGGCTTCAGGTAGGCTTCGCGAGATTTGCGCTCGCTGCCGCGCGTGTTTCTGGAAAGAGAAGCTGCGTACTCCGCGACGAAACGGTCGGCTCGCACATCCTCCTGCATGAGGGCAGCGATCGCCAGTGCTTTCATCCCGCCGGGCACGG
>Ga0187892_10012136_pt1 | contig 10342 bp, 8 predicted proteins | sample MA1701073metaG_FD_139345 | JGI IMG/M metagenome (GOLD analysis project Ga0187892, IMG submission 139345) | Bio-ooze microbial communities from a basaltic lava cave in the Kipuka Kanohina Cave System on the Island of Hawaii, USA - MA170107-3 metaG ...
AGCGGCTCCTCCTCGAAGGTGGCATACACTTGCTGCCGGAAGATCTCGCTCGGCTTTGCCTGCAATCGGTAGTCCTGCGCTTTGGGAACGTGCTTGAGCGCTTCGTGATCCATGCGGCGTACGAAATACGGCAGCCATCCGATGCCGCTCTCGGCCAACACCAGTCGCACACCCGGATGCCGCTCGAGCGCCCCGGAGAAGACCATCATCGCGAGGGGCTCGTCGAGCTGCAGCGGCCCCACGGTGGCGAACGCGGCCAGCTCCCAGCTGCTCGGCGCGACACGCACCTGCGATGTGCCGCGGCCGATGTGGAAGCTGATCGGCAACCCCACCGCTTCGGCGGCGCTCCACAGGCCGTCCCATTCTGGATCACTGCAGCGGAATTCGAAGGGGCTGATGATCGCGCCGCGATGCCCGAGCCGCGCCACGCGTTCGAGCTCGGCGATGGCGGCGTCCGGTGCATGCGTGGGCAGCACCGCCAATACGCACAAGCGGTCGGGTGCGTGGGCATTGAACTCCAACGCCCAATCGTTGTAGCCCGCCAGCACCGCGGCCTTGAGCTCGGCATCGGCAATCGGCAGCCCAAAGAGATTCGGACCGTAGATCACGGAGGCATAGACGCCATCGCGGTCCAGATCCTCGAGCCGCAATTTTGGATCAGCCGCCCTCGACCCGTCATCGTCGATGCCGGCACGCGTGATCGCGCTGTAGCCGGTGCCGAGGCGATACGGGCTCATCATCGCGCCGTCACACGTCCACCACGGTCCACCCCCTTGATCGACGACGCCCGGGGCGCGGTCCCGAAAGCGTGCTGGCAGGCGCTCCGTCCACAGATCACGCGGCAGGTTCCAGAGATCGAGATGATCGTCGCACGAATAGATTCGATCGGTGCCCACGTGCCAATTCTACCGCATGCGGAGCCGCAGGATCAACGATCGCAACGGCTCTCGCGCAGCACTGCCGAAATGCGGACAACCCGTCCACGCCCACGACGACATCACAGCTTCGGCTTGAATTTTTTCCACTATACCTCTAATGAGGGGCCCACAAAATGGGTGGGGAGCTAGCGCTCACGTTCGTTCAATTGGTTTCGAGTTGGCCCAAGGGGGAGGCGTATGTTGAACGGGAACGCGAAAGCACACTTCTGCGGTAGAACCGGGACCGCAACCGCGCGACGAGCACCTTCGATTCTTCGACGCGCTTGGATCACCTTGATGGTGGCATCGTCGATGACTGCATCGGCGTCCCCGACCCTTGGGGCGTTCGATGTCCAGACCGCGAAGCGGATCGACGCAGGGTTCAAGATTTGGGAAGAGGAAGAGTTCAACGGAAACGGCAGAACGTGCGGAACCTGTCATATTCCCGAGCGCGACTACACCATCAGTCCGGCGGATATCGCTGTGCTCAGCGCAGGAGACCGAAGGATCGTTTTCGGGGGGACCAATACCACGCTCGAAAATATGACGTTGGTAGAGCAATTCGCGCTGTTCAACATCAGCGACACCACGCCGGGAGCGCCCGGAAACCTGCTGACGCCGCTCGGTCCGTTCCGCACCTCGATGCAGATTGCTGGGCTCGCATTGACCACACTGAACGAATGTCCGAACGGTACGCCGATTAAGTCGGCCACCACTACCGGCGTCCCTACCGCGCAAATCGAGACGGTCACGCCTCCGCCCTTCCCGTTTGTCGTCGGCCAATCGATCAGCCTCGGCGGGGTCGATGTCGCGGGCTACAATCTGATTGGTGGTGTGCGGATCTCGAGCGTCATCAACCCCACCACATTCCGGTTTACGAGGGGCGGAGCCCCGGTCACCAATCTCCCAGACGGTTCGGGCGGTGTCGTCAATGGACTCCCTCGTACGGGAGCAGGAGTGTGTTCCACGCCGCCCAACTTTGTGACGTTTCCAATCGACACCGGCACTCGGTTCATTGAGCTCGGCTGGGCGGGGGACGGCGCCCCCATCGACCCCGAGCTTTTTACGCCTCCTGGAACGACCGATTTCAAATGTGAGGCGACCGTTCACGAATCCAACGCGAACCCGAAAGACCTCACTTCGGTGCTCAAAGCGTTTTCAATGGGAGCCGTCAGACACCATTTCGCGCTTACCGACGCACGCGTGCCTGGGATGGATTTCCGCTGCCCGACATCGGATGAGTTGACCGCAATGGTGGAGTTTCAGAAGTATTTGGGCCGCCAATACCCATCCGGGACTCCTCTCGAATTGGCCCTCAAGAAAGGGACGAAGTTCCCCGGGACACAAATGTCCGCGTCGCAGCCCGTCGTCACGTTCAATGACAAGATGGCAGAGTTGGGCAAAGACATCTTCCTGGATCCGCGCGCGGGCTGTCAGTTTTGTCACTTCAATGCCGGAGCGAGCCTGAGCGCAAGCCAAGTCAGAACGGAGCCCTATGGAGACCCGCCGCTGCCCTTTCCCGGCCGCAACGGAAATGAAGAGCAAAACGTCGACGTGCTCACCGACACCACCTTTGTCATTCCTTCGACCGGGAAGACGGTAATCGGCGGGCTTGACGGCTTGACGCCGGTCAAGATTGGCGGCACCGATCCGGGCGATGGAGCTCCGATCGGGGGTCCCGACGTACCCGAAGGTATATCCATATTCAATGTCCAGTCGATCATTGAGGCGCCGCGCAAAAAGAGTTTTTTCCACAATGGGGTTTTCATCACCAACGTGGAGGACGCGATTTCGTTCTACTTTACGGATCCTTTCGCCTTCAATGGAAACAGCGCAGTCTTCACGGGGAGCGTGAAGCAGGGCGGTGGACCAGTGGCTATCGCAGCAGGCTTGCCCAACCCACTGCCAAGAGGAACAGGACAACCAGAAGGGACCGTGCCGGGTGGACCGGCTTTAGCTCTCGAGACCCTTGCCGGCATCTACTTCCCCAAATATCCGAATGGCGAGCAGCAGGTGCTCGATACGATGGGGTTCTTCTTGAGAGCGTTGAGTGTGGTCTACAGCCTCGCCGACTGCGAGCGCCTGATCCAGGATTCGATGGATCGAATCAAGGCGGGACTCCCGCTGACGGTACCGATCCTCAACTGTACGACCGACCTGCGCGCCATTGAGCGTGTCATTGCGGGAGCCCGAGTGAAGGTGCCCTTCAATTACAGTGTCATCCAGACGCTGGCACCGAAGCTTGGGGAATCGCTGAAGCGCGCCGCCAAGCGCCGTGATCAGCCGGCGCTATCAGCGATACTTGGCAAGCTGAGGTCCCAGAGACTCTTGATAGCGAAAATCTCGCCGGATCTGCCGCGATACATCGAGAAAAAACCGACTCCGACAGGGAAGAGTGAATGGCCCTGGTAGCTCGGACCGGCTTTGCCCGCCAACTGGAAGTTCATGGTCCCGAGTCCCTGGTCCCTGGTTTCTGGTTCGGATTTCCTCGGCGTGTCTGAACCAGGGACCCGGGACCCGAGACCAGGGACCTCGCCAAGCGGATTGGCGGGCAAAGCCGCTCGGACCCTCTGATCAGATCCGCGGGCGTCTCTCGGACGCCCTCGGCGTCAAGCGGCAATTGTTCCAGACGTGCGGAACAGCGCCTTGCGCTTGGTCACGGGATTACCCTCATGCCGACCAGCGCGACGGTGACCCGTTGCGGGCAGTCTGGTGACAGTTGACGTCGATCATGCGAGATACAGAACCGATGCCGGATTCTGTCGAACGTCCGCCGCGGCGGCCGCGTCCCATCGTCACGCGCGACAACACCTTCTTCTGGGAGGGTCTGCAGCGAGGCGAGCTCCTGCTGCAACGCTGCACCGCCTGTGGCGTCCTCCGCCATCCGCCTGCACCCATGTGCGGGCGCTGTCATAGTCTGGCCTGGGACACCCAGCGCGCCAGCGGGCGCGGAATCGTATACAGCTACTGCATTCCGCACGAGCCGCCGATCCCGGGCTTCACGCCGCCCTACGTCGTGGCGTTGATCGAGCTGGCCGAAGGGCCGCGTTTGGTGAGCAACCTCCTCGGTGTCGACATTTCGCAAGTGCGCATTGGAATGGCGGTCCGCGCCGAGCTGGCTACCGACGATCCGCAACTGACGCTCCCGCTCTTTCACCCCGCCGATGACGACTAGCTGGCTCTCGAACCGTGCCGCCATCGCCGGCGTCGGCGCGACCGAGTTCTCGAAAGACTCGGGGCGCAGCGAGCTGCAGCTCGCTGCCGAAGCGATCTTAGCAGCCCTCGTCGATGCTGGTCTGCGGCCCGAAGATGTGAATGGGCTGGTGACCTACACCATCGACGCCAGCGCCGACATCGACGTCGCGCGCACCCTCGGGATTCCGGAACTGACTTTCTTCAGCCGCACCCCGCACAGCGGCGGCGCGGTCGGTGCGACGATCCTGCAAGCGGCGATGGCCGTTGCCACGGGAGTCGCCGACGTCGTCGTCTGCTATCGTGCCATGAACGAGCGCTCTGGCCGGCGCTTCGGAGCCGGGCTCCATGGCACTCCCGGAGCCGCCAGCTCCGAAGCCGCCGGCCTCGGCTGGTACCTGCCGTTTGGCCTGGTGACACCAGCAAGCTGGGTGGCGATGTTCGCGACACGTTACATGTACGAGTTCGGCGCCACGAGCGAGGACTTCGGTCGCGTCGCCGTGGCTGCGAGACGTCACGCTGCGACCAACCCGGCGGCATGGTTCTACCAACGCCCGATCTCACTAGCTGACCACCAGGCCTCGCGCTGGATCGTCGAACCGTTGCATCTCCTCGACTGCTGTCAGGAGAGCGACGGCGCGGTCGCCGTAGTCGTGGTCAGCGCCGCCCGCGCCCGCGACCTCCGTCAGCCGCCGGCCGTCATCCGCGCGGTGGCTCAGGGCAGCGGTACGGGTCAACACATGATGACCAGCTACTATCGCGAGTCGATCACCGGCCTTCCCGAGATGGGGCTCGTTGCTCGACAGCTGTGGCAAATGTCGGACCTGCAGCCCTCGGACATCGGCACCGCCATCCTCTACGACCACTTCACCCCTTTTGTCCTCGTCCAGCTCGAGGAGCTTGGCTTCTGCGCACGTGGCGAAGCAAAGGATTTCGTGCGTGACGGCCACCTCGAGCTCGGGGGACGCCTGCCCACCAATCCGCATGGTGGACAACTCGGCGAGGCCTACATACACGGGATGAACGGCGTCGCAGAAGCCGTGCGCCAGATTCGTGGGGTCGCGGCGAACCAGATCGCGGGCGTGCAGCACGTGCTCGTGACCGGCGGCACCGGCGTTCCGACGAGCGGCCTGATTCTCGGGCGTGCCTGAGCGCGCGATGCGGGCGCTGTCGCACATCCGCATTTGCGACTTCACCGGCCAACTCGCGGGCGCCGGTGCGACGCGCACGCTCGCGGCGTTCGGAGCCCAGGTGATCCGTATCGAGGATCCGGTGACACAAGGCCGTTGGGACATCCTCCGCGGCATGGCACCGTTCGTCGACGAGCGCCGCGGCCCGGAGCTCGGGGGAGGCTTCCAGAACCACAATGTCGAGAAGCTCGGCATCACGCTCAATCTGCGCACGCAGCGCGGGCGTGCGCTCCTGCGACGGCTGGTGGAAATCGGCGATGTCGTCGCGGAGAACTTTGCTACGGGTGTGCTCGCGCGCATGGGTTTTCCGTGGGAAGAGCTGCGCCGCATCCGCCCCGACTTGATATATGTTTCGAACAGAGGCTTCGGCCACCGCGGTCCGTACGCAAGCTTCAAGAGCTTCGGTGTGAGCGTTCGCGCGAGCGCCGGCCGGACGTGGGGACCGATTGTGCAAGCCGTATGCGGCTTGAGCTTCAGCTCTGGGCTGCCGGACCAGCTTCCCGCCGGTTGGGGCTATTCCTACATGGACCATCATGGCGCCAACCTGATGGCACTGGCCATTCTCAGCGGCTTGGTGCACCGCGCCAGCACCGGTGAAGGACAGTGGATCGACATGTCTTGCACCGATGCCGGCGGGGCGCTGCTCGGACCTGTCGTCCTCGATGACAGCGTCAACGGACGCGGGCTGCGCCGTCCCGGGATGCCGCATAGCAACCGCAGCCAGTCGCCCGCGATGGCACCGCACGGGATCTATCCGTCGCACGGGGAAGACTGCTGGGTGGCGATCGCGTGCCGCGATGACACTGACTTTGGCCGGTTCATTGCGGTCGCCGGCACCCCCGGCCTTGCGGATGCTCGCTGGCAGACGCTCTCCGCGCGCCTCGAAGCCGAGGACGATCTCGACGCGCTGGTGGCCGATTGGACGCGTGCGCGCTCCAAGCAAGACGCCGCGGCGGCGTTGCGCACTGTCGGCGTACCCGCGGCCCCGGTGCTGACTCCCGCTGAGCGCATTGACCAGGAGCCGACGACGGCAGCGTGGGGACTCTGGCCAGCGGTCGAGCATCGCGAGATGGGCAGGCTGCGCGTCGACGGCCTGCCGGTGCATCTTGGCTGTACGGATTGGCGTATCGAGCGCGGTGCGCCGCTGCTGGGGCAGGACAATGAGTACGTCTATGGAGAGTTGCTCGGCATCGATGGCGACGAGATCATGGCGTTACGCCAGGAGGGTGTGGTGTGACCGCGGCGCGCGGACCCCTCGTCGGACTACGCGTCGTCGAGCTGGCGAGCGAGTGGACCGCCTTCGCTGGCAAACTGCTCGCCGATCTCGGCGCAGAAGTCGTCCTCGTCGAGCCGCCGGGAGGGCACTACACGCGTCGCTGGGAACCCTTCCTCGATGATGAACCCGGCCTCGAGCGCAGTCTATGGTGGTGGCACTACCACACGAGCAAGCTGGGTGTGGTGCTCGACCTCACCGATCCAGGCGGCATCGACCAATTCCGTCGCCTTGTTGCCACTGGGGACGTTGTGCTTGCAGGCGAGGCCGCCGACACGCTCCGCGGTCGCGGCATCGATTACACGGATCTCGTCCGCGTCCGACCCGACCTGATCATGGTATCGGTCACACCGTTCGGCCGCGAGAGCCTGCGGGCGCACGAGGCGGTGACTGACTTGACGTTGCTGGCAGAGGGCGGTCCGGTGTGGAGCTGCGGTTACGATGACCACACGCTTCCACCGGTACGGGGTGGGGGCAACCAGGCGATGCAGACAGGCGGCAACTGGGCGGCAATTGCGACGCTGGTTGCCGTCCTGCACCGTAGCGTAACGGGTCGCGGCCAACTCGCGGACGTGAGCCTGCTCGCCGCAGCGAATGTGACGACGGAGGCTGCCACCTACGAGTGGCTCGTGGCGCGACAGACCGTCCAGCGACAGACGTGCCGGCACGCTAGCACCTACCCGACCGCGCCGACGCTCGCACCGGACATCAATGGCCGTCCCGTTCATACCGGCGTGCCACCGCGGAGTCCCAAAGAGTTCGAGGCGCTGCTCGCCTGGCTCGACCAGCTGGGACTGCGAGCGGAGTTCCCCGAGTCCACGTTCCTGGAAATGGGCCGCGACCGGGGCGGCATCCGGCTCGCGGATGTACCGGGGGACGTCACCGCCCGCGAGATTTTCCGTGCCGGCCGCGACGCGCTCGAGTTCATCGCCGCGCGTCTCACGGCGTACGAGTTCTTTGTTCAAGGACAGCAGAGGGGTCTCGCCGTCGGGATCGTCTACGCTCCCGAGCAGGTGATGACGGATCCGCACTTCGAGGCCCGTGGTTTCCCGACGCCGGTCTTCCACGAGGAGCTCGGTCGCGCTGTCCGCTATGCCGGGGCCCCGTTTCTTTTCGAGAAGTCACCGTGGCAAATCGGCCATCGTGCGCCACGTTTGGGCGAACATCAGACGCAGGTGCTCGGTGCGCTGCGGCAGTAGCGGACGCGGGGGGTGCCAGGTCTGGAAATCGACTCGCGGTCGCGGCAGCCTTTGGAATGCAGTTGCACATCGCCGTCGGAACATGTCGCACGCTGCTCAACGATCGTTGCACTCGAACGTGTTCACGGCTCGACGAAAACGTCGAGCAATGCCGAGCGGCCGGCGGCGAGTGTTGCCAGGGCACGTTCGAGCGCGGCGGGTAACGCGTCGGCGCGGACGACACGCTCGCCGCGGCCCCCGTAGGCCTCGGCCAGCTTGGCATAGTCGGGCGTCGGCTTGATCACATTGCCGACGAAGTCGCCCGTACGCACCGCCGTGCCGTCGCCGAAGTACTTATGTACGTTCCAGGTCTGCGACACGTACCCGCGGTTGTCGCAGACGACGAGCAGGATGGGCACACCGTACTCTTGTGCGAAGCCGAGTGCGGCCGGAACCGGATTGTAGTGCAGCGCACCGTCGCCCACGACGCAGACGACAGTGTCGTCCGGCCGCGCCAACTTGACGCCGAGCGCGGTCCCGAGGCTCGTACCGAGCGCACCGAACCATCCACGGTACTGCCGAAAGGGCTTCGAGGCGAACAGGAATTGGATCATCTGCGGCGCCTGCGCAACGATTTCGTCGACGATGCTGGACGACTCGGGTAGCGCATCATGCAGAGCGCCGAACAGTGCTGCCGCCGGAACGGCGTCGTGCGCGGTCTGCAGCGCAGCCTGTGCCGCCCGACGACCCTCCTCGCGGACCTTCTCATTGTATGCGCGCCACCGTTCGATGCGGCCGGGCGGTGGCGATCCACGACGCGAGCGGATCCGGTCGACCAGACCCCGAAGGTTGAGCAGACGATCACCCGGCACCGCATGGGTGGTGCGATATCCCCAGTATGGAGCCCGTGGCCGCAACGGATCTTCTTCGAGATGGATCACCTGACAGTTCGGCCGCAGCGCGACCCCAGGCGGATGCCAGCCGGCGTTCGCACCGGCGATCAAGATCACGTCGGCCTGCTCGAGCACCGGCTCTACCGGCCCGAGCATACTGAGCGGATGCGTCCGCGGCACATTGTGGTAGGCCGGTAGCATGAACTCGAAAACCGGCGCGCCGAGTACCTCGGCCAGCGCCGTGAGTGCCGTGACCTCGGTTTCGCTTCTGCCGCCGTGCTCGGTGACGATGAGCGGATCACTGGCGGATAGCAGCACCGCGGCGATGTCGTCGAGCTGCTGTGATGCTGCCATCACGGGAGAAGGCTCGACCCTGGGACGCACGTCCAACTCCATTCGCCTGAGCAGCAGATCGAACGGCACCGATAGCAGGGTCGGTCCGCGCGGCACTGCCCGGCAGAAATAAAGCGCGCGACGCAGCTCGTTCACCAGATCGCCCGGCGTCTTGGCTTCTCGCGCCCATTTGACGCAGAGCTCCGCGTGCCGGGCCGGCCCTGCCAGGTCGACGAGCAGCGACGGCCACTCGGGCCCCGGGTCGAGCTCGGGAATCTCGCCATAGGTAAGCGAGTCGGGTGACAGGACCGTCATGGGCGTGCGCTCGTGGAACGCGGTGCGCAGCGCCATCGAGCCGTGTTGCACGCCGAGCCCGGTCGGCAGGAAGACCGCCTGCGCGCGTCCCGTCGCCTTGTAGTATCCCGACGCGAGGCTCACGGCGAGACTTTCGTGGCGGCAGCGAAAGTACCGTGGCGTGTCCGGCTCGCCACGTTCGCGGCGGCGCGCCAGTGCCTCCCAAAGCGGAGCCATCACCGCAATCGGCGAGGCGAAGACGCAGTCGACACCATCTGTCCGCAGCAGCTCGAGGATGACTTCAGCACCGCTCAGCGGTTCGCTCATGGCGATGTCCTCTTTTACCGCGATCCGTGGCCGGTCCGCAGCGCGGCTCGGCGGATGAGCTCGTTGCTGGGACAGCTGCGCTGGTCAACCACCTTGCGAACCGCCTCGATACCGCTCACCGGCAAATCAGTGGGATCGATGAGCCCGAGCTGGACGAGCACGGTCGCTTGATCCCAGTAGATACGCTCGTACGCCACCCGACCGTCGCTGTCGAACTGCACGATCACGACGAACACCGCTTCTACTCGCTTCCCGGTCGGCGCGACGCCAGGAAGCATCCAGTCAACTTCCATGTCGTGGGTGAAGCGTATCACCTGCTCGTCGATCACTCGATTTTGACCCACGGTTCGACTGATCAGCTCCATCTGCATGTCCGCCGGGATCTTCGGAATGAAGTGGTCACGGTAGAAGGCCAACATTTCCGCCGCGCCGCTCCCGCCGGTCAGCACGGGTGCATGGTTGCACGTGCCGTCACGGGTCATGCCGTCGACGCTTTCGGCAGCGCTCTTCTTGACGAACTCCGCGTCCATGTGCGCCTGCCATCGATCGATGAGTCGCTGCTGGTCGGGCGTATACGTGTCAGCCATTGCAGTCTCCACGTTGAATGCCGTGATTCTTGAGTCTGAGGGGTCACCGAGTCAACAAGAACGCGGTCGGTGGTGACTCGGGGCCGAGAGCGCATCGGCCGGCGGCCAAGGAGACGTGTAGAGGACGCCGGTAGCTCCGGTGATCGCACCGGGTGGGG
>Ga0187892_10012137_pt1 | contig 10342 bp, 10 predicted proteins | sample MA1701073metaG_FD_139345 | JGI IMG/M metagenome (GOLD analysis project Ga0187892, IMG submission 139345) | Bio-ooze microbial communities from a basaltic lava cave in the Kipuka Kanohina Cave System on the Island of Hawaii, USA - MA170107-3 metaG ...
TGGATGGAGCGCACCGCGGCGCCGACCTGTGCGTCGTCGTAGCTGTCGAGATTCTCTTGAACGAAATCCACGAACCGCGCCTCGTCCTGCAGCGCGCGCAGCAGGATCAGCGCGTCCTTGCCCGGCTGTTCCGGCGGTTTGGTCTCTTGCGCGACGGGCTCCTCGACGGCTGCCGGCGGCGGCGCTGGTCTGCCGCTGCGGACCAAAGCGGCGAGGAGCGCCATCAGCAGCGGCGACACCAGTAGATAGATGAACGTCATCCCGCTCGAGTCGAGCTGGGTTCGCAGGGTGGTCGACAACGCCGCGACCGAACCTTGTGAAGTCAGGCTTTGCACTGTGCCCCAGTCGCCGGTCACGAGTCGCGTGAGTGCGGCAACATTGGCGAGGGCCAGTACGATGCCGAAGAGCAGGATGAGCGTGACGCGGCTCCCGCCGCCGGTGCGACTTTCCGCCATGATGTATCCTCCGGTTGAGGTTGTGCCCGTCCTCTGGATCGCGGGCAGTCTCGGTCTCGAAAGCGTCCTTCTATAGCGGACCCACGGACGGCGCTCCAGAGGTCAGTCGCGTTCCGGCGCGACACGGCTGCGCAGCGCTTTGACCTCAGATCGGGCGCGCTTCTCGGCGAGCATCTTCTCCTTGGCGCGCCGCGACCTGCGCCGCTTCTGGCGGCGAATCTTGGCGGCAAGCTGGGCGGCGGCGCTCTGCTTGCCGAGAATCGCGCGTTCGATCTTGTCCGCCAGCAGCTGCCGTGCACGAAAGCGGTTCAATCCCTGTGATCGCTCACGCTGGCACTTGACCTGGGTTCCCGTGGGCGTGTGCATCAGGACGACGCAGGTGGCGACCTTGTTGACGTTTTGCCCGCCGCGACCACCGGACCGGATGAACGATTCCTCGAGATCGTCCTCACGGATCCCCAGGCGGGCGAACCGCTCTTCCAGCGCACGCTGCTTTGCGGTCGTCACCGGAAACATCATTCAGATTCTTAGGTCGTCGGTCGCACAAACTCCAGCCACGGCCTGTTGCCGACTACTTTTCTCTGCTAGAAGCTTGCCCGCTTTGGGCTACTTCAGGAACTCATTCATCGTCAGTGTGGCCGGCCTCGTCCTCGGTTTCTATGTGGGCTGGAGCAATACCGGGGCGCTGTCCGGCGCTCTATCCACGACGTTTATCGTCTTTGTCCTGGCGATCCTCGAGATCTCGCTGTCGTTCGACAATGCCGTTGTGAACGCCACGGTTTTGAAGCAAATGCCGCCGATATGGCGGCGACGCTTCATCACGTGGGGCATCGCGATTGCTGTCTTTGGGATGCGTATCGTCTTTCCGCTCGTGATCGTTGCGCTGATCGCTTGGATCAATCCCTGGTCGGCGCTCGTCCTCGCAATCAGCGATCCAGATGAGTATTCGCGCCTCCTGACCAGCGCGCACGTGTCGGTGTCGGCGTTTGGCGGAGCCTTCCTGGCGATGGTAGGGCTCAAGCATTTCTTCAATCGTGACAAAGATGTGCACTGGATTGCGTTCGTCGAGCGTCCGCTGACGCGAATCGGGCGTGTCGAGGCGGTGGAGATCGGGCTCGTCTTGTTGTTGATATACATCATCTCGACGTACCTCCACGGTCACGAACAGGTCGAATTCCTCGTTGCAGGGATCTTTGGCGTGCTGACGTTCATTGCCGTCGACGGGCTTGCGGCGGCACTCGATGCGGAGATGCCGGCGGGCGCCGAGATCACGCGATCTGGTCCGGCGGGCTTCCTCTATCTCGAAGTGCTCGATGCCAGCTTCAGTTTCGACGGCGTCATCGGCGCTTTCGCGCTTTCGAACAACCTTTTCGTCATTGCCATCGGCCTCGGAGTCGGCGCCATGTTTGTGCGCAGCTTGACGATCATGCTCGTCGAGCAGGAAGCACTGGCCGAGTACCGCTTTCTCGAACACGGCGCGTTCTATGCGATCATCGCCCTCGGCGTCATCATGTTCCTGAAGACCGTGATGCACATCCCCGAAGTGATCACCGGGTTGATCGGGGCGGGCTTCATCATTGCCGCATTCGTTGATTCGCTGCGCCACAACCGCCGCAGGCGCGGTACCTGAGGTTGTGGCCTCATGCAGCGCGCACGCCGCATGGGAATCGATCTGGGTGGAACGAAGATCGAAGGTGTCGTTCTCGACGAAGGGAATCGTCCGACCTTCCGGCATCGTGTCGCAACCGAGCGCGAGCGCGGGTACGAGCATATCCTGTCGCAAATCACGGAGCTGACCAGCCGGCTGCGGCGCGAAGCTCCCGAATGCAGCCGCGTCGGCATCGGCACCCCCGGCTCGATCTCGCGTCTCGATGGAACGATCAAAAACAGCAATACGACCTGTCTCAATGGCCGCCGACTGGTCGAGGACCTTCGGGCCCGAGTCGGCGTCGAGTTGATCATCGAGAACGACGCCAATTGTTTCGCCCTCGCTGAGGCGGTCGCCGGCGCTGGTGCCGGCGAGGCGTTGGTTTTCGGTGTGATTCTCGGGACCGGCGTCGGTGGTGGCATCGTCCATCGCGGCGAGTTGCTGCGCGGTCCGCAGAACCTGGCAGGGGAGTGGGGGCACCATTCGATCGATCCGAATGGGCCGGTCTGCTACTGCGGCCAGCGCGGTTGTGTGGAGAGCCTGATCTCCGGCCCAGCGGTTGTTGCTCAGTATGTGGCAGCTGGCGGCACTGCGGGCGAGATGCAGGATGTGGTCGTTGCTTATCGTTCTGGCGAGCCGGTCGCCGCGAAGATCTTCGCGCGGTTCATCGACCGCTTCGGCCGGGCGATCGCGAACCTCGTCGACATCCTCGACCCGGATGTCATTGTCCTCGGTGGCGGCCTGTCGAACGTCGACGAGTTGTACACTCAAGGCCGCGACGCCGTGGCGCGCTACGTCTTCAACGACGAGTTGCGCACGCCGATTCGGCGACACGCACTGGGCGATTCGGCGGGGGTCATCGGCGCGGCGTTGTTGGTGTGAACAGTCTCTGAACAGCCCCTCCCTCGTAGGGGCGACCCTTGTGGTCGCCCAGAGCGCGGAGGCACGCCGATTCGTTGCGGCAGACCCGGCACCCGGCAGGGACAAGCCCTGCCCCTACGTACGCTTGCGGAACGACATCTCCCAGATGACGGCGCCACGTGCCAATCCCTTGCGTTCGAATGAGGTTTGGCTGCGGCGCGGCGGGCGAACCTCTGGATCCTCCGCGAAGCTACCGGCAGCGCCCATGCTGTCGCGAATCAGCGCGAACACCTCCTCGACATCGGTGGCCGTATGGACGTAGCCGTCCGCTGCCAGCGCCCGCTCGAGATGTCGTGTGAAGCTTGTATTGAACAAGCGTCGCCGATGGTGACGGCGCTTCCACCATGGGTCGGGGAAATAGATATGGAAGGCGGCGACGGATGCCGGCGGGACGATCTGCTTCAGGACACAGACTGCGTCGGCGGCGATGATCCGTGCGTTCGATGCGCCATGCTTGGCAAGGCGGTCCGCGACGAATTCAGCGTGTGAGCGCGAGTGCTCGATACCGAAAAAGTTGCGCTGCGGGTGTTCCGCAGCCGCTTGCAGCAGGAACGTTCCCGTCCCGCAGCCGATCTCCACTTCGACCGGTGCAGAGTTGCCGAAAACGGATGGCCACAGGAGGTTGTCCACGGACCGGTCACGCCAGCGTGCGGCCGCCGTCGACCGGCAGCAGGGCGCCCGTGATGTAGTCGTTGCGAATCAACGCGATCGCCGCCTGACTGATGTTCTCAGGCTCCCCCTTGCGCTTCAGCAACGTACGGTCGATCTCGCGATTTTGGCTCTGGATGTCGTAGTCGTCGGGGAACAGGATGGGCCCTGGAGCGATGGCGTTGACGCGAACGGAAGGAGCCAACTCCCTGGCCAGCGCCTGTGTCAGAGCGATCACTCCGGCCTTTGCGACGGAGTACGGCGTGTAGCCGATCCAGGGCCGGGTTCCCGCAGTGTCCGCCAACAGGATGATCACACCGCCCTCGCCGGCACGCATGGACAGCCCGAATGCGCGCGCCGACAGAAATGCGGCGCGCAGATTGTTGTCGATCAGATCGTCCCAGTCTTCGTCACAAGTCGTTTCGATGGGTGTGCGGTGAAACGTGCTGGCGTTGACGATCAGCACGTCAGGGCGGCCGAGCTCAGCGACCGTTGTTTCGAGCAGTCGTTGGACATCGCCGGACTTTGAGACATCGGCTTGCACGCAAACAGCGCGACGGCCCTCCGTCCGAACCATCTCCGCAGTCGCACGGGCATCGGCCTCCGAGGTACGGTAGTTGACGGCCACGTCGGCGCCTTCGCGCGCGAGCGCGATCGCCATGTGGCGGCCGAGTCGGCGTGCACCTCCTGTGATTACCGCAACTGCTCCGTCGAGATTCATTGGGGGACCGTATCCAGTATCTTGTATCTCGTATCTGGTATCTAGCTGATCCTTCGCCGGCCAGATACCAGATAGTAGATACGGAATTCAGTGTTCGGGATCGAATTGCGGCTCGAGGATGATCTCGGTCGGGCAGGCGTGCGGCGGCGCCGTGATGACGTCGAGGACGATCTCGGCGACGTCGGCCGGCCGGAGAAACTTCTCGCGATCCACACGCTTGTTCGGCGGCACGAAGGCGGTGTCGACGTAGCCCGGGCAAATGGCGACGACCTTGATTCCGTGGTCGCGCACTTCGCGGAACAGCGCGTGCGAGAATGCCAGCAACCCCGCTTTCGCCGCGGTGTACGCGGCTTCACCCGGACGCGCCCGACGTGCCGCGGTCGAGGCGATGTTGACGATGGCGCCACGGTTGTGGACCAGCATGTCGGGTAACAGCAGACGGCTTAAGACCATCGGTGCGCGCAGGCACGTGGCCAACATTCGGTCCCAGTCGGCGATGTCGGCTTTGCCGTGGACGCGTCGAGGTGGGGCTGTACCGGCGCTGTTGACCAGAATCGAAATGCTGCCGAGGTCGATCAATGTCCTTTGCAAGAAGGCTTCGGACTGGGCGTCGTCGGTGACGTCGGCCTGAAGAACCAGCGACCTCGAGCCCGTCTGTGCAATTTCCTCGGCAAGGCTTTCGAGGTCCGCGGCGGTGCGGGAGACGATGGCTACGTCACAACCAGCGGTCGCCAGACGCAGGGCGACGGCGCGGCCGATTCCACGTCCGGCGCCGGTGACCAGTGCGATCTGACCTTCCAGCTCGCTCGCCATAAATGATTTGTACCAGAGCGGAGGCTGGCAAACGAGAAGTTGTGAGGTTAATTACCCACCGACCTCTTCAGCGTCGGCCGACGGTTGGTCGGCTGGAGGGGGTTCTTCCCGAGGCATCGGCTCAAGGGCACTCAGATCTTCAATCAATTCATCGAGCTCGTATACCGGCTGCCATTCTATCGTGGCCTCGGTTTCTTCTTCTCGACCGATTCGAGGTGGCGCCGGTGCCAGACGACGGGCGGTCCTTTCTCGACGCAACGATCGGTTGGACGTCACGGTGCCGGCACTGATCTCGGAAACCGCACCGCTCTTCATCGGCGCCACAGAGGCTTCCCGCGCGGAATTGCCGGACAGCGAGCCGACGCTGGATTCATGTGTCGAACGTCCGGACTCGTGCACGGGCCGGCTCCCGTGGCTCACGCTGCGGCTCGCCTCGGAGACCGGGCCGGAGTCTTCGCTCACCGACTTGCCGGCGAGCTGCGCCGAGGCTTCCAAGGGGAAGACGCAAAGCAATGCGAAGAGAACCCCTCGCCGACCGACAATCAATGAAAAGGTGTCGCGAAGCGAGTCGACCCAAGCCGTAGCCCGAGCCCTGGCCTTAGCTCCTCCGGACGGGTTGGGGGTCGGGCGAGGCGGGAACATCAATAGCCGACCACGAACACGCAGCTGGTCGTGCCGCTGCCACCGATGTTGAGCGTGGCGATCTTCTTCGCTCCCTCGACCTGGTAGTTGCCGGCGTTACCGGTGACCTGGCGATGTGCATCTAGCACCTGACGGGTTCCGGTGGCGCCGACCGGGTGGCCGCAACCGATCAGACCGCCGCTCGGATTGATCGGCAGCTTGCCGCCGAGCTCGATCGTCCCTTCTTCCACCGCCTTCCACGATTCACCCGGCTTGGTGATGCCGAAGTGATCGATCGCCATGTATTCCGACGTCGTGAAGCAGTCGTGTGTCTCGATGCCGTTGATACCCCAGCAGTCGGCGATTCCAGCGCGCTTGAAAGCGTCGAGGATGGCCTGGCGTGTATGTGGCAGGATGTAGGGATTGTCGCGGCTTTCGCTCACCTTATCGTCGAAGGCAATCGGCGCGGTGTGATGTCCCCAGCCGAGCACACGCGGGATGGACGACAATGAGATGCCGCGCTGCTTGGCGTAGCTGTTGGCGTATTTCTCAGAGGCCAGGAAGAGGCAGACGGCGCCGTCGGTGACTTGGGAGCAATCCGATACCTTGATGCGACCGCCGATGTTCGTATTGAACTTGTCCTGGCAGCGGGCGTGATCTTCACTCATGTACCAGCTGCGCGTTTGCGCCAGCGGATTGAGCTTGGCGTTGCCGTAGTTGACGGCGGAGATTCTCGCCAGATGCTCGTCCTTCAAGCCGAAGCGCTTGTCGTACTCGTCGCCGAGGCGGCCGAAGAGTTTTGGAAAGGGAAACTCGATGCCGCGCGCTTCGCGCTCGTACCACGCCGCGGTGCCGAGGAAGTCGCCGCCCTTGGCCGGGTCGACGGTCTTCATCTGCTCGACGCCCACGACCATCGACAGGTCGTAGCGACCGGCTTCGATTTCGGCCGAGGCGGCGAGAATGGCGATGCTCCCGGAGGCGCAGGCGGCTTCGTGGCGCGAGGTCGGCAGGCCGGAGAAGGCGGGATCGATATCGACGAGGAAGGCGCCGAGGTGCCCCTGCATGGAATAGAGCTCGGCGGCGAAGTTGCCGACGTGGCCGACCTGGACGTCTTTCGGATCGATCCCGGTCTCCTGCAGGCCGCCGGTGACGGCCTCGCGCATCATCGCGACGATGTGCTTGCGCTCTTTGGTCCAGTTGCGTGAGAAGTCGGTCTGATATCCGCCCAAAACGTAAACTGGAGCTGTCATGCGCCCTCCTCGACTCACCTCGTTTTACGCCCAGCCACCGGGCTGAAGCGTTCGGCTGAACTTACCAGTCGGGTTCGACCCTTCGCAAGATGGCCCATCGATCGGTAGTGGGTTGATTTGATTTTCGCGAGCGGGCGCCATGTAACCTCCCTCCAACTCCCTCCTTGGTAAGGGCCTTACCAAGGAGGGAGCTAGAGGGAGGTCGGTCGCGTACCCTAGGCAAATCGAAATGACCCAGTACCCATCGATCCGGTTGGCTCGGCAAGGCCTTGACGCCGCGCGAACGACCCCATACCTTCTTGGTCAAGGTTGGCCAACCATGGCGGAATCCATCTACAATCTGTACGAGGCCAAGTCGTCGCTTTCACGCCTCGTCGATCGGGCCGCGGCCGGCGAGGAGATCATCATCGCAAAGGCGGGAAAGCCGAAAGCCAAGCTGACCGCCCTGTCGCAACCGGTCCGCCGACGCAAACCAGGCGGCTGGAAGGGACGCATGTCCATCGCCCGTAACTTCGATGCACCACTCCCCGACGAGATTCAGAGGGCGTTCGAAGGGCGGAAGTGATGCCCGCCGTCCGATTGCTCCTCGACACCCACGTCTTTCTCTGGTGGCGAGCCGATGACAAACGGCTCCGCGCCACGGTGCGCAAGGCCATCGCGGAGGCGGAGATCGTATTCGTCAGCGCCGCCTCGGCGTGGGAGGCGGCAATCAAGGTCGCGCTTGGGCGTTTGCGCATACCGGATACGGTCGCGGCCGGCGTCATCGACAGCGGCTTCGAGAAGTTGCCGATCAACTTCTCCCACGCCGAAGGTGCCGCGCGGTTGCCGTCCCACCATCAGGACCCGTTTGACCGCATGTTGATCGCACAGGCCGCCGCGGAAGGTCTGACGCTGGTGACCCACGACCGGCGCCTGAAGCCGTATGATGTCGAGATCCTGTGGACGTGAGGCAAGTTCACCCGCCTGCGATGAACGGCATCTGCACCCGGACACGCTCGTCCCTCAGGTTGACGACCCACCCAGAGCTCGAGCGGCCGCTTCCAAATAGCGCGACAGGAGGAAACTCCGGTGGCGGTGGATTGGGAGGTGCGGGACCCCTCTCGGCCTGATCCGAAACTCCGCCGGCGTTCGACGGGCAGACTCACTGGGCTGATACGTCGCCGGGCGGCGACGCATCGGCCGTCGATGATGCGTCGTCGGCTGGCGGTGCATCGGCGACCTCCAGCCCCCGACCAAACGGGACTGGCTCCGCGCTGGCAAACTCGTCGAGATCGCGTTGCGCCTGAGCCGCCTCGGGGTTGCCTGCGGCTTGGTAGCAGTGCAGGCGTTCTGCCAGCGCATCACCCTGCCAAGGAGGATACGGTTCGTAGGGAGCCCATGCTTCGCCGCAGAGCTTCTCGAGATCCAGAGTTGCAAGGTGTCGGCGCAGCATGAGACGGCTGGTCTCGATGGCTGCCGACGCCATCGGCGTCTTCAAGACGTCGTACAACCGCAGCCCCAACGCCGGGTCCTGCGCGGCGATCTCGAGCACCAGGTTCAAGGTACGGGTCATGAGGCCGGTCATCGGCCAGGGATCATGCTGAAAGCCCGTGAATGACGCTTCCAGCGAGGCGACCGCTTCCTCGCGCAGCTCCTGTCGCCAACGCAGCCGCGCCAGCAACGCGTCGGCTTCGACCGGCTGGAACTCGCGCAGCTGGTCAATGTACTTGATCGACTCCTCCTCGCCCGCTTCGGCCAGAGACTCGCCGATCACCGCCAGCTGCAGTGGACCGGCCGGCTCCCGCGACTGCTGGCGCCACGCCGCCACTGCGTCGTCGTAGTCGCCCTGGACGTACAGGTTTTGCGCCAGCGCGCGGAACTGCTGCTCTTCGCTCAGGCCCGCTGCAACGTCGTAGGTCGCGCCGCCGGCCGTGTACATGTTGATGTACTGGTCGGTGACGTTTTCCCAATCCACCGAGTCGCCGGTCATCGCCGGCACGTTTTCCTTGCGCGCGCGTGCCAGGTGGCGCAGTTGCCACAAGCCGACTGTCCCACCGCCCACGTTTCGTGCGAAGCCGAACTCCATCACGTTGAGATCGTCGGTGTTGACGATTGCCTCCGGTTGCCCTGCCACGGCGCGGGCGAAGTCCGGATTCGCCAAGTATCGTGACAGCAGGCCTTCGAGGTCGGCTGCATGCCACACGGATGCGAGCGCGCGCTTGAAGGGCTCCTGCCGGGCGCGGGCGCGCAGCGCATCAACATCGTACACGACGGGCTCGAGCGAGGAGACCAACAGGATGTCGTTCGAAAGCGTCTCCCACGTTTCGACCGAAGGAAATACCGCTGTCAACGTCGCGTACGCCGACCGTACCGTCGGCGTATCGACCTCGTAGGTTTGCATCCACTGGGCGAAGAGCCCGCCGTCGGCCAGGCGCGCGGCGGCGGCGCGGTAGAACTCGACCGTGAACAGGCTGGCGACCCCGGCGCGATACGGATTGGAGGGCTCAGAGACGATGACGTCGTATTGATACGGTGTCGTGAGCAGCACCTCGCGCCCATCACCGATGAAAACGTGAACCTTCGGATTGTCCAGGACGTTATGGTTGACGGCGGCGCACGCCTTGGCGACGCGCAGCATCGTCGGTTCCAGCTCCACCACGTCGACGCGTTCGACCGAGGGGACGGCGCCCAGCCATCCCGCGGTGCTGCCGGTGCCGAGGCCGACGACCAGCACGCGGCGAGGGTCGGGGTGGAGAATGCCTGCGATCAGGCCGGACATCACCTGCGTCGGCGCATCCGACCGCGAATTGCCGTCGACCTTGCCGTTGACGACGAAGTCGTACCCGTCAAGCGCCTCCAGCGCGACGCTGCTTTCGATGCCGTCGACCTCCCATCGAATCGCGCGCCGCCGTTCGTTCGTCCAATAGTGCACATTGTTGCTCGTCGCGCCGCTCAGATCGGCGCGCCCGGCGCCGATGCCGCTGTGGCGCCAGACCGCCGTCGGGCCGGTGGCGAACAACAGAGCGAGCGCGGCGCCGCCCATGGCAAGCTGGAGCGCTGAGCGGCGCTGCGCCACCGGTTTGAGAATCACGGCCGCCACCCCCAAGCCGACCAGCAACACCACCACGGCGCGCCACGTTCCCGGAGCGGAGAGCAAGGGCAGAAGACCGAAGCCGCCGGCGAGCGATCCGGCGATGGCGCCAAGCGTGTTCCAGGCGTAGGCCATGCCGGTATCGTGCCCGACGTTGTCGCTGCCCTTGCCGAGCAAGTTGATCAGCAACGGAAA
>Ga0187892_10012138_pt1 | contig 10341 bp, 7 predicted proteins | sample MA1701073metaG_FD_139345 | JGI IMG/M metagenome (GOLD analysis project Ga0187892, IMG submission 139345) | Bio-ooze microbial communities from a basaltic lava cave in the Kipuka Kanohina Cave System on the Island of Hawaii, USA - MA170107-3 metaG ...
CGTGCCCGAGTTCGCCTATGACGAACTGGCCAAGCGGATCACCCACACGATGGGCCAGGTGGCGCTCCCGACCTTCGACAAGGCCATGGTGAGGGACCTGGCCCGGGCCAAGAGCGCGCTCGCGGGCATCCTTGGCTGTGAGGAACACGAGGTGTTCGGCACCCTCTTCGACGCAGACAAGATCCGGCTCTCGATGGAGGAGGCAGGGCTCGTCACGGGTCACGCCGCGGACGCGGAGGTTCTCTGGCTCCGCCTCTGCGAGCACCTGGACGAATTCCAGGCCTTCCACCAGTTCGGCGACGACGAGTGGGGGATGTACATCGAGAGCGAGGAGTGGCTGAACGAGGCGACCCGGGCCCTGCCGCGGCTGCGGGACGACGCCGGGCATCGCGGCTGGCCTCCACGACAGCCCATGAGGTGGGTGGCGGCTCACGTCTGGCCGGTGCTGTCCCGGACCGCTGCCGGGCGGTCCCGGGATGTCGAGATCCTCCTCGGCCCTGTCGCCATCGTGTGCATCCGGCGAGCAGTCCTCGCCCTGGCCGCCCGGGTCCGGCGCGACGCGGTGGAGTTCGCCCAAGCGGCGGCCGCCAACCCGCGAGCGCCAAGCTCAGTCGGGCGGCTGCCGGGATGGATCGAGGCAGCGGAGGCGGGGATGATCCCCGATGGCCTCCGCGAGTTGATGGGCACCGTGACGACGGTGGCTGTCGAGAACCTCCTCGAGGGGGCTCGCTCCGACGTGCTTGACGCTCGTGGTGACCTGGAGCCCGACAGCCGCTTCGCGGTGACCGTGCGCGACTACGAGGTCAAGAAGGGGATCTTCAAGAAGAAGGACGTCGAGGTCGGGTTCGAAGTCGTCGCTCCGTTCGAATCCGGCCCGCAGGTCGTCCTGCACATCCGAGGCATGACAGCCGACGAGTCCATCCCCGCGCGTCAGGCGATCCTCGCCATGCGCGCAGAGGACCTCGCTGCCGGCGCCGGCTCGGTCGGCGAGCGCCTCCTCCGGTCGAAGGTCCCGGTCTCGGAGACCTTCGAGGCCAGGCTGGCGGAGGCGATGCTCGCCGACCTCGTCCTCGTGGCTCGCACCCTTGTCCTGCTCGGCACCTCGGTGCCGCTCGCCCCCAAGGTCATCTGGGAGGACAAGCTCAACCCGACCGTCGCCCTCGGGCGCGACCACGACGGGCGGGACACGGTCTTCGATGGTGGGCCCGACCAAGTGCTGGCCGGACTTCGCGAGCAGTACCGCGAAGCCGGCGTCGAACCGGTCGAAGTCACCACCGTCGAAGAGCTCCAGGCGGTTTTCGACTAGCTCGCAAGCAATCCCCGCTCTCGGTCGTACTACCTCCGACCGGTGATTGAGGAGGACATGTGAGCGGGACTAAGACCACAGCGCGTTCGAACGGGCACGGCAGCCTCGGCCTGAGCAGCGTTGCCCAAGTCCTTGTCGAGGGAATGTGGGCGAGGGGCGTCGGCTACGCGTTCGGCGTGTCCGGCGGGGGGATCATCGAGACCTTTCTCGCCTTCCTCGACAGCCGCATCAAGACACGGCACTTCGCCAACGAGGGCGGCGCCGCCTTCGCCGCCAAGCAAACCTCGGTGGCGCTGCGCCAGCTCGTGGCACTCTTCGCAACGACCGGGCCTGGCCTGGCGAACCTCGCGAACGCGCTCTGGGCGGCACGAACCTCAAGCGACGCCAAGCTGGTGGTCGTCACCGGGCGAACCCCTGCTCGGTTCGCGGGCCGGTTCACGGTGCAGGAGGTCAGCTCCTCCAGCATGCAGTCCAGCGACTTCTTCGTGGCGGGGAAGCTGTTCGATGAGGTCGCCATCCTCGAGACGGTCGAGCAACTGCCGCAGGTCTTCGCGCTGCTGGCCAACGGCGCCTCCCGGCCGGGGCCGTTCCTGATGCACATCTCCGTACCCCTCGACGTTCAGGGGCGCGCCGCCCAGCCCGTCGCTGCCCCACCGCCCCTCGGCATCTTCCCGACGGTTCCCGACCCGGCCGGCATCGCGCGAGTCGCAGAACTCCTGGCAAGCGACTCGTTCGCGTTCTGGCTCGGGCGCGGCGCCCAGCATGCGTCCGCGGCCATCACCGAGCTCGTCGACATCACGAATGCGCCGGTGATCGAGACCGGCGCCGGCAAGGGCGCGTACTCGGAGCTTCGCTGGTTGGCCAAGGGCGTCACGGGCCTCGGCGGCCACGACTCGGCTGTCTTGTCGATGCAGGCTTACCGGCCGGCCTTCCTCGTGGTGCTCGGAACGACACTCGGGGAAGCCTCCACGAGCTTCGACGCGAGGCTGCTCCCGGCGAAGGGCTTCGTTCACGTCGACATCGACCCAATGGTGCCGGCCCGAGCCTTTCCCTCGGTGCCGACCCTCGCGATCCACGGTGACGTCTCCCGCTTCGTCGAGAAGCTGCTCGATCACAGCGGCGAACTGCCCCGCCAGATGGACATCCCCGGCATCGAGCCGTACGTCTCGTCCGTGCCGGCCTGCGGAGCCGTCGTGGGCACCGTGCGACCGAGCCGGCTGATGGCGGCCATGCAGCGCCAGGTGGTCGTGGGCGGCGAGGCACCCGTTCTCGCAGAGGCGGGCACCTCGATGGCCTTGGTCGCCCACCACCTACGATTCGGCGAGGCGGGTCGCAACTGGCACCCGGACCGGCACGGGTCCATGGGCGACGCCGCGACATCCGTGCTCGGGGCGGCGATCGCCTCGGACGGCCCGGCGGTCTGTCTCACCGGGGACGGCGCGCTGTTGATGCAGTGCGAGCTCTCGACGGCCGCCAAGTACGGCATCCCTGCCGTCTGGGTCGTGCTCAACGACGCCCGCCTGGGGATCGTGAGCGCCGGAATGGCACGCCGCGGTCGGACCGACCTCGGCGAGGTCGCTTTCCCCCGGGTCGACTTCGCGCTGTTGGCCCGCGCCATGGGAGCAACCGGCGTGCGGGTGGACGACGAGTCGGAGCTCGACGACGCGCTGCGCATGGCCCTGGACGCGGGGCGTCCGGTGGTGCTCGACGTGATCGTGAACACCGCCGAGCAACCGCCCTACGGCGCGCGCATGAGGTTCCTGGACGAACAACACCGACAAGGAGACGGCCATGAGTGAGGACAACCGCCAGGCCCAGTTCGCAAGGCTGGCGCAGCAGTTCGACGAGAAGGTCGGTGGGCCCGCTCCCAACGCCCTCATCGACGCGATCACCAAGGTCGCGATGGGCGAGGCGTGGTGCCACTTCGCCAACTCGCTCCTTCACGACGGCTCGCTGTCGGCGAGGGAACGGGAGCTGGCCATCCTGCGAATCGCCTCCCGGCGAGGCGCCGCCTATGTGATCGATGGCCACCGGCGGATCGCCACCAGAGACCAGGCGCTCGATCACGCGGAGCTGGACCGCATCGCGAACGTCGACCTCTCGGCCTGGTCGCCTCGTGAGCAGCTCCTGATCAGGGCGGCCGACGCGATTGACGCCGGTTCACTACCGGAGACCCTCCGGGCCTCCTTGTGGCGGGAGCTGGGCGAGGAGCTGCTCATCGAGTTCGGCCTCGTCATCGGCCAGTACATCCTCGTCAGCACGGTCACGACGCTGCTCGGGCTCGAGCCGGAGCAGGCGGCCGCCTGAGACCGTCAGGCTTCGAAGCGGGCGACGGCCTCTCGGGGAGCCGCCGCCCGTAGCACCGTCCGGGCCGACCTCACCAGGTCCCTGCGGTAGGCGTCCCATTCGGCGCTCCATGTGCGCATCGGCTCCCCGGCAAGGATCCGGTCCCGGTCGGCCGCGGCGAGGCTGTGATCGACCGAGCAGCGGGACTCCAGGATGCGCCGCAGCTCGACCCCGATCTTCCAGCCGTCGGGCGAGTCGAGGTCCGGCCACATGATCTCGGGGTGCCAGTTGAGCCGCGCCTCGCTCGTGGCGTTGGCCATCATGGTCTCGAGCCGCCACTTCGCCACCTCGCCCTCGACGTGCTGGCGCGCCTCGTCACCCCATTTCGGGCATCCGTAGGAGTCGAGGATCGACTGGTTGAGGTCGGCCCAGTTCGCCGGGTCCTCCAAGTCGAGAAGCAGTTGGTAGGCCAGCATCGGGGCACCACAGGCCCGAGCCGCGTCGAGCAGGCCGAGCTCGACGGCGCCGGGAGCGGCCCCCGTTCGACGCGCCATGGTTGCAACCAGATGACGCTGGTACAGCATCTCCCGCAGGAAGACCTCGCATTCGGTCGCGATGCCCGCAGCAGGGTCGCCGGTCGGGCCGCCGTAGTGCAGGAACTCGTGGTACAGCACCGGGACGACGAGCGCGACATGGTTGAACAGGCCGTAGTACACGCCGATGGCGTTGGGCACCGACCGATCATCGATGCGGACGTAGCGGCTCTGGACCGGGCCGGCGGCCCCCGGCTCGCACTGCGGGGTCCAGCGTGGCGGGGTATAACGCGTCCAGTACTCAAGCCGCGCGCCGGTGGCCTTGTAGACGCCGAGGGCGTAGAGGTGGCGCCGCAGGTTCATGAGCCGGAGCGGGTACTGCGACAGGAAACCGATCAGGCCCGCGAAGTCGTTCCCGACCACGAGCATCGCTTCGCGCACGGTTTCCGGGGCCGGGACGGCCCAGCCCGGGTCGAGGACGAGCTTCACCCACGCCAGGCCGTCAACGATGGCGTGGGCCAGCTCCGCCAACGTCGCGTCCGGGGCGATCCGGACCACGCGCTCAGAGAACTCGTTCTCCCCAAACGCGGATGCGTCGTCGACCAGCGCCGTCACGTTGTCAGCGATCACCGAAACGGGGGGCGACCCAGGCCCAGCGAGCATTCCGAGGCGAGCTTCGAGGCGGGCCCGGTCCCAGTGCGAGGCGTAGGCCTCGGCTTCGTCGGCAACCGCTCCGGCCCAGGACCCGCTCCCCCACCGCTCGGCGATCGCCGGTTCGAGGTCGTCACGGGTGGGCAACTGGCTCGAGACCGCCGCCAGGAGGTGGGCCCGCAGCAGTTGCCGATGGTCGGCCTTGACACCCCTGCTGTCGGCGATCAGCGCCAGCCCATGGGCGGCGCCCTGTCTGACTTCAGGGGGGTAGAGCTGGTCGTCACGGAGCACCTCGATCAGTAGCTCGGCGGGCGGGACCTGCGAACGCACCTTCCACCACTCGGCGTCGAACGCTTGCTCAAGGGTGCGGATGCGCTTGAAGCCGCTGCGCAGGGCATCTTCGCTCAGTCCGACGAGGCCCTGGTCACGACGCAATGCGTCGACCAGGCCGTTGTGATGCTTGATGGCCGACTCGAGCCCACGCCGGAGCTGCTCGAGACGTTCAGGCCGTGGCGCCTTCTGGGGCCGGTACGGGGAGGGAAGGCACGCGACTGCCGCACCCAACGCACGTGCCACGGCGGTAGCCGCCAGGACCAGCGCATCCGGCGGCCGCGCGCCCTCCAGATCGTCCTCCCGGCGCACGGCCCGCAGTAGCTGATCGAGGGCGAGCCAAGTGCTCGTCAGCGGCGGGACGAATCGGGCCGCCGGTCGGAGCGCGAGCAGGGTGGCGACGCGCCAGACATCGGATGGAATGGGATTCGGGCTCCGGTCCTTTACGGCGATCACGGTCTCCCCGACCCGCACCTCGACGGGCCCTACCTCGGGGATCCGGTTCGGCAGATCGGTGGCCACCGCTGCCAACAACGCCTCAGGAACGAGCTCGGGCCGAACGGAGGTAGCAGCGACAAGCAGTTGCAGCGCGCCACCACGCACGCCCCTGAGCCAGAGGTCGCTCCCCACCCGGACACAGCGTTCGAGCGCAGCGACGTCGGGCGCGGCACTGACAGCCACGACGTCCGCTGCGTCGGAAGGCCGCTGTACCACCCGGTGCGCCACAACCTGGTGTGGGTCCCATGCCTCCCACCACGCGTCAAAGGCGCCGGATGCGAACGACGGCATGACCGTCGTCAGCTGTTGCTCGGAAAGCGCCGCGTAGAACCGGCTCGCCAAGACGCTGTCGCCGATTCGAGCGACAACTCCGCCCGTCGAGCGCAAGTCGTCGCCATCGAGGTGGTGGATGGTCGCCGGCCCCGTTAGCACCGCGTTCAGCAAGCGGATCGTCAGGTCGTCATCGAGCGGCGCGATGCCGGCACACACCATGAGGGCGTCCGCAGGACGGGCTGCCGCTGACGCCAGGGCGACCTCCGCGATCGCCGGCACGAGGGCCGGGTCGCTGGCCACCAGACGGGCGATCGCGGCCGTCGACCAGTGCTTTCCTGCTCGCCGCACCACCCGCCGAAGTTGACCTTGCCGCACGACTGCAGATGATCATCGTCGCGCTCAAGCACCGCTCAATCTGTCAGGCGGCGGCGCGGTCGGATGGCAGCACGGCGTCCCGGCCGGCCTGCAGGAGAGCGTGCAGGGCAACGCGATCGCCGCCGTCGATCACCTCCGCGAGGACCACGATGATCTCTGCCAGCGCCCGAAGCTGGGCGGCCAGCCGCCGGTTCCCGGCAAGCAGCTGGGTCCAAAGACCGGGATCCCCCTTCGCGATGCGGGTCATGTCCCGGAAGCCCCGGCCGGCAAGCCGGATCGCGTCGGTCGCATCGACACGACGGCCTGCCAGCAACGCCAGCGCGGTCGCGGCGACGTGAGGAGCGTGAATGACGCATGCAACAAGCTCGTCGTGATCCACGGGAGGCACCTCGACGGGCCGAGCCCCCAACGCCTCGACGAGTTGGACCACCTGGTCGACGGCGTCCCGGTCGGTCGCCGGACCGGGAGCTATGACCCACGTCGCGCCGGTGAACAAGTCGGCTCGAGCCCCTCCGCACCCCGACTCCTCCGAGCCCGCCATCGGGTGGCTCGAAACGAACCGGGAGTGGTTGACGCCGGCCACGATCGCCGCCTTGTTGGCGCCTGCCACATCGACCACAACTGGCACGCCCACCTGGATGAGTTGGCGGGCAATGGGCACGACAACGTCGGGCGGGGTCGCGATGAGTGCGATCTCGACATCGCCGAGCCGGTCGAGGGAGGGGGCCAGGACATCGACCACACCAAGCGTGCGAGCAAGCAACGCCGCCGTGCGGCTGGTATCGAACCCGACCACGGAGTAGCCGTTGGCTCGACAGGCGAGCCCGATCGACCCTCCGACCAGACCGAGCCCGATCACACCCACCCGACCCGAACGCAAGGTCCCCATTCGTTCGCCCTCTCCGTCGTGGCGGCACCGGCTGCCGCTCCCGTGACTAGTACGCCGGGAGCAGCGGCTTCCTTACTTACCGAAGGTATGAGTTGAGCCGTCGTTGATCGCCGTCATCGATTCTTCAACTCGACGGAAAGGATCGCGGCCACTGCGACGTATGAGCCGTGACCAACTAGGAACGGGGGTCTCGAAGTGGGCCTGATCGAGGGCGCAGTCGTCGGAGTTGTCGGAGTTGTCGTCGGAGTACTGGTCGCCGCGTGGCTCCGAGCCCGCGATCGGGCGATCCGCCAGCCGGTCGGTCCGGAGCCTCGCCTCTGCGCGCGGGCTCTGGCGGAGATCGAGGAAACCGGCCGCCTGGACGGCGAGGCGTCGGTCCCCAACGACATCACTCGCGAACCGTTCCCCACACCGGCCATGGAGGAGACGTACCTCGGCGGCGAGCGGGTGAGGGCCGAGCGCGATGCGGCCCACCTGCAGGGCACCCGCAGCCTCCGGGTGCGGGTGGAGGTCGCGTCGGCCGAGGTCGACCAGCTCGCGAAGGCGGTTGCCGGCGGGATGGACTCGGCGGCGCTGTCGGCCGCCGAGAAGACCCTCGCAGCCGCGAAATCGGCGCTGAGCACGGCCGACAGCGAGCACGAGGCCCGGCTGGAAGCCATCGACGCCGAGACCGGTGCCCTGATCCGCCGCTACTGGGCCTCCAACCTGCGCGCCCGCGAACGCTCCGAGATCACGACGAACATCGACACTCTCGAGCCGCCGTCGCCTCCCGAGTGGCGGGCGATGCGGGCCGCTGCGGCCGCCGGCCGCGGCATGGACGGGGGGCTCGCGTGAAAGTCATCGCCGACGGGATCGGTCGGCCCGTCGAGTGGCCGACGGAGCCGGAGCCGCTCGGCCCGTGGGAGGAGAAGGCTGAGCACGAGGCGCGCCTTCCCAACTCCGGCGCCGACCACCTCGAGCGCTGCCTCGGCGTGATCGTCAACCGGGCGTCGGCTCAACTCACCGCCGTCGTCACCGGGCCGGCCCCCGTCACTGCCACGGGAAAGCCGAGCAAGCCGCCTGGGCCGGGTGTGGCGTACCGGATGAGCCGGGCCTTCCACCTCGGCATCATCCTGGCCTTCGACGTACTGGTCATCTTCCTGACCGAGCGGGCGTTCTTCGTGTTCATGCTCCCACCGCTGGAGACGCGCCTCGTCGTCATCGGCGTGAGTTCGCTCTTCGTCTACGCCGGCCATGTGATCGGCACGAGATGGCGGCGGTGGAGCCGCCTGACTGTGGGCACGAGGTGGAACACGGTCATCTTGACCATCGCTCTGTTCGCCAGCGTCACGAGCGTTGGCATCGTCCGGGCCACCGTCGGCAGCCAGGACAGCAAGGGCGAGATCCCCCAGGTCGGCCTGCCGTTGTCCCTTGCGATGTTCATCAGCATGGCGCTTCTGATCGTGAGCATCGCGATCGACTTCGGGTTGGCTTCCGGCCGCAAGGAGGAAACCCCCACAACCAACCTCGCCGAGTCGGCCCGGCTCCGGGCACGCACCGAGCGCGAGAGCCGGCACCAGCAAGCGCTCGAGCGGCGCGACCGATGGGGTGCCGCACGCGACGCGTTCCATGGCCGGTACCTCGCCACCGTGATCGAGTTCTCGGCCGACCTCCTGGCGGTCAAGGCGCCAGACATGCCGATGCCGATCGAGCCCTGGTTCGACGACGACGAGGTCGAGCGGCATGCCTGATCGCCGCCCTCGGTTCGCGGTCCTTCTCCTCGCCGTCGTCGGCGCGACCTTGACCGGTTGCCCGCCCATGGATGAAGGCCACGGGCGGGAGTGCGAGGCTCGCGACCTGTTCGGCCGCCAGCCCGTGCCGGAGCCCGCCAAGGGCGACGTGGTGGTCCTGAGCGGCGTTACCGCGGCGGACCGGGACACCGCCGCCGCGGGCGACCGCAAGCGCGGCATGGCGAAGGTCCTGAACGCGGCACTCGCAGCCCGGACGTCGTTGCGGATTGCGGCGGTCGGTGCCTCGCCGTCCACCTCCGACCTCGTGGCGACCGAGGATCTTGGGCTTACGGGCGTCAACCCTGGTGCATGCACCATTCTCGCCGCCCGCGTCCGGGCGCGGATCGAGGCGTCTTTCGACGGGCTGCTCAGCCGCTCGGTCGACGGTCCCACCGACACCCTCGCCGCACTTGCCGCCCTGGCGTCCCACCTCGACCCCGCAGTCGCAACCCGTGGCATCGACGTGATCGTTATGTCGAACATGGTCAACTCGACACCAGACCTGCGTCTCGACGACCCGGTGACCCTCGCTCGGGTCGGCGCGAATCCCGAGGCGACCCTCGCCGCCCTTGCCGCCAGCGACCGGCTGGCGCCGTGCGCAGGCTGGCGGGTCTACATCGTGGGCCCCGGGCGGACGCCTACCGGCGGGCTCGACGCGCCGTCCATCGCGAACCTTCACCGGTTCTACGACCGGCTGTTCGAGCGTTGTGGTGGGCAACTCTGGAAGTTCGAGCAGCAGGCGCTGACGTCGTATCCGGTCCCCGAGCCGGGGCCGAAGCCTCCTCGACCGCCAGCGCCCTGTGCCACCTTCGTCGTCTCCTCCGGCGTGTACTTCGACGTCGGCCAGGCTGAACTGCGTCCGGGGGCGGAAGAGTCCCTCGGCAGCCTGCACCAGTTCCTCCGGGACAACGTGGACGGCAAGCCCGGGCGGCTCGTTCAGATCGCCGGCTACACCGACAGAGACGGCGACGCGATGTCAAACCTCCGGCTCAGCGAGCAGCGGGCTCAGACGCTGATGGATGTCGTCCTGGCCCGGGGCATCGAGGGTCAGAACGTCGAGGCCATCGGCTACGGCGAGCCGGCAATGGCCGAGGCGACCGAGGCGGAGAAGGCTCGGAATCGCCGGGTCGAAGTCACCGTTCTCTGCGCCACAGCTTGAGATGGAACGCATCGCACACCAGGTCCCAACCCGCACCGGCGGTCTTGGCGGCCCTCAGCCCGTCCTCGTCGTGGAAGCTGAACACTACCCAGCCGTCCCCAGCCGGTCCTGTGCAGACGCGGACGGCCCCGGCCGCCTCGGCCCGGGAGGCAGACTCATGGGCAACGAGGACGCAGCCCATCTCTGCGAGCCGTTCGGCGACGAAGTCGCGCCCCCTCGACCGGCGGCAGGCGACGGCAGTCTCGGTGATGCCCAGCCGCTCGCCGATGGCC
>Ga0187892_10012139_pt1 | contig 10341 bp, 12 predicted proteins | sample MA1701073metaG_FD_139345 | JGI IMG/M metagenome (GOLD analysis project Ga0187892, IMG submission 139345) | Bio-ooze microbial communities from a basaltic lava cave in the Kipuka Kanohina Cave System on the Island of Hawaii, USA - MA170107-3 metaG ...
CCCAGCGTCCCGTAAAGCGCGGGAGGGTCGGAGTTGCCGGGACGAGCTCGAACACCTTCAGGTGCCCGGTTGTCGTCATTTCACGCTCCTTCGCCTCTTCCTCGCCGGGAAACGTGTAGTCCGAGTCGATGTACTCGCACTCGACGCGCAGGGTTGAGACCCTGAAGGCCTTCCCATCTCTCACAGCGACACGCCGTGGATCCATCCCTACCCATCGTCCTCCAGCTCGTGATTCTTGGCTTGAAGCTCGCTGCCATTCCGCTGCCATCGCGGTGTCCGAAAGCGGCCTTTTCTGTCCCATTCCGGCCTCGCCGGTGAGGGTCCGAAGTGCGCGAGAAGTGGCGGAAACCCTTGGAAGAATGATGGTGACCCCGGCGGGATTCGAACCCGCGATCTCGACCTTGAAAGGGTCGCGTCCTTGGCCAGGCTAGACGACGGGGTCCCGGTGCCGCGTGGCGCGGTCGTCGTGGCGGACGACGAGTAGCGACATGATAGCAGACGCCCCCCGGCGGGGATAGGCGCGGCCCTCGGATCGCTCCGCTAGGCCCGGCGGGGCGGGCTGCCCGACCCCGGGAGCCGCCGGCCGCTCGGACCGCGGCCGCTCAGGCCGGGCCGGCCAGGGCCAGGAGGCGGTCGATGGCCCGCTCGAGACACCCGTGGATGACGTCGCGGGAGGCGCGGAAGGCCTCCAGCCCCTGCATCGCCGGGTCCTCGATGTCCCCCGCGTCCCCCGCGAACTCCCGGAGCGTGAAGGTGGGGCGGCCGGCGGCGTCGGGCAGGGCGGCCAGCATCTCCCGCTGGGTGCCGGTCATGGTGAGGATGAGGTCGGCCTCGGTCACCAGGTCCGGGTGGCGGCGGAGGTCCACCGAGCTCATGCCGTCCTCGGCCATCTCGATGCCCACCTCGCGCAGGGCCAGGCGGGCGTCCAGCGACGGCAGCATCCCGTCGCGCGCGTAGGGGGCGACCCCGCCCGAGCGGACGCGGACCCGGCCGTTGACGCCGCGCTCGGCCAGCATGCGCTCGAGGAGCGCCTGGGCCATCACGCTCCGGGCGGTGTTGGCGTGGCAGACCAGGAGGACGGTGAGCACGGCGCCGCTAGCGCGGCCCGGCCGCGCCGCGCCCCCGCGGGCGCGCGCGGCTCATGGCTCCTCCCACGGCGAGCGCCAGGAGCGGAGCCCGCCGCCCAGCTCGCTCCACTCGCCGGCCGGCCGCTCCGCCAGATCGAGGCCGAAGCTGGTGCCGGGTGGCTCCTTCAGGTTGCCGCCGAGCGTGTCGCCGAACACCTTCGCCAGCTCGTCGGGCGACATCCGGCGGTTGGCCTCCACGCGCCGCATGGCCTTGGGCTGGGCCAGGATCGTGTAGCCGAAGCCGCGCGCGTGGAACACCTGGCCGTTGACGTGGGCGGCCTGGTCGCTGGCCAGGTACACCACGAGCGGCGCGACGTTGTCGGGGTCGCGGTCGGTGCCGAGCGCCAGCTCGCTGGGCCACTTGCCTGTCTGCTCGAAGACCTGGCGCGCCCGCGGGGTGGAGTCGATCATGCGCGTCGCGCCGCTCGGCATGATGGCGTTGCACGTGACGCCGTACTTGGCCATGGCGTTGGCCGTCGACCACGTGAGCCCGATGATGCCGGCCTTGGCGGCGGCGTAGTTGGGCTGCCCGGGCGAGCCCAGCGCGGACACCGAGGACATGTTGATGATGCGGCCGCCCTTCTGCTCGCGCATCGTGGGCGCCGCCGCCCGCATGGTGTTGAACGTCCCCTTGAGGTGCACGGCCACCACCGCGTCCCACTCGGCCTCGGTCATGTTGAACAGCATGCGGTCGCGCAGGATGCCCGCCACGTTGACGACGATGTCGATGCGGCCCCAGCGGTCGATGACCTGCTGGACCATGGCCGCGCCCTCGGCGAAGTCGGCCACCGAGCCGTAGTTGGCCGCGGCCGTCCCGCCCGCCTTGGTGATCTCGTCCACCACCTGCTGGGCCGGGGTCGCGTCCTGGCCCTCGCCGGCCAGGCTCACCCCGAGGTCGTTCACCATCACCTTGGCGCCGGCGGCGGCCATGGCGATCGCGATGCCGCGTCCGATCCCCCGTCCCCCTCCCGTGACCAGCGCCGTCTTGCCGTCCAGCATGCCCATGGCCCGTGCCCGCTCCTCTCCGGTGAGTTTGCGCTGCGAACCCAGGCGACCCTACCGCAAAGCGGCGCTTCCCCGCAAGGGCGGGCTCCCGCCGGCCGGCGTGCTACCGTGCCCCCGTGGGACGAGGCGATCGCGAGCTCCGGTGGCGCCGGCGGATCGAGCACGGGCTGGACGGGCTCGGCCTCCTGGCCGAGCGCCTCGGCCTGGCGCGGCTGGCGTCGGGGCTGGCGCGGCCGCTGCTGCTCCCGGCCGAGGTCCGCCCGGCCGCCGTCATCGTGGTGCTCTGCGGGGGATGCCGCTTCAACGGACGGCTGAACGAGGCCACCACGGCCCGCGTGGCCCACGGGGTGCGGCTCTGGGAGGCGGGGCTGGCGCCCCGCGTGATCCTGAGCGGCGGGCGGGCCACGCCGCACCGGCCGAGCTGCGCGCCGCGCATGCGGGCCCTCGCCGTCGAGCTCGGGCTTCCCGCCGACCGGATCACCGTCGAGGACCGCTCGAGCCGCACGGTCGAGAACGCGCGGGAGGTCGCCCGCCTCCTCGGCGAGCCGGCGGGCGCGGACGCGCTCCTCGTCACGGGGCCGCTCCACATGCGCCGGGCGCGCCGGTGCTTCGAGCGGCAAGGCGTGCGGGTCGTCTGCGCCCCCGTGCCGCGGATGGCGGAGGGCGCCCTCCTGGTCAAGGAGGTCCTGCACGAGTACGTGGGGCTGGCCTACTACGCCCTCCGCGGGTGGTGACGGGCGCCGTGTGCGGGATCGCCGGCATCTGGCATCGCTCGGGCCGCCCCGTCGAGCCTGCCGCGCTCGAGGCCATGGCCTGGGCGCTCCGCCATCGCGGCCCGGACGGCGAGGGCGTCACCGTCCGGGGCGACGTCGGCTTCGCCCACCGCCGCCTCGCCATCGTCGACCTGTCGCCGCGCGCGCGCCAGCCCATGGGCACGCCCGACGGCAAGCTCTGGATCACCTACAACGGCGAGGTCTACAACCACCCCGAGCTGCGCCGGGAGCTCGCGGCGCGCGGGGTCGCGTTCCGCTCGCAGAGCGACACCGAGGTGGTCCTGTGGGCCTATCGCCACTGGGGCGCCGAGGCCTTCGAGCGCTTCATCGGGATGTGGGCGCTGGCCATCTGGGACGCGGACGCCGCCGAGCTCGTGCTCTGTCGCGACCGGTTCGGCATCAAGCCGCTCGTCTACGCCGTCGACGGCGACCGGGTGGCCTTCGCCTCCGAGCCCAAGGCGATCCTCGCCGTGTTCCCCGAGGAGCGCCGGCCCCGCCTGGCGGAGGTCGCCCACTTCCTGTCCGGCGCCTATCCCAACACCGGCGAGGGGACCTTCTTCGCCGGCATCGCGGCCGTGCGCCCGGGCCACCACGTGGTGGTCGGGCGGACCGGCCTCCGGTCGCGACCGTACTGGGGCTTCGAGCCGGGCCGGGAGGACGCGCGCCCCGACGCGGAGGAGGCGTTCCGGGCGCTCCTGACCGACGCCGTCCGGCTGTCGATGCGCAGCGACGTGCCGGTGGCCGCCTGCCTCAGCGGCGGACTGGACTCCACCGCCGTGACGCGGCTGGCCGCGGCCTTCACCGACCGGCCCATCGACTGCTTCTCGCTCCGGTACGGCCCCGACGATCCCGGCGTGGACGAGAGCGCCTACGCGCGGGCGGCTGCGGACGGCGCCGACCGCCTCGTGCTCCACTGGGTCCGGCCGGACCCGACCGACCTGCTCGGCGTGATCCGCCGCATCGTCCGGCACAACGACCAGCCCGTCCCCTCCCGGGGCCGCTATCCGGAGTGGTTCGTCCAGGAGGCGGTGGCGCGCCGGGCCCGCGTGGTGCTGAGCGGCGCGGGCAGCGACGAGATGCTGGGAGGGTACCTGCATTTCGCGCTGCCCTACCTCGTCGACCGGTGGCGCCTCGGCGGGGCCGGCTGGCCGGCGCTCTGGCGCGAGCTCGGCGACCTCCGCCGGGTCGCGCCGGGGACCGGGCTACGGCACCTCCTCGTGGGGCCGCTCGTCCGCGCGCTGCGGGTCCCGCCCTGGAGCCGCGAGCGCGTGCACGCGCCGGCCGTGCACGCCGCGGGCGGCGGGTTCGACTCGCCCCGCTACTCCCACGGCTGGCTCCGCGGCGACCTGCCCCGCCCCTACCGGAGTCGCCTCAACACCGCGCTCTGGCACGAGCTGACCACGGCCGGCCTGCCCGAGTCGCTGCACTCCCTGGACACCATCGGCATGGCCCACGGCGTCGAGGCGCGGCCGCCCTTCCTCGACCACCGCCTCGTGGAGCTCTGCTTCTCGCTGCCGTACGACGAGAAGATCCGCCACGGGTGGACCAAGAGCCTCCTGCGCCGCGCGCTGCGCGACGTGCTGCCCGCGCCCATCGCGGAGCGGCGACCCAAGCTCGGCTTCCCGGCCCCGCTCGGGCGCTGGCTCGGCGCGTCCGGCCGGCGGTCGGCCATCGAGGCGCTCCTGCTGGACGGCGAGGCCGTGCGCGGTGGCCTGTTCGACCGCCGGCGCCTCGAGAGGCGCCTCGGCGCCTGGCGAGTCCCCGGCCCCCGGCGCCGCCAGCAGGAGGTCGAGGCCCTCTGGCGCTGGATCACCGTCGAGTGGTGGTACCGCGACGCCATCGCCCGCCCCTGGCTCGACGAGCGCCCGGCATCGGCCCACGCGCCCGGCGTCCACGCGACCGGCCCGGCGGCCTCGTGACGACGGGGACGGGGCCCTCAGTCACGCCGTCGCTCGTAGGCGAGGGTGGTCGCCCACCGGTCGCTCACGCCCTCACCGGCCTCCGGTCCCCGGCGGACGAGCCGACGCCGCCGATGGCCCGCCCCGGGCGGGGCTCTCGGCGGCGCGCGCGATGCCGCGGAGCATCCCCGAGAAGACGAGCCCATGCATCGGGTAGAGCGCGTACCAGTAGGCGAGCCCCGCCACGCCGACCGGGTCGAAGATCGCCGTCTGGGTGATGGTGGACCCGGGGGCGGCGTCGGCGACCTCGAACTGGAGCCAGGCGGGCCCGGGAGCCGCATCTCCGCCGCCAGGCGCAGGAGCCGGTCGGGCTCGATGGCCTCGACGCGCCACCAGTCGACCGTGTCGCCCGGCGCGAGCCGCTCCGGGTCGCGCCGCCCGCGCCGGACCCCGACGCCGCCGACCAGCAGATCCAGGAAGCCGCGGAGCCGCCACAGCCAGTCGCCGTAGTACCAGCCGGTCCGTCCGCCCAGACGCGCGATGGGCGCGAAGGCCTGCCGCGGCGACACCCCGACGTGGGCGGTGCGAGCGTCCACGATGCGCGAGCCGAACCGCGTCCCGGCCCAGCTCCGTCCGACCCCGCCCGAAGAGACGGCGTCCGACCACCGGGTCTGGGCGAACGCCTGGTCCTCGTGGGCGAGCGCCCGGGCGATTGCCTCCCGGATGCCGCGGGGGCGGATGGCGAACACCTCGAGGGCCCGCGGGTCCTCCACGACCGTGTCGTGGCGGATGCTGTCGATCAGGGCGCGGCCGACCCGCGCGTAGAGCGGCGCCACGAGGGCGACGTACGTGGGCAGGACGGCCAGGAGATCGACGATGCCGAAGAAGCTGGTGGCGTAGCGCCAGGGGCGCTCCACGCAGGCAAGCCGCACGAGGTACTCGAGGGTGAAGAGCAGGGTGAGGACGCACTCGATCAGCCGGAGCTCGGGGCCGTAGGCGGCCCGCACCGACGCCACGCTCTCCAGGAGGACGGCGGCGACGCTCAGGAGGATGGCCGCGATCAGGGCCACGTCGAAGGCGCGGCCGGCCGGCGTCTCGGCCTCGAAGATCACCTCGTGGAGGCGGACCCGCCAGGGGGCGAGCGGCGTGCGCGTGCTCATCGGACGGCCCCGGGAACCCGCGGCGCGGACGCCCGGGCGTCACCGATCCGCCGTCCGGCCACGACCTCCATCACGGCGCTCCCGACCGCCGCAAGGTCCGGGCGGCGCTCCGGCCGGAGATCCTCCCGCGCGACGCCGCCGGGGCCCCTGCCGCATGGTAGCCCCGAATCCCCCGCGAACCCGCACGAAACCCCGCCGGAGCCGCGCCGGCCGGGCCCGAGCCGCGCGGGGCAGGCTATAATCCGGGCCCATGACCGCCCTGCCGACCGGCCCGTCCCGGCCCCTCCCCTGACGTGAGCGCCCGCGGCCCGCTCCTGGAGGGCGTGACCGTCCTCGACTTCACCCGCGTGCTCGCGGGACCGTACTGCACGCGGCTCCTGGCCGACCTCGGGGCCCGGGTCATCAAGGTCGAGCGGCCGGGTGAGGGGGACGAGGTGCGCCGCGGCGTGCTCCAGCTCGAGCCGGACCGGAGCGACCAGAGCACGTACTTCGTGCGCGTCAACGTCGGCAAGCTCGGGGTGGCCATCGACCTCACCCGCCCCGCGGGGCGGGCGGTGGTGCTGGACCTGGCGCGCGTCGCCGACGCCGTCGTCGAGAACTTCGTCCCCGGCGTCATGGCCCGGCTCGGCTGCGACCACGCCGCCCTGGCCGCCGTGAAGCCCGACCTCATCTACTGCGCCATCTCCGGCTTCGGCCAGGACGGGCCGCTCCGGACGATGCAGGCCTTCGCCCACATCATCAACGCCGTCTCCGGCATGATGGACCTGGAGCGCGAGCCGGATCCCCGGCCCCGCGTGAGCTACCTGCAGGCGGCCGACGTGCTCGCCGGCACCCACGCCTTCGGCGTCACCCTGGCCGCGCTCCTGCGCCGGGCGCGGACGGGCGCCGGCGCCTATCTCGACGTGTCGATGCTGGAGTGCCTGGTGGCCGCCGAGGACGTCACCTACGGCAGCATCCTCAACGGCGGCCCGGTCTCGCTGGGCCCGCGGGTCGGCATGGTGGTGCACCCCGTCGGCGACGGCTACGTGGCCACCCAGACGGTCGGGGCGCCGCAGCTCTGGGCGCGCCTGGTCGAGCTCCTCGGGCAACCCGAGCTGGCCGCCGATCCCCGCTTCGCCTCGCCGGCGGCGCGGCGCGAGCACTGGCCGGCGCTCCGCGACCTCATCACGGCATGGCTCGACCGCTTCGCCAAGGCCGACGACGCCGTGGCCGCCCTCACGGCGGCGCGGATCCCGGCCGTGCCGGTGCTGTCCCCGCAGGAGGTGGTCGAGCACCCGCACCTGGCGGCCCGGGGGGCGTTCCCGTCCGTGCCCCATCCCGGCCGGGGCGTCGTCCGCGTCACCGCCTCGCCCTTCCAGGTGGACGGGCGGCCGTCGGTGCCCGCCGGTCCGGCGCCCTATCGCGTGGGCGAGCACACCCGCCAGGTGCTGCGGGAGGTGCTCGGCTACACCCCGGACCGCATCGCCGACCTCGAGCGGTCGGGAGCGATCCAGAGCGCGTAGCGGCCGGCCCCGACGCCGCTGGCCGCGCCGGCCCGGAGCGCGGCCCGTCGCGCTGTTGACGGCGATGTGACAGTCCCCGGCGGGCCACGCGGTAGCCTCGGGCGGCGGCGGCGCCCGGTCCGGCCCCCCGGCGGCGCGCCCGCCAGACAGGAGGCACGCCGATGGATCATCCCAGGCCCCGCTCCACCCGCTGTCCCCTGGCCGGCCCCGGTCGCCGGCGGCGCGTCCGCGCGCTCGCGCTCGGCCTCGTGGCGGCGGTGCTCCTCGCCTCGGCTGGGCCCTCCCGACCGGCGGAGCGCGCCGCGCCCCCGCTCAACGACCTCATGCGCCAGCTCCTCGAGCCCGACCTCGCCGTGCGCGAGGCCGCCCTGCGCGCCATCGTCCAGCGCGGCGAGCGCGCGGCGGTGCCGGGGCTGATCGACGTCCTGCGCTTCGACCTGTTCCTCGACTCGAGCCTGGCCGCCGCCCTCGACGGTCTCACCGGCCAGACCTTCGGTCACGACTGGCCCCGCTGGGTCGAGTGGCTGGCCGGGCGGCCCGACGTCCGCCCCCACCCGGACTACGCCGGCTGGAAAGGGGCGCTCTTCGCGCTCATCGACCCCGCCTTCAACGAGTTCCTCCACGCGAGCGTCAAGCACCGAGTCCGGCTCGAGGAGATCCAGTGGGGCGGGGTGCGCAAGGACGGCATCCCGGCCCTGACCAACCCCCGCCACGTGGCGGCGCGCGAGGCGACCTACCTCACGCCGGACGAGCTGGTGCTGGGGGTCGTGATCCGCGGCGAGGCCCGCGCGTATCCCCTGCGCATCATGGACTGGCACGAGATGGCCAACGACGTGGTGGGCGGGGTGCCCATCAGCCTCGCCTACTGAACGCTCTGTGGATCGGCGATCCACTACGAGACCACCGTGCGTGGTCGCTCATTCATGTTCGGCTCCTCGGGCTTCCTGTTCCGGAGCAACAAGCTCATGTACGACCAGGCGACCCGGAGCCTCTGGCATCACATGCAGGGCGAGCCCGTCGTGGGCCCGCTGGCGGACAGCGGCATCCGCTTGAAGCCCGGCCCTGTCGTGACGACGACCTGGCGCGAGTGGCAGCGCCTGCATCCCCGGACGCGCGTGCTCGACATCGCCACCGGGCACGTGCGCGACTACACCCCGGGCCGGCCCTACGGCGCGTACTACGCGAGTCCCGAGACCATGTTCCCCGTCTTCCCGCGCAGCCCGCGGCTGGCCGCCAAGGACCTCGTCTTCGTGCTGCGCCTCGACCCGCACCGGAAGGTGTACCCGCTGGCCGGCTTCGACCGGGCCGCCGTCGTGAACGACCGCGTGGGGGGCACGCCGGTGGTGATCGTGGGGCACGCCCCCACCCGGACCGTCCGCGCCTGGGAGCGCGGCGACCGGCGCTTCCGGGCCGGGGCCGATCGGGATACCCTGATCGCCGAAGGCACCGGCGAGGCGTGGCGCGTCGAGGAGGAAGCGCTGGTGGCGGCCGACGGCCGCCGTCTCCGGCGCGTGGCCGGCCACCTCGCCTACTGGTTCGGCTGGTTCGCGTTCCATCCGGACACGCCGGTCCACGAACCCTGAGCCGCCGAGGAGCGACCGCGCCATGAGCACCATCGAGCTGCCGGACCCGGCGGGGGCGACCGGTCCCGCGAAGGCCATCTTCGAGGCCGTGCTGCGCCGCGAGCAGAAGGTGTTCGGGGCCACCGCCGTCTCCAACGTGTGGCGCTGCATGGCCCACGCCCCCGAGTACCTCGAGGCGAGCTGGAACCGCTCGCGGGCCCTCATGCAGCGGGGCCGGTTCACCCCGCTCCAGCGCGAGCTGATCGCCGTCGCCGTGTCGGCCGCCAACCGCTGCCACTACTGAATCGACTCCCACGTGGCCGCCGTGATGCGGCTCGGGCTGGACGAGGCGGCCGTGACCGAGCTCCTGGCCGCCACCGAGCACGCCCACGCCCTGGCGGTGGTGGCGGCCGGCCTCCTGCTGGACGGGCTCGGGTCCACGGCCGGGCTCGTCGGCCCGACGGCGGCGGAGCCGGCGGGCGAGGAGGCGGCCGCCGTCCTCGCCGAGATAGCCGCGTGGGCCGAGGGCGCCCTGGGCGCCGGGGTGCCCGCCCTCTGGCGGGCGCTGGCCGCCAACCCCTTCCACCTGGAGGCGACCTGGCGGAAGGAGCGCGCCCTCATGCAGGACGCGCGCCTGACGGCGCGGGACAAGCGCCGGGTCGCGCTGGGCGTGGCCATGAACGCCCGGGTGCGCTACGCCATCGAGTACCACGCGGCCGTGCTCCGGCGCGCGGGCGACACCGGCGCCGACCTCCTGGAGGTGCTCGGCGTGGTGGACCACTTCAACGCGCTGAACCTGATCACGAGCGCCATGCAGATCGAGTCCGACATCCGGCCGCCGGCGGGGTCCGCCGACGGCCGCCCGCGCCGAGCCGCGCGGAGGGAGCCGCCATGAGCCGAGAGCCGGAGGGCCTGGACCCGACCGTCCACACCCGCGAGATCGTGTTCGACGCCGACGTCGGCCTCGTCACGCCGTTCCTCAAGCTCGCCACCGTCAGCCGGGGCGGCGCCGGCCACCTGACCTTCGCCTCCGACGAGGGGCCGACGCTCGGCGGGCTCGGCTCGGCGCCGACGCCGCTCATGTATTTCAGCGCCGCCATCGCGTTCTGACTCATGACCCAGGTGTCCCGGTACGGGCACATGCTGAAGGTCACGGTGCGCGGGATGCGGATGCGGGTGATGGCCCGCTACCGCGTCGACGGCTCGGTGCTGAACGACACGATCCAGGCCCGCATGCTGGGGGGCGAGACCACGCTGGAGATCGACACCGCCGACCCGCCCGAGCGGTAGGCGCGGGCGGTGAGGAAAGCCGAG
>Ga0187892_10012140_pt1 | contig 10340 bp, 9 predicted proteins | sample MA1701073metaG_FD_139345 | JGI IMG/M metagenome (GOLD analysis project Ga0187892, IMG submission 139345) | Bio-ooze microbial communities from a basaltic lava cave in the Kipuka Kanohina Cave System on the Island of Hawaii, USA - MA170107-3 metaG ...
CTGGGAACGGGCGCAGGCGCAAGGCCTGGGCGTTCTTGCCCTCGACAACAAGATGATCGACGCCCCGTTGGTGGCGGCGCAGCAGCGGCTGCTGATGCGGGCCCGGCGTGCGGGAAGCATCGACTGAGAGCGGGCCCCGGTCCTCGGTCCTCTGTCCCCGGTCCTCTGTCCCCGGTCCCCGGTCCTCGGTTTCGAGTTGAAAACTAGACAACCAGAGACCGGGGACCGAGGACCGCGGACCGTGGACCAAACTCGTTTAACGTCGTGGAGCGTCTTGTCACGGCAGGCGACCGAGGACTATACTCAAACAGCAGTCGACAGCTTGAAGCCGTTTCCAGGCCGAGCCCGAAAGGAGCCGTCATGGGTGCTCAGGTTGGTCCATCGACGTCGGTTGTCCCCCGCAGCACCGCTGCAGAAGACAGCGCTAGCGTCTATCGGCACGGTGCGGTGACCGGTCTGATCGGGGCAGCTATCGTGGCCCTATGGTTTCTGTTTCTCGATTTCAGTCGAGGCCAGTTGCTGTACACGCCGACTGTCCTCGGTACCATCTTGTTCCGCGGAGGACAGGGGCTCGCTGCGCCTGGGGTACTGGCGCCGTCCTTGACGATGACTCTGATGTTCACGCTGGTGCATGGCGCGGTGTTCATTGTCATCGGCATCGCCGCCGCTCGCCTGCTCGACATGTTTGAGCATCGACCGAATCTGCTGCTCGCGGTCGTGCTCCTCTTCGTGATTCTGGGGCTGGGATTCCTCGCCTTCGCGATGAGCTTCGCGGCCTACGGGGTCGAGGTGATGTCGTGGTTTGACATCCTCTTCGGCAATCTCCTGGCCGCAGCGGCGATGGCAGCGCATCTCTGGCGTGCCCGCCCGCATCACGAGGCTGTGACACGCCTCGCCTGAAGACGGAGCAGGACGCGCCCGACATGAGGTCAGGCGCGCAGGTCAGTATCGAATCTTCCGTATTCCGTTCCGCAACCGGACGTGGACTCTATCGCGCTCGTGCTGCGCAGAACGACTCACACACTTCAAATCAGAAATTCGAAACTCGAAACAAATCCGCACCCCAACTCGAATGCTCAATACGAGGTCACTCGCACACTGGTGCGATATTGTACGCTAAGAACTGTTGGCTGGGTCACACGCCCATGGCCTTGACCGTCTCCTGACCAGGGCCGGGATCTACCAGCACTTCGGCTATCCTGCGCACCTGCCGCGCGCCGGTAACCCGCAGGAGATCGGTCCCGTGATCGCGTTCTTGGCGTCGCGCCGCAACAGCTATACGGTATGAGCGGCGCCACCGGCGCCAACGTGAACGTTGACGGCGGCTCCGACTTCACGTAGCCACGTGGTACCGACGTCCGACTCGTCCGAGAGCCGCCGAGGAGGGGGGACTTCATATGACCCAAGCGATCGCTGGAACGCTTCTCCTCGACTCGAAGGTGATCGACGATCCCTATCCCTTCTATTGCCGGCTCCGCGCCGAAGCACCGGTGTGGGAGATCCCCGGTACCGGGGTGTTCACGGTCAGCACGTTCGAGCTGGTGGCGGAGGCAACCGGTCGGGTCGAAGACTTCTCGTCGAACATCGGTTGCTTGCTCTACCGCGACGCCGCTGGTCTCCCGTGCCGTCTTCCTTTCGGTGACGCTGGCGTACAAGTGCTTGCCACCGCCGATCCGCCCATGCACGCGTTGCACCGCAGCACGGTCTTTCCCGAGCTGGTCGCCAAGCGCATGGCCGAGCTCGAGCCCGACATCGTCACCATCGCCGCCGCGTGCGTGACCCAGGCGCTTTCCAGCGGCACCGTCGAGTTCATGACCGCGATCGGCAACGTCGTGCCCATCACCATGATCAACCGCCTTATCGGCTTCCAAGACAGCAACCTGGACCAGCTCTTGCGCGCGGCGTTCGACACGACCGCGATGTTGGGCTCGACGCTGACCCTCGACGAGCTGATCGAGCTCATCGGCCGCACCGGCGAGATCCAAACCTGGCTCGCCGATCAAGTGTCAACGGCCCTGAAGGAGCCAAGTAACGATCTCCTTGGCGCCGTCGTCCGCGGCGTGGATGCTGGCGTGTTCAGCGACTTCGAAGCCAACGGAATCCTGCACACCTTGCTGAGCGCTGGCGGTGAGTCCACCACGAGCCTGCTCGGCAACGCCGTGCGCATCCTAGCCGAGCACGAGGAGCTGCAGCAGCATCTCCGCCAGAACCCCGAGCAGATCCCGACGTTCGTGGAAGAGGCGCTGCGCCTGGAGCCGCCGTTCCGGTACCACATGCGTTCCGTGCCCAAGGACACCACGCTTGGCGGCGTCGACATCCCGGCCGGTGCCACAGTTCTGTTGCTCTGGGGCTCCGCCAACCGCGACCCCGCCGAGTTCGAACGACCCGACGAGGTCGATCTCGACCGGCGGGTACCGCGCCACCATGCGGCCTTCGGGCGCGGCATCCACTTCTGCGTCGGCGCACCCCTCGCCCGAGTCGAGGCGCGCAGCGTGCTGACCGTGCTGCTCGATCGCACCAGCAGCATCACACTCGACGCCGCGCACGCGCCGCGGTGGGTGAACAGCCTCATGGTCCGACGCCACGAGCAGCTCCCCGTGCGGCTCGATGCCCGCTGAGTCGCGCTCGGTATTACAGCTAGGAACAGCTGGCTCGATCACACACCCATCGCCTTGACCGCCTCCTGGTAGGCGTCTTGGACGTTCTGCAGCGAGAGGTGCTGATATATCTCTAAGCTCTGTTTGCTGCGGTGGCCGCTGAGAAGCTGGATCTGACTGTCGGAAAGGCCCTGGCCGGTCAGGAACGTGATCATCAGGTGGCGGAACAGGTGGGGGTGAACGTGCTGGGCGATCTTGGCCTGGTCACGATAGTGCTGAACGATCTGCTGGACCCGTCTCACGGTGAACGGCGTGAAGCGCGTCGTCTCAAACAGGTAGCGGTTCTTCGGATTGGCTCGTAGGTGCGCCTGCAGCACGAGCCGGAAGCTTAGCCTGGTCGTTGCAGCGATCGTGCTCTGGAATACGGTCTACCTGGAAAAGGCCGTCCAGACGATGAGAACTGGGCGACATGGTCGACGAGTCGCTGCTTGAGCAACTCTCGCCGCTCGGCTGGGAGCACATCAACCTGACCGGCGACTACGTCTGGCGCTCCGACGGGGGCGTTCGCAAGGTCAGGTTGCGCCCGCTACGCCTCAGCCCGCAATGGGCCGCGGCTCCTCCTTAGCGTACAATATTTCAAGCCGGCTAGAATTGGTGTGCACTGAAAGTGGTGGGCGCGGCGGTGTAGAATACGCAGTCCAATCCGTGGTGCATGGCGCGTTTGTCGAACGTCATGCCGACGCGCTCCATCAGCCTGGCAGAGGCGACGTTCGGGACGTCGGTGATACCGGTGACGCGCCGAAAACGGTGGACCGTGAACCCGTGCTGCAGCGTCGCATGGACCGCTTCCGCGCCGAGACCGTGGCCCCAGTGATGTGGTGCGAGACCGTACATCAACTCGGCCTCGGAATCGCCGAATGGGCGGAAGCCAGCAAAACCGATCAGCGTGTCGGCGCCCTGCATCATGATGGCCCACATGCCAAAACCGTGCGTCGGCACACTCGCGATGCAGTCGCGCACCATGTGTTCGGCTTCTTGGCGGGTTACGACCCGATCGTCCCATAGATACTTGCGGACGTCAGGGTCGAGCCAGAGCTGATGCAATGCGTCGACATCGCCGTCAGTCCACGGACGCATCCACAGACGCGCTGTATCGATTCGGGCAACGGGTTGCATGCATGGTGATCTGGCCTACGGCGAAGGCGCTTGCAAGACCGGCGCGTTTCCACGCTCGTGCCCGCCGGGAAGCATCGGGCGAATGAGCGTCACCGGCAATTGCACGGTGCTCTTCAGGACCGAGAAGATGTGTTCGCCGACTGCCGACGGGTCGAGGGGAATGATCGACGGGTCGCGAATGTTCCCCGAGACACGAATTGGCACGGAGATCGCGGATTGGTCGAATCGACGGACAATCGGAATGCGGCTGAGCAACGGACGCAAGACTCCGAGGGGTGACGCGAGCACGGTGATATCGAGCTTGCCCGCGCGTGGATCAATCATGCCGCTGGCGACCAAGGTGAGCGCCGAGGCATAGAGCACACTGTCGTGCAGCAGAAACCGGCCATCCTGTAATGAGCCCTTCAAGGTGAATGAGCTGTAGGGAAGCCCGCTGCGTCCCAGGTCGGGTATGTTTCCCACGAACCCTTCGGTGACGTTCAGGAAGTTCAGAATCTTCGCCAGGACACCCCACCGGTAAATGCGACCATCCCGCGCCGACAGCGCGAGCGGTCCATGCAAGGAGCTGAGGAACTCGCCGTAGGTCCCCGTTCCAGTAATCTCCCCGCTGAATGTATAGGTGCCGGTGACGATAGCCTCCTCCCCCAGTAGGCACGACAGGGTGGAGGAGAGATCCTCCTCGTGGCAGGAGGGACTCAGCTGCGCTTCGAAGCGCTCGCGAAAGAAGCGCAGGGTGCCCGCCGCGTGAATGCCACAAAGGTTTGCAACGCTGAGTGTGACGTCGACGGACTCCGGCTGGAGCCCTATGGTGCCCTGTACCTCGTTCCAATCGAACTTGTCGAGGGAGACTTCGTTACTCTGAAAACGGATCGCGCCCGCTAGGGAAACGCGCTCTAGATCAGGACCGACGCTGTTGTGCTCCTTGGCCTGGTCCTTGCGCGCCTCACTTCTCAGGGCGTGGCCGAGCTGAGTTGCATCGAAGGTCGGTGCCGAGACGTCCAAATCGAGAAGCAAGCCTTGTTCGTTGCTCTCGACTGCCCCTTCGACCGCCACCCGGTTGGGCCCCCAGTGAATGTCGGCCGAATCGACATGGACGGTTCGCTCGGCCGCGGTAAGCGCGACCGCCTCGATCTGGATCGGTTCGTCTCCGGCAAGCGGCACCTCGGCGTCATGCACTTCGATGTGACCCTGCGCGCGGCTGTTCAGTGGCCGTTCGAGATCGAGGTTGGCCGAGAAGCTCCCGCCAACCTCGTCCGGCACCTCATCGAGGTCGGCGAATACATTGTCGACTGTTGCCCTCCGAAGGTTACCATCGAACGCCACTTCGAGCTGGTTGGGCAATAGGCCAATCCGCATGTGGGCGCGGGAGTGGCGGTCATCAATGTCGAGACGGCGGATGTCGACGGTATCATGTGCGACGCGTACGTCGAGCGCAACGACGGGGCCGTCGCGCAGGGTAAACGTGCCGGCCACCGTGGTCGCGGCCTCGGGTGTCCACGCAAACTGTCCGTTGGCGATCGTAACGCTACGGTCGATCCGCAACCGAGGGTAAATGTCGAGCGGTCTCAGGATGTGCGTGCTGCTCCGTGGTCCCATGCTGCCTTCGGCCTTCACGGTGACTGCGGGTCTCCGGCCGAGGTAAGCACTTGCATTGAGCGATCCAGTCAGGTCGCTGTCGAGGAACTTCACGCCCGCCTGGGTCACGGTCAGCGCATCGTTCGTCGCCGCCACTTGTCCGAACACCGTGGTGATGCCAGGAATCCACGGTGTTTCCAGGTTCGCATCGGCAATCGTCGCGGTGACGTCGAAACGCCACTCGTGCGGTGCGGAGAAAAGGCCATCGGCGGTCAGTGAATCGATGATGGCGCGACCGTTGGCACGACGCAGGTCGCGCACAATAGGCGGTGGCGAGGGTAGGGCCTTCAGCCAGCCATGAAGCTCGTCGAGGGACAGCGTCGCTTGCCCCGACAAAACCTCGAAAGCAGGCTCCTCCTTCCAGCGGAAGCGGAGCGCCACGCCGTCGATCGACGACGCCGCACCGACTGTTCCGGTGACGCCCGCGAACGCGAGCGTGGTGGGCGCATACTCAAACCGATCGCCGCGCAAGTGAAACGCCGCCTGCATCGGTTCATAGCGCCCGGACACGTCGAAGCCTGTCACCTCCACTCGCGTGTCGAGGTCACCAGATGCGTCCTGGAGCGTAAGCCTGCCGTGGGCGTTCCCATTCACGTCGCTGAACAGCCGGAGTTGTTCCTGAAAAGTGGGGTCGTTCACCAGTCGTGCCAGGACGGGCGGCACATCAGCGACATCGGCGGCAACGGTCACATCGAGGAAGAGCAGCTCCGTGTCGCCAGCGAGTTGCAGTTTGATGCTGCCGTGATCGCCTGTCGAATTGCCCGTGCGGGCTGAGGCCCGTTCTCCGAGGAGCACGCCCTTTTCAACCAGGGCCTCGCCGTTGACGCGCGAAAGCTGCAGCGCCGGACCCGAAACAAACAGCTCGCCGTCGGTCACCGTGCCGCGAATGACGAGGTTGTCCGTGTTTCCTAAGTCGCTGAACCTGGCACCCTGCGACTGGATGGTAATTTGCGGGACGTGGCCAGCACGCAAGACGTTGAAGATGTCCTGGGCGACATCACTGTCGAGGGCCAGTGTCGTGACGAAGCTCCGGACATCGGCAATTTCAATATCCTTAGCGTTGAGGGTGAACGCCACGCGTGGGACGCGCGAGTCGAAGCCGAGTGTCCCCGACAGGCTACCGCCGGGCGGCGTCACCTGAAGGTTCGCCAGCGAAAAGTCGACCGCGTCATCGCGCAGGTTGAGCGTCGCTTCCAACGCCGTGATCTGCAGCGGAATCTCTTGACTGCCGCGGCGTAGGGTGAGCGGCGACGCCGTGCCGCGCAGCGACACGCCGGTGGAGCGCGGCCCCTCGAATCGCGTGGTGACGTCGACATTCGCCACAGACGCTCCAAGGAGCGACGGGATCGAGGCCGATAGGATAGCCGCCGTGTGGGGATGCAATGCGTCGGTTTGGATGCGGCCGGAACCGACAAACGTGGACGGCTGCAGCGTCAGCTGCACCGCCAGGCGCTTTGCCAGACTCGAGGTGCACGTGAGATCCAAGCCCAGCAGATCAGGCGGGAGCCTGATCTGCCCGTGGATCGCGTCGAATTGCAGGGGCGGGGCGTCTCCCTTCGCCAAACGCAGCGCGCCGTTCGATACATCGACGCGAAGACCCGGCAGGGTGCGGGAAAGGCGAGTTCCCAGGTCGCTGACGGTAACAACCACGCGGTCGCGTTCCTCTGATAGTGTCAGTGTCTCAGTGGGCCCAGCCGGTGCCGGGGCAGGTTGCCAAGAGACGTCGAAGCTGGGTTTGTTGAGAGCGACGGTGGCCAACTCGACGTGTCCTCGCAACAGCGGCAACAGGCGCGGATAGACGTGCACGCTGTCGACCCGACCGCTGGCACGCCCCGCCGCCGATAGCGTCACGGCTTGGAGTACGACATGCGGCGCGGGCGTCAGTCCGATGTCGACGCCGCCGACGTCGAGATCGACCCCCAGTTGCTGCGTGCGATTGCGAATGACTTCACGGATTCGTTCAAGCGTCGTGCCGCGAGACAGAAGGAGGCGTACAGCGACGGCGGCGGCGAAGAGCACTCCGATGCCGATGACGAGGACAAGGCCAACCCGCCGAACCGTCCGCACCAGTGATTCCAAGCAGAAGGTGGGTCAGGGCACAAATCGGGAGGAAGTTGGATGGCCCCTTGAAGCCCGTGCGCAAATCGCCCCGTCCCTATCCGGCTAATCACCCGACAAGATCTTCAGCTCGACCCTACGATTCTGCGCGCGGCCGTCGGCAGTGTCGTTGGTCGCTACGAAGTTCGTGGCGCCATAGCCGTGGACCGTCATGCGTGACGCGTCGATGCCACCTTCGGAGAGGTAGTGCGCCACCGATTGCGCGCGCCGGACGGACAGTTTCTCATTGTATGCCGCCGACCCGATGTTGTCGGTGTAACCATCCACGGCAATCTTGATATTCCCGTGCTGTTTGAGGGTGGCGACGGCCTCGTCGAGAATCGGCCGCGCGTCTGGTCGAATGTCCGCCTTATCGAAATCGAAGTTGACGCCGCGCAGCACGAGCTTCTGCTTCACCGGAGCCGGAGGTGGGGGTGGCGGAGGTGGCGGTGCTTGAGCAACGACGGCTGGCTCGGGCAAGAAGCGGTACAGGAAGCTCGCACCGACGGTGATGAACTGCAGATCCTGTGTGGAATTGGTGGCGGCGGCGATATCGGCCTGGTCGCGCCGCACGATCACCCCCGCGCTCATAGCACGCTCAAACGTGTACAGGATGCCGCCGCCGATGTTGAATCCGCCCGCACCCCCGCTCACTGCGCCCGATGTCGCGTTGTAGTAGCCGCCCCCAGCCTGGAAATAGACCTCCACCGGATCCTCGACGAGGGAGAAGCGCGCGTTGCCCGACAACGAGAAGATGCCAGTCACATCCCCTTCACCTCCCGGTCGGCACGGTCGCTCGTCAGCGGCGCCGCATGACGCGGTGGGAAAGGCGGCATACATCGGCTCACCGAGAAGCGAGAGAGCCAATGAGTTCTCGAACAGATTCAGACGGTAGCCCCCGAATACGCCGAGGGCACCGCCGACGTCGGCACTGCGCTGAAAATTACTGGTCGGAATGGCAACGCCGGCTTCGACCCCGACAACCGGTTCGCCGTCCAAAGCGAACGCCCCACGTCCCATCAAGGCAACCACGAACAGCACTCCCACCCGCAGCTTCCAACGCATGGTCCCCCTCCCTCTCTGGTCGTTTCGGTGGCGCAGTGTCTAACACTTTCGGAACGCGAGCGGCAACAGTAGTGTAGGGGCGGTTCGAGAACCGCCCGAGAAGGCGCGTCGGGTTGGCAGAGCGAGGTGGGCGATTCCCGAATCGCCCCTACACACTGTTGACTGTCGACTGTCGACTGATAACAGGAACTACCCGATATGCGTCGCCCCCTCGTGTTTGTAGAGCCTGACAATCGGTGCTTCGGCTGCGGACCGGGCAACCCCGCGGGTCTCGGCTTGCAATTCATTGAAACCGACGACGGCGTCGAGATCGAGCACGCCGTGCCGGAACATCTGCAGGGTGCGGCCGGTATTGTCCACGGCGGGATACAGGCGACAATGCTGGACGAGACCATGTGCATGACCGCGTATGCCAAGTGGGGTACCCCGGTGGTCACGGGCGAGATCACCGTGCGCTACCTCCAACCGGTGCCGACCTGCACACCGCTGCGAGTCTCCGCGCGGATTGTCGAGCGGAGAGACAACAGCGTCTTCATCGAAGGTGTGATCACCCTGCAATCGACGGGGGACGAACTGACGCGGGCTCGTGGGCGGTTCTTCGCCCACCAGACCACGACACCCTAGACACGGCGCTGACACCGCAGCCGCCGCTGATGTGGAGCCGTGCCGATCACTCAATTTCCGGATCCCCGCAGCGCCAATCGGGATGGTATCGTTGCCATCGGCGGCGACTTGCACCCCGACTCCCTGCTGCTGGCATATCGGCAAGGCATCTTCCCTTGGCCGGTAGACGGCCTTCCACTGCTGTGGTTCTGTCCCGCGGAGCGTGCCATCCTCGACTTCGCCCAGCTGCATGTTCCGCGCAGCCTCGATCAGGCCCGCCGTCGCTCGCACTTGCGGTTCACCATCGACCGTTCCTTTCCAGCGGTCATCGAGGCGTGCGCGCGCACGCCGCGCCCGAGACAAGAGGGTACGTGGATCACGCGGCCGATTACGACTGCATACGTGCGCCTACACCGCATGGGCATCGTGCATAGTGTGGAGGCCTGGGACGACACGCAACTCGTCGGCGGCATCTATGGGGTCGACGTGGACGGCGCGTTCGCGGCGGAGAGCATGTTCTACCGGCAGCCCAACGCGTCGAAACTGGCGCTGCTGCATCTCGTCGCCCATCTGCAGTCGCACGGCCTGGACTGGATGGACGTCCAAGTGATGACCCCGCATCTCGCACGACTCGGGGCGCATAACATCAGCCGGGCCGCGTTTTTGGACCTGCTGGCGCGCACACGGGCGCGCGGCTTGCGTACCTTTCCGCCGGCGCCACGCCGGCCGTCGGCGTGACAGGCTGTTAGGGTGTTGGCTGTTACGCTGTTAGGAGCCGCGCGTATCCACAGCTATCGCAATCTCGATGAATCGATTCTCCAACAGTGAGCAGCGTAACAGCGTAACCGCCTTTCTTCTTGCGTCACTGCCATCGCCCTTGTAGATCAGCCGGCGGTCATGGAGGACGCACCGCACTCACGACGGCCACACGAGCGTCTGGGGCTGAGCTTTGCCGCGCTGTGCGCCATCAACGGGGCATTCGTGCCGGCGGTGGCGAAGCTGACAACGGAGCGCGCCGACCCGGCATTCGTCGCGGCTGCCACGACCGTCTTTGCCGGCCTGTGCGCCGCGACCATCCTCGCCCTGCGCGGCGAGTTCCATCTCTTGGTCGGCCGGCCACGCGGGCCCCTTCTCATCGTCGTCGGCGCCTTGGGCACCGCCGCGGCC
>Ga0187892_10012141_pt1 | contig 10340 bp, 11 predicted proteins | sample MA1701073metaG_FD_139345 | JGI IMG/M metagenome (GOLD analysis project Ga0187892, IMG submission 139345) | Bio-ooze microbial communities from a basaltic lava cave in the Kipuka Kanohina Cave System on the Island of Hawaii, USA - MA170107-3 metaG ...
CACCGATATGACGGTCGGTAGCCGGGTGACCTTTGCTACTGGCTACGCGGTGTACGAAGCTGCCCAGGATGCGGTGAATCAACTCAAGCAGCGTGCTGCAACGCTATGGAAAACCAAACCTGAGGAAGTTGTCTTTCAAGATGGTGTGGTTTCCCGTACGACAAACGGTCAGGAGTCGATGACGCTGAAAGAGTTAGCGGCAAAGCTTCCTCGTGCGGGAGGTCCAGTCGGTGGACGGGCGTCAGTGAACCCGCGTGGTGTTGGCCCTGCCTTTGCCACCCACGTGGTCGATGTGGCGGTGGATCCGGAGACCGGCAAGGTTGATGTGTTGCGCTACACTGCGACCCAAGACGTTGGCAAAGCGGTGCATCCGAGCTATGTCGAAGGGCAGATACAGGGAGCTGTCGCCCAAGGCGTGGGCTGGGCACTGAATGAAGAGTACTACTACGACGACAAAGGAACGCTACGGAATGCGGGATTTCTCGACTACCGTATGCCCACGACTCTTGATTTGCCGCTGATCGAGACAATCCTTATCGAAGTGCCGAACCCCGGTCATCCGATCGGGATTCGTGGTGTCGGTGAGGTGCCGATCGTCCCGCCACCGGCAGCGATTGCCAATGCGATTTATCGTGCGGTGGGCGTCCGCTTGAATGAACTGCCGATGTCGCCGCCAAAAGTGGCGAAGGCGGTGTTGGAGAAGAAGTAAGAAGAAGACAGAGATTTGAGATAGAGCTAGAGAAAAAACGTGAGACGAGAGCTAGAGACCGCCTCGCTCCCTTCCTTCTCTGTCTCTAGCTCTCGTCTCTAGCTGAAAGACATGGCTACCGTTTTTATTCCCGCTTTACTGCGCAAATTGACTGGCGGCAAAGATCGCACCCTGGCAACTGGGGCGACGCTCAGGGAACTCATTAACGATCTAGACCGTCAGTTTCCTGGTTTTCGCGACCGCGTGGTTGACCATGGTGATTTAGCCGGATCGGTCGCTGTCTCGATCAACGGTGAAGTCATTACCGGTGGTTTGTCTGAGTCTGTCCCAGCCGATAGTGAGATCCATTTTGTTCCTGCCATTGCTGGAGGATGAGCACTAGAGTTTGGTGAGTCCTGGGGAAGGGCGCTCCGTGCTCTTCCCCATTTTTTTTGATAGGAGGCGAACATGGAAGCACAACCAGAGCATAAGTTCAAAGTTATTGGTACGCGTCCGATTCGTCATGACGGAGTCGATAAAGTGACAGGGCGTGCTCGCTATGGCGCCGACATTAGTCTGCCTGGAATGTTGCACGCGAAAGTGTTGCGCAGCCCCCATGCGCATGCGCGCATCAAAGCGATTGATGCTTCGGCGGCGCGGGCTTTGTCAGGGGTGAAAGCCGTCGTTACGGGTGCGGATTTTCCCGATGTCCCGCCTGAGCTCGTCCAGGTGGGCGAGAATTTCGTCAATGCCAGGAATTTGTCCATGAACGTTATGGCACGGGACAAAGTGCTCTACGATGGGCATGCGGTAGCGGCCGTAGCGGCGACCAGTCCGCACCTTGCCGAGGAGGCAGTGAAACTCATCAAAGTTGAGTATGAAGTATTGCCTCATGTGCAGAGCGTGCTTGCGGCGATGAAAGACGACGCGCCGATCTTACATCCAGATCTCCGCACCGCTGGGACTGCAGAGAAGAGCGATAAACAGACCAACGTCGCCAGTCAGATTCGCTTCGCCCGTGGCGACCTGGAGGCAGGATTTCAGGCGGCTGAGGTAATCGTCGAGCGCGAGTTTGATACGGCGATGGTCCACCAGGGCTACATCGAACCGCACAATGCGGTCGCGCAATACAACCAAGATGGACGCAGCACGGTGTGGGTGAGCACCCAGGGATCCTTCGCGGTCCGTGAGCTGTGCGGTCATATCCTGCAAATGAATCGCGGTGATATCAAAGTAGTGCCAGCGGAAATCGGTGGTGGCTTTGGTGGCAAAACCACCGTCTATTTGGAGCCGCTCGCGTTACTCTTGTCCAAAAAGACCGGAAGACCGGTCAAGATGGTGATGACCCGTAATGAAGTGCTCAGAGCGACTGGTCCGACCTCAGGCTCGCATATTCGCGTCAAGATCGGAGTGAACAAAGACGGCAAGATCACCGCAGCGCAGGTGTGGATGGCGTACGAAGCCGGGGCCTATCCGGGTTCGCCGATTGCCGTTGGCTGTATGACCGTGCTGGCTCCATACGAAATAGACAACCTGCAGGTCGATGGCTTCGATGTGGTCCTGAACAAACCCAAGACTGCGGCGTACCGGGCACCGGGTGCGACCAATGCCGCGTTTGCTACCGAAACCGTGATTGACGAGATCGTGGAAAAACTCGGCATTGATCCCTTGGAATTTCGTCGCATCAATGGAGCAAAAGAAGGGACTGCGCAACCAGCTGGGCCGCAGTTCAGACGCATCGGCAATCTGGAGACGGTCGAGGCCATCAAGCACAGCCCCCACTATCAATCGCCACTGCCGAAGTCACACAATGGGAAGCTCCGGGGTCGCGGGGTGGCATCGGGTTTCTGGATTAACGCGGGTTTCCAGTCCTCGGCGACTATTAGTATTAACACTGATGGAACGGCCAATGTCGTCACCGGTTCGCCTGACATTGGCGGCTCGCGCGCGTCCTGCGCAATGATCGCTGCTGAGGTGTTGGGCCTCACAGCCGAAGAAGTACATCCGGTCGTCGCTGATACCGAGTCGATTGGTCATACTGATACCACTGGTGGCAGTCGCGTGACCTTTGCTACTGGCTATGCCGTCTATGAAGCAGCCCAGGATGCGGTGAATCAACTCAAGCACCGTGCCGCGGCCTTGTGGAAGACAAAACCCGGCGACGTGGTCTACCAGGATGGCGTCGTGTCGTGCACGACGAACGGCCATGAATCCATGACGCTCAGAGAGTTAGCCGGAAAACTACCCCGCGCTGGTGGTCCAGTGACAGGACGAGCAGCAGTGACCCCGCGCGGTGTTGGTCCTGCGTTTGCGACCCATGTGGTGGACGTTGAGGTTGATGCTGAGACTGGCAAAGTCGATATTTTGCGCTACACCGCAGCACAAGATGTTGGCAAGGCGGTGCATCCGAGCTACGTCGAAGGTCAGATCCAAGGAGGCGTTTCACAAGGAGTGGGATGGGCGCTGAATGAAGAATACTACTACGATGAGAGCGGGACGATGCGGAACACGGGATTTCTTGATTATCGCATGCCCACGACTCTTGACCTACCGATGATCGAGACGATTCTGGTTGAGGTGCCGAATCCTGGTCATCCAATCGGCATTCGCGGGGTCGGTGAGGTGCCGATTGTTCCGCCACCAGCAGCGATTGCCAATGCGATCTATCGTGCCGTCGGCGTGCGGTTGACAGAGTTACCGATGTCACCATCGAAAGTCGCGAAGGCTCTACTGGAAAAGAAGTAGACTGAGGAAGACAGAGAATTGAGATAGAGACAGAGAAGGAGGGTGGTGGGGCGGTCTCTGTCTCTTGTCTCTAGCTTTGTCTCCTTGTCACGACTTGGAGGGTTAGTGGCGGGAGCGCGTGGAACACGGTAGAGAGGCGCATATAGTAATGAGGAAGAGGAAGGGCGCGCTATGCTACCGATGGTCGGAGTACCGGAAACGATTCGGAAAGGGCTGCGACCCTATCGGGATTTATTTCGGCGGGCGGAAGGGGTTGAGCATGTCAGTCGGTATGTGACGGGGGTGATCGTCAGTCCGAATAAGACCTTACAGGGAATTGATGCCCAGCAAGTGTGGGAAGCGGACAAACCGACGCGGCGGACGATGCAGGAGGCGGTATTTGAAGCGGGAGGGGACGCCGAAGAATTACTCCCGCGGCATCGAACCCTGATTGCGCCTGAGCATCGCGGCCGTGGACGGGAAGTGATTTCGTTGGATTGGACGTTAGTGCATCATGAGCGCGGCCCACATATATATGGCATCACCAAGAGCTATGATTCTGTGGCCCGGCGGATGGGGCGGGTTCAGAGGGTCGTGACTTCTGTGATTGCCAATCGGCAGCTGCTTGAGGGGATCGATGTCCGCATTCAAGTCCCCAGTGTCGGTAAAGAAGAGGAAGCGTATTTGAAAGCCACGGGGCAAGCGAGTTACGACGAGATGGAGCAAGCGCGCACCCGCATCTTGGAATTGCTCCATTTATATGAAGCATCAACTGGCGGACAAGAAACGCACGGAAATCGTCGTGGAAATGGTGGCGCAATTAGAAGCGGAAGGGAAGTTTCGGCAAGTCGATTATGCTTTTGATAAGGGGGTGCTCACCTTAGAGTTGACGCGGGGGAGTGAGCGCAAAGGCAAACATTGGGGGAGTGAGGTCGAGAGTTCCCGCCATATTTTATGGCAAGCTCAGTGGCGACGGATTGATGAGGTAACAGCAGAATTACGGCAGCAACATCCAGAGAGTTTTCGCCTCGTTTCCGTGCGGTGTCGGAATGGAGAGCGGAAAGAGTTTTGGGTCTTCCCCAAAACGGTGCGACGCAAGCGCTATGGGCGCAAACGGATCGCGATGGTACATGAACGCAGCGATCTGACGGACAATCCTCGTTTTTTAGTTGCCGATGCCCTGCATTGGGAGAGTGGGCGGATCATTGAAACGTGGAGTTTTCGCTGGGCAGCCGAAGTGTTTCACGAGTTCAGCAAGCAAGGGACGGGCTTGGAAGCGGCTCAGGTGCGCAATAAGGAGGCGGTCACACGCCACCTCCGCTTAAGTTGCCTCGCGCAGTCGCTTCTCCAACGCACGCCTACGGTTGCGTCGACATCGGAACAGTTCGCGTTTGCCAAAGGCGAGATTACCTTTGGACAACGCTGCCGCACCATCTCTCGGGAAGTGTTCCTGTCCTTACTCTCTTTCGCCCAGCGCCTTTTCGCCGGTGGATATTCGTGTGCACAAGTCGCAGAGGCGTTGATGCCCGCTTGATTCACTCCCAGTGCGGAGGTGTTTCGTGTGAAACCCTCCAAGTCGTGTCCTTGTTTCTAGCTCTATCTCAATTCCCTAAAGGTGGGCGTCTTCAGTGTTTCCCTGTTTGACTGATTACTGAAAGCTGATAGCTGAACGCTTGCCGTGATCACGGCAAAAAATCCTGTGCTGCTACGCTGCCTTCCGTGCGCTCGTGCGTCTCTTTTCGTCACCAACCATCCTTCCAGCAATTCGACGGGATCATCTTCGGTTAAAATGCCGGCCTGAATCATGACGTGGTACTGGGCGACACTGAAGCGCCAAATGACATCGGTTGGTACGGCGATAGATTGTTCGTTGAGAGCTAAACCTGATGAGGCCGTCATAGACATACAATTCCTCCTCTGAAGTTCAGGATTCAGTCTCCACGGCGTGTTCTGAAGATAGCCGCACTATCCAGACGGTATCGTACGGCTTGGGTTATTCGGATAGGCCCTACGTTGGCAACCTCCGGGCACTACTCTTCATATTTCTTGCGTTTCCGCCACAACGTCGAGACATCGATGCCCAACACCTGCGTCGCCTCTTCTAATGTCCCTGTGCGCGCAAGCACCCTCAGGATGTGTTCACGTTCAATCGCCTCGAGCGAGTAATCACCACCCAGCTGCGGCCCGAGAGCGGCATGTGAGGCGATTCGTTCGGGAAACGCCTGTGGCTCAATGACCTGCGCGGGCCAGAGAATGACCGCCCGTTCGATCGCATTGCGCAGTTCGCGTACGTTTCCCGGCCAGGCATACGAGACAAGCGTCTGTTCAGCCGCACGCGAGAGTTCGGGAAGTGACCGGCGCGCACTGCGGGCAAAAAACCCAAGAAACCACCGCGCGAGCCGCAGAATATCCTCTGGCCGTTCACGTAAAGGCGGAAGCGTCACCTCAATCACATTGAGCCGATACAGCAGGTCCTCACGGAAGCGCCCAGTCTTCACATCAGTCTCTAAATCACGGTTCGTGGCCGCGATCACCCGGACATCGGCGTGTCTGGTTTTCTGATCACCGAGACGCTCAAATTGCTTCTCCTGGAGAAACCGCAAGAGTTTTGCCTGCAAGCCTGGTGCGATTTCCCCGATTTCATCGAGGAAGAGGGTTCCGCCGTCTGCCATTTCCACTCGTCCCAGCTGGTCGCGCACGGCACCAGTAAAGGCTCCGCGGAGATGACCAAAAAGTTCACTCGCGAGGAGTTCTTCAGAGAGGGTCGGGCAGTTGACGATCACAAATGGTTTGGCAGAGCGCTGGCTGCGAGTGTGGAGAAGACGAGCAACCACCCCTTTACCGGTACCGCTCTCGCCCCGAAGGAGAACGGGCGCGTCGGTGGGGGCAACACGCGCAAGGACCTCGAGCACCGCGCGCATCTTCGGAGCAGCCGTTTCGAGATCGACTTCAGGAACGGCTTCTTGCAAGCGCGCTTCAAGATCGCGCACTCGGGTGGTGAGTTGACGCTGCTCGACAATTCGCTCAACGAGGTGGCGAATTTGCGCCGGGGTGAACGGCTTCGGAAGATACTCTTTCGCGCCGCGTTTGATGGCTTCAACGGCAGTATCTACCGTCGCATACGCGGTAATCACAACCACGGCTAGCTCCGGAGTTTCAGCCAGGAGTTGGGGAATCAGATCCAGGCCACTCCCCGTGCCAAGACGGAGGTCAAGGAAGGCTACAGCAAAAGACTGCCGGCGCAGTGCCGCCAGGGCAGCGTCCGGTGCGGCAACCGCGGTCACCTGGCACCCCATGCTTTCTAAACACGTGGAAAGGGTCGCTCGAATATTTTTCTCGTCATCAATAACCAAGACAGAGAAGGGAAGGCGTCCTGTCATAATGCGCCGGTGCTCTCAATACTGCCTGCGTATTCTCGGGTGAACAAACTCCAGGAGTAGCACTACCGTTGGCGTGCCTCTTTTGCTGTCGCCAGATAGCGCTCTTTATCAGCGGCAGTCACAGGCTTGTGGCGAACGTCGCCCTCACCGAACTCCCGGGTCCAGCCAGCAAACTCTAAGAGAATCCCATCTGGATCAAGGAAATAGATCGAGCGGACAAAGGTGGTGGCGTTTACCGTCGGGGTGATCTGTTGCGGCGATTCGTCATGGTTGATGACCTCAGTCACTTCCACCCCCTTCGCTTGTAACTTCGCTCGATACTCTTCGATTTTCTCTGCCGCAATATCAAAGGCGACATGGTTCATAGAGCCGTGGGCTGTGGTTATCGATCCCTGACCAACATTCGCTTTCGGTGAGGCGATACCCGGTACAGCCTCAGGAGCGTCGGGAAACCAGAAAAAGGCGAGAGAATCACCGTTGCCAATATCAAAGAAGAAGTGTTGCCCCATGTGATTGGGCAATTCAATAGTTTTGCTCAATGGCATCCCCAGGACGTTAGTATAGAAGTCCACCGTCCGCGCCATATCCTTGCAGACTAACGCGAGATGATTGATTCCTCGGAGTTGAAACTCTTTATTTTCCCTTCGTGTCATAGGACACCTCCTGTTCTGGTTTCTGTCTGTTATGGCAAAAGATCACGCCAAAGGGAAGGAGACGCGCCGCAGCGCGTCTCTGCAAGACTCAAGGGCAGTTCCCCATATTCAGTGGGTCATTCGGGTCACAGGGAACCATGGTGCTGAGACGACTCAGGCTGCTACGTACTGGGGCACGACAGAGGAGTGTCACTTCGTCACCGCTCGTCTCTGCACGGCTTACTTGCACGCCCCGCTCCCGCACTGCTGGCGTACGCTCTCCGTCATAAGCATCGAACACGGTGTAGGTATGTCCGTTCTTGGTAAAACTCACGCTCGTGCGGTTCACCCGATAACGCAGATAGTGGGCATAGCGAAAGCGCCGTTGCGTGTCGCGCCGGTCAGGCGGAAAGACCAACTCGATCCGCTTGGCAGTGCCAAAACGATAGGAGAGGTATCCCTCAGTTGCACTCAGGTTTTTAGCACCACACAGAGAAGCGATCCTTGCTTTACCGCGCAAGGGACAACTGAACACCACCTGCTCAGTCTGCTGACAGAGCGTCCCGGCAATGAGCCGTTCCCCAGCCCAGGCTTGAGGTTTGAGCGTGATCACCCACACCACTCCCAGGCACCACAGTGCAAAGGTCCTCCACTGCTTGTGAGGTTTATGTCTGGGAGTGATACTTTTCATAGGCCTGTTGGAGTTTCACATCGTATTTGTTTTCCGCGTAGCCTGGTCCGTTATAGCCTCTGGCAAACGCGGCCCAGCGCTTTTCTCGTAACGGAGCATCGAGATGTGTACTACGGAGGAAATTCACGAAGGCATCCAAATGTTGTCCTTCGGTTTTGAACATCGCCGCCACGAACGTTTCCACTGACAAAAACCCTGCCAGCCGATAGTTATACCCCATGATTTGAAACCGTCCCCACGAGGCTGATTCCAAGGCGGCTCCAGGGTTCAAGGCAAGGGCCTTGGCTAAGCGATCGTATTCTTTCTCTCCCCCTTGGTAGAGGGCTTTCTTCCATCGCCGACTGGAAATAGACGGAGAGGAGGTATCGTACCGGTGTTGTGTCAGTCGAGAGAAAATATGTGCCTCAAAAAGAATCTTTGGTCGTTTGGATGGGAGGAAGCCATCACCACGGGATTCTACTTCTGCCACCGCTTGGATGCACGCGAGTTCACACTGCAACGCCGCCGCCGCTCGCTGAAAATCCTCTGCGGTTAATCCGGCCCCAGTCCCTGGCAACGGGAGCGCGTACCCGGGCCTCGATGGGGACTCGATAGGGGTCCCGACGAGAGCGCGGAACGTTTTCCCTCCCGGATCGACACGGCCATCAGGATAGGGCAGTTTGACCACGCGTCTTTGAAAATCGGTAATGGCAGCAATGGTCTTGGTGCCGATTCGCCCATCCACACTGAGGGGAGATTGCGGCGGTCGGATATGGCGGTTGAGCAACGTTTGGATAAGACGTACATCTTCAGGGCGATTGACTCCCTCACGTCCGACAGAGGTGCCTATCATGCTCATTGTTTGCTCCTCCCGGTGAAAAGAAGAGTAGCACTAGTGGAAACCTGAGTGCAATCGGAAGAGGAATAACCGATCCAGCCCTTTACGCGCGTTTGCGCTGAGGGATGGGCATCAGTTCACCAATTTGTTCGGTCAGGCGATCGTGCAGGCTCTCACACACCGCCTCGCAGAGATCGAAGACCGCTTCATCAATAATTCGATAGTACACGTTGAGTCCTTCTTTACGACGACTCACCAGACCCGCCTGCTGCAAAATTCCCAGGTGCTTCGACACATTCGCCTGTAAGCCGTTGGTCGAGGCAATAATGTGGCCGACCGTTTGCTCTCCATCCCATAACGTATGAAGAATTTTTAGACGCATCGGCTCGCTCAGCACCTTGAAGCGATCGGCAATCAGTTGCAACGCCGCATCAGAGAGGTTCTTTCGTTGACGTGGCATAGATGAGGGATTGACATTCTCCTACTATATTGCTAAGTGGCAATATAGCAATATCACATTATTACACCGGAAACAAGCGTGAGGGGACGAAAGCGGGAGCTTGATCACAGTGCAAGGGAGGTATTCGCATGGAACAATTCACACCAATTGCTTCTCTGTGTGGTGGCATACTCATTGGCCTCAGTGCATCGCTGTTATTGCTGAGTGATGGCAAGATTGCTGGTATCAGCGGCATCGTCGGTGGATTATTGAGCCCGCCCAAGAATGACACCACGTGGCGAGTCCTCTTTATCGCTGGTCTCTTGACGGGCGGGTTCCTGTTTCAACTCTTTTCCCCCAGTGTCTTTACGATCGGCATTTCGCGTTCTACCAGTGTACTGATTGTCGCTGGACTCTGTGTTGGGTTCGGGACTCGTCTCGGCAACGGCTGTACCAGTGGACACGGGGTCTGTGGGATCAGCCGGTTCTCGCCCCGTTCACTTGTTTCCACCATTACGTTCATCGCGACTGGCGCGATCACCGTCTATATCATCAACCATCTGCTGGGAGGTTCTTTATGAACTCGGCATTGGTTGCCTTTGTTTCAGGGCTGATCTTCGCCATCGGACTTGCCATTGGTGGCATGACCAAGCCAGCCAAGGTTGCTGGCTTCCTCGATTTCACTGGCAATTGGGACCCAAGTCTTATGTTTGTCATGGGCGGAGCGGTCATGGTTCATGCAGTGTTGTATCGTCTGATTCGTCATCGTCCAACTCCATTGTTCGCCGCAACATTTTCAGTGCCAACACGGCATAACATCGATGCGCGTCTGATTGGCGGGGCCGCTCTGTTTGGGATTGGCTGGGGACTCAGCGGATTTTGTCCAGGTCCGGCTATCACTTCGCTGGCTTCAGGAAAATCGCCAGTGGTGATCTTCGTTGTGGCAATGATCGTCGGTATGTATCTCTA
>Ga0187892_10012142_pt1 | contig 10340 bp, 6 predicted proteins | sample MA1701073metaG_FD_139345 | JGI IMG/M metagenome (GOLD analysis project Ga0187892, IMG submission 139345) | Bio-ooze microbial communities from a basaltic lava cave in the Kipuka Kanohina Cave System on the Island of Hawaii, USA - MA170107-3 metaG ...
AGAGTGAAGGGTTGATTCAAGCTTGAACTGTGCGGGAGTCTGAACGGAACCCACTCGTAGCGTCAAGAGAGTCACATATCTGTAATCCATTGCCGTGTGCTCTACCCTGACGGAGTGAGCAAGAATGATGCGGTGGCGACTCTAGTGTTACACCTATCGCCGTAAATCAAAACGTTTTACAATGTATTAAACAGTATTTAAAGATAAAATATAGTAGTTTGGACTAAGTCTTGCAAGGACTCCTTCGAAGATGAATCCTCGAAGGTAGGCTTGCAAGATCTTATGTTCAATAATACTCCAAAGCTGGTCCGCTCCTCTTACCTCGCTGTCGTAATCCTTACCGTCGTGCTGGTTGTTCCTAAATCTGTTCTTGCAGGATCTTTACTTCTCTCTTGGGATCCAATCCAGGACAGTCGATTGTCAGGGTACAAAATCAAATATGGAACAGTTTCAGGCAGCTACTCGCTGTCTGTCGACGTTGGTAACAAAACCAGCTACGCTGTTCAGGGCTTGACTGAAGGCACCCGATACTACGTCGTCATTGTCGGCTATGACGCCAACCGAGTTGAGGGAGCCGCCTCCGCAGAAATCTCTGCGTGGGTCCTGGCGGTTTCTGCCATTTCGACCAGTTCGCTAACGACCAACTCTGCCGTAGTCTTGTGGCAAACCAACAAGCCGGCAGACAGCCAGGTTGAGTACGGGACGACGACCGCGTACGGCAACATGATGACGCTGGACAGTACACGGGTGGCAAGCCACAGCCAGACGTTGACGAACCTCCAGCCGGGAACCACCTATCAATTTCGGGTGCGCTCCAAAGATGAGGGCGGCTCGAGCGTGGTTTCGTCAAACTTCTCCTTCACGACGAAAAGCCCGGATACGACACCGCCGAACGATGTCACCAATTTTACAGCGATACCCAGCAACGGCCGCGTCTCTCTGAGCTGGACCAACCCGACCGATACCGATTTCAAAGGTGTGATGGTTCGCTACCGAACGGATGGAACCCACCCGACGAGCAAGACGGATGGCGTTCTGGCGACCGACCGAACGGGAGTAGCAGGAGCAAAAGACTATTTCGATCATTTGAGCCTGACCAACGGCGTCACCTACTATTACTCAGCGTTCACTTACGACGCCACCCTGAACTATTCGAGCACCGCGCACACTCAGGCAACACCCGTCAGTCTCTCGATCTCATCTCTGTCGCCCAATCGGGGCTCCGCTGGTAGCAGTGTTGTGATTACGGGCACAGGTTTTGGAGCCACACAAGAAACCAGCAAAGTGACCTTCAATGGTCGCGTCGCCCAGGTTTCAAGTTGGTCAGCAACTTCCATCACGGTGACCGTGCCCGCAGACGCCACGAGTGGTTACGTCGTTGTCTCTGTAAATGGCGCACAGACGAACGGCGTGACGTTCAAGGTTGGCGGCAAGCTCTGGGCGCCAGGGAGGCCTCGAATTGCCGGTTGATTGACGATCTCCGAATCTCTACCCAGGCAGCCGCCGAAACGGCTGCCTTTTTTGTTTTTGGGGAAGTCTAGTCATTAGGTTACTGCCTGACCTTGAATGATCCGGATGCGATTCTGCGTCAAATTTGTGCTCGAACTTGAGGACTAGCCCGCCTCGGATCACCCTCACAAAACACTCGCAGAACTTCTTCTCTGGATACTTCCGTTCGAAAAGGAGCACGGGCCCCGTCAAAGTCCCCGGCCCTCCCTCACGGTCGGGCTACTGAACACGCCGATGCTCAGTCAGCAGCCCCCCGCGTCAGCAAGGGCTGTGCCTCAACGCGCAATGACTTACGCGACTTTGACGGGACCTGGAAACGGAGGAACACCAATTGCATTTCAAGCTCAAACTTAGCGATTGAAGTGTTGCGCTTGCCACCCTGCCCACATTCCCATCTCAAGATCCCAGTCGTGAAAGGCTGGAATCCGCTCTAACGACCAAATCAGCCGAAAGGGTTGGAGCCACCATCAGCGAGCTTCGCGAGCCATTACTGCCAGACAAGAGTGTTACTGGCCAATCTACCGCATTGGAAAAGCTTGGTGAACACGCTTGGGTAGCTGATCACAAATCTGTTCCTAGGAATGGTTCTTTGAAGCTGTAAGAAGGACGATTTCGACGAATTCAAGAGCTGCAGTTAGAAATTTAAAATCATTATTATCTATATCTTGAAAAGACTATCTTCGGAAAAAACGCCTCTGCCGCAAGGCGGGTCAACTTAGGCGTACAGGTTGCTTTTGGGGGGGCGAAGGACAATCTAATACCAAAGGGTTACTAACGATGCGGAAGCGATACTCCTTAACTTATCTTGGAATTATTCTTTATGCGATTTTTCTGGCATTGCCCACTTCGCTGCTGGCCGAGACTGGAAAAGTAACTCTCGCCTGGGATCCGATCGAAGATCCTGAACTGGCTGGTTACACGGTGGTCTGGGGGCAAGCGTCGAAGGCTTACAGTGGAGCTCAAGACGTTGGCATTGGTACAGAAGCCAGCATCAGTCTTGAGTCCGGAAAAACTTACTACATGGCGGTTCGAGGCGTGGACAAGCAAGGTGTTCCTGGCGAACTGTCTGAGGAAGTCACTGCCATCGTCAGCGGACCGGATGCAGTTCCGCCAGTGATCTCTGGCGTGTCTGTCGTGAACATCACCTCTTCTTCGGCTGTGGTTTCATTCAGCACGAACGAAGAGGCTTACGTTCAGGTGGAGTATGGGAAGAACGCGCTGTTGGGAAGTCTCACTGGGTTAACCACGGTGTCCAGCAAGAATCATGCTGTGACCCTCTCCAACCTTTCAGGTGGGACCACCTATAGCTATCGCATGATTGCGAAGGACTTGTCCGGGAACCAGATCCTTTCTGAGATCCTCAGCTTCCGGACTAAGGATGGCAACGACGACCCGAACAATCCCAACGCTCCGATCAAATTCCGGCAGATCACGCTTTCGAACGTCGGCAACACATCGGTAACCGTTAACTGGACCACTGATAAGTCGACGACTGGATTCATTGAATATGGGCCAGGCTACAGCTATTCCTTCAATGGATTTGAAGCAGCTTCGACCGTCAACCATGTGATGCAGTTGAGCAGCCTCACTCCTTCAACCCTCTATCGTTATAAGCTAACAGCTATTGATGCGAGCAACAATCGGGTAACCTCCGGTGTGTTGATGTTCAAGACCTCAGATCGCGTCAGCGAGCCGGCGCGCCCGTCTTCCGAAGCCATCTTTATTCCTTCGATTGTTGAGAATGGCCGATTCCGCACGAATCTGGGCATCAACAATCTATCGAAAAGCCAGGCTAATGTCAGCTTGACACTCGTAGATGCAGAAGGCCTCGTGCTGGGAGGCAAGACAGTACAGGTGGAAGCGGAGGGTTTGAAGCAGATCAACAGTGTTGCCCGCTTCGTGTTTGAAGACAGTGTCGGCAGCGACATCGATGGCAATCTCTACCTGGAAAGCGACCAGCCGATTAGTGCCTGGGCGTCGCAAATAGACAACACCACCAATGACCCCAGTCTGCTGCTGAGCAAGCGGACCGGAACGACACGAGTTCTGATTCCCTCTTCAGCGAACATCGGCACCTTTAGTTCTTCATTGGTCTTGATGAACGTTGGAGTCACCACTGCCCAAGTTGCGCTCAAAGCCTATGGCACGTCTGGGGAACTGCTGGGGCAGTCGAGTGCTCCAATGATGATCGCCCCTAACGGTGTCCTGTCCTTCGAGAACGTGTTGCAGTCGCTGGGTGTGACGGACAACTATGGACCGATCGAGATCGTATCGTTGAACAACGTCCCAGTCATTGCCAGCTCCCGCGTATCCAGCGCAACCCGCTCGGGCGGTTTCTTTGAAGGGTTGAAGTATTCTGAGGCCTCGCTGTCGCAAACCATCGCGCACGTTGTAGACAACAGCGAGATTCGTACGAACTTGGGCATCAACAACACGACGGATTTTCCGGCCAGCGTCTCCATCCGTCTTTTCGACCGGAACGGCACACAGCGAGCGTCTTCAAGCGTGTCGGTTGCGCCCCGCGGCCTGACGCAGGTGAACAATGTAGTCCGCCAGCTACTGAATCTTCAGGACGTGGCCAACCTGGATGGTTACATTCGATTGCAGTCTGACCAACCGATCTTTGGGTGGGCTTCGCAGATCGACAACCTGACCAACGATCCCGGTTTTGCAGTCAGCAAAGGGCAGGGTGCTAGCCGTCTTCTCGTTCAGTCAACCGCGAATGTAGGGAGCTTTAAGTCAAGCTTGGTTGTGGTGAACACGGGCAGCGCAGAAGCCTTAGTGGACCTGATTTCCCGTGACGCCGAGGGCAATGTCAAAGGCGAGTCGAGAGGTCTGGTGATTCCCGCGGGTGGGTTCTTCAGCACAGCAAATATTCTGGAGATGCTCGGAGTGACGTCAAGCTACGGCCCGATTGAGATCATCTCCACTAACGGCCAGCCCGTCATGGCCACATCGCGTGTTTACAGCACTTCGGGAACGAGCGGCTTTTTCGAAGGCCAGGCCATCGAGTAGCGCGCTCAATGTGGAATTTCTTCCAGCGGAAAGCGGCGAAAATGCCCTTTCCGCTTTTTTATTGGCGAATGAAGTTGCTCCCGCCTCACAAGCCGGCACTCCAAGAATTCTGAAACATCTGCACTCGATTACTGAACGCGCTGAATATCGGCTCCGAGCCCCTTCAACTTTTCTTCAATTCTTTCGTAGCCACGATCCAGATGGTAAACCCGGTCGATGAACGTCTCGCCCTGAGCCACAAGCCCTGCCAGCACGAGAGAGGCACTGGCCCGTAAGTCCGACGCAATCACCTTCGCGCCGGTCAACTGTGTCTTGCCGAAAACAATCGCGCGGTTGCCTTCGATTTTGATGCTGGCGCCCATGCGCACCATCTCGCTGGCGTGCATGAAGCGGTTCTCAAAAATAGTTTCGGTGACTATCGACGTGCCTTCACCCTGCGTCATCAACGCCATGTACTGGGCTTGCATGTCGGTGGCGAAGCCGGGATGCTCAACCGTGGTTACATCCCGCGCCTTGATTCCATGAGGAGCGCTCACCTTCAGAACCGAGGGAGAGGTCCGTTCAATGACGACTCCTGTCTCTTCCAACTTTTCAATAACGGCTGACAAATGATCGGCCCGGCAAGTCCGAATCTCCACATCACCGCCGGTGATCGCTCCCGCAGCGAGGAAGGTCCCTGTCTCAATGCGGTCCGGGATGATGGTGTGCTGAGCGCCGTGCAGCCGATCCGCACCTTTGATCTGAATGACGCTGCTCCCGTCTCCGCTGATATCCGCACCCATGGCCCTCAGCAAATCCGCCAGGTCTGACACTTCAGGCTCGCGTGCCGCATTGTTCAGCACGGTCTTGCCTTCAGCCAGCGCGGCCGCCATCATCAGGTTCTCAGTCCCGGTCACGGTAATGCGATCAAAGAAGATCTCGGCGCCTTTCAGACGGCGCGCGCGCGCTTCCACATAGCCGTGTTCGATCTCAATCTCTGCTCCCAGTTTTTCGAAGGCTTTGATATGCAGATCGATGGGTCTTGCGCCAATGGCACAACCGCCGGGCAAAGAGACGCGAGCCTTGCCAAAACGCGCCAGAAGCGGTCCTAGCACCAGCACGGAGGCTCGCATGGTCTTTACCAATTCATAGGGCGCCTCACAGGAGGTTACGTTATGCGCGGACACGCGGCACGAATGGGTCGACTCCAGGGTTCTGAAGTCGGTGTCACATCCCAAATCTCTGAGCATCTGGCCGGTGGTTTGAATGTCGCGAACACAGGGGACGTTCTGAAGAACGACTGCGTCACCCGTCAGGAGCGTGGCAGCCAAGGCCGGCAGGGCAGCATTCTTAGCGCCACTGATCTCAACCGTGCCCAACAGGGGCTTTCCACCTTTGATGAGGATCTTGTCCATGAGAGTTCGGGTTACCTTTCGATGACTTGGGGAGGCTACTCTGCTTCCCGATGTACCAGCTTACCTTCGCAGAAGGTTGCATGGACGTTCAGATCGTCGTTCAGCAGTATCATGTCAGCGTCATATCCCGGCTGAATGCTACCCTTTGTCTGTGCCACGCCGATGGATTCTGCGGGATTGCGGCTTGTCATGTAGACGGCTTCTTCCAGCGGGGCGCCAGTCCAGCTGATCATGTTTCGCAACGCCCGGTCCAAACTCAGGGTACTGCCAGCCAGGGCTCCTTCGGGCACGCGGCACACTCCCTGTGAAACCTTGACCCGCAGGCTTCCCAGCTGAAAATCTCCATCTGGCATTCCAGCGGCGCTGATGGCATCCGTCACAAGCAGAATTCTTCGATGTCCTTTGCACTTGAGCAGCATCTGTATCGCTACGGGATCGACATGCGCTCCGTCAGCGATCAATTCAGCCCAGACAGTCGAGTCGGTGAGCACCGCGCCGAGGACGCCCGGCTGGCGGTGGGTAAAGTCGCGCATCGCGTTAAACGTATGCGTGGCGTTGCTTGCCCCGGCCTGGATCGCTTCGCGCGCAACCTCATAAGTAGCATTGGAATGTCCCAGCGAGACTAAGACGCCTTTTGAACGGATGTGTTGAATGAAGTCCAGGCCACCTGGAACCTCGGGTGCCACCGTGATCAGCCTCACCTGGCTGTTCGACATCTTCACCAGCTCATCGAAAATCCGTGTTGAGGGGGGACGAATGTGTTCCGGTGGATGCACGCCCCGCTTCTCCTGGCTGATGAACGGCCCTTCCAGGTGCAACCCCAAAATTCTGGCGCCGCCGGTTTCTTCTGGAACTAGTTTCCCAAGGCTTTCAACCGCTTGAATCGTCTCGATGGGTGAGGCGGTCACAGTCGTAGCTAGGTAAGAAGTCGTCCCATGGAGAGCGAGATGCTTGGAAACAACCTCGATGGCATCGCGGGTTCCTTCCATGATGTCGCGGCCGCGGGCGCCGTGAATATGGACATCGATGAACCCAGGCACGAGTGTTTTCTGCTCGAAATGCAGCGTTTCAAACTCGCTTTCGTCGAAAGCCACGCTGAAACGAGTGCCGACTTCAAGAATCTTCTTTCCCTCAACCAGCACCACACCCTGCGGGATGATCGTGTCCGGTGTGATGATCTTCTTGGTGAAAATAGCTAGTTTCGACATGGAGGGTTACTTTTTTCCTGGGAGCGCGGACGTCTCGTCCGCAACCGGCTGTCGCAGGCAGCCGGAAAGCGAACACCTGTGGTCGTCGGAGCGGACGAGACCTCCGCGCTCCCAGTCAAGCCGTCAATCTGCCAAAGCGGCTCGAAGATTTAGCTGGGCCTGCTTCAGCCTCCGCAGGGCTTCTTTCCGCGTTGCCTTTCGCTTCAGCATAACGATGGCAGTCTTGATGTCACCTTGCGCCTGCTTAAGAGCTCGGTCAGAGGTGGCGTAATCTGTTCCAGTCGCCGACATGATGATCCGACGTCCGCGCTCGCGCAGTTTCTCGTTCTTCATCTGAACGTGAATCATTAGGTTGCTGTACACGTACCCGAGCTTGATCATGCTGGCCGTTGTGATCATATTGAGCACCAGCTTTTGCGCAGTACCCGATTTCATTCGCGTCGATCCTGTCACCACTTCCGGGCCGGGCACTGGCGCAATCGAGACATCAGCCAGAGCGGCCATCTTCGAATTGGGATTGCAAGTGATGCTCAGCACCTTGGCACCAATACTTTTCGCATACTTCATCGCACCTAAAGTATAGGGAGTTCGCCCACTGGCAGCAATGCCGGCAACGATGTCCTGCGCGGTCAGTTTTCGCTTTTTCAGCGCAGTTGCCCCAGCGCGCTCGCTGTCTTCGGAAGCTTCGACCGGCCTTACGGCAGCTTTCATGCCTCCGGCCATAACACCCTGGACCAGGTCATGGGGCACGTTGAAAGTGGGAGGGCACTCGCTGGCGTCCAAAATGCCCAGACGTCCACTGGTGCCTGCGCCGACATAAAACAACCGGCCGCCGTTCTTGAAGGCCTCAGTAACCAGGTCCACGGCTTTGGCAATTTGCGGGATCTCGGCCGCCACTGCAGCCGCCACGTACTGGTCTTCTTGGTTGATAATGCGCAACATCCCCTCGGTGGTTTCCAGGTCGATCTGCATCGACGCCGGATTGCGTTCCTCAGTCAGCAGGTGGTTTAGTAGCAGGTTCATTCTTTCATTGACGATTGCTTCATTGATAATCGAGTCGCCGAGTCGTCAATGGCTCAATGACCCAATGAATCAATCGTCAATTCCCGTCAATTCCTCACAGCGTCTTTGTTACCTTCTTGAGCGACCGGGGACGGTCGGGGCTCAGGCCTTTCACGCCGGCCAGCATCGCGGCGAATAGCTGGCCGGGAATGATGTACGGAATTGGAGCCAGGAACTCGTCGATCTTGACGGGAATTCGCAAAGCCCGCGTAGCCTCTTTGAGGATGGAGGCTTCACTGGAGATCACCAAAGTTTCAGCCCGCAACGTTCGCAATTGCTGGGTGAGGCGCCGCATATCGTTGAACGTGTTTCCCGGGGGCGCGAACACGATCACGGGGAAATCCGCTTCGATCATGGCCACCGGGCCGTGGAGAAAATCAGCTGAAGAAAACCGCTCAGAGACGACGTAGCAGGTCTCCATCAACTTGATGGCGAGTTCGTAAACATTCGCATAAACCAGGCCGCGGCCAACGACCAGGCAATGGTTCATGAACCGGTAGCGTTCCACCAGGCTTTGAATCACGGGCTCCAGTTCCAGGCATCGACGAACCAGCTCGGGCAACTGGCGCAGCTTATCGAGACCTTTGCCCTGCTGCAGAGCGGCGGCCAGCAGGTGAAACATGAGGAGTTGCCCGGTATAGGTCTTGGTGGCAGCCACGCTCCGCTCTTTGCCGGCGCGGATCAGCAAGACCTCGTCGACCAGCCGGGCCATCGCCGAGCGCGGCTCATTGGTGATGCCCAGCGTGAAAGCCCCGGCTTTCTTGGCGTTCTCGAGAACCAGGTTGATGTCGGTGCCTTCACCCGACTGCGAGACGCCCACCACCAGCGCATTCCTCAAGTTCAGTCGTGCATGGTACAACGTGTGGACGGACGGCGCGGCCAACGAGACAGGAACATGCGAAGTGATCTCGAGGAGATATCTTCCGAACAGTGCCGCATTGTCCGAAGAACCGCGCGCAACGAGCACGATCAGCCGAATATCTCGCGCCGCTAGGAATCGCCCAAGCGCTGCGACTTTCGGAGTTTCTTCGCGCAGTGTTCGAGCGAGTGCCTCCGGCTGTTGCTTGATTTCCTGAAGCATTAAAGACATGGTCATTAAGCCATTGAGTCATTGAGCCATTGGGTCATTGGGTCATTGAGATGAATCGTCAATGGCTCAATCGTCAATGAATCGATGGATCAATGTCCACAGCCTTGGCCACCCCATCGGCCACCAGGCGTCGAACCTCGCGAATGGCGTTGTTCTCCCGCGTGGGATGCACTCGGTTCGTCAGCAAAATGATAAACAGCTCCCGCGTCGGATCAATCCAAAGCGAGGTGCCGGTAAAACCCGTGTGGCCAAACGAATTTGGAGAGAGCAAGCTGCCTGCGGAACTTCCGTTCGAAGGCGTGTCCCAGCCGAGGGCCCGGCTGCTGCCTTCAGGAAAGTTCTGCCGGGCAGTGAACTTCTCCAGGGTGCTGCGCCGTACAATGCGTCGATGGTCGTAGATCCCGCCGTTCAACAGCATCTGGCAAAAGATGGCGAGATTGCCCGTGTTCCCAAAGAGCCCGGCGTGGGCTGAAACGCCACCCATCGCAAAGGCATTCTCGTCATGCACCTCGCCGCGCACCAGACGACCGCGCCACGGATCATGTTCTGTGGGAGCAATCATCTTCTTCCACTGAGGCTTGGGATTGAAAAACGTGTGCATCATCCCGAGTGGCTTGAAAATCCGCGCGGCGGCAAGCTGATCGAGCGGCTCCACCGCCAGCTTTTCAATGATGTCTCCCAACAGAATGAGGCCGAGGTCGCTGTAGACAGCTTTAGTCCCGGGCGCTGATTCCAACGGAATCTGAAGGATCCTTTCAGCGAAGGCCGGTTTTCCCTCTAGGTCCTTGTATAGCGGCAGATGGGCAGGAAGACCCGAAGTGTGTGTCAGCAAGTGCCGAATCGTAATCTTGTCCCGACCTTCCGCTACGAAGCCAGGAAAGTAGCGGCTCACTGGATGCTCGAGTTTCAGTTGGCCGCGCTCATAGAGCTGCATGGCCAGAGTGGTTGCAGTGATCACCTTGGTCAACGATGCGAGATCATAGATGGTCTCGTTGCTCACTGCGGGTGCTGCATAATCCAGCTTCCCGTAGCCCTTCTGAAAAACCAGGTTGCCGCGATGCC
>Ga0187892_10012143_pt1 | contig 10339 bp, 5 predicted proteins | sample MA1701073metaG_FD_139345 | JGI IMG/M metagenome (GOLD analysis project Ga0187892, IMG submission 139345) | Bio-ooze microbial communities from a basaltic lava cave in the Kipuka Kanohina Cave System on the Island of Hawaii, USA - MA170107-3 metaG ...
GGGGGAGGCGGAGGCGGAGGCGGAGCGCCCGTCACGGCGACGTTTACATCGTCGGTCGTCGCCAGGAAAGGCGTGTTTCCCACCGCCATGCTCCAGCGCGAGAGGTACGTCCCCGCCGTCGTGGGCGCCGTCATCGTGAAGGTGAAGGTCTTTGACTGGCCCGGGGCGATCGAATCGCCGGGCGCCAGCGGGACCCGGTTCGTCGTCCAGGTCGTATTGTCGTAGGGGCCGCGCGAGTTGAGGCGGTACCCGGCCCCAGCGGTCCAGGTCGTCGTGCCGTTATTCTGCATCGTCACGGTCACCGTGGCGTTCTGTCCCGCCGCCATGGCCGTGGGGATGTTCTGGGAGACGAACGCCGCGCTGTCGGTCCCCGGCGTCGGGGGCGGCGGAGGCGGCGGCGGAGGGGGGGGTGGCGGAGCCGCACCCGTCACGTTGACGTTCACGTCGGGGGTCTGGGCGTTGAAGCCTCCGGTAGCGTCGCCCGCCATGCTCCAACGCGAGAGGTAGGGCCCCGCCGTCGCGGGGGCGGTCATGATGAAGTTGAAGGACTTCTCCTGTCCAGGATTAACCGACTCTCCGGCGGCCAGCGGGATGCGGTTGACGCCCCAGGTCATGTTGTCGAAGGACCCGCGCGAGTTCAGGCGGTATCCGCCGCCCGAGGTCCACGTAGTCGTGCCGACGTTCTTCATCGTGATCGTAACCGAGTACGCCTGTCCCGCGACCATCGAGGTGGGCACGTCCTGGGAGACGAACTCGGCGACATCGGTCGGCGTCGGGGGCGGAGGCGGCACGCCGAGCTGGGCCCTCAGGTAGGCGACGCGGCGAGCGTACCAGTCTTTGTACCAGGTTACCGCCGCGTCGAACTCCGCGTCGGTGATGCCGTCCGTGTCGTTCTCGGACTGTCCTTTGAGCGGGTCGGCGTAGGCGTGGCTCTTGATCTGATTGTAGATCGAGTCGATCCGGGCCTGGATGCTCGCGACGGGGCCGTCCAGGATCTGAAGGATTTTCGTCTTCACCGCGTCGTAGGCAGTCGCGTCGTTCTTGACCCACCCGGTCATGCGCGTGGATTCCCATTGGTAGCCGATCGGGTATTCCCCCTTGGAGAACCCGAACGTGCTGTCGTACAGACCCTGCGCCGCGCCCGGGTCCCACTTGATGATCTCCATGCGGTCCGTTCCGGCGCGGTGGTACCAGAAGTGGTTGTTGCACCACCCGCCGCCCACGTGGGCGATGTCGTCCATGTCGGCGGTCACGGTCGTCATCGCCAGGTGACGGAGGAACCCGTCCACGTTGATGGCGCCGGCGAGCTGCGACCGGATCTGACCGCCCGAGTTGACGATATTGATCATGTTGACGAGGTCCCGGAAATCGCCGCCCGGAAAGTTGCTTTCCGGGAGAAAGGGGTTCGGGGGATTGGGGACGTAGGACGCCGGATCCCATCCCCTCCAATCGTAGGCGTCGGTGCCGTACCCGCGCTGGTTGTACAGGTTCCCGCTGTCTTCGCCCCACCGGTAGCGAACGAAGTCCTTCCGGACCGGTTCTTCCACCGTGTAGAGACCCTTGAAGCTCCCGTTGACGTAAAGCCGCGCATGGCACGCGCGGGGCGCGGGCGCGCCGAACGCCCGGAAGATCCCGTAGGCGACCCGGTCGCGCATCATGGCGGGGTCGGTGTTGCCGACCATGCTGTCGAGCTTGATCCGGTTCACGTCTCGCCACTTCCGGCCCGGCGTGCCGGCGCCCGGCGGGTTCGCGTGCTGGAACTCGTTGAAGCTGAGCCGGATCGAAGGCTTGGGGGTCCTCATCGCCCGCGTCCCTTCGCCGCTCCTTTTCACGCCCACGTCGGTAACCGTCTCCCCCTGCCACGTCATGTCGGCGCGCTGCCACTCGTCGCCCGCGCCGGCGCCGTCGTTGCAGATCGCATCCCAGCTTGCGGCGCTCATGGTCAGCTCGAAGGTGGCGACGACACTTTCATCGTAGATCGCCTCGGATTGCGCCGCCGCTTCCAGCGAGATCGCCACGAGGAAAATCCCCAGCGAAACCGGGCCGAGGGCAGGGTGCTTCATGGCCTTCTCCTGTCGATGGACAGACTCCAAGATCGACGTGGCTCGCCTGCTTTCGCCCGCGCTTACGGCGCCTTCCGGATGACCAGGAAATTGAGGATGGTGTCGCAGCTCCCGTCGAGCGACGTCCTCGTGCCGCCGTAACCGCCGATCCTCAGGGTCAGTTCGCCGTCCCGCACTTCGACCGGGACGTCCTTCTGCTCCACGAAGGGCCTGTTCATTTTGGTCAGCACGGCGTTCATGACCTGCTTTCCTTCGACCCAAACGTGATGGGGCCCCTGTTCCCAGCCAACGGACCCCTCCCCCTGGCCGGTGTAGCCGACGCACACCGTCACGAGGTAGCGTCCGTTCGGGACCGGCATCATCCAGGTCTCCGCGTGGTTGGACCACCCGCCGGCCACGCAGGACCCGCGCAGGGGATCCGGGAACGTGGGATGGACCGCCGCCCCGCGCCCCGCACGAATCTTCGAAAGTATGCGACCCCCTTGGTCTTTCCAGAAAACGCCCGGCAATTCGGGGCCTTCTTTCGGCCCCTTCCAGCCGTAGCCGCGCTTGGCGTCGAACTCCTCGCCCGAATCGTTCAAGATCTGATCGGGCAGGGTCATCCCCTCGGGCCCGAAGTTGACCGTCACGACTCCCGCGCTCTCGAGAAGCCGGACCGCCGGCGTGTCCGGCGGGACCGCCTTGACGGCCGGCTCGACTCCCACCGCGGCGACGGCGTAGTGTCCGCTCGCCACGTCCACGCTTCGCCCGTCCGGCTTCCGCGTCAGCCGGACTTTTCCTTCCATGACGTCCAGGCGTGTCTTGTTCGGGTCCACCAGGAGTCTGAGCGTGGTGCCGAGCACCTTGGCTTCGGCGTGCGGCGTGAGGATCACCAGGGGCTGGTCCTGCGGTTGCGGGGTCACCTCGGCCCGGAGCGTCCCGCGCTCGAGGACGAGCTTCTTTCCCCGCTCCGTCCCAAGGTCGCGGACTTCCGCTTCGGCCAGGATCTCAACCCGCGTCTTGTCCGGAAAGACCACGACCGCGCCGCCCCCGGGACCCCGGACGTCAAGCCCCTGGCCCGCGAGCAGCTCCTGACCTTCCCGGGCGATGTCCGCATTCCCCTCGGAGACGACGAACACTTCTCCTCCGACCCGATCCAAGCGCGCGATGACGGCGCGCATGACTCGCGTCGGAGCGTCCGGGGGCGCCGGCGGTCTGCCTCGCGTCAGCGCGTCCTGCGCCTTTTGCTCCGCTTCCTGCGCCCTTTTCAGGCGCTCCGCCGCCGCCTTGTGATCCGCGGCGATCTGGGCGAGGTCCTCTTCGGCGCGGCGCCGGAGCTCATCTTGCTTCTCTCGGTCCGCCTTCGCCCGCTCTTCTTCGAGACGCCGCCGCTCCCGCTCGATCTCATCCAGTTTTCGCTCGACGCGCAGGCGTTCCGCCCGGGCGCTCGTCCGGTCCTCTTTGGCCCGGGTCCGGAGCGCCACCTCTTCCCTTGGGGCGGCGTCGGGGCGCCGCGTCCCGTTCCGCGCGGGTTTCGAGAACGTCGCCAGCATCAGGAGGCCGATCAGCATTCCCGCGGCCGCGAGGGCGCTCAGCCAGGGGCCCCGGCTTGATTTCGGCGCGGGCCGGCGCCGCCCGTGGCGCGTCGTGTGCCGAAGGGGCGGTCGCGACGCTTCCTCCTCGATGCGGATCCGGATTCCCTGGGCGAAGCGGACCTTGTCGCGTTCGGCCGCCTCGCGGTGGATGAACTCGCGCGCGAAGGTCTGCGCGTCCTCGTCGCCGCGGCCCAGGACGCGAAGGATGCCGTCCAGCTGCTCGTCCTTTTCCAGCTCCGCGCGAAGGGCGTCGTCCGACGAAAGGGCTTTGAGGAGCTCTTCTTCCTCCGAGGCGCTCAGGGACTCTCCGGCCATGACGCGCAGCCGGAGCTCGGACGCGCGCGGGCGGTCGGCGCTCATGCGCCCCCCTCGGCAGCCATCGTCCGTTCGATGCACTCGCGGAGCATCTGGCGGACGCGGAGGAGGGCCATCCGGATCGCGCCCTCTTTGCCTCCCCGCTTCCGGGCGATCTCCACGGCGCTGCGCGACTGGAAGTAATGCTCCGCGAGCAGGCGCGCGCCCGTCTCGGGCAGGTTTCGGATGCAGTCCTGAAGTGCCGATATTTCCCGCTCGCGGTCGCCCAGGCGGCCCGCGTCCGCCTCGGCCTGCTGGAGCCGCCGGAGGGCCAGGGCCGTCTCCAGGTGCCGGGCCTCCCGCGACCGGCGGCGCATCTCGCCGCGCATGTGTTCCAGGACGCAGTTGCGGGCGATGCCCACGAGCCACAGGGCCAGCGGGCCTTCACCCTGGTAGGTGTTCAGGCGCCGGAAGGCGTCGAGAAACGCCTCCTGCGCCAGGTCGTCCACGACGTCCTTGTTCCGGAGATAACGGCCGATGTAGCCCCGGACGCGGACCTGGTGGAGGAGCACGAGCTGGGCAAACGCTTCGGCGGACCCGGCCCGCGACAGCTCGATCCACTTCGACTCTTCTTCCACCTGTAGGGCTCTCGCCTCCATTCATAGAATAGGCTGCCGCCCCCCGGAAAACGTCACGACTTTTCTCTTTCTTCAAACGGTTGCAATCGGGCGCAGGGGGTGGTACCTCCGAGGGGTCCGATGAGCCGAATCTGGGTCATGGGAACGGTCCTCCCCTTCCTTTCCTGCGCGCACCCTCCGGGGCCGAACTGGCCGGACGCGCACCCGCCCCGGGCGGGGAAGGTCCCCGCCGAATTCGTCGCGCACGGAGACGCGCGCGTAGACGACTACGCTTGGCTCAACCGGCGGGACGACCCGAAGGTGCTCGCCCACCTCCGGGCGGAAAACGAGTACTTCGACCGGATGACCGCGCCGCTCCGCCCGCTGCAGGAAAAGCTCTTCGGCGAGCTCAAGGGCCGCATCAAGGAGAGGGACGCGTCGGTGCCGTTCCGGGACAACGGGTACTGGTACTCGTCGCGCTTCCAGGAAGGGTGGCCCTATCCCGTCTACGTTCGGCAGAAAGGAACGCTCGACGCGCCCGAAGAAGTCCTGCTGGACGTCAACCGCATGGCCGAGGGCCACGCGTACATCAACGTGGCGGGGCGGTACGTGTCGGACGACAATTCCGTCCTCGCCACCTTCGTCGACACGGTCAGCCGTCGGCTCTACGACCTGAAATTCAAGGACCTGCGGACGGGCGAACCCTACCCGGAGACCCTCCGCAACACCCAGGGAGGCGACTTCGCCTGGGCTTCCGACAGCCGCACCTGCTTCTACGTGCGGAGGGACACGACGACTCTCCTCGGCTACCAGGTCTGGCGCCACGTCCTCGGGACGGACCCGGCCGCCGACGAGCTCGTGTACGAGGAGAAAGACAACCGTTTCAACCTGGACCTCTACCGTTCGAGGTCGAAAAGATTCGTCGTCCTCGTGTCCGACATGAACAAAATCTCGACGGAAGTCCGACTGCTCGAGGCGTCGAACCCGCGAGGCTCGTTCGCGGTGTTCCACCCGCGCGAGCGCGGACTGCAGTACTACGTCGAGGATTCCGGCGACCGCTTCTACGTCCGCACCGACTGGAACGCGCCGAACTTCCGGCTGATGGAGACGCCGGCAGGGAACACATCGAAGGAACACTGGCGGGAGCGCGTCGCCCATCGTGACGACGTGCACCTGGGCGGACTGACCGTGTTCCGCGACCACCTGGTGCTGAGCGAACGGAAGGAGGGGCTGAACCGCCTCCGCATCCTCCGTCTGTCGGACGGGCAGGACCACGGAATCTCCTTCGAGGAGCCGGTCTACTCGGCCGCCGTCGATGTGAACCCCGACCCCCAGACGAAGGTCCTGAGGTTCTCATACGTGTCGATGACGACGCCGCCGTCGATCTACGACTACGACATGGACCTGAGGAGGCGCGAGCTCAAGAAGCGGGAAGACGTGCTGGGCGGGTTTCGCAGCGAGGACTACGCGTCGGAGCGGCTCTGGGCGACGGCGCGCGACGGCGTCCGGGTGCCGATCTCGCTCGTCTACCGGAAGGGGTTTCGGAAAGACGGCCGCGGCCCGCTTCTGCTGTACGGGTACGGCTCCTACGGCGCGAGCATGAGCCCCTCGTTCAGCCCGAACGTCCTGAGCCTGCTCGACCGCGGCTTCGTCTACGCGGTCGCTCACGTCCGGGGCGGGATGGAGATGGGGCGCCGGTGGTACGACGACGGCCGGATGCTGCGGAAGAAAAACACGTTCACGGATTTCATCGACTGCGCCGAGCACCTGGTCCGCGAAGGGGTCGCGTCGCGGGACCGCCTTTACGCCATGGGCGTAAGCGCCGGCGGGCTGCTCATGGGCGCGGTGGTCAACCTGCGGCCGGACCTCTGGCGCGGGGTGGTCGCGAAGGTGCCGTTCGTCGACGTCGTGACCACGATGTCGGACGCGAGCATTCCCCTCACGACCGGGGAATACGAGGAGTGGGGGAACCCGGCGCGCCCGGAGGAGTACGCGTACATGAAGTCCTACTCCCCGGTGGACAACGTCGGGCGCCAGGCATACCCCCACCTGTTCGTGACGACGGGACTGCACGACTCTCAGGTCCAGTACTTCGAGCCCGCCAAGTGGGTCGCGAAACTACGCGAGCTGAAGACCGACGCCAACGCCCTGCTCTTCAAGGTCCAGATGGGGGCGGGCCACTCCGGCCCCTCCGGCCGCTTCGAGCCCCTGAGAGAAGTGGCCTGGGAGTACGCCTTCCTGCTCGCCCTTGAAGGGATTCAGCAGTAGCCTTGAAATCGTCTCGTCGTTTGGGGTCCGGACGATTTCAAGAGGAACCTTTATTAGCGTCCGAGGTGGGCGAGAGAGCGCCGGAAGGCGGCGTCGCGCGTGCGGGCGTGGGCGGTCTCGAGGGCGCGGAGGACGTGGGGGTATGGCCCCAGGGCTTCGAGGGCGGGAGCCTCCTCGGGTCCGACCACGTGTCCCAGCCCTTCGACGGCGCCGGGGGCGGGCACTTTCGACCAGAGGAAATCGCGGACGTCGGGAACAGTCTCGCCCGCCGCGAAGCGTCCCGTCAGCGCCAGCAGCGCGTCAGACTTCGCCGACTTCATCAGGAGTCGTGCCGCTTGCTCCCGCGCCTCAGGGTCGGTGACGAGCGACTCGACGACCTCGCCGAACTCCCCGAGCCGCGCGGGGTCGGAAGCGATTTTCTCGAGACCCACGACGAGCGCCTGCTCCCAGACGGCCCGATCTTCGAGCAGGCCGCGATCGACCCTCGCCAGGAGGAAGAAGATCACCGCCGGCGCCCTCGACTCGAAAAGCAGGTCGACCGCGTCCGGTGGCGGTAGGAGGGCGAGCTTTTCCTGGAGTGTCGCCTCGATCTTCTTGATTTCCTCCGCCGGCGCCCGAGCCGCGCGGCGGGCGAGGTAGGTCTTAAGGTCATCTCCCGCCTCCGCCCGAGCCGCCCGGTGCTCCGCGGGTGGTAGCGGAGTGGCGGCGCGAACGGGGACGGACGGCTCGGTTGCCTTCTCCATGACAGCCGCGCGCGGGGGGAGAGGCGGGGGCTGCCTCCTGGCGAGAACCGCCAGGCCGAGCAAGGCCGCCGTAGCCAGAAAGAGGACCGTCTGTCTCACGGCTGTACCGTCACGCTGTTTCCGCTGATCGTGACGGTGACTTGGGCGCTGTTGTTCGTCTTGTTCGACTCGCGCAGCCGGCCCAGCGGGTCGACGATCGAGACGAGCTGGTAGGTGCCGTCGGCCACGCCGGTGACGTCGATGAACTGTCCGTCGAGCGAGGCGCCGTAGATGTCGGCCCAGCCGACGGAGATCCCCTGGTTCGAGCACGTGTAGGCGCTCGAAGCGGGGCTTCCGGGGAGGCTCGCGTCATAGCGGGTCACGTCCATGAGGCAGAAGCTCACTTTGTCCCCCCGGACGAGCGTGCCGCCGGTGCTTCGGAGTTCGTACAGGGCGAAGTCGTCGAGGTGCCAGTGGTTGTGCGTTTCGTGGCCCGCGAAGCTGAAGGTGCCGACGAGATACGTGGTCTGCGAGCCGCTGTCGTTGTAGACGACCTGGTAGGCCTGCGTGTTGCCGACTGCATCCACGACGCCGTAGACTTCGAGCGGCCCCCGGCCGATGTTGGGCACGCCGTTAGAGAACCGCATCAGCTTCCGGCCGCCTTCGTTGGAGATGTACGCATCCCGGAGCCGGTCGGGCCAGACGATGAGGTCGGGTTCAAGCGGGTTCCCCGGCACGCCGGCCGAGCCGGTGCACGTGAGCCTGCAGGTGCCGGAAGCGCCCTGGGAATAGGCCCGGAGCCGGAGGTAATACGTGCCGTCGGCCGCGGGCTGAAACGTCAGTCTCGAGTGGTAGCCCGCGCCCGAGTCGTCGTCATACCGGACGACCGTGAAGGTCGAGTTGAGAAGGTAGAGGTAGGTATCGTTCCCGCCGCCGACCGAGTCGGAAGTTTCGAAGGTGTAGACGGTATTGGCGACCATGTCGATGCGGTACTGGCCGTACGTGCCGTCCGATCTGCTGGCGAAGGCCGTGCGCCACTCGAAGATCTGGCCGTTCAGGACGTCTCCGGGGCCGATCACCACTTCCGTGGGAGGCGGCGGGGGCGCCTGCTCGCGCACCGTGAGCGAGCAGAAGCCGTACCTGTTTTTCGAGTAGGCGCGCAGGCGCACCCAGTAGGTGCCGGTTGCGGAAGGCGTAAAGACGATCCGGGCGTTGTTGTTGCCGCCGGAGTCGTCGTCCTGGGCGAGGATCTGTTCGGCGGTGCTCATGACGTAGAGGTAGGGGTCGGACGTAGACCCGGCGACGACGTCGGAAGTGAAGATCTCGTACGTCGTCCCCGCGGTCAGCGTCGCCTCGTACTGCCCGTAGGTGCCTTTCCACCGCTGGTTGTACCCTCTCCTCCATTCGAACCGCTGGCCGGTGAGGGTCTGCCCCACCGAGATCGGCGCGGCGGCGGCAACGCCGACTAGGGCCAGGAGAAAGAAGGCGGCGGCCGTGCGTCTCATCGTCCCCTCCGTGACATTCTATCATCTCCCCATACGGGATATGCATATGGGGGTTTGATGCATTATGACGAGAGGGGCCGCTTCTTTGTTCAGATTTTGACGCTTACGGCTCCCAGCGGACGGACTTAAGGACGGGAGTGCAGGCGCCGTCGGAGGTGAAGCTCGCCCGGTACTGCACGAAGCGGTGGCTGGGCGGGAACGTCAGCGCCCCGTCGGCCGCGCGCCACTCCGAGTTCGCGAAGCCCTTCTCGGAAGCGGCCGTCCGCACGCTAAGGACAAGCGTCGTTCCCTTGGGCGCCTCGGCGTCCCACGTCAGCCGCTCGCCCGAACCCGCCGGCCGCACGCGCGAGGTGAACGTTCCGCCGGCGGCGAAGGGAGACGCGTAGATCTTTCCCTCGGTGCCCGTCCCGACCAGGAGCCGTCCGCCGAAGAGGGCGACGGAGCCGCGACGGAGCGTGTGGAGTTTCGTCGGCCCGAACTCCTCCGGCGGCACGCCGGTCTCCGTAACGCGCTTCCAACTCGTTCCGTCGGTCGACTGATACACGTGGCCGTCCGCGCGCAGCCCGTACACCCGTTCCCCCTCGACGAACAGTCGCAGGAATCCCGGCGTGTGCGCCGACCACTTTTCGCCGTCGAAGCGGTAATAGAGCGGGTTGCTCACCGCCAGGATCGCCCCCTTGTGAACCGTCAGGAGGCCGTCGCCCAGGAACGCCTTCTCGCCCGGTTTCGTAGGAACCCCGACGGGGACCGCCTTCCACTCGACCCCGTCCCAGATCAGGAGCTCCACCCCTCGGCGGTTGGCGTAGAGCCGGTCCTTCAGGACGACCATGTCCTGGATGCGCCCCGGCTCCGTGTCGCGATAGATCTCCTTCCAGGTCTTCCCGTCGTCCGCGCTCTCGTAGACCATGCCGACCCCGCCGGTCCCGGAGGTCGCGTCGCGCAGCGCTCCCGACCAGTAGATCTTCCCCTTGAAGCCGCAGACATCCATCCCGTGGAGCATGTGCTGAGGCAGTTTCTCAAGCGCGCCCCACTCCCGGCCGTCGAAGATCCCGACCTCGTCGGTGGGTCCCGAGAAGCAGGCGTACATGAGCCGGTCGCCGACCACGCGCAGGTTGAGGAGCATCGTGCCGCGGACATCCTTCGCCACCGCCCACTCGCCCGAAGGGACCGCTTCGAGGATCTGCGCGCTGTACGAGTAGAACCGGTCCCGGGCGACGTTGAAGCTCGAGGCGGCAAAGAGGCGGCCGCGGAAAACGGTCATGTCGCCGATGACGTCGTACTTCGAAGGGTCGCAGA
>Ga0187892_10012146_pt1 | contig 10337 bp, 9 predicted proteins | sample MA1701073metaG_FD_139345 | JGI IMG/M metagenome (GOLD analysis project Ga0187892, IMG submission 139345) | Bio-ooze microbial communities from a basaltic lava cave in the Kipuka Kanohina Cave System on the Island of Hawaii, USA - MA170107-3 metaG ...
CGTGTGTCGTCGCGCAGTAGCGCATGCTCCAGATCAACCAGCGCACCCAGCACTCCCTCCGTCCGAATTCCGCTGCGATCCTCGCCGATCAGTTCCTGCGCCGCGCCGGAGACCGGCTGGGTCAGACCCAAGTCGGTGGCGGCGGTGGATTCGTTCATGTCGGCGACTGACAGGGCGCCCGTCCCGCCCGTCGTATCGGAAATGCGTATGCCGTTGCCGTCGACCGCCAGAGCCGCCTGGATACCCACACCCGCCGTACCCGCGGTTTCATTGATGAGGTCGATCACATCGCCGACGGTGACCGCCGCATTTAGGTTGACGTCCACGGTTCTGCCGTTCTTCGCGATGATTCGTAGATCGTCAGCGCCCGCCGCCATCGTCACCCCGTTTCCGAAGTTCAAGGAGTTCAGCGGTGTGGCGCGTGACAGCGTACGGATTCCCAGGTCCGTGGCCGTCGTGCCCCCATTTTCGCCGATCGTGAGAGACGTGCCTGACGTTCGGTTGTACACGTCGATGCCCGTACCGGCGTCATTGATCCTTGCTAGTATGAACACGCCGGCGGAGTTGATGGAGTTAATGATGTCCTGGACCGTCCGGGCCGGACTCAGATCGACCGTGGCTGCGGCGGTCCCATTGGTGATGACCAGCCCCGCCTCCAGATCAACGCCGGCGCCGCCGGCAAGGGCATCAACTGGCGTAAGTCGAGTCAGGCGCGGGGCTAAACTTTGGCCCGCGATCGGATCGTTCGTAGGTTCTGTCGTCAGAATCCCTAGGTCAGCGCCCACGACGCCTCCACTGAGATCCGTAATGGCAAGCGGGAATCGACCCGGCGACACCTCCAAACCAGTTGCCGAGAGCGACGCCGTCATCGTCGAGCCGGCAGCCGATGCGGCCTGGTTGATTAAGTCGACGACGTCGCCGATCGTGTCGACGCCGCTGAGGTCTACATTCATAACTCCCACGCCGCCCGACTCGCTGAGGATCAAGTTTCCGGCGCGGACGCCGTGCCCCGCGGCCCCTCCCAAATCCTCAAGGCGCGTTTCGGCGGTCAGCGACGGCGACAAATCGGCCTCCGCGGCGATCCGACTGGACAGAGCCCCGAACAATACGTTTCCCGGCACATTCACCGATGCCGCCGTACCCTCCTCTATTCGCGTAAGAAGGTCGCCCGTGTCGCCCGTGTAGGCGATCCCGCCCAGGGCGTCGATGAACGGTTGGGCCAGCGTGTCGCGCCCTGCAAACAGAAAACGACCATTGAATTGGCGATTGCCGACGTTCTGAAGCTGGCCGCGGATGCCGGCGATAAGTTGGGCGTCGGCGGCCCGCTCCGCAGCGCTGGTGAGATTGCTGACATTCTGACTGGCCAGCGTCTGGGCTTCACTGACCAAGCCGCTGATTTCATTAAGAGCGCTGTCGGCGGCGGCCAGCGTGTTGTCCGCGTACTGTAAGTTGGCGGAGAACTGATGCTGCCGGCCCAAAACCTCCGTCAGATCGAGCGCCCGCCCGGCGGCCACCGGGTCCTCACTAGGGGAGACGAAACTGCGGCCGGTAGCGATCCGCGTCTGCGTGAGAAAGAGATCACGTTGGCTGCGACGTACCGTATCGGCAGTCAGATTGGTCCGAAGATTGTTGCTCACGCGAGTGATGTTGATTGGGCTAACCGCCATCGCTGCCTCATCACCTATCGGATAAGAGTCACCAGTTCACCCAGCAGTTGATCCACAACCGCGACGAATCGCGACGCACCCTGAAACGACCGTTCGAACTTCACCAGCGCGATTGCCTCCTCGTCCAGACTCACGCCGCTGATGCTCTGCTTCTGCGCATCCAGCGAAGACAAGACCGACGATGCGGCATCTACGCTTTCATGGGCCGCCGCGGCGGTCAGCGCCGCTCTATTGGCGATTGCGGCGTACGACGCCGTAACCGAATATCCGCCCAAGCGGGCAATCCCGGTGCTGTCCAGGTCCGCGATCCGCCCGGCGTTAAGGCCGTCGCCTGTGTGGAACGTCGCTCCGGCCGCCAGGAGGCGCGGGTCGTCCAGCAAGGCCGGATTGACCGCGATGTCCCGCGCGCCATTTCCAATAAAAAGCGTGTTGATCCCCAACGCCGAGAGCACCCCGGACGTATCCGTCCGAGCCTGCTGCCCGTCATGTCCAAACGTGAACGAGAAGCCGTCATCGGCCGTAAGTAAGAGACGCTGGTCGCTGGTGATCGACGCGGTGACGCCGTCGACTTCGGTGTTGAAGTCGGCCACGAGGGATTGCAGCGTCGTCCCGCCGCCTTGACCCAGCGCCACGTCGATCCGAAACGCAACCGGCGTCCCCGTCAGATCATCGGAAACGGTAATGAAGAAGCTTCCGTCACGTGGAGGATAGGGCAATCCGGCCGCGGCGCCGTCCAACGCCGCGTCGGGGGCGAGCACCTCGTAACTTCCGGTCACCGATCTGAATCCAGCTAGGCCCTGGCCATCGGCGTGGACGCGATTCGTCTCCGCGATGATCGCGGATGCCAGTTCATCGATGGCCGCGATTCGCCCGTAGGCATGCTCATCGCGACTCATCATCAGGCCGAAAAGCCGCCCGCCTCGAACCGCTACGTCCGCATTCGAGTCAACGAACCGTACCGAACTTCGCGCGAATTCTCCGTGAAACTCCTCCACCGTAATCAGTCCGCGAGCGGTCGCGCCTTGGACCAGAGCTTCGCTTCCGACGTAGACGTTGATTGCCCCATCCGGTTCTTCGCGAACCGTGAGATCGAAAATCTCGCTGAGTTCGCGCAGAAGCGCGTCCCGCTGATCGCGCAGCCCCGTAGCCTGACCGGGTCCGCCGGCCTCGGCGCGAGTGATCTGTTCATTAAGCCCGGCGACTTCTCGCGCGGCCTGGTCGGCCGCTGCAGCCACCGATGCGATCTGGCCGTCCAAGTCGGCCCCAAGTCCGGCCAGTTGTCGGCGAAGGGCCTGAAGCGATCCCGCAAGTTGGACGGCATTGTTGATGGCCAGGTCGCGGATCGCCGGATCTTCAGGCGTATTCTGCAGTTCATCGAACCCATGGAAAAACTGTTGTAGCCTTGCGGACGCCCCCGTGCCGCTGATGTCGTCGAAGAACACCTCGACCTGGGAGAGAGACGCTTGCTGGGTCAACGCCGACTCCTGGCCGCCGATCGCCAGGCGAATTCGCGATTCCAGCGCTTCGTCGAAATTGCGTTGTATGCCGGACAGAGCCACGCCTGCGCCCGGTTGCAATCCGCGGGTCAACGAGTTTCCTTGCAATGGGTCCAGCTCCGGTGTGAGACGGGTGTAGTCCGGGCTGCCGACGCTGCTGATGTTGTTGCCCGTCACCTGCAACGCTCCCTGGTAGCTCAGGAGAGCACTTCGTCCGATGTGGAGCGCGGAGTTCAACAGTCCCATGATTCTCTACCCAATGGTCTCGAAGACCTTTGCGTCACAGGGTGCAACCGGGCGGCCGGCCCCCGAATAGCCCTGCGGCTTGTCCTGACGCGGCCGAAGAGACGCCGATACCCATTCCAAGTGATGCAACACGCCGCGGCAGGTCTGACCCAAAACCCGGCTGGCCGAGGCGACCCGCGATGCCTCCCGCATCAGCCGATCTGCCGCCTTGCCAAGCAGAACACACTGATCGTCACGCACTTTCGACGAAAGTTGCGAAATCGTAAGCGTACGTCCCGCACGGGCGGGCAATCCCAGCTCAACACCGATTACATCCATTAGTTGGCGCCGAAGCCCGTCCTGCTCCTGAATTCGACTCGCCACGGCCTGCTCCTCCGGCGCCAACGAGGCCGCCGCATGCATGTCGGCGTCGCGCACCGCTTGCAGCTTGGCGGCCAGCACTTTCGCCAGCCGCTGATGCAGCGTTTCCAGGACTGCTAGCAGCCTGAGAAGGTCTGTCAATCGTCTCGATGAAATCGCTGTTGTCATGATCATTCTCAGGAAACCGCTCGCGTCGGCGCGGCCGGGCTCCCGTCGATGAGCCGTTGCTGCCGCTCAAGGCGACGATACAGGGAATCCACCAGTCCGACGGGCGATCGCGCGCCCATCCGTTCCGCGAGGATCGTGTGCAATTGGGCCGCGAACAGCTCCTCGCCGCGGCCGCCGTGCCCGAACGCGCCTTGGAGCTTGCTGTTCCGCATCGTTTTCATCAGGGTTCCGTAAAAGACCGAACCTACCGCACCGCCGATGGTTTCGCGCAGCACCGCCGACCGGTCCCTTTCAACGGGCGATCCGCCCGCCGCGGCGCGTAGGTTCGTTGTCGTCATCCCCTAGCCCTCGTACATGATCCTGGCGTGCAATTTGCCGGCGCGGTGAATCTCCTCGAGGATCGAAACGCGGTCCGCAAACGGAACCTTGAGTCGATTGAGTGCCTCGAGCAAATCGCGGACGTTGGGTTGGCGGTCGCCCTCCACGTCCACTGGGACGAAAGGCTCTTCTTCTACCGCCGGTCGCACTGCAGCGCCCTCGGGCGTGTGGCTCACCGTGACCGTCAGGCCCGCCTGCGACACGACGACCGGCGACATTCGCGTATCACCCGTCACCACGATCGTCCCCGCTTTGCGGTTGATCGTCAGCCGGGCCTCGTTCGACTCCATCAGGATCGGCGTCCGCTCCACGTCGCGGATCCAGGAGGCCGGATCGCCCCGCTGGTGCTGCGGAATTAGGACGACGACGTTCTTGAGATCCATCGCCAAGGCCACTCGCTCGACCCCGGCCGAGATGCTCAGTTCCTTGTCGACAGCCTGGGCGATTGCCGCAGCCATCGACCAGCCCGCATGGGCATCATCCAATACCAGCGTGATGTACGTCTGATCGGAGTCGATCCACGGGTTGAGGAAGCCGTTGGCCGCAAGAACGGCACCAGTCGCCACGACGTTGATGAATACATCGCGCTCCATTCGCGCTCCGCCGCGAATCAGCCCGGAAGCCTTCGTCGATTCGTGCACTTCCAGCGGGCCCTGTGCGAACGCGAACAAGCCCTCCACGCTGCGGTCGTGATAGATCAGCGGGGTCACCAGCAATCGTCCGCCCTCCAGACTCTTGGCTGCCAGCGCGGTCACTTGAACGGCCAGTAAATCACCCTCCCGCGCACCATGCTCCGGAATGGTCGTTTCGATCATGACGATCGCGGCGTTCCTGGCGGCTTGTACGTCTTCCAGGGAGTCGGTTCGCGCGCCGAAGCGCTCCAGCGTTCCGGCCAGGGCCTTCATCGTCGGAAGGAACTTGCTCCCATCGCCCGTGCCATTCAATCCCGTCACCAGCCCGTAACCCATCAGGACGTTCGTACCCTGGCCCGCCAGCCGCGTGACATCGCCCACACGGGCAGTCGGGATTTGGCCCCGCGCGGGGACGGCCGCCGGCACCAGCGATGCAATAATCCAGATGGTCCGAGGAACGCCCATCAGAACGGACTCAACATATCCAACAGTTTGGGAATCCAGCCGCGACTCGACGCCTTCCGCAACGCGCCGGCGTTAGCCACCACGATCTCCAGGTCTGCCACCTGCGTGCTCAGTACGGTGTTGTCCGCCGTCACGTCCTCTTTGCGGCACGTGCCGATGATCGTGATGGTGCTGGACTCGTCGTCATGCTCAATGCGCCCGCGTCCCTCGATCACCAACGTTCCGTTGGGCTTCACGTCGATGATCGTGGCGGTCAGTCGCGTGATCAGCTTGTCCTCGCGGGACGTGTCACCTTTCGTCTTAAGCTCATTGTCGAACCTGTAGTCAATGTTCGGTTTTCCCCGGCGAAACGTCGCCGCCCCCACGCCGCCCTGAGTGAACTTCAGAAAGGCGTCCAGTTGACTGTTCAGGTCGAACTCCTTTTCGGTCTTGAGGTCCGCATCGGCCTCGAACTTGCGTTGCTGGCGAACAATTACGGTCAACAAGTCATGTACACGGAACGCCTTGGGGGCGGGCGGCATCATGGATATCCAAGAGTGGACCTCATACACGGGATGGGTCTTGGGTTGTTCCGGCCGAGACGGCGGCGTCTGTGGCGATGCCGCTACGTCACCCGCCGATCGCTGACGAGCGCCCAATGAGGAAATCTGACCCGCCGCCGGGTGATTCGCCAGTACACAATGAACAACAAGAACCGCCATGACAGCTCGACAGCTCACGGCCTATTCCTTTCCGAAGAAGTTACGCTCGAAAGGACGGACGTCGCGCAGAGCTCCACCTTACCTGGGCCGACCACGACCGCATCAAAGTCGACGCGCTTCGCGTCGACGGCCTGAACTTTCACCGTCTCGCCCAGCAGCCCGTCTTGCGTCGATTTCGCCGCCGTCACCACGCGGATTCCCCCCGCCGTCGACGTCAGCGTGACCAGTTGCCCGCGCACCACCAGCGGAACGGCCTCCAGCATTGCCGGCTCGATCATTGACCCCGCCGGCACGAACCGCTTCGCCCGCTGACCAATCACCCGCGCCGCGTCGTCCATGCCGAGATGCTCGATCCGGCTGAACGACATCGATGCCACCTCAACGTCGAGTGCATCAATCGTGGCCCCTTGGTTAATGGCACGTCGCGCCACCGCCGCCTGACGAATCATGCTCACCTGTGCCACCAAGGGCACGGTCTGCACGACGTCACCATCGGCGAGGACTTCTACTTCCAAAGGAATCAGCCCGAGCGCCGGCCCACTGCGGCGGCGCACGTGGAACGTGTATGTGGGACCCGATAGATCGAGCACCTGTTCCGACGTCCGGTCAAACACCACATCCGCCCGCCCGCCATATCGAGCCAACTCGCCGTGGAAGTACTCGATCACAGCTTTCCGCAAGGTGTATTGCGTCGACGATGGGGGATTCCCCGTCGTCGCTTGATCGCGCGATTTGGCCGCTGACTGCACCGCGCCTGGCGCCGCAACGATAGATTTCGACGGCATCGCCAAGGCTGCGGGACGTACCACCGTACACTGCATCGCTCCGAAGAGGCTCGTCGTCGCCAGATTCGTTCCTGCTTGGGCCAACCCCGCGCGAACCATGTCCATGTGCACGACGCGGGAGCCACCTGCCGGCGGGCCCGCGGTAAGAACCAACTCAGTTAAAGCGGCCTGACCCGCCTCATCAAACCCGGTCAGTTCACAAACGTCGCCCAGATGAATTTCGTCGCCGACGACGACGGCCGACCCCCACATCCGAAGGGACCCGGCTTGTGCCGCGCGGAGCCCAACCCCGCCCAATACCAACACAACCGCAACCAGCGATCCGGCCTGTGCCGCCCTCTGCGCTGCGCCCGTACGAAGAGAATTAAGAGAGATGTTGTCGCAATCCTTGCGTTTCATACATGCATCCTGCCTCAGTCGCCCGCCGTATTTGCTCCTCCGCGGCCTACCAGTCAGTCGCTCCCTACTTCAACCTCCCTAGAACGTCCTCAACGTAGACACCACCCGCAATGATTCATCGGCGCTTTGGATCGATTGGCTGTTCAATTCAAACGCTCGCTGCGTCGTAATCAGGTCGATCAACTCCCGAACCGGGTCCACATTGCTCATTTCCAGTGTTGCCTGGCTGATTGAGCCCAAACCATCGGTTTGAGGCGACCCAGTCACGGCCGGCCCTGAAGCATCCGTATCGATGTACAAATTCCGCCCAATCTGCTTCAGCCCTTCGGGGTTGACGAACCGCGCCAGCTCGATTTGCCCGACCGTGTTCAGCGCGTTCGATCCCTGCTGCCGGACGCGAACCTCGCCGTTTCGCCCAACGCTCACTTCGATCGCATCGTCGGGAATCGTGATGGGCGGTTCCAGGACGGAGCCGTCGCTGTTGGCCAATACGATGTTCCCGACCGCGTTTTGGGCAAACGCTCCCGATCGTGTATAGGCCGTCAAGTTCGACCCGTCATGAACCGTCGTTACCTGGAAGAACCCTTCACCCTCGATTTGCCAATCCAACGGGCGACCCGTCGGATCTACGGCTCCGGCAGCGAAATCCAGTTGAGTCCCGGAGACCTTCACGCCTGTACCCACCAGAATCCCGTGCGGAATGGGCTCCTCGTTTGCATTCGGTAAACCCGGCTCGCGCTTCACTTGATAGAGAAGATCCTCAAAGTTCACGCGCGATCGCTTGAACCCATGCGTATTAATGTTCGCGAGATTGTTGGCGACGACGTTGAGCTTCTCATCAAGAGCACGCATCCCCGAAGCCGCCGCATGTAACGCCATGATCGCCATGAATCGTTATGCTCCTACGCCACCCGCCCGACTGTCTCAACGGCCTGGCCGGTGGCTTGATCTTGAAGTTGGATCATCGTCGCATTGAGCTGATACGCCCGGCTCGCTTCGATCATCGACGCCAGTCCCTGCATCATGTCGAAGTTCGCGCCTTCCACGGATTCCGCTCGCAATCGCCCTCCCGCCGGGACCGGCTCTCCGCCCGTCGCGACGAACAAGTTGGCGCCGACTTTGCGAAACGACTGCTTGTCCTGGGCCGTCATCAAGCCAAGTCGTGCCACGGTCGTACCCCCTTGACGAATGGTTCCGTCCGCCGCGATGGCCGGCTTTCCCCGCGAGGGATCAACGCCGATCGCTGCGCTGTTTTCGTCCAGCACCTTCCATCGGCCGTCCCCCACTCCGAGTACAAGCTCCCCCGCCTTGTTCGTCGCAAACCGCCCATCCCGCGTGTAGCGCGTGGTTTCCCCATCCCGGACCACGAAAAATCCGTCGCCTTCGATCGCGACGTCGAGCGCGCGGCCCGTTGCCTCAATCGGTCCTTGGACAAAACTTTGATGCGTCGGTTGGACATTCGCTCCACCCGTCATTTGCTCCCACACGGGCTGAACCGGGGGTAAGCCAGCGAAGGCCGGGGCGCCCGCCGGCCGCCGCTGCATCACCACTGCCAAATCCTGCTTGAACCCCACAGTCGACGCATTGGCCATGTTATTCGCCAACAACGTCTGTCGGTGCTCGTTCACTTGCATTCCCGCGGCTGACAACCATAGACCATAGGTGCTCATGACCAATTCACCAGCCGTTCTTCCCACGCACCGATTCGCGGCCAGCGACCCTTCCGAGGAGAACCCACCGCCATTCTTGCAAAGTGCCAGCAACGGCTTCCATCGCCTCGCGACGAACCAAACAGCCCAGGTGCTCCCAATCCAACGAGGCTACCGGGGCGTCGTCTGCTCCTCCGATTCGATACTGCGTCAATCGCATCCGCCGTTCCATTGGTTCTTCTTCGTCAGACCTTTTGGACACTCGCTTGCCTCCCTTATCATTGCCCGTACCAGACCAAGGGGAACCCTTGGCCAACCGATGACGAGATTTGCTGTAACCTTCTTCTATAAAAGCACTTACGCATCAATACCCAGGTGGCCGTGTCGCACCGGCGCCGCGGCGCTCTCGCGCACTTCTTGCCGCCCACTCGGCAACCACGGCCGCACGCGCTCGCGGGAACGCGAACTGCGTCAAACTATCAAGCACTATCGCGAAAAGCGCCTCAACCAAATTCAGCACCGCGACGAATTAACGCTGTGCTTCTTTCAGTAAAGTCGAAGCCCTTGAAGTATTAGCGGTTTTCGGTATAATTTGGCGTAGTCAGCTTTGCTCACTTTGTTCCCTACAATGGGGCAAGGGGAGTATCGATCCGCGACTCTTGCGGATCGAGACCACAATCAGCATGCAAGGGGCACGACATGCAACTCCTTGAGAATGTCGACATTACGGAAAGTTCAACCCACTCAAACCCACGACAGAGGCGGCCCGCGTTATCGGCGCCGTGGCACGGAAAGAACGCCCCGAAGTGACGCAAGCCCAAGTCGGCATCATCGGTGGGACCGGACTCGGTGACGCCCTGATGGCGGCTGGCGGTGAAACTGTCACAGTGCAAACTCCGTTCGGTCCTCCCAGTCAACCGCCCGTTTTGTCCACCTGGGAAGGCGTCAACGTGGCCTTTCTCTCGCGCCACGGGCCAGGTCATCGCTTCAACCCGTCCCATGTCCCTTATCGAGCAAACGTCTGGGCCCTCAAATCACTCGGCGTGACTTCGATCATCGCAAGCGGCGCCGTCGGCAGTTTGCGCGAAGAAATCAAGCCCGGCCACCTTGTCGTTTGCGACCAGGTGATCGACAAGACCCATCACCGAGACGCGACCTTTTTCGATGAAGGCATAGTCGCCCACGTAGAGTTCGCTGAGCCGTTCTGCCCAAGACTACGAACCTTGATCTCACGAGCCGCCGCGGACCTCGATATGACCATCCATCACTCGGCGACCTACGTGTGCATGGAGGGTCCACAGTTTTCGACTCGCGCCGAAGCCCACATGCACCGTCAATGGGGCGGCGATCTGATCGGCATGACTTGCATGCCCGAAGCGAAGCTCGCCCGC
>Ga0187892_10012147_pt1 | contig 10337 bp, 7 predicted proteins | sample MA1701073metaG_FD_139345 | JGI IMG/M metagenome (GOLD analysis project Ga0187892, IMG submission 139345) | Bio-ooze microbial communities from a basaltic lava cave in the Kipuka Kanohina Cave System on the Island of Hawaii, USA - MA170107-3 metaG ...
ATGACGCCCGACGCCCCGCCGTCGGACCATCCTATGCCGGCGTCGTGAGCGGATCGCCCTGTCCGGCCCCTTTCTCGGCACGTGCAATGACCCTGCTGTTGGCCCTGCCCGACACCCCGGGCGGGCCGGATTCTGGCACGTAACCTGCTGGCCGGGGTAGCCGACCCAGCCTTGCATGCCCTCCGCCGCGCGCTCGTCGGTGAGCGGCAGCGGCTCCTCGATCAGTTGATCGACGTACTCGCCGCCCTCGGCGGTGCCAAGCGCGTCGGCGCCGCCCTGCGGTACGGCGACCCCTGCGGCCGCCTCGGGGAGCATCGCGCCGGCGAGGAGCGCTGCGATCGCCATCGCGACCGCCCTTGCCCGACGCCGGGCGGGCGCTGCCGGCATGGGCGCGGTTCGGCCGGCACCGGCCTCGCGCTGAGCGGGGATGGGGTCGTGCAATGGAGAGAGGCATCGCCAGGTATGCGATTACTCTTTTCGGATCAAGCGGATCAAGCTTGATAGGGGTCGCGCCCGGGCGGTCTCCGCCGAGCGAGCCCTGGTTCACTCGAGCGAGACACCGGCGCTCTCGAGCACCGGCGTCCACTTGTCGATCTCCGCCTGCAGCCAGGCGCGCAGGCCGGCAGGCGTCTGCTTGGATTCGGGCACGATCTCCGCGCCCAGCTCCGCCAGCCGCTGCGTCACTCTCGGATCCTTCAAGGCGATGCGCAGCGCGGCGTTGACCTTGTCCAGAGCGGCCTGCGGCGTGCCCTTCGGCGCGTAGATGCCGTGCCACACCACCACCTCGAAATCCTGCAGGCCGCTTTCCTGCAAGGTCGGCGTGTCGGGCAGCGCCTTGATGCGGGCGCGCGTGGTCGCGCCGTACAGCTTCACCTTGCCGGCGCGGATGTGCGGAATGGTCTGTGTGGTCTGGTCGCAGAGCAGATCCACGTGCCCGCCGACCAGCGCGATCAGCGCGGGCCCCGTTCCCTGGAACTGAACGGTGGTGATCTCCACGCCGAGCGCGCGCTGCAGCAGCAAAGCGCACAGGTGCGACACGGCCCCGGCGCCCGCCTGCGCGAGGTTGATCGTCTCGCGGTTCGCCTTGATGTAGGCGAACAGCTCCCGCGCGCCGTCCGGAGGGAGATCCCCGCGACCGATCAGCGTCATCGGCACGTCCACCACCTGGCCGACGAACTCGAAGCTGCGCAGCGGATCGTAAGTGAGCTTGCGGTACAGCGCAATGCTGGTCGCCATGCCGTTGTGATGCAGCAGCAGCGTGTACCCGTCGGGCCGCGCCCGCGCGACGTGTGCCGCGCCGATCGTGCCGCCCGCGCCGACTCTGTTCTCGACCACCACGCTTTGCCCGAGCGTCTCGCTCATCGAGATGGCGAGCGTGCGCGCGAGCACGTCGGTCGGCCCGCCGGCGGAGAACGGGACGACGAGTGCGACGGGGTGCGTCGGATACGTACCCGCGTCCTCGCGCGCGCAGCCTGCGAGCGCCGCGAGCAGCGCCGCGCCGAGCAGGATCGAAGTGCCGGCGCAATCTCTCATGCCACACCGCCGCGCGATCGGGGCGGGAGTGAGGATCACCCCCGCCACGCGATCGCGACCACCGCCGCCATCGCGATCCGCACGACCGTTCCCCCGCCGCTCCAGACTAGAACGCCACCAGCGACTGTCCCGTCAGGCGCACCGAGAGGAAGTTGAAGAAGAAGAAGCCGAAGAACAGCACCACCAGGACCAGGATCGCGTTGGCCCACCAGGGCGCGCGCGCAGGTCTGGGCAGCTTGCTGTTCAAGTAGATCAGCAGCACCGGGAAGATGATCGCGGCCAGGTTCGCCATGTTCGCCGAGATCTGCAGCAGCATCGTGGGCACGGCGAGGTGGATGATGATCGCGATGACGACGATGAACACCACCGCCAGGATGTAGTAGAACTTGCGCGGGTCGCCCGCGATCCATGCGCGCAGGCGCGGGCTGACCGCGATCGCGGCGTCCGTGGTGTTGCGGATCAGCATCTCCAGGATCGTGGTCTGCGTCTTGAACAGGATCAGCGCGCCGAGGATCAGGGTGAAGGGGAACAGCCACTCGCCGTGCTTGCGCAGCTCCATGGCGGTGTAAACGGGCATGTTCGCGGTGGTCGCTTCCCCGGCGCCGGGCGTGACCGCGAGCGCCAGCACCAGCACGCCGGGCACGAACATGCCGAGCATCGCGCCGACGAAGAACACCGCCCACTGGTCGATCACCAGGTAGCGGAACCAGCGCTTCCAGAGCGCCGTGTTGCGTTCGCTCTCGCGGAAGGTCACGCCGGAGGGCAGCACGTCCTGCTTCTTGCCGCCGACGATGCCGGAGTAGAAACCGACCTTGTGGCCCATCGCGTAGCCGTGATCGCGATAGTAGTTGATCAGCATGAAGTTCATGCCGGAGGCGAAGCCGGTGTAGCCGATGATCGCGCCCAGCAGCGTCGCGTCCATGCCTTTGGGAATCGGGGCCGGGGTGACCACGCCAACCAGCATGTCCTGCCACAGCTGGCCGGGAACCAGCAGCGCCGCGAGCGTGCCCAGCACCGCCAGGATCAGGATCACCAGGAAGGTGTCGATGATCTCGAGGGTGCGGGTGATCTTCTGGCCGAACAGGTAGATGACGAGCGAGAGCACCATCAAGCCGATCGCGATGAAGCGCACCGTCTGCAGCTCCGCCGGCAGTTTCGGGTCGTAGGTGCGTCCCGCGAAGATGGCGAACAGGCTTTGTCCGGCGGCCGAGGCCCACCCGCCCCAGACCCATGCCAGGTAGATCAGGATCAGGGTCGCGGGCACCCAGAACATGTAGCCGGGTGCGGCGCGGGTGAAGCCGACGATCGGCACTTCGCCGGTCGCCAGCGTGTAGCGCGCGGCCTCGACGTTGTAGAACACCTGCAGCACGGCCGACACGGTGATCAGAAAGCCCAGTCCCATGAAGCCGTACTTGGAGAACGCCAGCGGGCCGAGCAGCCATTCGCCGCTGCCCAGCGACACGCCCAGCGCGATCATGCTGGGGCCCAGCACGCACATCACCATTTCCTTGCCGCCGATCTTCGGGACCTTGAACACCTCCTCGGGGGTGGGCAAGTCGTCGAGGGGCAGCGGCGGGCGGCTGACTCCGATCTGCAGAGTGGCGGCCTGACCTTGCGCCGAATTTGCCATGAGCGTCTCCTCCTGATGTGTTGTTCGTTGGGTGTGTGTCGATGCAGCCCGGATGCCGGCCGGGGTCAGGCCTGAGCGAGGCGCATTTCCCTCGCCCGCAACACCGCCTTGGTGAGCTCGATCGCCGTGAGCACGAACAGGCCGACCACCAGCACCAGGCCGAAATCGGCGAACTTGGGCAGGCCGATGCCGAACGCCTCGCGCACCGCGGGGATCTGGATCAGGCCCGCGACCAGCGCCAGCTCCCAGATGATGGCGAGCAGCAGCCATTTGTGCGGCGGCGCCTGGAACACGCTGTAGCGCAGCGAGCGGAAGCTGATCGCGATCAGCAGCTCGACGCAAACGAACAGCATGAAGATCTCGGTGCGCGCGACCTCGATGTCGGTGTAGCTGGTGAAGTACACCCACAGGAAGATAGGACACTCGATCAGGACCCCGAGCAGCACCAGCGTGCGCACGTCGCGCGAGAACACGCTTTCCTTCGGGTCGCGCGGCGGCCGCTGCATGATGTCGCGATCGGGCGGCGACAGGCCCAGGGCCAGAGCCGGCAGCCCGTCGGTCGCCAGATTGATGTACAGGATGGCGGCGGGCAGCAGCGGCAGCAGCTCGGGGCCGGTGACCATCACCACGCCGCCCAGGACCACCACCTCCGTGATGTTGGCGCGCAGGAGGTAGGTGAGGTACTTCTTGATGTTCTCGTAGATCCAGCGGCCGCGCTCGATCGCGCGCACGATGGTGGCGAAGTTGTCGTCGCCGAGCACCATGTCGGCGGCCTCCTTGGCTACGTCCGTGCCGGTGATGCCCATGGCGATGCCGATGTCCGCGTGCTTGAGCGCGGGCGCGTCGTTCACCCCGTCGCCGGTCATCGCGACCACCTCGCCGCGTCCCTTCCAGGCGCGCACGATCTTGAGCTTGTCCATCGGCGAGACCCGCGCGTAGACGCTCACGCGGTGCACCATCGCCTGCAGCTCCGACTCGGTGAGCTTGCCGAGGTCGTCCCCGGTGAGCGCCAAGTCGCCGTCGCGGTAGATGCCGATCTCGCTCGCCACCGCCATCGCGGTGAGCTTGTGATCGCCGGTGATCATCACCGGCCGGATGTGCACCTGCCGGCACACCTTGACCGCCTCTACCGCCTCCTCGCGCGGCGGATCCATCATGCCCACCAGCCCCAGGAACGTGAGCGAGGCCTCGATCGAATCCTCGGAATTCGGTGTGCCCGCGGCCACCTGCTTGTACGCGAGGCCCAGCACGCGCAGCGCGCCCTTGGCCATCTCCTCGTTGACCGCCAGAATCCTGGCGCGCCCGGCATCCGTCAGCGGCGTCGCCCCCTGACGTTCCAGCACCGACGTGCAGCGCTCGAGGATGGTCTCCGGCGCGCCCTTGACGAACGCCAGGCGGCGCCCGTCCGGCATTTCGTGCACCGTGCTCATGCGCTTGCGCTCGGAGCTGAACGGCAGCTCTTCCACCCTGGGCGCCTGCAGCCTGCACTGGTGCTGCTCCAGTCCCGCTTTCACGGCCAGCACGACCAGCGCCCCCTCGGTGGGGTCGCCCTTGACCAGCCATCGGCCCTGTTCCTCGCTCAGCACCGCGTCGCTGCACAGAATGCCGCCGGTGAGCAGCAGCCGCAGCGGCTCCTCGTCCAGGGACAGGGGCGGATCGAAGGCCCCGACCGGCGCGTAGCCGGCCCCGGTGACCTCGGCGGCGCGCCCGCCGACGAACACGCGCCTGGCCGTCATCTCGCCCTTGGTCAGCGTGCCGGTCTTGTCCGAGCAGATCACCGTGGTGCAGCCGAGCGTCTCCACCGCGGGCATGCGGCGCACCAGGGCGTTGCGCTTCGCCATCTCGTGCATGCCGATGGCAAGCGCCCCGGTCACGATGGCGGCGAGCGCCTCGGGCACGGCCGCCACCGCCAGCGCGATGGCGAACATCAGCATGCCCACCACGAACTCGAAGGTGACCTGGCCGACGATCAGCTCGCGCACCAGGTTGATCCCGATGGTCAGGCCGCACACCGCAAGCGCGATGATGCCCAGCCAGCGGCCGATCTCGGCGGTGCGCTTCTCGAGCGGCGTCTTGTCCCCGCTCACGGCGGCGACCTGTTCGGCGATCCTGCCGAACTCGCTGGCCATGCCGGTGGCCACCACCACCACCTTGGCGCGACCGTAGGTGACGGTGGTCCCGGTGAACACCATGTTGCGCCGATCGCCGACCGGGGCGTCGGGCGCGAGGCGGTGCACCTCCTTCTCGACCGGGAACGATTCTCCGGTGAGCGGCGCCTCGTCGGCTTTGAGCGCGACGGCTTCCACCAGCCGGGCGTCGGCGGCAATCCGGTCCCCGGCCTCGAGCAGCATGATGTCTCCCGGGACCAGGTCGCGCGACGGGATGCGCAGCGCACGGCCATCGCGCAGCACGTTGACGGTGGGGGCGAGCATGCGCTTCAGCGCATCGAGCGCGCGCTCGGCGCGGTACTCCTGCACGAACCCGAGCACCGCGCAGAAGATGACGATCACCAGGATGATGCCGGCGTCGACCACCTCGCCCAGCGCCGCCGACAGCACGGTGGCGATCAGCAGGATGACGATCAGCGTGTTCTTGAACTGGCCGGCGAGCAGGACCCAGGGCGAGACCTTCTCTTCCTTGGCGAGCTCGTTGGTCCCGTGCTTCTCGCGACGGGCGCGGACCGCGGCCTCGGTCAGGCCGTGATGCGGGTCCGCCTCCAGCTCGCGCAGGATCGCGTCCACCTCCATCGCGTGCGGATGCATCATGTCCTCGGTCCCGGGAAGCCGCCGAGGTCGGCGGTGGGCGATGCAGAACCCGTGGCGTTCACCTGGCGTCTCCCCCCCAATATTTCTGTTGTGTTGTCGGCCGGCCGCAGGCTTGGCCTGGCTCGGAGGCGGGACACACCGGTCTCGCCGGCCGTCAGCGCCATGCCCGCGGGATTCTCGCACATTGCGCGCCGGCAGCGTCAATCCCGCGCGATCGGCCTCAGTGCCCCGTCATCGCAGGAACTCGGGGGAGACGAGCCGGGGCAGGAACAGCACCAGATCGGGCCACGCGATCACCAGCGCCAGCACCGCGAACATCGGGATCAGCATGAGCAGCGTGTCCTTGAGCGCGTCCAGCACGCGCATGCCCGCCACCGCGCACGCGATCATCAGGCACAGGCCGTAGGGCGGCGTGACCAGGCCGAAGGCGAGCGAGACGATGCCGATCATGGCGAAGTGGATCGGATCGAGCCCGGCGGACTGCGCCAGCGGCGCCAGGATGGTGCCGACGATGATGATGGCGGGAATCGCGTCCAGAAAGCAGCCCACCACCAGGAACACCGCGGAGATGAAAAAGCCGGTGGCGACGGGGCCCATGTGCCAGGCCTGCACGCCGGCGAGCAGCGCCCTGGGGATCTGGTAGTAGGCGAGCAGCCAGCCGAAGGCGCTCGCCGTGCCCACGCAGAACAGCGCCACCGCGGCCAGCCGGCCGGTGTCGAGCAGCGCGCGCTGCAGCCCGGCGAGATCCATCTCCCGGTACACCAGCGCCGACAGCACGCCGGCGTACAGCACCGCGATGCAGGCCGACTCGGTGGCGGTGAACCAGCCGAAGATCTTGCCGCCGATGATGATCACCGGCGTCATCAGCGCCGGCACCGACACGGCCAGCGCCTTGACCACCTCCAGCAGCGCGGCGCGCGGATAAGTCGGATAGCCGCGCGCTTTGGCGTAGGCGTGCACCGTGCCCATCTGCACGAAGCCGATCAGCAATCCGGGAACGATGCCGGCGAGGAACAGGCCGCCGATCGACACGGTGAGCAGCCCGCCCCACACGATCATCAGGATCGAGGGCGGGATGATGACGGCGAGCACCGCCGAGACCGCGGTGATCGCCACCGAGAAGCCGTCGTCGTAGCCCTCTTTGCGCTGCGCCTCGATGAAGATCTTCGACTGGCTGGCGGCGTCCGCGGTGGAGGAGCCGGAGATGCCGGCGAAGAAGATCGACAGCACCACGTTGATCTGCGCCAGCCCGCCGGGGAAGTGACCGACCAGCGCGCGCGACAAGCGCACCAGGCGGTCGGTGATGCCGCCGACGTTCATCAGGTTGGCGGTGAGCAGGAAGAACGGCACCGCCAGCAGGATGAAGGAGTTGTAGGCGTTGAACGTCTCCTGCAGCAGGTTCTGCGGCGACAGGCGCTCGTCCCACAGAAACACCGGCAGGCAGGCGAGCCCCAGGGCGAAGGCCACCGGCACGCGCAGGAACATGAGCGCGAAGAAACCGCCGAACAGGACGACGGCCGCCGTCGCGGGCGCGATCAGCGTCTCGCTCAACGCCCGCCCCCGAACGCGGTGCGCAGATCGTCGACCAGCTGCTCGCCGAGGAACAGGATCCAGCTCGCGCCGGCCAGCGGCCAGGCGACGTGGATCAGCCACAGCGGCAACTCGGCCAGCTCGGAGAGGCGGCCGAGCGCGAAGCGGCTGAACTCGATGCCCCACCACAGGAACGCCAGCGCAGCCACCAGCACGAACAGGTTCGCCGCCAGGCGCAGCGCTGCGTGTGCACGCGATCCCATGCGCGGCCACACGTCCACCACGAAATGGCTGCTCTCGCGCACTCCCAGCATGGCGCCGAGCATGATCATCCACACGAACAGGAAGCGCGCCATCTCCTCGGTCCAGATGTAGGCCGGGATCAGCGCGGTGTAGCGCGAGAAGATCTGCAAGCTGACCGGGACGATCAGCACCGCCACGCTGGCCGCGAGCAGCCAGGTCAGCAGGCGCGCGTAGCCCGCGGTCAACCGCCGCCAGACGCTGCGCGGGGAGGGCTCAGTGGGCATGCGTCGTCGCGCTCGGAGGTTGCGGGCGAGGATCACAGGCCGGCGCAGCGCTTACCGGATGGCGTTGATCCGGTCCAGGATCGACGCGGCGCCGATGTCCCTGGCGTAAGCGGCCATCACCGGGTCGACCAGCTGCTTCATGCGTTCGCGGCCGGCGAAGGCGATGCGCTTGAGCTTGCCGGCCTTCTCCAGCGCGTCGAGCTTGCGGGCGTCCTCGCTCGACTCGATCTCCCGGCCGTATTCGCCGGCCTCGCGGCCGGCCTTGCGGATCGCCGCCTGCAGATCCGGTGGCAGGCGCTTGAAGGTCTTGCCCGAGAAGCACAGCGGGCGGATGGTGATGGCGTGCTGGGTGAGCGCCAGGTGCGGCGCCACCTCGTAGAAGCGCATCTGCTCCACGCCCGCGGCCTCGTTCTCGCCGGCCTGGATCACGCCGTTCTGGATGGCGTTGTAGACCTCGTTGTAGGCGATGACGGTGGGCGCCATGCCGGCCGCGGCGAAGGTGCGGCTCCAGATCGGCGCACCCTGCACGCGCACTTTCAGGCCGCGCAGCGACGCCAGGTCCGGCAGCGGCCTGCTGGCGAAGATGTTGCGGATGCCGCCGCCGGCGTAGCCCAGCAGCAGCACGCCGGCCTTCTGCGCGATCTCGTCGGCCACCGGCTTGAGCAGGTCCTGGTCGAGCACCTTGCGCCAGTGGGCGAGATCGCGGAACAGGAAGGGCGCGTCGATGAACGGCGCGGTGCGCGAGAAGGTGGACATGTGCGCCGGCGAGACGATGGCGTAATCCACCGCCTTGCCCTGCGCCATGTACTCGAAGTACTGCTTCTCCAGCCCCAGCTCGCTGTTCTCGTGCAGCGCGAAGCCGACCGGCTTGCCGTAGTACTTCTTCACCAACTCCTCGAACTTGGCCAGCGCCTTGGTGAAGGCGTGATCGTCGTTGAACTGGGAGGCGCCGTGCAGCGTCAGGGCTTGCGCGCCGGCCGGCCGTCCGACGGCGGCCAGCAGGGCCGCGCCCGCGGCGATGCGGCGCAGGAATGCGCGTCGGGTCATGCGGTCTCCTCCGTGTCTTGCGCCCAGGTCATGGAACCCGAGGCGCGAGCGCCGATTGTCGGCGATTCGCGTCGCCGGCTCAAGGCTCCCTCGACAAGCCCACGCGCGCGGCCTGGGCTCGGGTAGACTGCGGTGATGTTCCTTCGCGCCGCCGCACGCCGGAGCGTTGCCGGACTGGCCCTGCTGCTGCCGCTGCTCGCAGCCTGCACCATGGCCAATCAGCGCTATTCCACGCCGCACACCGAGGACTTCGGGCTGGCCGCGGGCGAGCTCGAGAGCGGCGGGCTCGGCTTCCTGACGCCGTCGACGGTCACCGGTCAGGAGGAGGATCGGCAGCCCCTGGCGCTGGTGGTCGCCGACGTGCTGGCCGAGCAGCGCAAGGACATCCGCATCGTGGGACTGCCGCAGGCGCTGAGCGCGGTGAATCGCGCGGGCCTGACCGATGCGTACAAGCGCATGTACCAGGACTACCGCGACAGCGGCGTGTTCGAGCCCAAGGTGCTGCACCAGGTCGGCGACGCCGTCGGCGTGCGCTACATGGTGCAGCTCAAGATGGCCGGCTTCCGCCAGGATGGCAAGGAGCGCTTCGGCGTGTTCGGGCTGTCGATCCTGCAGACCCACGCGGCGAACATCCGCCTGTTCCTGCAGGTGTGGGACACCGACGACGGCAGCATCGTCTGGGAGGGGAACACCGAGCTCAACCGCGCCTACGACACGTTCAGCGAGCGCAGCGTGTCGTTCGACACCGTAGTGCGCGACGCGGCCTCGGAGCTGATCGCGAAGCTGCCTTGAACACGGCGGTACGTTCGCCGGTTCGATCACTCCACAGCGGCTCGTGCGGCGAGGGCGCGTTTCAGCAGACGAGGTGCGCCGATTCGCTCGGCGCAGGCGCCGAAACCGGCGCCGGGACCGTTCCATCGCAGCTCGTCCACATCGTCGAACAGGCGCGCGTCGATCCGCAGCGTCGCGAGCTTCTTGAACAGCAGCGCCAGCTCGCGATCCTCGCCCAGTATCGCGCGCGGAAAGTTCTCGATGCCGCCGTGCTCGTTGAGCAGCCGTGCCGCCGTCACGGCCCCGATCCCGGAGATGCCCGGATAGCCGTCCGCCGCGTCGCCGACCAGCGCCAGATAGTCCGGAATCAGGGCCGGTTCCACGCCGAACTTGGCGCGCACGCCTTGCGCGTTCAGCACCTTTTTCCGCCGGCGGTCCGCCTGCACCACGCGGTCGCCGCGGACGCACTGCGCCAGGTCCTTGTCGGGCGTCCAGATGCAGACCTTTTGCACGCGCTCGTCGCCCGCGGCGGCG
>Ga0187892_10012148_pt1 | contig 10336 bp, 7 predicted proteins | sample MA1701073metaG_FD_139345 | JGI IMG/M metagenome (GOLD analysis project Ga0187892, IMG submission 139345) | Bio-ooze microbial communities from a basaltic lava cave in the Kipuka Kanohina Cave System on the Island of Hawaii, USA - MA170107-3 metaG ...
CTCCGGCTTCGTGGGCCCCATCATCGTCACCCGCTACGGGATGGCCAGAGAGAATGGTTCTCCCAAGGATGTGGATCGCGAGATCGTTAATCTCTTTACCGTGTTTGATGAGAACGCGAGCGCCTATTTGGACCTAAACATCGAGGAATTTGCTCCCAATGCGAACCGTGAGGACCAAGGCTTCCAGGAGAGCAACCTCATGCATGCCATCAACGGTTACCTGTATGGCAACCTGCGCGGCCTGAACATAAAAAAAGGCGAGACGGTGCGTTGGTACCTGATCGGCCTAGGGACCGAGGTCGATCTGCACACCCCGCATTGGCACGGCAACACCGTTCTTTCAGGCGGGCATCGCACGGACGTCATCGAGCTGCTCCCGGCCAGCATGAAGACGGTGACCATGCGCCCCGACAACCCGGGCACCTGGATGTATCACTGCCACGTGAACGATCACATCGATGCCGGCATGATCGCTCTCTACACCGTGGGCGGGCAGTGAAGGGTGCTGAGCGGGGTCGACGCCGACTAAGGTGACAATGAGAATTGGCAAGTAGCAATGGAAACCACACGAACGGCAGGTCCGGAGCTTACTCACAGTGAGACACGACGCTTGAAAAGCCAAGAGCTGTTCCGAGGGCGGGAGGAAATCATCATCGAGCACGGCGGGTGCGAATACCGGCTGCGCAAGACCCGCCAGGACAAGCTCATCTTAACGAAGTAGATGAGCCGTCTTTGAAATCGTTTTAGAGAGCACCAGCCAGCCACCCATGGCCTCCGGCCTACGGCAGCCAGCCAGCAAGCGGTCCTCTACCGTTTGTGCTACGGGAGATGATTATGCATCGAGTGGTTTGGCTGGCTGCGATCGCGGTCTTTGAGACCACCGCGTGGGCTGTGGGATCCGACGAACGGGCAGCCGCGCAAAGCGCTGGCATAGCTGAGCTGGAAACGGTAATGGTCACGGCGACTAAGACCGAGCGACCCGCCGATGAGGTGCCGGGCTCGGTGAGCGTCATAACGGCGGAAGACATCGAGCTCGAGCAGCCCCAGAGCGTCGATGATCTGCTACAAAACCTGCCCAACGTCGAGCTCTTTTCGGGACCGCGCCGCATCGGTGAGGAAGCGAATATCCGCGGCTTCTCGGACGAACGCATCGTCACCACCCTGGATGGCGCGCGCCAGAACTTCTCCATTGGCCATCAAGGGCGGTTTTTCCTAGAACCGGACCTCCTCAAACAGATCGAGGTCTACCGCGGTCCCAACTCGGCTTTGTATGGTAGCGGCTCGCTCGGCGGGGTGATCGCGCTCACGACCAAAGATGCAAGCGATTTCCTCGAGCCGGGCCGTATGCTCGGGGCCAGGTTGAAGGGCGGTTTTCAATCGGTGAACGAGGAATGGCTGGGGAGCCTGGCTGCCTTTGGGCGGATCGGGACCTCGCTCGAATACCTGGGGAATTTCAGCTACCGCGATTCGGACGACATCGAGCTAGGAAACGATGAAACCCTCCCCGACTCGGCCGAGTGCTCGCTGGCCGGCCTAGGAAAGCTCCTCTACCGCCCCTGGGAGCACCACCAGCTGCGCGCCTCCCTCGATCTCTTCCACAGCGACGGGGGCTTCCCCGCGAACCCGCAAAGCGCCGGATCGACGATGAACGAAGTGGCCGACACCGACATCGATCGCCGCACCTACACCGTCGGCTATCGCTACCATGATCCCGCTAACCCCTGGGTGGAAATCACCTTCACGGCCTACCGCACCGAGCTCGACGAGGACTTGAGGCGGTTGACGACCGGGATCCAAACCGCGACCGAGTTCGATACCACGGGCTTCGATCTGCGCAATAGCACGCGCTTTTCCCTAGGAGGCGAAGCCCTCGAGCAGGTGTTCACCTACGGGGTGGAATACTTCAAGGATGAACAGGAAGACACCCAAAACGGACAGCCCCGCGGCTCTTTTCCGGTGGCCGAAGCCGACGTGTGGGGGTTCTATCTGCAAGATGAGATCAACTTTTTCAAGCGCGTTAGCCTCATCCCCGGCTTTCGCTACGATCGCTATGAGCTCGACGCGGGTGGTTCTGGGGAGAGGCAGGAAAGCGAGATCTCACCCAAGATTGGGTTGCTCGTGGGAGCCACCGATTGGCTTGCGCTTTGGGGCAACTGCGCCGAGGGTTTCCGCGCCCCGACGCTCTTGGAGATGTTCGCCGAAGGCTTGCACTTCCGTGGGGTTCGGCTCGGCGGGAGGGTCATTTTCCCCGACAATTTCTTCGTCCCCAATCCCAACTTGAAACCCGAGACCACGCGAGGTTGGGAAGGGGGGCTGCGTGCCCGCTGGGAAGGTTTGCTGGCCGAGAAGGATAGGCTCAGCGCGCAGGCGGCCTACTTCGACACCGACGCCGAAGACTTCATCGACCTCGCGGTAGACATCCTCGCCGGCACCACGATCTCAAGCAACATCACCGACGCCAGGCTTTACGGGTATGAAGCAGAGCTGAGCTACGAGGCGCCGCGCTTCTTTGCGGGTTTGAGTTATTCCCAGACCCGCGGCGAGGATAAAGGCACCGGCGCACCCCTGACCGCCACCCCGGCGGACAAGCTCGTCGCCTTCTTCGGTGTGCGCCTTCCGCCCTGGGGCCTCATTGCCGGGGTGCGCGGGCGCTTTGTCGAACGCCAAGACCGGGTGCCGGCAGGGGTGGCGCAAACGCCGGGATACGGCGTCACTGATCTTTATGCGAGCTGGTTGCCGGATGCCGCAGCACTCTCTGGGCTGCGGATCGACTTCGGCGTCGACAACCTGAGTGACAAGAGCTACCGGCGCCACCTCGCGCTTATCGATGAAGCGGGCCGGAGCTTCAAAGTCTCTGCTTCGTACCAGTTCTGAACATGGGGGGATCACTGATGTTGTTTTCGCTGACTGTGGGATCGGGCAGGCGGCGTCTTCAGGTTCTTGGCTGGCGTATCGCTTCGCTATTGCTCGTTCTTGGCCTGCATGTGATGGTGCTGGCCTCGATCCTGGCGGGACCCGCGCGCGGGCCGACTCTTGATCTCCCCAAAGCACCGGTCGTTACCGTGGCGCTGATCGAATCAGCACCAGAGTCCGTGCCTTTGCCCTCCAAAGTCGTCACCGAGCCGTTCAAGGCGATTAGATCCAAACCAAAGCCTAAGAAAAAGATACTGCCCGAACCAAAACTCACGGAGCGCGAAGCACCCGCACCGAAGGTCCCGCTTCAGGCTAACGAGGAGGTCCAAGCATCATTGCGCCCTGCTACGGCCGCAACTTCTAAAGGCCCACAGGCACCGGTCATCCCGCCCGATGTGGCCGCGGCTTATCGCAACAACCCCGCACCCCCCTATCCGCAGATCTGCCGAGACCAGGGGCAGCAAGGCAAAGTAGTTCTGTTGGTACGCATCGCTGCAGACGGTCGAGCCGCGTTGGTGGAGATCGCGACAAGCTCGGGTTATCGGCGGCTTGATACCACCGCCCGAGAAGCCGTCAGTCGCTGGAAGTTTGTCCCGGCGCAACAAGCCGGGCAACCGGTCGCAGCCACGGTTAGGGTGCCGGTCGTGTTTCAACTTGATGGCTAGGTTAATAAATGGGACTCACCGTTCGGGTTCGCGTCGCGGCCTTTTTCGATCAGCAGGGTTTTTCCATCAGCTCGGATCCTCCTCTGCTCAAATGCACACTGCGCCCATTATGCAACGCGATCGAGACGGCTAAAGCGAGGTAAATATGATGGATGAGACAACTACCGTGCCAACCACAGCTCCCCAGGGGCTGCGGGCTTACGGCATTGACGCCTTCTTGCAACAAGCCGATGAGATCACCTGGACGGTGCTCGCGATCCTTGTGCTGATGTCGGTGTTGAGCTGGCAGGCGATGCTCTACCGAAGCCTTGCGCTGTGGTGGGTAGGGTGGCGGGCCAAAAAGTTTTTAGGCCGCTTCTGGGCCAAAGCAAGCTTAACGGGAGGGGCGCAAGCGTTGAGCGAGCCCGAGCAAGGCCCGTGCTCGCGGCTTGCGGCGATTGTTACGACGGCTACGCGGCACTTCCAGCAGCACGGGGGCCAAGGGCTCGCGCGTGGCTTAAGCCAAGCTGACCTGTTGACACGGCTACTCGCCGAGGGACTCACCGCAGAGCGCGTACGGCTCGAACGCGGGCTTACGCTGCTCGCTTCGGTTGGAAGCACCGCACCTTTTGTCGGCCTCTTCGGCACGGTATGGGGGATCCACCATGCGCTGGTGCGCATCGGGGCGACGGGTCAAGCAACCATTGATCAGATTGCGGGTCCGGTCGGGGAGGCACTCATCATGACCGCCCTCGGCCTCGCGGTTGCCGTACCGGCCGTTCTTGGCTACAACGCCATCCTGCGCCGAAACAGCCTGCTGCTTTCAAACCTACAGGCGTTTGCCAACGCGCTCTTGATCTACGCCACCACCGGAGCGCGGCTCATGCCGGAGCAGCCGCGGGCGCGATCCGAATCGGCGCCGTCTCAAGTGGAGGCCACGGTATGAGCTTCGGAAGCTTCGACTCGCAAAGCGGCCGGCCGATGGCCGAAATCAACACCACCCCCTTGGTCGATGTGATGCTGGTGCTGCTCATCATCTTTATCATTACGGCGCCGCTCTTGACCCATGCGGTCCGCATCGATTTGCCCGAGGCTGCCAGTGAGCCCAACCCCGAGAAACCGGAGACGCTCACGCTCGCCATCGATGCCGAGGGCAAACTGTACTGGAACGATGAACCACTTGCCGAGACCGAGCTCCCGGCGCGCCTTGAACAGGCGGCCGGACGCACCCCGCAGCCGGAGCTGCACCTGCGCGCGGACAAAACCACGATCTACCAACGGGTGGCCGAGGTGATGTCCGCGGCGCAAACCGCCGGGATTACCAAGCTCGGGTTTATCACTGAACCCGGTCAACCTCGAGGATGACAACCAAGGGCTATCACCGATGACGTAAAAAAAGCGGCACCGAAAGCAAGCCAGCCATTCCGGTTGACGGATAGCCAGCCATTGAATCGAGCCATAACAACACGAAAGAGGCTATACGTGAAACGTTTCCAGAAACATCCTCTAGCGGCCGCAATCGGCGCTGCACTGAAGGAAACGACCTCGCAGAAATTGAAGCCGATCGTATCGGTCTTTCAGGCGACATTCGTCGGTTTCGCCTTCGCGACCGGGACAGCCGTTCTGGCTAAATCGGCGCACGCACAAGACGAGCCGGGCGCTGAACTGAGCAAGAGAAATTATCGGATCCCTGCCGGGCCGCTCGATCCGGCGCTGTCGCGTTTTGCTGCAGAAACAGACGTATTGCGCTCCTTCGATCCGGCGCTTCAATCCCTTTTCTCCCCTGGAAGCGCTAATCATTTCGGCTCGCTGAGGGCGGTCCTGCTCACCTTGCGCTACGACTTCAAGGGAGTACGCAAGTGAAGCCCATCCCCGTCTTGTGCGAATCACTCCAGCGCGTTGTGGATGAGGGTGACTTCGATTCGGCGTTAAGCCTTTGCCAAGAACGGCTGGATGCCGATCTCAACGACGCTGATGCGCATCGTTATCTTGCCTTGGTACACGCGGCGCAGAACCGTCCGGGCCTCGCGGTTCGCGCCGCACGGCGAGCTTGCGAGCTCGCGCCCGCCGATCCGCGTACATGGTCTGACCTCGGCCGCGTCCACATCCATGCGGGTAAATCGGCCGAGGCTATCGAGTGCTTCCGCCGCGCGGTGCAACTCGATCCGCGTTATGCCGACGGCTGGCACAATCTCGGCACCGCGCTCAAACAGACCGGCGAGCGCGAGCCCGCGTTTACGGCACTCAAGAACGCGCTGCTGATCGACCCTGCGCGCGCCGAGACTTACCTCAATCTCGGCAATCTGCTCATCGAGGCTGACCAGTTCGAGGACGCGGTGGAGTGCTTCGAGCGCGCCGCCCGGCACGATCCCAAAATGGCCCAGGCGCGCTCGCGCCTCGCGCAGGAGCTCTCGAAGCAGGGCAAGGTCAAGCGCGCGGAAACGCTTTTTCGGCAATCCCTGGGCCTCAACCCGGATCACCTCGAAGGTTGGTTCGGGCTCGGCCGCACGCTCGAAGACCTGGGCGAGGCAGAAAGCGCACTCAGCTGCTACTTGAACGTTCTGCGGCGCCGGCCCGGGCATCCCATGGCGCTTGGGCATTACCTTGGCCTCGCGAAAGGAGAAATCGAAAGCGCTTGGCTCGATCGCGCGCGCGCCGTGCTCAGAGAGGACACCGTGAAGGATGAGGCCAAGGTGCTCATCGGCTACGGCCTCGCCAAATACCACGACCGCCGGGGCAACTACGGCGATGCTGCGAGGGCCGCTTCGCTTGCCAACGCCGCGCGGCAAAAAAAGACCGGGCCGCTCGATCGCGAGCAGCTCGCGAGACGGGTGGATGGCTTCATCCAAACGTACACCGCGGAGTTCTTCGCCGAGCATCGCCGCTTCGGCATCGGCACGGACCAGCCGGTGTTCATCGTCGGCCTACCGCGCTCGGGCACGACGCTCACCGAGCAAATCCTCGCGGCGCATCCTTGGCTGCACGGTGCGGGCGAGCTGCCGGCCCTCTCGCGCGTGGCCACGCAGGCACTCGCCGATCCGAGCGATCAGCCGTGGCAGGCAGCGCTCAAGCTCGACAGTATAAAAACCCGGGAGCTCGCTCACGAATATCTGCACTCGCTGCGTGACGGCGCACCCAAAGGGCGGCTGCGCATCAGTGACAAGTCGCCGCTCAATTTCTTTCATCTCGCGTTCGCAGCGACGCTCTTTCCCGGCACACGCGTGATCCACTGCCGCCGTGATCCCCGCGACAACGCGCTCTCCATCTGGATGGAGAACTTCAATCCGGATCAGCGCTACGCGACCGATTTCGACGACCTCGCGTTCTACGCCGCGCAATACCGACGCTTGATGGCGCACTGGCGCGCCGTGCTGCCGCTGCCGATCCTGGATCTGCAATACGAAGAAACGGTAGCGGATGTCGAGGCGCAGGCGCGGCGCATGATGGAATTTCTCGGCGCGCCGTGGGATGGGCGCTGCCTCGACTTCCATCGCTCCGAACGCGCGGTGCAAACGCCGAGCCGCTGGCAGGTGCGCCAGCCGATCTATACGCGCTCCGTGGGACGCTGGAAGGCTTATGCCGAGCATCTGCCGGGCTTGAGCGCGGCGTTTGCCGGACTGGACACTGAGCCGGAGACAACCGAATGATGTCGCTACACCTGGCTGCTCGTTCACCGCTGCGCAGGTTTGGCGATCGCGCTGTTGCTTATCTTTTCGGGCTTATACTCCGCAAGCCCACTCCGCTTCGCGGACAGCCTCAGCGCATTTCATCAACCACAAGGGAGGCTATCCATGAAGCATAAGAAGACCAAACTTGCGACCGCGATAGCGACGATGTTCAGTGCGCAGGCGCAGGGCGAAGAGATCCGGCAGATTCTATCCGAGATCATTGTGACTCGTGTCCACAAATCGGCATTCGTTCCGGTAGCCTTCGCGAGCGGCGCAGGTGGGGTCGCTCCATCCGCTCACGCGGGCGCGGGATCGGGCGAAGAATCGACTAAGCGGAGCTTCCGCATTCCTGCCGGTCCCTTGGGTCCGGCCTTGTCGCGTTTCGCTACTAGAGCGGGCGCGCGGCTGCCCTTCGACCCCGCGCTGACCGAGGGCAAGACAACCCGAGGCTTGATGGGCGATTTCACGCGAGAAGAAGGGCTCTCGGCGCTGCTGGCCGGCACGGGGCTGGAATGGGCGCCCGGCCCTGGCGGCACGTACGCCGTCCGACCCACCGCCCTCGCCCAAGCGACACCGGAAGTGCCGGTGTCGACCGGCGATGAGCCCGTCGAGCTAGATCCCGTAATTGTGACCGCCCAGCCGCTCGACCAGGGCTTTAAGACCGATATGCAGGAGACCGCGACCAAGACGCCGCTGCCGCTCCGCGAGACCCCGCAGGCGGTGTCGGTCATCACCCAGGATTCCCTGAAGGCGCGGCAGGTACAGGATCTCGGTCAGGCGCTGGAAACCTCTGCTGGCGTCTTTCAGTTCAGTGGAACCGGTCCCTTCGCCGGCAAAGCCGCTTTTGGATTCGACGGGATTACGGTGCGCGGTATAGAGCTTGATGCCTCTTTCAACCTCTTGGAAGACGGCTTCATCAGCCCCAACGACTTTTACAAGCCGGATCTGGCGCTTTACGAACGTGTGGAGGTCATCAAAGGCCCGTCGTCAACCTTGTATGGCCGTGGCAGCCCGGGCGGCCTGGTCAATCGAGTCCGCAAGAAACCTCTGCCGGAATTTCGGGCCGAGATCGCGCCGTCCGTAGGTTCCTACGATACCTACCGGCTCGATGCCGACGTCACTGGCCCCATCCCCATTCTGGGTTCGGACGCTACTCGCGGCCGGATGGTGGTCGTCTACGAAGATGCCGGAGCGTTCGTGGATGGCGTCGAGTCTGAACGGATCCTCGCCGCACCTAGGCTGGAGTTCGACTTGACGGACACCACCCGCCTGTTACTCCTGGGTTCTTATCAGCGCGATCACTTTATTCCCAATCCGGGTATCCCACTGGTATTCGACGACGGAAAATTCAGAGCGCCCGATATTCGCCGGTCCCTGTTCGTTGGCACGCCCAGCGAAGACGAGAATGAGTGGGAGGTTCTCACGGGCACCGCACAACTGGAGCAGGCGCTGGGCGACCGCTGGCTTGCAACACTCAGAGTGAGCGGCAGCACGCAGGACACCCCGATCGATCACGGCCGCTATGCGTATCGCATCAGTCCGGGGGGCGATTTTTCGCTCTATTCCGGGGCCTTTGAGTTCGATACCGATACCTGGTCGGGTGAGATCCGCCTCGACGGCAAGCTGGATATCCGTGGTAAACCGTTTAACCTGACGTTTGGCGTGGATCATCACGATCTCGACGCGGCACGGAAAGATTTTTATGCAGTGCTTGGCACGGCGAACATCTATGAGGAGAATTTCGAAGACTTCCCCATGATGGACCTCCCCCTGACTCGGGATGAGGTCACGGATAACAACGGGACCGGCGTATACGTTCAAGGCCACTTTCGCCCTTTCACACGCCTGGGTCTGTTGGCCGGCATTCGTTACGACTGGGTCGAAGCGCGTAGAATCAATAACCTGGCTAACGTGGTCAGTGAGCGGGACGATCAGGAATTCACCGCTCGTGGCGGCATCACCTTCGATCTCACCGACCATAGCACGGTATATGGGCTCTACGCCCAATCGTTTACACCACCCGCTCGATCCCAGGTGGACGAAGATGGCAATATCCTGAAACCGGAAACCGGTGAAAGCTATGAAGTCGGCCTCAAGACCGAGTGGTTAGAGGGGCGACTGGGCATCAACGCCGCGCTTTTTCGGATCGACCGCGAGGACTCGGCGATTTTCGATCCCAGCAATGTGCCGGGAGAGTTCGACAGCGTAGCGGCCGGCCTGCAACGCTCCGACGGCTTCGAGCTTGAAATCAACGGCGAACCGCTGCCGGGCTGGAACCTGAGCTTCGGCGGCATTCTGCTCGACTCGGAGTCCAAGGAGCGCGACGACCCCTTTTTCGGCAGCATTCCCGGCGGCACGGCCGATTGGCAGGTGGGACTGCACAGCAGTTACGAGCTGCAAAGCGGGCTGTTCCGCGGCCTGGGCTTTGGCGTGGGCTTCTTCGCAATCGACGATCGCGGCGTAAGCACCTTCGTACCCGGCGGCGTGGTGGACGGCTACGAGCGCGTCGATCTGTCCGCGTTTTACAACGGCTTCAAACCGCTGAGGGTCGCCCTTCAGATACGCAATCTCTTCGACGAGCGGTATGTGGAAGGCGTGGAAAGACCCGTGTCTTATGCACAGTTCGGTTCGCCCACGGCCGTGCTGCTGACGGTGCGCTACGACTTCGGCGACTAGATGAACGCACAAACCATCAAGACCTGGTATCTCGTCCACAAATGGACCAGCCTCCTCTGCACGGTCTTTCTGCTGATGCTGTGCATCACCGGCCTGCCGTTGATCTTCTGGCACGAGATAGAGCATCTGCTCGGCGATCATGCGGAGCCCGCCGTGCTGCCCGCCGACGCACCGCGCGCCAGTCTCGATGCCATCGTCGCCGATGCTCAAGCGCGCCGCCCCGCGGATGCGGTGCAGTACGTATCGAAGGATGAAGCCGAGCCGAACGTCTGGGGTGCTGGCCTGGGCGAGACCGCCGACGCCGAGGAATTAACCGTCTTCTACACCTATGACGCCCGTACGGGCGCGCTGCTGGACACCTGGACGCCTGAGGGCGGCGGCGTGATGCAGTTCCTGTTTCGGCTGCACACGGACTTGTTCCTCGAACTGCCCGGC
>Ga0187892_10012149_pt1 | contig 10335 bp, 12 predicted proteins | sample MA1701073metaG_FD_139345 | JGI IMG/M metagenome (GOLD analysis project Ga0187892, IMG submission 139345) | Bio-ooze microbial communities from a basaltic lava cave in the Kipuka Kanohina Cave System on the Island of Hawaii, USA - MA170107-3 metaG ...
GGAGGATGATTCTATGAGACGAGGCATCATCTGGACCCTGACGCTCCTGGCCGCGATCGCGGCCTACCTAGGGCCGACGCCGCTTGCAGCCGCGTGCCCGCCGACCCCGGAGTGTCCCTGCCCGTAACCGTCCTAGCGCCGGCCGCGAGGGCCCTCGCGGCCGGCCATCTCAAACTGAGACACTACCGACCTTCGGGCCGACTGGAGCGTTCCCCAAAGTTCTGCTCACCGGGAGGAGCCTAGAGTCGCCGCCGAATCAACGCGAAGGCGCGTACTTGAACAAGCGGAAATGCGCCCGCTATGAGACTGGCGGGCCGCTCGAGGGGGGTCCCTCTTCGGGCCGCGAACACGATCACCGCGATGCTGCCGTTCCCTGACGCTCGCGGCGCATCTCGCGGGCGCGACGCCGACGGGCGGCGCGGCGGAGCCGCTGGACTGCGGTCCTGGTCTTGGAATGAGTGGCCAATGTTGCTCAGATGCCGGTGGTGCCGCACAGTACGACGCGCCATCCGTCGGGATCTTCGTACGTGAGCGCCCGGCTTCGCCAATACGGGTTTTCGGGTTCGACCTCCTTGTGGCCGAGCCCTTCCATCCGCGCCCTCAGCCTCGCGAGGTGTGCGGGCTCGGGAATGTAGAGGACGAGCAGATTGTCACGGGTCGGCGCCGGACACGGGCTGTTGTCGGGTCGACGAATGAAAGCGAGATGATAGTCACGACCGGGTAGCCCGAAAAAGACGCCGTCGTATCCGGCATGCCCTGTGAATGAATCGAGCACGGGCAAGCCAAGGCCGTCGCGGTAGAATGCAGATACCTCATCGAGTCGAGCTGTCGGGCGCACGATCCGAACTTGCGCAACCGCGATGTCGTCAGGCCAGGGCATATCGCATCCTCCTCTCCCCGAGCACCCGTCAGATGGTCGGAACCCGGGGTGGGGTCACGTCCCACCCGAACTCCTCAAACCATTGGCCATGCTCGAAGTTCTCCATCGCGGCGCGCACATACGGGATCGTGTCGTCCGGGAGCCCGGAGCGCTTCGCCCATACGAGCTCGGAACATCGGTCAGTTTCTACGTTTCGAGGTATCTCGCGTGCCAGCCGATAGGAGACAAAAAAGTCGATCCGTTCGTCTTCGGACTTTCGATGCATCGCCCCCACGACCTGAACCCGCTCGGGAAGGAGGTCGACTCCCACCTCCTCGAGACTCTCCCGAATCGCGGCCTGCGTCACCGTTTCACCCGGCTCAACGTGACCCGCAACAACACTGAGCTTTCCGTCCTCATAGCCGGTATTGAACCGCCGCAGCAGGAGAACGTCCTCACCTCGGAGGAGAAAGACATGCACGGCGACCGAATACCTCACATGCACCGGTGACCTCCTTCGCTCGGCCTTTTCCAACGGCCTCTTGTTGGTGAAGGGCTCCAAGCCTAGGCAAAGAAGTTGTCCAGAAGCGTATAACATTGCCTTTTCATGACTCACGCGAGGTCTCGAGCTTCCTTCTCAAGCTCTTCCTCGTCAAGATTGAAGTCTTCGTGCGTCCATTCGCGGTTAACCTCTGCAAGGCCCTGGACCATCTCCGGGCTGAGTTCTAAATGGAAAAGAAGACCGTACGCATTCTTGTAGGCAAAGGCTTGATCCTCGCACAATGGAGAAGTCGCCAGGAGTGACGCATCCTTCGGCAAATCAAAAGCATAACCATGCCAATCCAAGACACGCACATCTGAACCTACCAAGACAAATCCCCAGCATCGGGATATTGCCTATAGCAGCTTTGATCAGTGCTATCTCATCGTTCTTGGACGGACATTCTTCATAGACCCCCCATTGGACCTCCCATGATAATGAGCGCCGAATATTGCGAGACGTCTGGCCAAGAGCAGGGCTCCCATAGGCGAATTACATCAAAATCTATGTTCTGCTCCTGCATGTAGTCCGCTATATAGCCTTGGCGTTCATATGGGACATGTTGCAGCACCAGTATTTTTCTCATCTCAAGTCGACCACCTCCTCGGTGTAGAACGACGCCACACGATACCTTAACTCCTATTCGCTGTCTGCTACATCGCGATGGCGGTGGCGGTGGCACCCCCACGAAACCGCACCCGTAAGGCTTGGGCCGGGACTCCCTCTATGGATCTGCGTCAGGGAAGAGAGGCGCGAGCCGCCGGCAGACAGCTCTTGCGATGTCGTCGATTGATGTTACATAAACGGCCTGCATGCCAACGGCGAGTGCGCCCTCGACATTCTCCCTCGTATCATCGAAGAAGAGGATTCGATCTAGGGACACGCCGATCGCGGTCGCGATTGCAGCGAAAGCCTGCGGCTCCGGCTTTCGCAAGCCCATCTCCGATGACACGAATACCCGCCGAAAACTCTTTAGCGTGTCTGCGTAGGCGCTTGCCCATACGTGCTTGTGAGTCGCATTCGAGTTCGTGAATGCGTACAGCGGTAGTTTGTCCTTGAGAGAGCGTAGCAGCCGAGCCACTCCGGGAACCTCGCCCACATAGATCGCAGTCCAGCCCTCAGCGAACTGTGCGTCCGAGAGATCGATTCCTAACGACGACCGGAGGGACGCGAAGTATTCCGCTGCCCGAATCTCGCCACGCTCGTGACGAGCGTAGAACGTGTCGAACGAGAACCGCGCGCGAATCGTCTCGAGTTCCTCACCAGAGCGCTCGGCCCATCGGGCAAACATTCTGTTGAAATCAATAGCCAGCACAACCCCCCCAAGGTCAAACAGTGCAGCATCAACACCCTTACGTGACGTCACCGAAGGCTTCCCGCTCAGGCGGTTCATGCTCTCGCCTCTCCTTTAGCTCTTGTGCCAATAGCTTGGTCCAGACGCAGCAGATACCCGCCTGGGTCCATCACAAGCAGCTGTCTGACCGCCTGAACCCGGTCAGTAACCCGATACCACTTGTCTTCCAGATCGAGGTTGCCCGGATACGCGTGGGGGTGAGGAGTCGGCGGCTACATCGTCGAGAACGACAACCACAGGTCCGACCCATCTAGAGAGTCACGCCGCCGTAGCACGGCGCCTTACCCCAGACGAGGAGGCGATAGCCCTTCCGTAGCCCAAGCCGAAAGAAAGGATCTTGCTCGATCACGCTCACCGCTTCATCTCTCGAATCGACCTCCAGCACCCAGAGTCCACCGCAATATGGCTCGCCCGGCCCCAGGCGCAGACCTCCCGCGATCACGATCTTGTCCCGATTCTCAGCGAAGTCGTCGGAGTGCTCCGCTGAGTGCTCCTTGCGAATCGCATCCACGCCCTCATTGTCCTCGAAGATCGCGACCCATCGCATACTTGGACTCCTCCTCCGTTCCAGCCCAACCTCCCCGGCCAGACGTACCTGGGCCCGACGCGGCTAGACAGTATGATTTCCGAGTGGGGCGCACCGCGCTGAGGCGCGGTCGCGACACGTCTTGTCGTCAGGTCGGCGCCAGTCTGGTTCGTCACCTGGCTGGTTCGGGCGCGGACCTAAATCTGTTCGCCTCATCTCGGGTCACCCCCGATACGCGGCGCCGCAAGGCCGTCCACGAGGATGAGGCTCGAATTGGCCGACTGCTGCCGGAGAGGGATGGTCCGCCCATACTCCGGCGAGGCATACCATCCTTCGGCCTGTTCCAGGCTCCCGAATTCAACGACAACCACGGCCTGAGGATGGATCATGCCTTCCAAGACCCTGAAAGATCCATCCACGACCAACGCTCGTCCCCCGTATGACCCAAATGTCGGTCCGGCCGCTCGACGATAGGCCTCAAACACCTTACGGTCGGTGACCTCAAGATAGGTAATTACATACGCCGCCATCCAGCCTCCTCCTCCTCGTATTCCTCCGCAGCCGGAGTATGTTCTTGCTGGCTGACCGTCCTGACGTCGTCCTGGTTCCAGTTGTGAAGGGTGTTATGACCTTCGGGTGAGTCGGAGCGGGCAAACGAGCCGTGCGAGCATCTTCTCGGCCGAGAAGCCCAACTACGTTAGGCCGCTTCGATGAACGTGGCGAGCTCGCGATTGAACGTGTCCACCTCCTCTAGTTGGGGCATGTGTGCGCTCGCTTCAAACGTGACCAACCGACCGTTGACAAGGTGTTTTGCAAGATACACTCCGCCGCCGTAACGTTGTTTCTTATCGAAGCGTCCGTGCATCACCAAGGTGGGACACGTGATCCGCCCCAGCCGTGCGCGATGGTCGAGTTCGCGCATACTAGCCGTGTATGAGTTGAAAACGTGCAGCGGTGTTTCGAGAGCCATCTGCAGAATTGCCTGCGCAACGGCAGGTCCGGGGTCACGGAGGAACATGAAGCGCTCACAGAGGGCCGCGTAGAGTTGCGGGCTAAGGGTCTCCGAGGCCTGGCTCCGCCACCATTGAGTGAACTCTGCGGAGAATCCGCCTTCGGACCCGTGATCTCCGGCGAACCACGGCGCACCACTCACCAGAACCATTCCTCTAACGAGATCCGGCCGCGCCTCGGCCGCGAGCAGCGTTACGTGCGTGCCGACCCCGTGCCCGACCAGAATCGCCGGTCCTATTTCAAGCCGTTCGATCAAGGTACACAGATCGGCGACGAGCACATCGATCGTGTAGCCACTGCGCGGCTTGTCCGACGCACCGACACCCCGCCAGTCGTACGTGACCGTCCGGAATCGACCCGCTAAGGCCGCTGTTTGGTGGTCCCACATCTTGTGCGTCGTGAGACCGGCGTGGGTGAAGACCACCGGCGTGCCGGTTCCGAAGTCCAGGCCGTAGAGTTGCACCCCTTTGGCTACTTCGATGTATGGCATCGGCCCTGGCCTCCAGCTATCGGGCTGTCTGACAGCAAGAAGGTGGGATCGAAAGCGTCATACGGTCGGCTCAGCGTGACCCACCGGTGGCCGGTTTCCGCTCGAGAGGTTGCGCATCGTCGTGAGCGGTCAATCCACGTCGTCGTATGAAGCAAGTCCCGCCTACCGCGTCCGCACCCACGCTGCATGAACCTTCGCCAAGCGAGCGCGCCACCTCAGGCGGACCCTCGCGCGCCGCGGCTCCAGCCCCGAAAGATCTCGGCGGTGGGGTCATCCATGGGGAAAAAGCACTCGACGCGGATCTCCTGCAAGGTCACGTCATGCGGGGTCCCCAGGGTCGCGATGGTCGTGAACAGGCGGAGCGACGTCTCCTTGCGCTTGAAGTGAATGATCAGGACCGGCGCCCGGGTCTCTCCCGGCGGCGGGATCTGGGAGAGCGCCGGGAGGCCGGGGAAGGCGAGCAGCCGCGTGAGGAGCTCGGCTGTCTGCCGCGTACCATCCGCGATAGCGTCGGCCTGCACCCCGCGGAGAAAGTACAGCGCGACCTCCTCCCAGTTCACGATGAAGGGCCGCAGCCCCTCGGGGGACACGAGCGCGACCGCGATGTTCACCGGCTCCGCGGACGCGGCCGCAGTCGCGGGGGCGGGCCCGGTGAGGAACTCGACGAAGCGCCCCGCGCCGGCATTGGCGCGCAAGAGATTCCAGCGCCGGTCCGCGACGAACGCCGGGTACGGCTCCTGCTGAGCCAGCATGTAGTCGAGGGCACTGTTGACTTGCGCGAGCTCGGGCGCGGAGAGATCGCTCTCGCGCCAGGCCGGCGCAAAGCCGGCCGCGAGGAGCAGCGCGTTGTGCTGGCGAAGCGGGAGATCCAGCACCGTGGCGAGCCGGAGGATCATCTCCCGGCTCGGGCTGGCGCGCCCGGACTCCAGAAAGCTGAGGTGACGTTGGGTGGTTTCGGCGGCGCCCGCCAGGTCGAGCTGCGAGAAGCCGCGGCGCTCACGCCACCAGCGCAAGCCCGACCCGAAGCCGGTCGCGGCCTCGTCCATGGGCGTCGTGATGACCCTGGGCCTCATTCCCTCTCTCATCACACGGTCACCGGAGAGTCTAACCGACGGATCCGCCCGGCAACAGCGCGCACCTTGCGCGGGGCGGCGCGCCAGATGGCGAGGGCTGAGACCCCGCTCAAGCCAATCGCGACCACGAAGGCTGGCGCGTAGGTGCCGGTCGCGTCGTAGAGAACGCCGGTGATCCAGGGCCCGAGCGCGCCGCCCGCGATGGCCGCGAGCATCAGGGTCCCGTAGATGGTCGCGTACTGCCGGCCCTCGAAGATCTCGGCCGGGATTGCGCCGATCACCGAGGTCAGGCTATAGCCGAGCGCTCCCTGCAAGCCGACCATGCAGTAGAGCAACGTCGGACTCGGGGCTCGGCCCAGGAGGAGCAGGGCGACATAGCAGAGCGCGAATCCCAGGCAGCCCACTGTCCACACCCATTCCCGTCCGACTCGGTCGGAGACATGACCCAGGGCGATCTGCCCGGGAACGCCGGCGAGGCCCACAAGCCCCAGCGCCGTGGCCGCATGCGCTGGGCTGAAACCGATCTCGATCAAGTACCGGGTCTGGTGCACCTGCACCGCGTACCAGGCGAACATGCCGCACAGATATCCGGTCGCGATCCACCAGAAGCGCGCGGTGCGCAGGGCGCGGGCGAGCGTCCAGTCCACCGCAACCCAGACCGGGTCCACCACGTTCTCGGTCCGGGAGGCCCGGGCGGCGGCTTGGAGAGAGCGGTCCCCGTCTGGCTCAAGGCCCAGATCCTCCGGCCGGCGCATAAGGAGGAGATTAAGGGGCGCGAGGAGTATCAGCACGAGGAGGCCCGTCATGAAACAGGCGGAGCGCCAGCCGTCGCGGTCGATCACCGTCTGGAGCCACGGCATGAGGATGATCGACCCCGCCCCGACGCCCGAGAACGCGAGACTCATCGCAAAACCACGCCGGCGCACGAACCAGTTGGGCAGGAAGAGGGCATGACCGGTATAGCCGAGACAGTTGCCTCCGGCCCCAACGAGGACGCCCAACGTCGCGTAGAGGTGCCAGGGATCCCGGATGAGGGGAGCCAGCATGAGCCCACTGGCCAGGAGGCCCACGCCCATCTCGATGACGGGCCGCGGGCCGTAGCGATCCACCAACCGCCCGAGGAACGGACTCATGACCGCCGAGACGAGGAAGCCAAAGGAGAACGCGCCCGCGGTCAGGCTGCGCGGCCACCCAAACTCGTCCAGGATCGGCGGAAGAAACAGCGAGAACGCCGTGCGCGCGTTCACGCCGAGCCCCATGGTGACGAAGGCGGCGGCGATGATCACCCAGCCGTAAAAGAAGGGCAGACGCCGGACTCGCATCTTATGGCACCACGGCCACCATGTTCTCCGGGCGTTCACCGCGTGACGTGCGGCGGATGTTCTCCGCGATCAGCGTGGCCCGGGCCTCCAGCATCCCGTCGGTCCAGCCGGAGACGTGCGGGGTCATGAGGACATTCGGGAGCTCATGAAAGGGCCGCCGCGCCGGGAACACCGGCCCGGGCTCCGTGGGATAGCGATACCAGACGTCGAGGGCGGCCCCCGCGATTCTCCGCTCGGCGAGGGCCGCGTAGAGGGCGTCCTCGTCGAGGATCTGAGCACGGGAGACGTTCACGAGGATGGCCGTCGTCTTCATGAGCGCGAGTTCCGCCTCGCCGATGAGTCCCTGCGTCTCCGCCGTTAGCGGCAGCGCGATCGCGAGGTAATCGGCGCGCCGGAGCACCTCGGGCAGGCTCTTCATATCGCCAAGGAAGGCCAGGTCGTCTTCCGCTGATTGTCCAACGTTGCGGCGGATCGCGCAGACCCGCATGTCGAACGCACGGGCGCGTTGGGCCACCGCCTGGCCGATGCCTCCGTAGCCGAGAATGCCAAGCGTCCGGCCGGCCAGCTCGGGCCAGACGGGAGGCGGCGGCACGCCCGGCGCCCACTGGCTGTCCCAGCGGCCCGTGCGAAGGCTCGTGTGCACCCGATCGAAGTCCCGGCTGACCGCGATCATGGCGCCGAGCACGTACTCGGCGATGCCGGTCTCGTGCCCGTGCACCTTCGCGAGCGCCGCCCCCGGCGGCATCGCGGACCGATCGATCCGGTCCAGCCCGGCGCCCGGAACCTGGATGAGTAGGAGCCGCTTGGCCACCGCCCCCATCTCGTTGGTGAAGACCAGCGTGACCAGCACGTCGATGTCCAAGAGCACGTCCCTCACGTTCTTCTCGTCCGTGTGAACAAAGTCACAGGGCACCGTGAGATGGGCGCGCACCCGATCAGCGAAGCTCGACGACAAGGCTCCCACGAACGCGACTCTAAGCATGAGGGTCTCCTTTCAGCCCGCATCTTCCCTATGGTCTGGGCGGCAATCAATTCCCTGCGAGGTAATAGCCGCCATGCCAAACCGCCCGATCGAGGGCGCGCTAAACGACCGGGGCTTCGGGGCTCATCCAGGTTCGGGTGCCTCTACACGGGAGTCCGGCCTTCTCCGTCACTCGGCGGGCGGCAGGTGGTCCACGGGTGCAATCGTGAGGGCGGGCCCCAGCGCAGCTCGTACTTGCCGGTCCGTCGTATGGGGCGAGCCTGGTGCTCGAGGTCGCGGTTACAGCGCCATCCCGCGTGCTCGGGCTGTGGCCGGGATCGCATACGCAGGCCCAGGTTGATCGCAGGCGGTACGAACGCGATGACGACCCCCCAGCAGCGTTGACATGACGGCCTCCCGGTAGGCCAGATGACACCGGAGGAGGCCGCGTGTGAAAGCCGCACGCGGGACGGCGCGCGGCTTGGCGGGACTCGGTGTCCTCCCTTAGACTAGCTGCCGTGCGGCGATCGGTCGATGCTCGAGGAGCCCGTCCGCAGCATCCCACATTCGGACCCTTGCTTCGCTACTGGCGGACGGGCGCCTGGGGCTCCGCCCCGCTCGCCTGCGCGGGTGCGGCCTGCCTGCTCTTCGCGCGCTGAGCGCGGCTCGTCACGGCTGCGCATCCGGCGCGCTGGTCATGGGCCGTGCCGCGAACCACGCGGCGATGGCCGAGCCCGCGACCGCGACGCAGGCGGCCATGAACGCCAGCCGGTAGCTCCCGGTGACGTCGAAGAGCCATCCGCCGAGGAAGGGGCCGATCGCGCCGCCCAGGCCGCCACCCGCCTGGACCACCCCGAGGATCGCGCCCAGGTGCGGTCCGGCAAAGACGTCGGCGGGAATCGTGGAGAGCTGCGCGATCCGCATGCCGAAGCCGAATGTGGACACCGTGTAGAGAAGGAGGAGGACGAGATCCTGAGGGCCCCGCATCAGGGCGAGACACCCGATCCCGAGGATCGCGACAACCGTGCCGAGCACGAATACCCATCCGCGGCCGACACGATCCGAGAGCCAGCCGCCGAGAAGATTTCCCGCCATCATGCACCCGGCGCCAAAGGCGAAGAGCCAAACCACTGTGTGCTGCGGAAAGCCGCGGTCCACCGCGTGAGCGACCTGGTGGGTCGCCATGATCTGGAAGCCGATGACTCCGAGCCCGCTCATGGTGAACGCCGCCCAGAGCCGGATACTCCGCATCGCTCGTCGAAGCGTCCACGCCTCACCGATGACGCGCGGGCCCCGGGAGGGCCTGGCGTCTGCGCCGCCCGCCGGGCGATCCTCGTCGGCCGGCGGCTCCCGGTAGAGGAGCGTGAGCGAGACGGTCGCGGCCGCGACGATGCACCCGAAGGCGACCAACGCCATCCGCCAGCCTAGGGTCGCGATGAGCCACGCGTTCAAAGGGTAGAAGGCCACCGCGCTCCCCGGTCCACCGGCGCTCAGCACCCCCATCGCCGTACCGCGCGACCGCACGAACCACCGCGTCACGATCGTCGTCGATGGAGTGAGCATGCCGGCGATACCCGCGGCGCCGAGAACGCCGAAGCACAGGTAGTACTGCGCGAGCGACGTCACCTGGCCCGTGAGCGCCAGGGCCACACCGAGGATCACACCGCCGCCCGTCACGACCGTCCGCGTTCCCCAGCGGTCGGAGAGCCAGCCGGCCACCGGCGCGAAGACGACGAAACCCAGCCAGCTCAGCGAGTACCCGAGCGCGGTCGGGCCGCGACCCCAGGCAAACTCCTCGAGCATCGCGACATAGAAGAGCGCGAACGTGGATCGCGCCCCCCACGCGAGCGCGTTGACGGCGGTCGACACGCCGACCACGGTCCATCGGTCCGACCCGGTCTCGCCTTGGCGGCCACGCGTCAGCATCGCGGTTCCGGCACTGCACGGTGTGCCAGCCCGTTGTAAACCGTGGATCCACTTAATCCCGTCGAACGATGGATGCCGACCTGAATATCGCGGCAGTTGCCGCGCTCGCCCAAGCGTGTCGGCGCGCGGATGCTCACGCGCCAGATGGACGGTTGTGCGACGCGCATACACCACGGCCCGCCCTCAATTAGTATTCAAAGATCAGGCAGGTGGTTGTGCCGTGCGCAAGGATGCGCCCCTCGGTGTCGGTCAACCGACCTTCAGCAGTACTA
>Ga0187892_10012150_pt1 | contig 10334 bp, 10 predicted proteins | sample MA1701073metaG_FD_139345 | JGI IMG/M metagenome (GOLD analysis project Ga0187892, IMG submission 139345) | Bio-ooze microbial communities from a basaltic lava cave in the Kipuka Kanohina Cave System on the Island of Hawaii, USA - MA170107-3 metaG ...
CACGATCGCCATCGCGCGGCTCGCGCGGCCCGGGCCGAGCTGCTGGCGGAACGCGCGGTCCTCGCCCTCGGCCGGCGGCGTGTGATCGAGCCCGCTGGCGTCGATCGCGATGGTGTTCCAGTGCAGCAGCCACTCCATCGCCGCGTCGCGACGCTCCGACGGGCGGCGCTCGCCGCGCTCCCGCTCCCGTGTGCGTTCGAAGCGCGGCCCGAAGACTTCGCGCGGATCCTGCGAGTCCTGTGCGAGGGCGGGTGCGGGGAGGCCCAGCGGAAGCGCGGCGAGCACTGCGACGGTGAGGCGGCAGCTTCGACTCACCAACGCGCGGAATACACCTCTCATCTCGGCACCCCCTGCTGGGCCTCACCCGGAGACCCGAAGTTCCTCCCCGTCGCTCGAGGGCCGAGACTGATGCAGCGCACGTCGCGATGCGGTGAGTGCGATCACCCTCGACGAAAAAAGACAAAGAATTGTGTGACGCGTGAACGCGCGCGCTGTGACGAGTGGACCGCGCGGAAGACGCGCGCACGAAAGTGCGCGGCGGATCGCTCGCAGCGCCGGCGCAGCGCGCGCCCGAGGCTTGCGCCGGGCCAGTCCCGGAGCGCGCGAGTTGCTGCTAGCCTGCCCGGTCTCGCCGCGGGCACCGCGGTGGGAGTGAGGCTGTCGCGTCCAGCGCGCGGTGTTCACGGTACGGCGGAGAGGTGCCGGAGTCCGGTTGAACGGGCCTGACTCGAAATCAGGTGTGGGAGCAATCCCACCGGGGGTTCGAATCCCTCCCTCTCCGCCAGCAGCATCGCGCGGTTGGGCTCCGGGCTCCGTTCGCACCGGCCGAAGGTCGTGCTGAGGTCCCCACGTCGATGCAGGAGCTTCCGGCGGATCCCGCCGCGCTGACCCCTGAATGGCTGAGCGAGGCGCTGGGGACGCGGGTTGGCGGCGTCGAGATCCTCCAGCACGCCTTCGCGACCAACCAGAGAGCCCGGATCGGCCTCCGGTGTGCGGACGCCGGCGCGGCGCCCGCGACGTTGTTCGTGAAGCTCGCGCCGCTCGACCCCGTGCACCGGCAGATGATCGGCGCCACCGGAATGGGCGAGCGGGAGGCGCAGTTCTACGCCGACGCCGCGGGTGCGATCGACCTGCTGGTCCCTCGCTGCTGGTACGCGGCCAGCCGCGGCGATCGCTTCGTGCTCCTGCTCGAGGACCTCTCGCTGCGAGGCTGTCGCTTTTCCGGCGGCGAGTGGGGCATCTCCGCCGACGTCGCGGCCCGCGCACTCGAGGACCTGGCCCGCTTCCACGCGCGGTTCGAGTCCCGAGCCGAGCGCGATCGGATCGCACCCTGGCTGCGGGCGCCGAGTCCCCGGATGAGCGAGGCCACGGCCGGGCTCATGCGGATGGTGCTCGACGCCAACGCCGGTCGGCTGTCGCTCGGCTACACCGCGATCGGCGAGCTGTACGTGAAGCACACGCATGGTTCGATGAGCTATGGCACTCCGGTCCGCAGACCTACACCCACGGCGACACCCACGTCGGCAACGTCTTTCTCGACGGCGACCGGGTTGGCTTCCTCGACTGGGGTCTCTCACGCGTGAGCACGCACCTGCGCGACGTCAGCTACTTCCTCACGATGAGCGTCGACGTCGGCGCTCGCCGGGCCCACGAGCGCGAGCTCATCCAAGGCTACCTCGCCGCACTGCGCGCGGCGGGCGGCACGCAGATCTCCTTCGACGACGCATGGGCCGCGCACCGGCTGCACGCGTCGTACACGGTGATCGCGACCTTCCTCGCCCACATGCCGTCGTACAGGGGCGGCGACGGCGTGGCGCTCGGCAACGCGCTGCTCGCTCGGGCGGCCGCTGCAGTCGACGACCTCGACGTGGTCGACGCGGTCCGGGCCGCGCTGGGCTAGCGCTCGCGTCGGCGTCAGCTCCTCGAAGCCGGCTTGGCGCCGCCGCCGAGGCGTCCGAAGATGCTCTCCGGTGTCTCCGCCCCGTCGGCGCTCGGGAGCGCCGCCAGGGAGTGGACGAGATCGCGGCAGATCGCGTCTGCGTCGCCGATGCCGCGTGCCAAGAGCTCGCCCGGCATGATTCGCTCGACGACCACGCTCAGCTGACGCGCCGACACCGAGCTGGGCTCGAGTCCAGCCTCCTTGAGGGCGAGGCGTACGGTTCCCCGTGCCTCGAGCCGGTTCAGCGGGGTCCTGCCCTCGAGCGTCTCGCAGACGTGATCGAACGCGCGCGATTCCGACACGGTCAGAGCGCCCGCGCGGCGCGAGGCCGGCCCAGCCAGTCGAGGTACCAGCGCGGAGGCATGAAGCAGAGCGTGTTGCAGGCGCTGTTCACGAGCCCCACCACGCCGACCGCGAGCGAGAAGCCCGGGCTCCGCAGCGGATTCTGGCCGCTCGCCACGAGCCCGACCGTGGCCACGAGGGCCAGCACGAGCCAGCCGCCCGTCGACAACGACCACAGCAGGAAGCGATTGCAGACCGCCGGCTCAACCAGGCCGAGCCGGAGCTGGCGCCGCGCATTCAGGTAGTAGCGGAAAGACTCGAACGTGTTCCAGGCGTAGGCGACGATCACGGCCGCCACGGTGAACACGGCCCAGCCGAGCGCGCTCTGGACTCCGGCATCGATCGTGCCCTGCAGCTCGACGTGCCCGGTCGCGGCGCCGGCGCTCCCGAGCATGATCCAGCTACCGAGTGCCCACAGCAGCGGCGCCCACGCGGCGTTTGGCCGGAAGACGCGCCAGGTGAACGCGTAGTAGAGCGAGACGCCGATCATCATCGCGGAGACCGCGACGAAGAAGACCGGCGTGACGCCGGGCAGCTGCGCCCGCTCCAGGCCGATGGCGACGAGCGCGGACGGATACCCGACCACCGGCATCAGCAACGTCGCGAGGCTCAGCGCGAGCTCCGGGAAGCGGCCCGTACGCCGCGCCAGCGAAGCCAGGCGAATGCCGACCAGCAGGCTCACGACGGCCTGGACGCCGACCCCGAGGAACGAGATCGATTGCATGGGAGTACCCCGCCCGCGTCCTCGATCGTCCGGACGCAGGGGGAGCTGGAGTGCCGGCTCCTGGCGTCAGGCCACGGGCTCGAGCAGGATGCGCCGCCGCCCGCGCACGAGCACGGAGTCGATCAGCGCGATCCGCTCGAGCGGGCCGCGCAGGCGCGGCAGCTCGGGCACCAGCGCGGCGAGCGCGGTGCGCGCCTCGAGCCGCGCGAGCGAGGCCCCGAGGCAGAAGTGGATGCCGAGGCCGAAGCCCACGTGGCCCTTCGTCTCACGCGAGAGGTCGAACTCGTCCGGGCTCTCGAAGTGGCGCTCGTCGCGATTGGCCGAGCCGAGCAGCAGGATCACGCGGCCGTTCGCGGGGATCGTGCTCCCCGCGATCTCCACGGCCCGGGTCGTCCGGCGCGCGATGAACTGCACGGGGCCGTCCCAGCGCAGGGTCTCCTCGACCAGCTCGGAGACGAGCTCCGGCTCGGCCACCACGCGCTCGAGCTGCTCGGGGTTGCCGAGCAGGGCCACGATCGCGTTCCCGATCAGGTTGGTCGTGGTCTCGTTCCCCGCGATCAGGAGGATCAGGATGAACTGCATGATCGCGTCGGCGCCGAGCGTGGCGCCTCGCGTCGGATCGACCAGCACGCTGATCAGGTCGTCCGCGGGCATCCGGCGACGCTCCCTCACCACGCCATGGAGGTAGCGGGAGAGCTCCGTCATGGCGTCGAGCATGGCCGGCCGAGCGCGCTTCCTGTCGCTCGACGAGACGCCGGAGATGATCGCGTTGCTCCAGGCCTTGAAGTCCGCGCGGCGCTCCGTCTCGACCCCGATCATCTCGGCGATCACGATCATCGGCACCGGGATCGCGAGGTCCTCGACCACGTCGAAGCGGTCGCCCCGGCGCAGCTTCGCCATGCACGCCTCGACCACCTCGCCGACGCGACGGCTCCAACCCTCGATCCGGCGCGGCGTGAACGCGCGGTTCACGATCCCGCGCAGCTCCTCGTGGCGCGGCGGGTCGACCCCGATGACCGAGTCGCCCGCCCCGGTCACGAACATCTTCCAGCCGACGCGCGCTCGCACGAGGAAGCGCGCGAACGCGACGAGATCGCGCCAGCCGATGTCCACCGCGAGCTGCTGGGCCAGGACGTCGAAGGCGGAGGCCGAGGAGAACAGCTCGGGGTGCTTCAGCGCGAAGACCACGTCGTCGTAGCGCGACAGCGTCCAGGTGTTCGAGCCCGGAGCAAAGTGCACCGGCGCCTCGTCCCGCAGCCGGCGGTACGTGGGATAGGGATCGTCCCACTCGCGGGAGATCAACGGGTCGTAGTCGATGGGGGGCATCGAGCCGGCTGTATCGGCAGGCGCGAAGCGCGAGATGACAGGACCGTCCGGGACCGGCAGGCGATGCGCAGCTCACGGGCCGAAGCGAGCGGGGTCTGGACGAGCTTCGCCGCCGGGCGCTTCGATCGCGGCTCAGGACGGCAGTTCCACCTCGGCGACGGCGTTCACGAGCACGCCGCCGTCCTGGTTCGTGAGCTTGATCTCGACCGTGACCGTGGGCATCCCGAACGCCGACTCCTCGGTCTTCGCGGTGACCTGGCCGTCGACCCAGGTCACATCGCCTTCGAACGCGGGCGAGCGGAACTGGGATTTGGAGTGGCGGATGTAGCCATCGTTCCCGGCCCAGAACGCAACGGTGTCGTGCGTCCATGCGCCCATCGTGGCGCCGTAGCCGTAGGCGCGGAACATGCCGATCTCGCCTGCGCGCTCCGAATCGACGTGGCCGCGCGAGGGACCCAGGAACAGCCCGTCTCGCTTGCGCGGGTCGATCTTGGCGCCTTCCTCGTCGAAGCCGAAGCCGTCGATCCAGCCCGCATCCTGCGTGGTCCACGGATCGTCCACGCCTTCCGGGACCACCCAGCACCACGTGCCCCAGGCGTCGAACATGAAGGCGCGGTACTCGGCGGTGAAGCTCGCGATCGAGTGGGGGCCGATCACGCGGCGCGGCAGCCGGTCGCCGACCTTTACGTCCTCGAAGTGCGGCGAAGCGCCGAGCCGGTTGGAGAGCAGCCAGTCGTAGCGCGCCTTGGCGATCTGCTCGAGCTCGTCCCGCTTCCAGCGGCGGATCGGCTGGAGCTGGTTCGCGAAGAAGCCGCGCTTCTCCGCCTCCGCGGCGAGATAGCGGATCGAGGTCGAGCGCTCCTTGGCGACGAGCGCGCCGTGCTGGTTCGTGTGGACCGTGTCGCCCGACGAGAACATGGTCGGACCGGCGAACTTGGTGTCGGTCACCTTGTACCCGTGGAAGCGGCGCTCCTGGACCAGCCGATCCCCGGGCTTGATGCGAGGCCCGTAGAACCACCACTCCTCCCCGCCGAAGATGAGGTGCGAGCCGGGGATGCGGCCGACGCACGCCGGATGGACGCCGTGGCCGTAGTCCATGCACACCACGAACGACTGCGGCGCGACGACGCCGCCGAACTTCGAGCTCCGGGCGAACTCCTGGTTCCAGTGGATCGGGTTGGGGTAGTCCATCGCGTGGACCCAGCGCCGGATGTCGGTCGCGGAGCAGGGCTCCCAGAGCTGGCCGCCGCCGACGAGCTGGCCCACCCGGGGCTCGACGTCGCTCAGGTCGAGCTGCGGGCCTGCGTTCGAGTCGTCGGCCATCGAGTCTTCCTCCGCTGTTGTGGAATCTTGCCCGACGCAGGCAAAGGTGCCTTGCCAGTCGGAAAGGCTACGCCCGCCTCCGGAAGCGCAGCGGCAGGTCGTTCAGGCCGCGGATGATGAACGTCTTGGCGTAGGAGAGCGCGCGGGGGTCGACCAGCCGGAAGTCGTCGAGCCGCGCGAGGATCCGCTCGAAGCTGATGCGCGCCTCGGCGCGGGCGAGGCTCGCGCCGGGACAGAAGTGCTCGCCGTGGCCGAAGGGGATGCTGCGGCGGGCGTTCGCGCGCTTGGCGTCGAAGCGGTCGGGAGCGTCGAAGACGCGCGGGTCCCGATTCGCGGCGCCGACCATCGCCATCACGATCGAGCCCGCCGGGATGTCCACGCCTGCAACCTGCGTGTCGTGCAGAGCCAGGCGGAACGAGCCCTTGATGGGGCTCTCGAGGCGCAGGCACTCCTCGACGAAGCTCGGGATCGCACCGGGGTCGCGGCGGAGCGCCTCGGCGAGGGCGGGCTGCTCGGCGAGGATCCGCATGCCGGCGAGGATGAGGCGCGCCGTGGTCTCCTGGCCGGCGGCGAAGAGGATCGCGGCGATGCGCACCACGTCCGCCACCTCGGGGAGCTCGCCGTCGGGGAAGCGGACCGTGGCCATCTGGCTCATCACGTCGTCGCGTGGCGCGGCGCGGCGCTCCTCGATGTAGCGCGCGAAGTACGGATGCAGGTTCGCGAACACCCGATCGCCATGGTGCTCGCCCTTGGGGTCTCCGACGTTGCCCCGCTGGCCGCCGAGCCAACCGCGGAACGTCTCGTGGTCTTCGCGCGGCACCCCGAGCAGGTCGGCGATCACGAGCAGGGTGAAGGGCTTCGCGTAGCCGTCGCTGAACTCCAGCTCGCCCTTGTCGGCGAACTCGTCGATCAGCCCCTCGGCGAGGGTCCACATGAACTCCTCGTTCTCCTTGAGGCGGTTCGGTGTGAAGAGTCTGCCGATCAGGGCGCGATGCCGGGTGTGCTTCGGAGGATCCAGGGCGATGAGCATGTCGGCCATCGGGATCTGGGAGCGGTTCCGCTCGATGGCCTCGGCCCAGCTCTCCCCCCGCGTAGGCTGCGGCAGCTTCACGAGCGGGCCGAGCCCGCTCACGATGGCCGAGAAGTGCTCGTCGTCCGAGTACACCGCGAGGATCTCGTCGATGCCGGAGAGCAGGAAGACGCCCTTGTGCGGCTCGCGCCAGACCGGCCCGCGTTCGCGCAGGGCGACGTAGTAGAGGGTCGGATCCTGGAGAAGCTCGGGGTCGCTGAAGAAGTCGCGCTCGAGGACGCTCATCGTTGGCCTCCTGCTCTCTTTTCCCGCTCGCGCAGCTCGTCCTTCACCACCTTGCCGGTGGCGTTGGTCGGGAGCTCCGCCACGACGACCACGCGCCGCGGCACCTTGTAGTTGGCGAGGCGTTCGCGGGCCCAGCTGATCAGCGCGGCGGGCTCCAGCACTCGCCCCGGGGCGGGCACGACGTACGCCACGGTGACCTCGCCGAGACGCGCGTCGGGCACGCCGATGACGGCGACCTGGCCGATCGCATCGTGGGCCAGCAGCGCGTTCTCGACCTCGGCCGGGTAGACGTTGAAGCCGCCGACGATCAGCATGTCCTTCGAGCGTCCGACGATCCGCACGTAGCCGCGCTCGTCCATCGTGGCCAGGTCGCCGGTGCGGAGGAAGCCCCGCTCGTCGATCGCGGCGGCCGAGGCCGCCGGGTCGTCGAGGTAGCCCTGCATCACGCTGTAGCCGCGCACGAGCAGCTCCCCCGTGGCGCCGCGCTCCACCTCCTGCCCCTTCTCATCGGCGACGATGACCTCGAGCTCTTCCATCGCGCGCCCGGCCGTCGTGGCGATCGTCTCCGCGTCGTCGTCGGGCCGGGAGCCCGTGCACGTCCCGGCCTCGGTGAGCCCGTAGCCGGTGAGGACGCGCTCGAAGGGCAGCTCGGCGCGCATCTCCTGGATCAGCTCGACGGGGATGTCGGCTGCGCCCGTCACCGCCACGCGCAGCGTGGAGAGGTCGAACGCGCGGCGCTCGGGGTGGTCGAGGATCGAGCGATAGAGGGTGGGAGGGCCGGGCAGCACCGTGATCCGCTCCCGCTCCGCCAGCGACAGCACGTGGGGGACGTCGAACACCGGGACCGGGACGAGCGTCGCGCCCCGGAGGAGGCCCGCGAGCCAGCCCGCTTTGTAGCCGAACATGTGGAAGAACGGGTTGACGATCAGGTAGCGGTCGCCGGGCCGGAGCCCGGCGAACTCGCACCAGGCGCGGAACTGCCGGACGGTCTGGCCGTGGCTCATCACCACGCCCTTGGGACGCCCGGTGGTGCCGGACGTGAAGAGGATGTCGCTCGTGTCCGAGGGTCGGACCGCGTCGCGGCGTGCGGACGCCGCGGCGGCGGGGATCTCGGCGGAACGGGCGATGAAACGGTCCCAGTGCTCCACGTCGGCGTGGCCCGGAGCCTTCTCGACGCGGGCTGAGCCCTCGAGCAGCATGATCCGGCGCAGCTGCGGCAGCGGTGCCGCGGAGGCGCGGAGCATGCCCACGGGGTCGGTGTCGAGGAAGCCGACCGTGGTGACGAGCAGCGCCGCCCGGGAAGCGGACAAGACATGGTTGGCTTCCTCGCCCTTGAAGCGTGTGTTGATGGGAACGATGGCCGCCCCGGCGGATTGCGCAGCGAGGGCCGCGACGATCCAGCCGAGGCCGTTCGGCGCCCAGATCGCGACGCGGTCCCCCGGCGCGACGCCGAGAGCCAGCATGGCGCGGGTCGCCGTGCCGACGCGCTCGCCGAGCTCGCGGTAGCTCACCCGCCGCTGCGCCTCCACGACGGCCTCGACCTCGGGCGCGGCGGCGATGCTCGCCGCGACCGCCGCCGGAATCGTCTCGGTGAGGACCGGTCGTGCGCCGCTCGCGGATGCCAACTCGGGGCGCTCAGCGCCCGAAGTTCATGGACTGGGAGATGACGGCGAACCCCGTCGTGGAGGCGAGCCGCTTCCCGACCGCCGCCTGATACGCGGGCGATCGGTACCAGGCCTTCGCCGCGTCCGTGGACTCGAACTTCACGATCACGGTCTGGGGACCGGGGGGCTTCCCCTCGATGGTCTCGGCGGCGACGTCGAACGACACCACTTCCCCGCCGGCGGCCTGGATGGTCGGGCCCGCAGCGGCCTGGTACTCGCGATAGAGCTTCGGATCGTGCACGACGTACTGAGCGATGAAATACGCGGCCAAGCTGCTCTCCTCTCGCCGTTCAGATCGCCGCCTGGATCCCGTCGAAGAACTGCCACCAGGCGTCGAGCGAGTGCTGGAGGGCGTCGCGCACGCGCGCCTGCGTCGCGGCGTCGGTCGCATGGCGGACGACGATGTTGTCTCCCACCTGGCTGTGCTCCGCGTCGGCCATCTCGTGGACGTCCCAGAACTCCACCGCCTCGCGCGAGAGCCCGTAGTGCGCCTGGAGCCGGCGCGCCATCGGTCCGAACGCGCCGGGGACCTGGCCCTCGGCCGCCAGGTTGATCGCGGCCGCCGCCTCGATGAACGAGCGCTGCTTCGTCGAGAGCTCGAACCAGTCGATCAGCGCGCGCGTCGCGGGGAGCGGCCGGCCCTCGACCAGCTCGGCTCGCTCGAGGCCGACGGCCTCGCCGAAGCGGATGAACAGCTCCGGATGGGGTTGGTTGCAGCCGGAGATCCGCCCCGTCTCCTCCTCGTAGACGCTCTCCGCGAGCTCCATGCGCTCGTCGGGGAACGGACAGTTGGCGTGCATCGCGCTCACGGCGCGCGGGAACTCGCGCACCTGCAGGAAGAACTGGACGGCGAAGAGCTGGAGCTGCCTGCGGCTGAGCTTGCCGTCGGCGAGCTCGAGCCAGAGGGGATGGCCGCCGAAGGTCCGCCGCGCGGCGATGCGGGCGAGGAGATCCTGGATGAAGGCCTCGGGGGACAGCGCCTCGCTCATGGGTGCCTCTCGTGCCGCGGGCCGCCGATGCTAGCGTTGGAGAATGCCCTTCTCAACGAGCGGCATGGGCGATTCTCGGGGCGCTTCGGGCGCCGGGACCGCGCTCGCCGACTATCGCGCGGAGCTCCGCGACTGGCTCGACGCGAACGGCGCGCGGCTCGCGCTCCGCCCCGAGCCCCCCCGCACGCTCGACGAGCGCATCGCGCAGATGCAGCACACGAAGCGGCTCCTGTACGAAGCGGGCTGGATGCAGCTCGGCTGGCCGGAGCGCGTCGGCGGACGCGGCGGCTCGCCGATGCTGCGGACGGAGCTCGGCGCGGCGCTCGCCGCGCGCGACCTGGCGGATCCCGGCCTGTTCTCGTTGATCGAGGTGCTCGTCCCCACGCTCATCGAGTATGCAAAGGCCACGCTCGCGGCTGAGTTCGTGCCGCGCCTCCTCTCGGGCGAGGAGCTCTGGTGCCAGGGATTCTCCGAGCCGGCCTCGGGGAGCGACCTCGCGTCGCTCCGCTGCCGCGCCGCGCCCGACGGCGACCCGCGCACCGCAGCCACGTGGGTGATCAACGGCCAGAAGGTGTGGACCAGCCTGGCCCAGTACTCGCAGCGCTGCGTGCTGCTCACGCGAACCGGTCCGCCCGACTCGCGGCATCGCGGCATCACCGCGTTCTTCGTCGACATGGACACGCCGGGGATCAGCGTCCGGCCGATCGAGATG
>Ga0187892_10012152_pt1 | contig 10334 bp, 3 predicted proteins | sample MA1701073metaG_FD_139345 | JGI IMG/M metagenome (GOLD analysis project Ga0187892, IMG submission 139345) | Bio-ooze microbial communities from a basaltic lava cave in the Kipuka Kanohina Cave System on the Island of Hawaii, USA - MA170107-3 metaG ...
GTCAACAAGCGCGAGCGTCCGAGCTCGCAAGCGACCCAGACGCAGGCGATCAGCAACACCCGAGTTGCACCGGTCGCATGCGATTGGATCCACGCACATGCGGCGGCGGTGGCGGCATAGTACGAGCCCCACAGGATCGCACAGCCGACGATGCAGAACAGGAGCCCAAACCACCACGGCTGCTGGTAGTAGAACATCAGGGCAGGCGGCACCCAGAAAGCCACGATCCAGATCGTCAAACAGCCCCACAGCATGCCCGCGGCGGCCGCACCTCGAGGCCGCATGCCGTCCAGCACGAGCAACAGCGGGAGAAGTGCGACGAAGGCTGCCGGCGTGAAATTCCAAGGCGGAAAGGCAAGCGCGTAGAGCGCAGATGAAGCGATGATCGCCGGGGCACGGCTCACGTGGCCACCCTGGTGGACTGCTCCTGTGTGGTCGTGCCGTTCGCAAGCATCGCTGGTCGCGAGGACGCCCGCGTCGGCAGCCGAACCGTGACGGTCGTGCCTTTGCCCGGCTCGCTGTGCACCGTGATCACCCCGCCATGACTCTTGACAGCTCCGTAGGCGATGCTCAGGCCGAGGCCTGTGCCGCGACCGATCGGTTTGGTCGAGAAGAATGGTTCGAAGATCTTGTCGAAATCCGCCGGCGCGATGCCGACGCCGTTGTCGCGTATGTCGACCTGCACCCAACCACCATCTCCGTTGCCGATTTCAGCATCCGCGTCGACTTGCCCCACCGCCACCGCGATCTCCGCATCGGCTTTCGTTTCGACGGCATCGAGGGCATTGGTCAACAGATTCATCCAGACGCGATTCAGCTGGCTGGCGTCGCCTTCTACCGGAGGCACGTCGCCGAAAGATCGCTGCACGGTGAGGCCAGGACGCTTCAGTCTCGTGCTGAGCAAGCGCATTGTGCTCTCGATACCGTCCTTCAATATCGTCCGCGTCCGATCACCGCTGTCGGCTCGTGCGAATACACGAAGATCTTCGACGATCTTGTTGATCCGCTCCGAGCCTTCGAAACACACCCGGATCAGCTCGGGAGTTTCCCGCAACAGATACTCCAGGCGCAAGGTGGTTTTGAGCTCTTCGATGGTGTGAACTTGGCGCTCGTCGGCGATTGCCACGTCCCGGTAGGCATCCAGGATTTTGACAATGCGGTTGACGTACTCCGCGAGGTTGGCCAGGCCGCCGTACACGAAGCTCGCCGGATTGTTCAGCTCGTGCGCGACGCCGGCGACTAGCTGGCCGAGCGACGCCATCTTCTCGGATTGAACCAGTTGGTTCTGCGTCGCCTTCAGATCGGCGTACGCCTGTGTCAGCTGGTCGTTGGACATGCGCAACTCTTCCGTCCGCTGCTTGACCTTCGCATCGAGATCGCGTGTGAGCTCCTCGAGCGCTTCGTAGGAGCGAGCGTTTTGGACGGCGATCGCTGCCTGATTGGCCAACGTGCGCAAGAGCTCGATGTCGTCGGAGGTGAACACGTGACCAGATCGCTTGCGTCCGAGCGCCAACACGCCGATCGGATGTCCCCGAAACATGAGCGGCAACAGCAGCGAAGCACTCAACGAATCGAGGAGCTGGCCGCGCAGGGCGCGCAGCACTCTGCCCGAATCGTTCTGGCGCGTATCGCTGAGATCGAGCCATGGCGAGGACTTGTCAAACAAAGCCGCGAGCGCACGCGAATCGGTGTCATTGTCGCGGCGGACCAACCCCGCGCCGGCGCTGCGCGACCAGACGACGCCGTTTCTCTCGCCGTCGGTAAAGAGCCACAGCGCCGTCGTTTCGAGGTGCATGGCGTCGGTGAGCACACCGGTCACCTGGCGGACCACTTCTCCGAGATCGAGCAGGGTGGTCATCGCTTCGCTGAGAGCGCTGATGGTGGCGCGATAGTCCAGCCGTGTCCGATAGAAAGCTCGATCGACGAGGTTCTGAACAAAGGATCGCAACGGGTCGAGAACGAAAGCGAGGACGACGACGAACGCCATCCCCAGCAAGGTCTGGCTTTGGCCGACGGAAGTCGGCAACAAGCGTGTCGGAACCGCCAGCACGAAGGCATACGTCGCCAAGACAATGGCGCTGAGCACGGCATAGACGAAGCTCTGCCGAACGACACGATCGATGTCGAACAGGTCATGCTTCACCACGGCGTAGGCAATGTTCACATAGAAGATCGGAACCAGGAGAATGCCCAGCTGTACTGGGAGGTTGCTCGGCCACATCGCATTGTTGGTCCAGGCGATGATGGTCAACGGGCTGCCCAATACGACGCTCGGCAGGATCGCTCGGGCACGTAGCTGGACACGCGGATCCGAGCTGACCCACGTCGCATGCGCGACGGACACCAGAAACACGCCGAAGCTCAGTGCCGTGTAACTGTACGTTACATAGAGGGCCGACAGTTGCGGCGGATGTCGATGAAACCCGATCAGCACTGCTGTCAGCAACACGGCGCTGAAGGCATAGCCGGCGAGCGGCCATCTGGACCATGCTCCCTTCAGTCGATCATTCGGAAATACGAACGCGAAGTGGATAAACGTGGCGGGAAAGAAACTTTCAGCGAAGAAGTACATTGCGGTCATCAACGGGAACCCGGGCCGGTGCAGGAAGACCGCGCTGCTCGCATACAAACAACCGACAAGCGAGAGCAGCAGATAGAGCCGTGCCTGACGCGCGGTCGGCTGCATGACGCCGACCGTCAGGCCGACGCCGAGCGACAGCGCCGCGATGACCAAGAGGATTGCGTAAACCTGTATGTAGTCCGCCAGCGTGAAGTCGAGGGTTGGCAGGGTAAGCGTCTGATCGTGCCCGTTCGCGCGCAACGAATACGTTACCGAAGTGCCGACCGGCTTGCTGGCAACGTAGTCGTAGACATCAGCACTCGTACGCACCGGATTGGCGTCGACCGCGGTGACGAGGGAATGAAAAATCTCAGATTTGTTCGGCGGCCAGCGGTAGCCACTGACGCTTGGGATGACCGCGTTGTCCATCAAAAAGAAGCCTGGGAAGGGACGCCCGAGCCATTGCAGGCTTTGTGAGACGGAAGCGACGAGGATCGGCAGGCCGATCAGCAGCACGACCGTAGGCCGTAGGTATTTGCGCACGGAATCCGCAACTTGGAAGGAAAGCCGAGCGCGTCTGTCGCCGCCGGATGCGAGGGGTGCTACGCCGCCCATGTGGTCACTGACGGCAGCATATTCCCTTCCTGCGCTTGCTGACAACGCCGGCAAGGTAACGCTTCGGTTGTGCGCCGTCCTGCGCAACTCGGACCGGGAAAGTGTGTGGAACGTTGCACGATAGGCCTGCCTGCATGTCGCGCCCGCGTTGGATTGGGGATGGGCACGAAAGCTGCGTACGTCGACACCCATCGCCTCAGGGAGCGGCAGCGACGTGTCATTACCAGCCTCGGTCATCGCCCCGGATCATCGCCATATGGCGCGGGTCGCCCACGAGCTGACCACACCGGTCACCTTGATCTCTGGAAGTCTCGAGAACCTGCAGGAATCGCTGGCGAGCCTGTTGCGCTATGTCGAGGCGACCGAGAAGTATCTCGGTGATGCCGAGGAGATCACGCGGTTGCGTCTCGACCTGCGTCTCGACCATCGCATGCGCGACACAGCCGGCTTGCTGGAGATATGCGCCGAAGGCGCCCGACGCTTGAGCCATGTCGTCGCGCAGTTACGGTCGCAAGCGGCTCCGCCGGCGCGAGCAGGCGGACACAAGAGCGACCTGCGATCCATCATCGATACCGCCGTAGCCATGGCGTCGCACGGGCGCACTCACCGGCCCCTGGTTGTCACGGATTGCTTACCCAGTCAGATATCGCTGTCCGGCAATCCGCAGTCACTCGGTCAGGTGTTGCTCAACGTCGTGCGTAACGCGTTCGACGCGATAGAAGGGCAGCGCGATGGTCGCGTCGATATCGAAGCCCGCTTGCATGAACCCAAACGTCAGTGCGCTGCCAAGGCGCCTCTCGCCAGCATTTGCATACGCGACAATGGTCCTGGAGTTCCTGCGGATCTTCGCGAACACATCTTCGACGAAGGCGTCAGCAGCAAGGCGCAGCACGGTGGCCTCGGCCTCGGACTCCCGATCTCGCGAGACATCATGATCGCAATGGGCGGCCGCCTCGACCTGCTCCCTTCGAGCCGGGGAGCCAAGTTCCTGATCGAGGTCCCAGTAGCCGCCACCTGTGGCAGTACCCCTCACCTCGAGCGGCGTGACCTTTGACGATCGTGGCCTCCATCCGCTAGCGTCCGTCAAGAAGGACGCAACGGAGCTCCAAGCGGTGGCCGCAGGGAACCGACAAGCCATTCTCGTGCTCGATGATGAGCCCAGCAGCGTCAACCTGCTGCGGATCACGCTCGGGATGGACTATTCGGTCTACACCGCCACCGACGGTGGAACCGCGCTGCAGCTTCTGGGCGAACACGACGACATCGCCCTGGCGATCATCGACCAGCGCATGCCGGGCATGACCGGCACCGAGTTCATTCAACGCACGATGGAGCCGTATCCGGATCTGGTTCGCATCATTCTGACTGGTTACACCGACATCGATTCGCTTATTCAAGCGATCAACGCGGGACGCGTGTACCGCTATCTGACCAAGCCTTGGCAGAAGGAAGAGCTGCTGATGACGGTTCGCCAGGGCCTCGAGGTGCACTGGCTAGCAAGCGAGAACCGCCGCCTTCAAGACGAGCTCAAGGAGGCGAACGCGCGACTGCGCGCCGAGAACGCCCGCCTGAAGCGCGAGGTGAAGGGGCGCTACCGTTTCGACGAGATCATCGGCCAGAGCGCCGCTCTCAAGAAATCACTGAGCCTGGTTGAACGCGTTGTCGACGGCGACACGACGGTGCTCATCACCGGTGAAACCGGAACGGGCAAGGAACTGGTGGCACGCGCGATCCACTACAATGGCCCCCGCGCCGAGCACGCTTTCCTGACGGTGAACTGCGCGGATTTCACGCCGGACATGCTCAGCAGCGAGTTGTTCGGCCACAAACGCGGCGCTTTCACCGGCGCCATCGAGGAACGACAAGGTCTGTTCAAGGCTGCCAACGGCGGCACCATCTTCCTGGATGAGATCGGCGACTGCCCTGATGGAGTCCAGACCCGCCTGTTGCGGGTGCTCGACCAGGGCGAGATCCGGCGGGTAGGGGACGATAAGCCGACGACGGTGGATGTGCGTATCATCGCCGCTACCAATCGGAATCTCGAAGAAGACGTTCAAAGCGGGCGTTTCCGCAAGGACCTGTTCTTCCGGCTCAACGTTTTCTGCGTCAATCTACCGCCGCTGCGCGAGCGGCGTGAGGACATCACCTTGCTGGCCGAACACTTCCTGCAGAAGCTACGGCAGCGGCGTCAGAAGACGGTTCGCGGCTTCACCCCCGAGGCTCTCGAGCGCCTGAAGGCTCACCCATTCGAAGGCAACATTCGCGAGCTCGAGAATATCATCGAACGAGCAGTGGCCCTTGCCGACCCAGACGAGTACATCACGCCGGATCTGGTGCCAGTTGGCGGAACCAATGGCGGCGGAGTCGAGACCGGGTCGCGTGAGAGCCTGCGTGCGGCCGTCGAGCAGTACGAAGCAGAGCTGATTCGCGCCGCGCTCGAGCGCAATAACGGCAACCAAACGCGTACGGCGAGCGAGCTGAACCTGTCGCGCCGTGCGTTCATCGACAAAATGCAGAAGTACGGTCTGCGGTAGCTCGCGCGTCTGGAAACGACGCCGTCGATCAATCTCCGAACAGCGCCCGAATAGTTCCGTCAACACCGAGGGCCGCAGGGTCGACGCCACACGCAGCGATCCCTCCGCTGCCGGCGAGCTGGATCGTCGCGGTAACGTCGGCCGCCCGCAAGACGGTGTCGCAGTTTGCGTCACCCGCCAGCGGTACCGGTGTATCGGTCGGTGTGGAGGAAGGCATCTCGGTTGGTGTCTCCGTCGCGGTTCCCGTTGGTGTCTCGCTGGGCTGTGGAGTGGGCGTGGATGTCGGCGTCGGGGTGTCCGGTGGGGTCGGTGTGGTCGTCGGCGTATCCGTCGGGAAGATCGTGCCGCTCATCGTCGCCGTCGGGGTTGCCGTCTCGGTGGGTACGATGGTCAGTGCATCGCATACATCGCCGACCCCGTCGTGATCTCGATCGGACTGATCCACGTTGGGTGACAGTGGGCAGTTGTCGCATGCATCGACAAGCTCGTCACCATCGGAATCGACTACACCCACGATGCCAAGCTCGAGCACGCATGTGGTTCCGGTAGGGCAGTCTACGTCGTCGGTGCAATCGGCAACTGTTTCGACGCACAGGCTCGAGGGTCCACAGTGTTGCCCTGCGGCGCAGCCGGTGTGATCGGTGCAGGCAACGGTTGTAGGCCGGCTGCAGCGGCCCGTACTGCTTGGAAAGGCCTGAACGCCACTAGCGGTGCCGGTCAGGGGGCCGATCAATCTGTCCGCGTTGAGCGACGCATCCTCGCATCGGCAACCGCTGGCGCCGCAGTCGTCGAAAGTAGCGCAATCAGTGTCGCTATCGCACGGGCCGACTACCTGAATGCAATGGAACTCCGTGCCAACGCGCGCGCAGTACTCGTTGGTGCTGCAGGTGGATGAATCGCTCGGGCTGGTGACGGGGGCGCAAGTGACGCCGAGATCCTTGGTACATCCCCCGGGCGGGATGAAGCAGCGGCCGCCGGGGCAGTCGCTATCGAGGGCGCAAGGCTCGCTGTCCGTCGTGCAGACGCCGAGGCTGACGGGGCCGATGGTGAGCACTGCTGCCGACGCCTGGAGCGGGGCACAGGCCGACTGGCGAGCACCATTGGTGCCACCGGCGCCACCGCCCGAAGCGATCGGTGCGGTAGCTAGGTTGAAAGTCTGCATGACTAGATCGTCTTGATCACTGTCACCGTTGAGGTCGGCCTTCTGCAGCCTCTCCGAAGTCAAGAAGGTTACGGTGTTGATGCCTACTCGGTAAGGCACGCGCGGATCGCAAGCCTCGAGGGCGCAGGGCACAACGGTCTGTCCGGTGGTGATTAGGGCGCGCTGGCGCACGTCGTAGACCTGCAACAGGTCGCGACGCGGGTCGATCGGCAGTTGGCGGTTGGGGTTTTGCGCCGCTTCGTTGGTGCGGAAGGCTACCAGTGTCGGCGCGCACCAGCCGGTGTTGCAATCCGTCTGCCGCTCGCAAACCTCTCCGTCGCGGCTGCCGCCCTGACACTGCAGTGGGCCGAGCACGAAGTCTTCGACCGCCTGCATGCGACCGCTGGCGTCGAGCACCGGCAGGAAGCTCTTGCTGGCCGCGTCAAAGAGCTCGAGAACGCGGTCAACCGTGTCATTGTCGCCGTTGAGATCCGTGCCGCGACGACCGATACCGGTCTCCGGTACGACCACAGCAACCAATGCGCCGCCCACCTCCTGGCGCGTAGCCGGCCGCTGCGTATTGGTCCACTCCCGCGCCTCGAGATCGTAGACCTGCACGCACAGGTCATTGCTGTCCTGGTCGTTGGTCAGGTCGATGCGGCCCTGCTGCGTCTCCGAGACCAGGGCTCCCAGGTAGTCCTGCGACAACGAGATTGCCGTTGCCGCACGACCTAGGTTCTCAACCGGAGCGTCGAGCTCGTAGAGCTGAACGACGGTGTCGTCCAGATCGCCGTCGTTGTTCAGATCGGTGCTCTCATCGATCTCGAACTCGAGAGCCCACGAATTCAGGACGCCCATATCCTGCAAGGCGACGTCCTCGATTTCGAGGTTCCACGTGCCGGTGACTGTTTCACCGTCGAATGTCGATAGTTTTTGTTGAGGCCGGAACGCGCCGGCAAACGGGGCAGCGGCGCTCTCGATCGTCCGCGACGCTTCATCGTCGAATGCAGTGCCGGTATAGTTGTCACCGTCGAAGCCGAGGCGGCTGGCAAGGGTAATGACGGTGCCTTCCGGTGATCGCAGACGAATGATCAGGTCGCGCACGAACGGATGAACGATGTTGATACCCAACACATTCACGTCGACGACTCGACCACTGACGGCAACGTCGGCCGTCGAGACGACTTCCGTGCCAGGGGGGTTGTCGATCGGCAGGGGCAGCGGGGAGGTTGGGATCGCGACACCGGTAAGCTTGGAATCGACCGCGGATTCCGGGCGCAAGAATGCGCTGCGGGAGGCAGCCACCGAAACCATCGTCGCGGGACCTAGGCTCGTCATTTCTCCGCTACCCGCATCGAGGACTTGGAGCACCGTGTCTTCGAGGTCCGCATCGCCTGTCAGATCGCGCGGATCCCCGGGTACCTCGGCAGGCTCCGGCGAAAGCACGAAGAGATCACGTCCGCCGTTGACGTCACCGGCGACCAGGTCGGAACGCGTCGATTCGAATGCGACATGAAGTCCATCGCCGCTCAGTGCGGCGGGAAAACCACCAGCTTCAACCAGATACTCGGTCACGCCCGTCAATCGGTCATGCAAGAAGAGGTTCGGCGTGACCAACACGGTCTCTTCGGCCAGGTTTGTTGCCGTCGATTCGAACAGGACGAAGCGGCCGTCGTCGCTGATTCGCGGCCGTTGACTGCCTCCGTTCGCCTGCGTCCCGTCGCTGGCGATACTGACGCGTTGGGTTTGTCGGCTCTCGCGGTCGCGCACGAAGATGTCAAAGACGCCGTTGGTATCGCCGGCAACCAGATTGTCTGCGCCGGACTGGAACGCGACGAGGCGGCCATCACCACTGAGTGCGGGGCTGCCACTCGGCCGGTTCGCGGGCGCCCCATCGGTGGCGAGATCAATCCGCGCGCTGATCTCTGTCGCGCGCTCGAACGTGAAGACCTGCCCCCCGGTGGCAAACGCCACCACCTGTCCGTCGGCGCTGACTGCCGAAGATGTGGCATTCCGTCCCGCCGTGCGCGGGCGTCCTGCTTCATAGACGACGACGTCGTTGTTGTTGGTATTGAAGGTCGTGATGATCGTGCCGTCGGCATTGATCGACGGTTCGCGCCTATCGTTGTCGAGGCTGATGAGGGTATCGGTGTTGCGGTCGCGGACGTAAACGTCCCGGCTGCGTTGGGTATCTCCGGTGAGCTCGGCGTTCGAGTCGAAAACGACATAGCGCCCGTCGGCGCTCAGACCGGGCCAGCCGCTGCGGTCGTCCGCCTCGGTGCCTGTGGTATTGACGCTGACGCGCTCGGTGACGCCGTCACGGCGATTCCGCACGAAAACATCCTGCACGCCGTTCTCGTCCTTGTCGTCGCCAACAACGAGATTAGCCGCGGTGCTTTGAAAACCGACGACGTTGCCGTCGCGACTGATCGCCGGTTGGAAATTGGTGGTGGACGCTTCCGATTGCATGCCGTTGCTGTTGACGCTGACCAGTTCCAAGGTTCGCGATGCGGTCGCGGCCTCGCGGCGGCGGAAGAAGACTCGCTCATCGGCGATGACGATGGCACGGCCGTTGACCACGGGCGACGCGTCGATTGCCAAGGTCATACGGTCTGTGAGCTCGGTAGCGCTGCTGCCGGCGACCCGGAAGACGCGCAGAATCGTATCCGCAATGTCGGTATCGGCCGTCTGATCGACGGCGCCCTGGGCAAGCTCGGGTTCGAGGAAGGCGACGAGATCTTCGCGCGCCGCGACTGCCGGGAAGGTGAACGGCGGCTGACGAATGCGCGCTGCGGCGCGGCCGGGTATCGTCGCTTCGCCGATGGGCAGGACGTCGCCGTTCGCCGGATCCATGACGAGTAACACGTCGTCGCGTGCATCGCCGTCTTGATTGAGATCCTGCGGCGGCTGCGAGTCTCCGCCGATCTGCTCGGGTACGACGAAAGCGAACAGGTCCGGTGTCTCGATCAAGGCGTCGAGTGGAACCGGGTCGCGCGCCTCGAGGTCATGCTGCGCCGCGCTCACCAGTACGGGTCCGACGCCAGCCGTTGCGCGGCTCTCGAAGTCGAAAATCGGGGCGCCACAACTGCTGTCGCTACAATCCGCGTCGGCGGTGCAGACGTTGCCTTGATTCACACCGCCTATGCACACCCGGCGCGCGATACGGAGTACAGTCTCCGGAGCGTCAGCGCTGCCAAACAGCGTCAGTCGATCGCCGGCAGCCGACTGCGGCGTGAAGATCGGAGGAAGCTTCCCCCCCGAGGGCGAGAAGGATGTGAGATAGCTGCGGTCAGGCACCCGAATCGGTCCGAGTACGTTCGGAAATGCGTCGATCGTCGTGCTGCCACGCAGCAGCCGGGCGATAGGGATGTCCTCGCCGACAAGGATCCCGCGCCAGTCCATCGGCAACAGGACGTTTCCGGCGGCGTCGGTCGTGAAGCGGATCTCGTTCGTCGTGCCGCGACACGGCGGCGACGGATCGACA
>Ga0187892_10012153_pt1 | contig 10333 bp, 9 predicted proteins | sample MA1701073metaG_FD_139345 | JGI IMG/M metagenome (GOLD analysis project Ga0187892, IMG submission 139345) | Bio-ooze microbial communities from a basaltic lava cave in the Kipuka Kanohina Cave System on the Island of Hawaii, USA - MA170107-3 metaG ...
CATAACCTTTTCACGAAACATGCTGGCGACGGGTTTTACCAGAGTGAAGGCCTTTTATGAATCTGCCGGCGTGCCTAAACTCCTGTTTTTCTTTATGAGCGGTCTCTTGCAAAACAATTGTGGGATCAACGGGGTAAACGAGATCCACAATGTTTCTCCGAAAAACCTGCCCATCAATGATTTTCTGGTGGCCAAAAAGGGAGGATATTTGGGGCTAGACCAAACCACGGCTGCTCCAGATAACCTTATCGGTTGGGCGGCTTCGACCGATCAAAGCTGGGTGAATTATGCCGGGTATTACCGTCTCACTGAAAGGCAAACGCTCGGAGACACGACTACTTTTCTTTGTCAGAAGGCAAGTTCCGACCCCGTTCCCGTGTCTGGAGATACCTATGCCTCGGGTGTTCCTGCCATGCCAAGCCCGAATCAGGTGACAATGCGACTGGTGGCGAAGTAGTAAAGTTCCGTGAACGGTATTCGACACTGCTTCAGCCCTCACAGGCTTGCCAGTTTTCAAAGAGAACAAGATTGCACTGAAGTGCGTCTCCATTACACTTCCTACGGGGAGGGAATTTAGAGCAAATGACTCGTTCGCAGATTTTGAAATTAGCCATTCTGTGTGAAGGCGGAGCCGGCGTTCTTGCGTTGGGAGTCGCGTGGTTTTTCGGTCAGCCGTTCTTAGGCCAACTTTCTCTTGAGCCGACCCTGATCGTCAAGGGCATCGTTGCCGCTATCCCACCTCTGCTCGGATTTCTGTGTTTAATGCGCGTAAATTTCGCACCGTTTTTACGCATTCGAGAAGTACTTGAACGGGAAATTCGGCCGCTGTTTTCGCAATCGACGATGACTGATCTTTGCCTTATCTCCCTTTTGGCTGGGGTTGGCGAAGAGCTTCTTTTCCGAGGGCTGGTTCAGGGTTTTCTACACGAATGGGTTGGACCATCGCTGGCGCTCTTCGTTGCGAGCATTCTCTTTGGTGCCGCTCATCTCATTACACGAACGTATGCCCTTCTTGCGACCCTCATCGGGCTTTATCTCGGATGCCTGATGGTTTGGTGCGGAAGTCTCATGGTTCCTGTGTGGACTCACGCCTTTTATGATTTTGTCGCTCTTACCTATCTCATGAGAATCAAAAGAGCGCCTTCATGTTAACTACTGTTTTCAATAAAGTTTTTCTTCCCATACACCCCAAGCCGGCGGTTTGTATACTGGGCCCGCAATGATGGTAATCCTCATTTTTCTGAGCGCGATTTTTTCCGTGGAGCGCGCGAACGCGTTTCCCGAGATGATTCGCCACGGCTATGTAAACTGCACTACCTGCCATGTGAGCCCGAGCGGGGAAGGGTTATTAACCGCTTATGGAAGAAGTCTGTCACAGGAGTTGTTAAGCACCTGGAGACGGGAGGGGGAGTCCGATTTTCTCTATGGTTTGGTGACGCTTCCGGAGTGGCTCCACTTGGGGGGCGATTTGCGGATGGTACAAACGTACCGAGATACACCCACGGCGCGGGAAGGGCGTTTTATCGTAATGCAGGCGGATGTGGAGGGTGCCATCTCGTATGGGCAATTTCAGGCAGCGGGAACGATCGGAAGAGAACAGGTTTCCGGCGCTCCCTCATTTGCGGATGAAATTTTTAGCCGTCGTCATTATGTGAATTATCGGCCGACGGATCAGCTTTCGTTTCGCGCGGGAAAATTCAATAAGGCGTATGGCATCACGGTTCCCGACCACGTGCTCGTTATCAAGCGGGGACTGGGTTGGGACACGGGGAGCGAGACTTATAATGTAGAGGCAGCCTGGCTGGGATCCGATTTTGATGTATTTGCGACGGGGGTGATCGGAAGGCCTGATGTTCCCAGGCTGCAAAGGGATAAAGGCTTTGCTCTGCGAAGTAGTTTGAATTTTTTGGATCGCTATAAAGTAGGGCTGAGCTATTTCTGGGGAACTAACGACAATGCTTCTCGGCACGTGTTCGGTCCCTTTGGGATTTTGGGAATTACGCCGCATTTTTTCATCTTATTCGAAATCGATTTTCAAAGATCGGCGCCCGCCAATGGATCGGAGCCGCGCTTTGGAATCGTGGACTACATTCGGGTGAATTATGAGGTTATTCAGGGCCTGCATCTCTACGTCACGCAGGAATTGTCAAAGCTCGATTTCAAAAATGAATTAAGCCGAATGGAAGCTTATGGGATTGGCATTCAGTTTTTCCCGAGACCCCACTTTGAGATGAACCTGTTTTTTCAGAAACAAAAAATCCTTGCCGTGAGCTCGGGTCTTATCGATATGGCTGCGGCGATGTTTCATTTTTATCTCTGAAGCCACCGGCAATTTTGTGATGGAACGATTTTAAGGTCGGGTAACCCTCATGTCCCTCAGCGACACCCGCCAGGTATTCACTCTCGGTGGGCTTTCCGAACCGCACGTCACGGGACATGGAGTTTTCGTTGGTGGAGGTCGCTTGAATCAGGGCGAGAAGCTCGCGATAAAGGGATTCTTCAGGTTCTTGCCACGCTCCCCATCGTTCGGTTCCAAGCTTAAAAGCCTCGTGGAAAAGCAACCTGAGTGCCGGCTCATGGCTTAAAGCGGCGCCGTTGGTACGAAGTCGATGCGCTCCACAAAGGGTATTTAGCGCGGTATTGAAAAGCCATTTCTTCCGTCGAAGGTAATGGGCGTGTTCATTCCATACAAAGGCGGCCGGAGCCTTTTCGAATAAGATCTTCTCGCCGAGCGTGGGCGACTTTGGTAGGAGGGGCCCGATCACCACCTGTCCCTTAGGATGATGAATCTCAAACTTCTTCTCACTGATTTGCGAAACAGCAAAAGTCGTCAGTCCTACACGCCAGATAAGATCGGGAAAAAGGAGCTGTGTCTCTTTCCAAAGGTTATCGATAAAGCCATTTCCCAAGTAAACGACGGGGCACGAAGTGCGAACATGTTCCAAGTGTTTTAACGCCGTTTCGAGGTGGTGAGCCTTAACGGTGATGAAGACAACCCAAGGTTGGCTGAGCTCTTCATCTGTGGGGGCCTCGAGATCGATGGTGACTGACTGAAGCTTCACTCCTTTTAGTTCGGCGGGTCCTTGGCGCCCAAGAAATCTCGGGCTTTCTCCTATTTCCAGTATCCGCGACGCGATAGCAATTCCCAGGGCTCCGTTTCCGATAATGAGATAGGGTTTCATGAGCTCCCATCTTGCAACACCTGACCCAACCTGCAGTGAAAGTGATGAATGCCTGCTTCGCGGCGTACGCTGAACCTTCCGGTATCATAGGTGGAGCTCGCCAACCCTCGTTGGACGTCCTCACAGATCTCGACGTCCTCAAGTTGAATTTGATGAGCTGTCGCCATGCTCGTTTCGATAAATTGTCGCGCTTCTGCTGTGGCTGTCTCCGAAAAATAAAAATCAAAAAGTACGCGGCTGCGATCCGTTCCCAACGGGAGAACGAGATTGGTATCCATTACCCCGTCATAAATATTGATCATGAGGTTTGGGTAAACCCACCAGTAGTGGGCGAATTTCCCTTTGCGTACGGAGGCAATGGACTTGTCCGCCCCCGCGCTATTGATGGGACTCAACTGGCAGCTTGAGTGTGGATGGATTTCCGTGCGGTACTGGGAGTAATCCAGCACGCCGGCGAGACGGGGGTGGATCGTATTGACGTGATAGCCTCCGTCCAAATAGTTATCGATAAAAACTTTCCAGTTGCATTGGAGAACGTATTCTTTTCGTTCCACAAAGTGTAATTTGTTTAGCCCAAGCTCCGCGGTTTTTTCGGGGAGAGGACTGAGAAACTGGGTGAGCGGATGTGGATTTTTTCCCTGATGAATGAAAACAAGATTTTCCCACGTTTCCACCGTCAGAGGAGCAAGCCCATGGTCTTCCTTTCGAAAGCCTTGTACCCCCTCAAATTCCGGCGTGCCGCGCAACCAACCTGACAGATCGTAGGTCCAGCCATGATATCGGCACTGGAAACACGGCGCTTTTCCTTCACTCTGAATCGCTACGCGAGCGCCTTTGTGCCGACAAACATTGGAAAAAGCGCGCAATGTTCCGCCCTTGTCACGGGCGACGAGGATGGGTTCTCCCGCGACATCGGCGGTGATGAACGACCCGGGTTCCTTGAGCTGTTCCGCTCTTCCCACGAGTTGCCATGTCTTTGCAAAAACCGTCTTCTTTTCCCATTGATAGATCTCTTCATCGAAATACCAAAGACTGGGGATGGTTTCCGCCTGATCCAACGGGAGTCTGGGATTAAATCGACCCAATTTTTCTCGCAGAGAGCCCATCGTGATTCCTCCGAAACAAGGAATAGTCTATGGGGCTCTCTTAACGCAATCAAAAATGCTCAATGAAGAGCCAAGTCGACTCGAGATGGTTTTGCACGATGCCCGGGATTGCGCTCGGGCTTGGCACATTGGAGTTTCCGACCTCTGTCGCAATGGCAATCGTCTTGTTTTTCCAGTAGTAATAGTCGGCACTTGCGCCCTTGGCGATGTAGAGAATGCGCGAGATCTGGCCGCTTTGATAACCATTGGTGGAGGCCATCCGTCGGGTCAAATCATTGAAAACTCTTTCATCGGCGGGATCGGTCGAGCTACGCGTATAAGACCATGGGTACATGAATAAGCCCCCTGAGGAGTGAAAATCGATCGACCCCGCGATTTTGTGAGCATGGAAATACGCGATCAAATGTTTGATGCACTCGTTGGGATTTCTTTCCTGGTTTTCCGGCCATGGGTACTCGCGGTTCGGATCGACCCCATTGGCATAGCGGGATCGGATGACAAACCCATCGGGGTTCACCACCGGGATAAAAAAGAGCTCATACTTATCGAGCAGGTTCGTGAGCCTTCGGTCGGTGCCGTAGTTCTTAAGGAGCGCTTCCATTAAGCCTAGCAGAACCTCCACCGTGATCAGTTCATCTCCATGTGTCGCCGAGGTGATCATGATTCTTGTTCCGTTACCATTTCCCAAGCGAAGTGACATCAGAGGGCGGCCTTCCTTGGATTTGCCATAAGTTTCGAACTGAGCAATGTCCGGATGATCGAGAGCCATTTTCTTAAGGGCCGCTTGCACCTGATCAAACGTGTGGTAGGCCGCGAGCCATTCGGGAGCGCTTCGCTCCAGGCGGCGAAAGATTTCCGAAATATCAGCTTCCAGGAGCTGCGAATTAGGTGCCAGGGCACGGAGCTCCTCTGCGCGATGAGCGGGCACAATCACTTCAAAACCATTTTGCCGCCTTGCACGGACCTCAAAGAGATCGGCAATTTTTTGCATGGTCGCATCATCTTTCGGAACAACAAAATAACGTGACAAAACCGGGTTTATGGCGACAGCCGCTTGGACGAGAAAAACGGTTAGAAAGAAAATAGACCCGAGCAAACGCATGATCGCCTCCTAATGTGGAATGAAAAATAAAGACGTGAGTTAGTGTATAGGGGTTTTGAGGGATGTAAAGGAGTGTTACCGCGGCGGACGAATCAGACGAGGTTTTTCATTGGAGGCCGGAGCGGGGCCGGTTGATTTCTTTTCAGGTTCCGCGTCGGTGAGCTGGGAATCACTTTCCTTTACGGGCGGTCCTTTGACGAGCTCGTGATCACAGCTGAGTTGATAACCCACTTCACAAGCTTGTCGGAACGTGTTTTCCGCCTCCTGAAGCTGATTTTGTTGCCAGTAAATCTGTCCCACCAAATTAAGTGTTTCACCCAAGTGAGGCTCTTTGGGATTATTTGATGAGAGTTGCAGGATTTTTTGGGCGTATTTCAGCGCTTCCATATTATTTCTTTCATTAAACCTCAGGTAGGCCATCACGAGAAGTGCTTTGGTGGAATTCGGCTTTAGTTTAAGCCACTCTTCCACCAGGGAAGCGGCCGCTGTTAAATCCTTCATGGAAAGTTTGGCGAAGGCGAGGCTCTCCAAAACCCATTCATCTTTGGGATCCAATTTTCTCGCCTGTTCCAAAGGGATGACGGCATCGGAAACGCGATCTTGTTGGAAAAGAGCTTGCGCCTCCAATTTAAAACCTATCGGGTTGTCAGGAGCGAATTCAGTTTGGAGCGCCTTAGCAAGGATGAAAAGTTTCTCGGGAGGTTGCTTGAGTTCCCTCGACTCCAGAAAGAGATTCGCCATTTCGAGAAAAAGCTCTTTATTGTGCGGTCCTGTCTTGATCACTTCATCGATGTGCTTTAGCTCCTCTTGAGCAGGCTCCACCGCCGAGAGTCGTAAGTACATTCTCACAAGCTTGATGTGAACCAGTGGCAAGGGAGGTGGTAGCTGATGCGCCTTCTTGTAGCTCTCGATAGCGAGGTCCGTCTGGCGTTGGGACGCATAGAGGTCACCCAACACAATGTAGCTTTTTGCATTTTTGGGGAAGCGGTCCTTAAGCTTTTCCGCTTTCGAGATGGCTTCAGCAAGGCGACCTTGTGCTTCCAGTTGTTTGACGGAAGCAACCTCTCTCTCGAGAGTCTCGGAGGAGCTTCCTCCCTGCAGGTAAAAATATCCAAGAACCAGAGTCAGTGCGCCCAGGGCACCGAGGCGCACCCTCGGGGGCAGTGCCGTGTAAGCTTTTTTTAATGATGCAAGCCGCTTGCTTGTCGACGAGGAGGGGAGGGGGGAAGCTTTTTCCGACGGTAATGTCTCTGCGGGAACTGCTTCCATCTGACAGTCAAAGGTTGTGTTTCCGAGCTGGAGTGTGTTCCCATCGAGCAACTCGCCTGCGGCTTTTGGCTCTCCGTTGATCAGCGTGCCATTGAGGCTTTTCAGATCGGTGAAAGTGACCCGGTTGGTTTTCTTATCCACGTGGATGGCAATGTGTGAACGGGAAATCCTAGGATCCTGTACCAAGATGTCGGCTTTCGATCGGCCAAGGATAGTTGTCCCTTCTTTCAAGGTAATAATTTTGCCCTTGTCGTTGCCTTCGATGACAACGAGGCGGGGCGTGAACGTAGGTTTTGAGGCCATCGTCACTCGTTTCGGCAATTTAGCTTTTTCTGTAAAGTTTGCCTCCAGGGAGTCGAAGTAAACAGTAAGATGAAAACACTGATTCTCATTTTACTGTTCGCGATTTCTCCGGAGGGGAATGCGAAGGGCACAACGCACAATACGCTTAAAACGGTGCGTTACTATCGAAGCGCAGCAAAGCAAGGCATACCTGAGGCACAATACCGTTACGCTCAAATGTACGAGGAGGGAAAACTGTTTCGCAAGGACTTGGGTCTGGCGATTAGCTGGTACTCGAAGGCCGCTAGAAACGGTTACCTTCCCGCGCACATGAGGTTGGGATTAGCCTACCGAAACGGGGATATTGTTCGTCGCAATCCGGCTAAGGCCGCCGAGTGGTTTCTTAAACCCGCCGAGGCGGGCGACAAACTCGCGCAGTTGTATGTTGGGCTTGCCTATTGGGACGGAAAGGGCCTGCGTCGAAGTGCGGATAGCGCGATGCACTGGTTTAAAAAGGCGGCCGAGGCGGGCGATCTTACCGCCGCTTATTATCTGGGGCTTTGCCATCTAAAGGGACGAGGGATGACGCGCGATCCCGTTCTTGGCGCCAACTGGGTTAGGAAAGCGGCTGAAAAAGGGCAATCCAATGCTCAAGTACTTCTTGGAGAGCTCTATGAAAATGGCGAGGGGGTGGAGCGAGATTCGGAGCAATCCTTCTTATGGACTCTGAAAGCCGCCGAGCAGGGAAATGTTACTGCGCAGCACCGAGCCGCAGATCTCTATGCAGCGGGAAGAGGCACCCCGCGAAATCTGGAAGAATCCGTCCGATGGTATCAAGAGGCGGAGCAATCGTTCAAGCTTCAGGCCAAAACCGGAGAAAAACCCGAAAGAGACTTAGCCAACTGGTAGATCCCAAAGGTATTCGTTACATTTTGACCAAGCCTGGTCAAAATGTAACGGATACCTTTGGGATCACTAGGATCTGGGAGTTGAGTGGCAGCCTTCGTAGAGGGCGCCGGCACGGATTTCTATGGATGGTGCACGCAAAAGACCGTGGACGGTGGCCGAGGGAAGAAGGCTGATTTTGGTCTGAGAGACGATGTCTCCGTCGACTTTACCTTCCACCAGGACGGGTCCCTGAGAGACAATCGAGCCGCTCACCCAGCCGGTCTTGCCCACTTGTAACAATTCAAGACTTTGTTGAATGATCTCGCCTTCGATCACTCCGAAGATGGTGGTTCCGGACGAGAAGGTAATTTCCCCCCGCATTTGAGTTCCTTCGGCGATGAGTGTTGGGATCGACGTTACTGTCATCATATTTTTTACTCCGTTGTTTCAATCACGCGGCGTTCATGTTGAAGGAGAGTGCGATCCGGCGCAAAAAGATAAACATTGGCAGCTAACGGTCTCAGCAGTTGTGCAATTTCAAAGTCCGTGGTTGTTTGCAACGCGCGAGAAAGCCTGAAAGGCTTTTGTTGGAGCTTGGCCAACAAATTGGGGTCCAGCTCGTCTTTTTGAAGAGAACCCGGATAAATGAAGAAGCGCTTGCGGATCCGAGCATTTGCGTTTCCAAGTCCGATACGAGGTATTTCCGTTTCCAGCACGACGATGATTTGACCCGTCGCAAGTCCCGTGGCGGTGGGCACGATCGTGGTTCTTACCGAGCATTTTTTTGCAATGCATTCGACGCTTAAATCTTCCATGCGGGCGCTTACCTCGGTAGACAGACCTTGGGCCACGGCGGCACTGGCTGTTTCTGCGACGGGGGGGTTAGTTCGGGAAAGAGTTTCCTGAAGCTCGAATGACAGAACTTTTTCTTTTAGCTTTCGGTTGATTTCCAACTCTCGAAAAAACAGAAGGCTTCCCAAAACAGCGATTGAGAAAATGGAGAAAAAACACAGGAAAATGGCCCAAAGTTTTTTTGTTTCAATACGGAAGGCACGAGGGGAGCCTGTGCGGCCGCCGAAGAGAAGGAGCGCGTGAGATCCCGGATATTGAAGTCCTCTAAGTGCCATACAGGATTAGGGAACGGTGATGGCTTTTCGAAGGGAGAAGGATAGAATAACTACAACTTCAATCTTTAGTTTACCGCCTCTTTAGAAATAAAGCCATGGCTGGAGATGCGACGCAACAAAACGATCTTAACGGTTCCGAAATCAAACGCACCATTCATCGAGCATCGCTTCTCTTGATGTTCAGCATCTTTTTTTCGAGAATCGTGGGATTTTTTAGGGAGTGGGTTCTCGCGCAGACCGTCGGTGCGACGGCAATGACCGACGTGTATTACGCCTCCTTCACCATTCCTGATTTCCTCAATCATTTGATGGCGGCGGGCGCGTTGAGCATTTGTTTCATCCCCATTTTATCCTCTTATCTTTCGCAAAAAAAAGAGGCGTTGGGGAAGGCGGTTTTTCGAGCCATTTCCTCATGGATGGCCGCTTTGTTGATTGTATTCATCGTTCTTTCGGAGATTTTTGCCGACAAGCTTGCAGCCGTTATTGCCCCCGGCTTTACGGCGGCCCAGCATGTGTTATTGACCGAACTTATTCGTGTGATCCTGCCGGCGCAATTTTTCTTCTACTGGGGAGGGCTTGCGATATCCGTGCAGCACACCCATGGCCGTTTTTTTCTTCCTGCCATGGCCCCCGTTGTCTATAACATTTCGATCATTTTTTTTGGCCTGCTTTTGCATAGGGAGCATGGGGTTTTTGGGTTCAGTATCGGCGTATTGGTGGGAAGTTTTGTGAGCCACGGGTTATTACAATGGTGGGGAATTGCACAACTAGGTTATTCGGCGAGTCCTTCCTTTCAGCTAACGCACGAAGTGAAAAAGGCGATGAAAAAGTATGTGTGGATGTCACTGCCCATCATGCTGAGTTTCTCTCTGGTTGTCACCGATGAATGGTTATCCAAGTATTTCGCAAGCTCCATGGAACCAAGAATCATTAGCTGGCTCTCTTATGCAAGGATCGAAATGAGGATTCCTGTTGCCATCATCGGACATGCGGCCGGCATTGCGAGTTTTCCTTACTTGTCACGGCTTTGGTCGGCCGGGTCTTTTGAGGCGTATGGCAAGACGCTCCTTCTCGAGATCGAAAAACTGTGGGCGTTGGCGTCCGTCGCGACCGTGATTCTCGTTACTCACGCACTTCCCATCACCCATTTCATTTATGGCGGGGGGAAATTTACCTACCAAGATTTGACGAGCACGGCCCGCTGCCTTCAAATGTTTGGAATCGGTGTGTTTTTCTGGACGGCTCAGGTGCTTTTGTCCCGCGGTTTTTATGCCTGTCAGAAAACTTGGCTTCCCTCAATCGTGGGCACAGTCATGAGCGCAATCATGGTTCCGGCCTACTGGTACTTAGGAAAGAAGTATTCATTCCAAGGACTCG
>Ga0187892_10012154_pt1 | contig 10333 bp, 10 predicted proteins | sample MA1701073metaG_FD_139345 | JGI IMG/M metagenome (GOLD analysis project Ga0187892, IMG submission 139345) | Bio-ooze microbial communities from a basaltic lava cave in the Kipuka Kanohina Cave System on the Island of Hawaii, USA - MA170107-3 metaG ...
TTGGCTACATCTACGATCTCGTCAATCGCAGCGCTAATGGACGGAGCCCATCTTCCCGTTTTCAAAAAATAATTCAAGCATGTTCAGCCTGTTACCAGCGCGCTCGACCGATTACGCCCGTTTGAATCTCGCCGAGGATATCAGCACGCAACGACGATCGGCGCGTGATTCTTCGTTTTGACCCCGGACTGTGAATATTTCACAACTTTTCGTAGAAAAAGTTCACTGAAATCGATCGACGTAGATTTGTAACCTGTTCAGCTACGGCTAGCCCCGACGTTCGCTCTAAACCGAGTTGTTCGTCCCAGGCGCACTACGCGACGATTTCCACAGGCGAGCGACGACCGCGTAGGCACCAACGTTCGACGCCCCTGGGACTCATCAACTACAGAGGAATTCGTCGTCGCGCATCATCGGATACCATAGTCGGACTTGGCGTATCGTGTTTTAGAGTCGAAAGTCAATCGGGTTTTACAGTGAAAGTTACGTTGTACCTCGCCGCCGAGACGCGGTGGGAGAAAAAGGCGAACAAACTGGGGCTGCTTCAATGATCGACAAGCTAGGTTTTGGCGAAGGACTTCTTCGTACCTTCCAAGGCAGCGGCCAACTCGAGCCCGGAACTAAGCTGATGGACCTTGGCTTAGACAGCCACAATCCGTTGGAGGCAGTGGAGCAACTAGTACGCAACGAGGAAGCGATGTCCGTTGCCCTCCATGAAATCACCCACTTTCACTCGCTCGATAATCCCGTCGGCCACGTCCTCACCTTCATGGGATACATGACGTCTTTTATAGGGGACTATTTCCGGGCTCCTCTTGGAGCCGAGCGGATGAAGGACCAGGATACGTCTCAGCTTCAATACTACCTCGCTCTGCACTACGAATACGCATTGCGCCTTGAGGCGTGGAGGCCGTTGCTGGAGGGGTTGGCGGTTTATGTCCAGACATGCACACCGTGCACCCAGCTCGATGAAATGGTCTTGCCTATGGCAACCCTTGTACATTTCGGCAATATCATGACATGGCTTGACTCGCCTGCCTCTGAGCAGGCTCTTTCGCTCGACGCTCTTTCGCGAGGGATCTTGTCGTCAGTGTACAGAACCATTGGGGCTGGGCCGCAGCTACGCATCGGAGATGACACGCTGGCGTGCGCCCTGGAGTTCAACAAAGATCCTAGGTGGTTGCCATATTTTCTCGGACACACCTACGTTCGAGCGCTGCATGACCGCCTTGCCCGCGCCTCGAGTCACTTCGAATGCCCGGAGCGCTTTGTAAAGGTGCTCCTCCGTATGCTGGATACGTCAAGCGTCCGGATCCTAGAATCGCCAGTCTCGTGGGACAAGCCCGACCGGATCGAATCCATATACAACTGGGTCCAAATACTCGAAAACGCACCTGCTGACAGGGTATGTGCTCTCGTGGAGCTCGAGCCTCATGTCGACGTGCTGTGGTTCCTTAAGCACGGTGAGGTCATAGAAAGCTATAGCCCGGAGGCGTACGATCTCGCTGGGACTCTCGCACGTTTGGTTCCTGATCATTGGTACGCGTTCGAACGACTCCTGGATTCCGCGGATTTCGACGAAATAGCGGCCAAGCACGGCGACCCGCCACTCGATATTGATCAGCGGGAAATGCAGCAACGTGCAGTAGCGAGTTGGGTTGTAGGTACGGGCTCGCTCAACTTGGCGACGGGGGGGAACTGTGAGCTGTGTGGATGGGTTCCGGGGGGCTTCGGAACACGCCACGCAGTAGCGGTACGCGTACAGGACTCGAACTGGTGGTTGACGCTAGATGACACGGAGTTGGCCCGCCTTCCCGTCGCTGCCGACGCGCTGCCCAAGCTGTCGGCGAGGGCTTTCGAAGACCCAAACTATGCTGACCACTCTGCCGTCGGTGCTGAGCTGAAGATCAATTGTTTCGTGACGTACACGGCTTATGGGTTGCCGCGTCCAGCCTACTACGTGCCCGGCGTGCGCCATCCGCAGTTGCTGTTCGAATTTTATCGGGATTATGGCGAAACGGAATCTGTGGTTACCTATGTCGTTCCGGGACCTAGATGGCTCCGGCGGGGCGTGCTCAAGCCGGTTCCAGAGCATACCTCGGGGGAGGCTCACCGAGCGTCCGAATCTATGCGGAAGCACCGAGTGATTGGTCTGTCTTTTTTGAGGTTAGACACTTTGGCAAAAAGTTTTCAGACAGAGGATCGCCAGAGCTGGCGCGACTGGTGCGCTCGGCCCTGGCATCGGAGAAGGCCAGCGTTTCGCGCCAGCGGGAACTTTGGACGCGGCGCATCCTGGCCGCTTTGCTCAGGCCCGGCATTTTGAGCCAAAAAAGGCGGGCGATCCTCTCGGGTCGGTTGAACGCGTTCATCCCGGAGCGGCTGCGCGAGTTCGTTACCCTGGCGTACTCCGCGCCATATCGTATGGCTAAGCCAAGCAGCGAGCAGGTACTGAAGTTAGTAGAGACGATCAACGAGCAGGCGCGATCCCAGATGGCGAAGCCCCTCTTTCAATTGAATCATGAGGTCCCGTCTGTCAAGTACCTAGGGCTATGGGCTAGACCAAAGGAGGCAACTGATGTCTGAGCAACCTAATCTCGACGAGAGATTCAAGCCACCCATGTACCTAATGATGAAGGCGATCAAGATGAAGGAATTTCCGCTTTTGGTGATGCCTGAGGCGGACCAGTGGGCGTTCTGCACACAGGTTAGCGCACTGATCGGCGGCACGGTTGTATACACAACCGCTGGGGACGCCGTGCAGCAGGTGCTGTCAAACATCGTACAGCGCGACTACCTGTTCCTTATCATCGAGGAATCACTCGAAGGAGAGCTCTACAGACTCGTTCGGTACTATTTGGAAACGCGTGATAACTGGGGAACCGCGGATGCGATCTTGGCGCAAAAATACCAGGCCTATCCCATTCATAGCGATCATAGATTGATTCAACTCGTCGATCGTGACGTACTCCAGCAGCAGCCTGAGCACGTCCGGCGTTATCTGACAAAGCTGTCAACGGTGGCCGCCGTTTCGTACGCTTTACAGCGGTGAATGGGGCACGCTGGCCTTAGTGACGGTGAGGATTAAGTGCTGATTTATCACTGAGAGAGTGGACTGGCGATGAAACGTGCCGCAATTCTGATCGGTGTCGACAAAACTGGGAACCTACCGGAACTAAAGGACGCTGCAAAGGGCGCACGCCAGATGGAGAGCTGGGCGAAGCGGCAGCGCATGGACCCGATAGAGGTCTTCACGGATGAGTGTGGCCGTGTATATGTCAAACCTATCTCAGATGCAATCGATAAGATCGTCGAAACTGGGACGGAGCAGCTCCTCATCTACTTCGCCGGCCACGGTGTGAATATTCAGCGCAACGAATATTGGCTTCTGAGCGATGCACCGCGTGATACCGGGGAGGCGGTGAATGTCCAGGGAAGCGTCGAACTCGCGCGATACGGCGGGATTTCAAATGTTGTGTTCATTTCCGACGCGTGCCGAACAGCGGCAGATGGAATAGAGGCACAATCCGTGGAGGGAAAAGAGATCTTCCCTAACCTGGTACCCGACGATGTATCGAGATTCGTCAATCGGTTCTGGGCATGTACGCTTGGAAAACCATCACACGAGATCCGAGATCCGAGCATAACGACGAGCGAGTACACTGCTCTCTATACACGCGCACTTCTCGATGCGCTGCTAGGCAGGCAACCCGAGCTACTCAGATGGGCGACTGATGGAACCGACACAGGTTTCCTGTATCCGAGGTGCCTGAGAGATTTCCTCTCTGCCGAGATGAAGCGGCGAATCAAAGAGTTAAAACTTCAAACCAAGATTATTCAAGTGCCAGATGCGATAATAACGTCTGACCCGGAGACCGCGTGGATCTCGCGTCTCACGTCCGAGGACGTACCAACTAGTTGGTGGTTGCAGAGATCCGAATCGGGCTTAGGTGCGCCTCTCGCACAGCCAGTGAGCCCAGAGAAACCTCCTATCACAACTGCCACCATCTCGACGTCTTTGGTGCGAACAGCGCTGGCCGAAGATCCTACAAGGCTGAGCAGGGAACTCGAACGCGCGCGCTTCGAACATCGCCGGGTCAAGGGGTCTAGCTGTATCCGTTGAGCGAATTGGCGCGCCTTTTGGCTGGATGCACCATCAGAGTCGATGTGGATTTAAGATTCGCGGCGCGCGAATCGTCGAGGCGCACTCTAGATAGGCGCGAATCGAGCCAATCGAGATGCGGAGCCAGGTCCTGCGCGTCAAGTCGGTCGACCACACAGGAGCGAGTGTTCTCATTGTCTTTGAGCAGGGCACGGGTGTCGTTCTTCCAGCGATTCCTGACTTTATTGCGGCGCTCACCGTAGAGGAAGGAGAACTCGTGGACGTTGCTTACGAGCCGTTGGAGAATACATGGCGGTGGCACGAATTTATGCAACGGGCGACAGAGATCCGTCCATTGCGGGCGATTGCTTCGTCGTCTATGACGCGGGGCGTATTTCGACTCGAGGAGATGATGTGCTCGCGGTCGCAAGGCGCATGCGATACTCGAAGGGTGTCGATCCGGCACTCGCCACATACGCTGCCTATGCCTATAATGACCTTCAGCGTGGGGACTTGATACGCGAGATCAGCGCGTACATGCGGGACGACATCGGCACACCATTTTTCGATGTCGCGATGCTGGCCAGGGAGATCGATGATACCAAGGTCGCTCGAGGTTCCGAGATCTTTTCGTTTGTCCCATTGCTAGCACAAGGTTGGGCATTACTCTCCGCATACCGGATATCACTCCCGCAATCGCTTTCGGGGCTTCCAAGTACGCTCGTTCCCTCTCTCTGGACCATGTTCAACGCGGCTGGCGTGCGACAAATACGTGGAATCATTGATTCGGGCGGTGTGAGATGACTCGTCAACTTGTATTCGTTCACGGCCGGACGCAGGAGCACAAAGACGCTGATGCGCTCAAGGCAGAGTGGATTTCCGCACTTCGCTAGGGGCTCGCCAAGAACAATCGGATGCTGCCGATCGCCGAACAAGCCATTCGTTTCCCGTACTACGGGCAGACGCTATACGACCTTGTGGAAGAGAACCTACAGGAAAAGGTTGCCGAGGTGATCGTCAGGGGGGAAAGCATAGATGAAGCGCAGCGAAACTTCCTGCGTTCGGTCCTGGAGAAGGTACGGCAAAAAGCGCGGATAACCAAACAGCAGCTCGAGGAGGTGGCTGGAAGCGACGTCATCAAACGCGGACCTCTCAACTGGAAGTGGCTGCAAGGCATCCTCAAGGCCGTCGACAGATACGTGCCGTGCGGGAGCGGTGCGAGTATAGCGATCGCCACGAATGACGTGTATCAGTACCTAAAGAACCCTGGCATTAGAGACACCATCGACGAAGGCGTGCGGGCAGCAATGACTCCCGCCGTTCCTACGGTAGTCGTCGCTCACTCGCTGGGTAGCGTGGTTGCTTACAACCTGCTGCGGCGCGAGGGAACCGCGCAGGGATGGGTGGTCCCGCTATATGTAACCCTTGGCTCACCTCTTGCCGTCACTGCTATTCAGAAGGCGCTCAGACCGGTAAAGCACCCGTCATGCGTGAAGAAGTGGTATAACGCGATGGACGAGCGGGACGTCGTAGCGTTGTACCCGCTCTACAAGAATAACTTCGACGTTGATCCGGTGATTGAGAACAAGACCGATGTTCGTAATGAGACCAGTAACCGGCACGGCATCTCCGGCTATCTCGACGACAAGGATGTCGCGCGCCGCATCTTCGACGCACTAATCGTCACATAACACTCAAGTTCGCCGCTCGTTCAGATCTAGTCTTCGCTGGCCACCTTAGTTTTAGTTTTCAAGATTTGGTGCTTGTGCCGATAGCCAGAAACTCAGCGGATGACCGGTGAAATGAATCCCGTGTCCAAAGGCTTGGTGGTTGCGTGACTCGGCGCGATCGTCGGCTTCTGGCCGGAAAAGGGAATAGGCAGTAGCCGACCCTGAACGGACTATCAGATTACGGGCTCACTTTTCTCCATAGCGGCCATTCCGCTGCCGGTACGTGCAACAATTCTGAAAGAGCGACCGATAGCTAACTCAGGACGCCTTACCCTGCTGCGCGCTATAAAGACCAACGAAGTCTTGGAAGCTGAGTGTGGTGGCTACCTTCAGGTTATCATCCAGCACCTCATACAATATTTCATCGCCGGCGTGTATGCTGAATAGAACGATAGCATCCTGATCGCCGCCGCCTTCGCGATGGGGTTCCTCTTGGGGCGGGCTTGAGGTAAAGCGACCGACCGGCCGAATTTCCTTTATCGTCCCATCAGCTTCGTAGAGACGATGCTCGCCTTGAATGACGAACATGTTGTTGTGCACCTTATGCCGGTGCAGAACGATCTGTTGATGGGCGTCGAACTTTATCAATAAATCAATGACTCTTTGGTTCTGGTCGATGCCGAGAATCGAATATACGAAATGCTCCAAATCGGCGAGCTTGCTCCATACGATGTTGCGATCGTCAAAAACGAAAGAAGTCATGTCTTTCCCCTTTTTCAATATCTAGTCGTTAGCTTGTACGCCGTCTCTGATGGTCTAACGGCATCTCATGGCGCCGCCGCATCGAGGCAGTACCATTCGAACTACGAACCTGCACTCATTACAGTAGTCACCTATAGGCCACTTAGTTTCTTAATTGCTGTGTCGATTTGATCCGCCAAACGCTCGACGCCGCGCTGTGTAAGCCGATCATTGCCTATTGGTCCCTTGATTTCGCTACAAAACTCGCCGACGCGGCGCTGTGTATGTACGTTGACCAACTGCACCGTCAAATAGGCAAATAGATCGTTCGATTTCTGTAATTGACCGACCAGGACCCAGTCCGCACCCCATTGACGCCCTAAATCCGCGGCGCTGTCGCCATGAGTAAACAAATATCCAGCGCCAGCGTTGGCGGATTGCTGAGCGCCACGGTCAACGGTCGTTATCGCGTAGTCTCCTTTGGTAAGTAGTACATCGCGAAGAAGCGGCGCCACTCTGCTAACCCGCCGCAGCTCGCGCGCTGAGCCAGCCAAGAGCGATAGATCATGTAGCTCGAAATCCAGCACCGCGACGTTGTTGTCTCCGAATGCGCACAACGACCATCCCAGCAAGGATACCGCGCCGGCGATTTTGAACTTTCGACGATCGGGATAGGAACTCATCATGGGCGTCACCCTTTTTTGCGGATTTACACGAGTTGAAAGTACTCGGAAAAGCCTAGCAGAGGCTACGCAGCACACGAGGGGGGATCTGCCTGACCGCTTGGGGGCAAATTTCCCGGCGTCCATGCATTTTGTTCCCTGCAGGATGAAGGACAAGTAAACTGGAACGATTGGGTTCAAGTGGTTAGCCCAGGAGATAGTGGGGCTTTGATTTTCGCCAGACCTTCTGACTTCCGTTATGAATTTGAAGATTCAGTTAGTCTGCCGAATCATGATCGTAGCGAGCGTCTGCATGGCAGCCGTCGCGACTTACGTATTAATGCGTGCGCGTCTCGATGCTATCGATCACGTGGAAGCCACCGCCGAGCGCATGTCAAAACAACTCGTATTGCAGCTTGTTCGTATCTCCACGAGCACTGATCTTCCAGAGCGATTTCCGGACGCCGGTGTTTTCGATCCGCAGTATCTCTACGGGCTGTGCGCTCGCTACGTCAACGCCGACGGCGACATCGTGAAAAGCGTATGTCGCGATATGGATCCGACTGCCCGAAGATGGCCGCATTGGTTCGAGAGCGCCTACCGGTGGATATTCGGTCCTGCGAGAGAGGTAAGGCGGACGGTGAAACTGCATAAACGCCAGTATGGTGCGGTCGTGGTTGCGCCGTTTGCTGAAGCCGAGATCGCTCGGGCATGGCAGGCAGTACATGGATTACTGGGACTTACCGCGCTAACGATAGTCGCGTTGTGTCTTATGGCCTATGCCAGTCTTGTCCGGATGTTGCTGCCTGCTGCGCAGATTGTGAGTGGTTTGAAAAGGATAAAGCAGGGCGATCTCGCGTATCGGCTGCCGGCTTACGAGTTGGTAGAGTTCCAAAAGTTCAGCTCCACAATCAACCATCTCGCAGAGAATCTGGAGCAAACGAACGCGGCGCGCCGCGAACTGAGCACAAAGTTGCTCAACGCTCACGAAGAAGAGCGTCGTTACCTGACACGCGAACTTCACGATGAAATCGGCCAGTGCTTAGCGGGGATCCGAGCACTCTCCGTGTCGATTGCCCATACAGCCGAGCGCGAATGTCCGCGCCTGGTGCCAGAAGCCGAACAAATATCCGACATCGTCGAGCACATGTTGGGGTTGGTGCAGAATCTCCTTACCCGCCTCCGTCCTCCGGAACTCGATACGCTCGGACTGAGTGAGTGTCTGCGACGATAGTGCAAGGCTGGAATAGCCGCAGTGCCGGCCGCACTTCATTTGAACTGGATATCGGCGGCATGCTCGACGCTGTGCCTGCTGCGCTCTCGGGACATCTTTATCGTCTCGTCCAAGAGTCGCTCAGCAATGCCTCCAAGCATGCGGAGGCGACTCATGTGCAAACACGCATTACGATTACGCCGGATGTTCCAACCCGCGGCGTTGCAACGGGGCGGGTCGAACTGGTCGTGGAAGATGACGGCATTGCGACAGTATCCCCCGCGGAGGAGGACTATGGTATCGGACTGAGAGGCATGAAAGATCGTGTCACGGCGCTCGGCGGCCGATGGTCCTTGGAAGGCCGTGCGCCCTCGGGCCTCATCCTTCGCGTCCTTTTGCCGGTGAGTGATGCCCCGGTGCAAGCCTGATGATGATTTCATCCAAGATCAGGATCCTTCTCGTCGATGATCACGTCATCGTGCGCCATGGCTACCGCACGTTGCTGGAGAAACTCCCGGATATCGAGATAGCGGGGGAAGCCGCCGACGCGACCGAGGCCTATGCATGCTTTCAGGACGTCCGCCCCGATGTCGTGATCATGGATATTTCGATGCCCGGAGCGAGCGGAATTGAAGCGATTGGCCACATCCTGCGGCGCGATTCGAATGCCCGCGTATTGGTCTTTACGATGCATCAGAATCCAGCATTTGTGATCCAAGCCACCCGTGCTGGCGCACTGGGATACATCACCAAAAGTAGCGCGCCGGATGTCCTCATCCGGGCCGTTTATGAAGTCCATGGCGGTCGGCGGGTACTAAGCCCGGATATCGCGCAAGTGGTGGCCATCAGCAAACTTCGAGGCGAACCCGTCCCCCTTGGGGAACTGAGTCCTAGGGAATTCGAAATCCTACAACTGCTTGTTGGTGGCCGCACGCCCCAAGAAATCGCTCAGTTTCTTCATCTCAGTCCCAAAACGGTGGCCAACGGGCACTACGAAATCAAACGAAAGCTTGGTGTCAAAAGCGATATCGAACTCGTGCGCCTTGCGCTACGACTACAGGTTCTCGACTTGGTCATAGACGACGTAAAACTGTGACGATAACCCGGAAAAAAGACTGCGGGCCTCGCTCCATAAGGTCGTTTAAATTAAAATGGTACTCACGACCCTGAGCGGCTATTCAGGGAAGTGTGTTCAGTTGCTCCGACTCACTCGTGAATGAGCGTCGAGCCAATCCTGCTCGCATTTTCTCCCCGATGGTGAGTCGGCTTGCCGCGTCAAGCGCTTTCCGTTCGGCGGAGAATTCCATGTCGCCGACGCATGACCTGAAAGATGGAGTAGACCCAACGGCATAGGTCATTCGAAAGATTTGCAGGCATGGCTTCCCATTCGATACTGCCCTAATATGATGGCAGCGGAGCGACGCTGGCGACGGTACATCCAAGTTTTGCTCGTCACGACCAAATTCACCGAATCCGATCCTTACCGTGAATGGATCATCGCTATGCAGCGTTTGTCGAGACTGCCAGAGGAAGCCATACGGCTGTATGGCTTGCTTGTCCATGCGGCGAAACTAACACGGTTTGCTCGTGCCGGAAGTGGCTTCATGCTGGAGGGAGATAATGCGATTGTAACGACGCAGACCAAAGGCGACACGGGATCCGGCTCGCCGTTGCTTATTACCCGTCGTCTCAACTCTTCCGCAGACTCTGTGGTCGAACAAGCGTGCGCCCGCCTGGAGCCAGAGCATCGAGCTTTCTCGCCAGCGCAATGGGCGTCACAATTTCCCGGTGCTAGCTTCCACCCGATCTGCGCTTCGACAAGTGCGCGTCGATGATGCATTGACGCCGACACCGTCACGACCCGAGCAAGCTTTTCTCTATTGAAATGGGCGTAATCGGTCGAGCGCGCTGGTAACAGGCTGAACATGCTTGAATTATTTTTTGAAAA
>Ga0187892_10012155_pt1 | contig 10333 bp, 15 predicted proteins | sample MA1701073metaG_FD_139345 | JGI IMG/M metagenome (GOLD analysis project Ga0187892, IMG submission 139345) | Bio-ooze microbial communities from a basaltic lava cave in the Kipuka Kanohina Cave System on the Island of Hawaii, USA - MA170107-3 metaG ...
TGGAATATCGTTTGCAGTTCATGCGATTTATGGCAGAATCAAATGTGGAGTGTTTACACGAAAAACTCATTTCCTACCTTACTGAGTTCCTGTATTTACGGCCTAGCTTTAATTCAACAGCATGTCGTGAGTTGAGTATTTTGAAACGAGAGAAGTGAAGGTAAGACTATGTCATGATCATACTTAAAACAATGAATCACTAATATCTGCCGTTGCGAAAGCCGATCAAAAAACCAGCCAGCAGACCGGTATCACTAAACGTATTGGGTTCGGTCTCATTTGCAAACAACTCCAAACAGGAAGCCACTGAATCCTGTCCACTCTTGGCATTATACTCGCGCGACTTGAAGCCGGCAGCAGGAGTTAGGGTGAGGTACCGCGTGATACAGGGACCGCTGAAACTAGGCAAAGAAAAAAAGAATGCAGTCCTCGTGAAAACAAACAAGGACGGAAAGGTAACTGTACAGACCTACTTTGCCTCACATGGATATGCAATAGTAGCCGCTGATCTTCCGTCTGATCCTAACACTGTTGTGTTTTTTGAAGGTCACACCGAAGGGATGACACATAGACTGTTTATCTACAGTTTGCCTTTTTTCCCACCAAATGAAACTATAAGATGTAAGATCACTGCACTGGATCACCATGGCAATCCAGTAAAGAGCACGAAGCTTGCATTCGAAGGACATTTTGGGATTGATACAACGGAGATTGGGGAAGTTGATCAGACTGACAGTGGAGAATTTGTGGGATTTCTTCATGCCAAAAAAGCCGGCTTGTGGAACCTTTTGGTTCAGGACTTGAACACCAAGGTCTCAGCTACCACATACGTTCATGTCATGCATGGGCCTCCAGACAAGATTATAATTTCTGGCGACACTGATCCGACGTCCACCAGACCGCGCAATGAATTGCTGCTAAGAGCGGTGCTACAGGATTCCTTTGGAAATCCCCTTGATCCACACAGAATAAGGTGCAACATAGATGGTGTAGTCGCAAGACCCTATTGCTTTTTTGCAAACGAGGCAGTGTTTTTAGTGAAATTTTTAGGGTACAGTGGAAAAAAGATCAGGCTCTACGACGATGAATCCCATGTTTCAATGGAAACGAAAGTTTTCTTTCCCGCGGCATGGCTGGAGTTGCCAAACCCAATCATTCTTGATTCAGAGTACAAAACACTACTATACGGCAATCCAGAAGCCCACAGGCCAATCACAAAAGCTTCAGTCTTGGTCAAGTACGATCCAAACCTCACATCCTTCAAGAGAATAGAAGAAATCCCATCTTCGGGAATACATGTTTCTGCAGAAAAAGGCCACGGCAGCATCACAATTGAAATAGAATCAAAGACGCCACACGACCCAAAAGACTCTCCTGAGGGATTTCCCATCTGCTATCTGCATTGGAAGTGCGAGAGGGAAGGCGAAACTTGTTTTGAGGTGATCGCTGACAGATGACCAGCGAACCATGGAAAAAATGCGTTAGCCAAAAGAGAGACGACAGACAGTGTGTCTGTGTCAACGTGATTCACCGTGCAGGCGATGCGGCAGCAAGAACTGCAGGAACAAATGCGGCACAGAATTTTCAAAACATGGTGTCGTCGGCAGGCAACGTTGCACGTTGTTGCCCGTTTTTGCGGGTAGATATTCATTATTGTACAATAAACGCAGCAACGTGGATGCGAGTGATTGTGCCAGCGATTGGAGCAGATAACGCCATATCTTCAGAGGGAGAAGCAGTTGCGTTAGACCGAGTAAACCCATGTACCAGAGCAAACTGCATTAACTTGACAATAGTTACCATTAACATACCAGGCACCTTAGGATTAACTGATATAGGACCTCCCGGCAATTCAGCAATAGATCCCACTGCGTCTGCTACAGATCCGAACGTCGGTGCACATGAGTTAGGACATGCAATGGGATTGAATCATAACGATTCTAGCAGAGATAATGTGATGACTACATCCACAATTCCGAGTGGAAATAATTTCACGCCTGCTGAATGTAGGATAATCTGGCAAAATCTCGGCAACTATCCGTGTTGACTTTCTGACCTGTTGCTGTACTGTATTGGCTGGACCTGTCCTATGCGCTATATTTCATCTATAATAGAATCAAAAACAGGAGCTAATTTCTCAATAACAGGGTGATTTAGGATATCTTTTTGACAAAGTCCGAGATCATAGAATCGTCAAAACTAATGGTCTTGCTCTCAACACCCTTCTTGATCTTCTGCCAGTCGTTTTTGGTCATCTTCTTGGTCTGTTGCAGCCCTGCACTTACAAGCATGTTCAGAACAGACGAGAGGCTCCAGTTCTGATCGGTCTTTTCGATTAGCCTAGCCTGGGTTTTGCGCACTTTGGTCTCAATTTCTTTTTCCAAGGTGATGCTTTTTTTGGACCTTTGTACTGATTTTGGTTCCGACGATGAATATTTGTTTATCATGTTAGGGTTTTAGAATATAATTATAAAAATACCGTCTGCCAAAACCGGAAATGCCGATTCCCTATCTTCCTACCTACTTATAGAAGCACCATAATGACGTATTGTACTATGTGCTGTATGGATAACACATCAGCAACGTTTTATAATTAGAAGCCGTGAGGTGATCCAGTTCTGGAAATGAGCATTGTTCAAAAGGAGTTAGGGTATAGTATTGATGCGATCTGGCAATACTGAAAAAGAAAAAACCAGTTTTGAGCCAAGCAAGATAATCCTGCCTCGCATCCTAAAGGCTTTATTAGAAAACGTGCCTCTTGGAAGAACCGCCCTTGCGCTGGCCGCAAATACCAACTACGTCACAGTTGCGCAGCATATAGTGTGGCTTGAGGCAAAATCATACGTAGAGTTTTCAATCGAAGGAGGCAAGCTCACTGTAAAACTAACACAAAGCGGGCGGGAGTTTGCGCTAAAGATTGCCAGCATTCCATACTAGCTTATCAAGATTGCGTATAAGGTCTACTGGAAAAGTAGAATTTCTACTTTTTATGTAGGATTACTACGGTCTTCTTATATTTTAGTAGGAAGGTAGGATGTGACAATGACTACAAAAACTTCAAAAACAATCATGTATTCCGTAGTTGTTTTCTCAATGCTGATTGTGGCAGTAGGTGTAAACAATGCCTATGCTATATCAGAACCAGATAGGACAGACTATGTATCTATGTGGAAAATAATTGACGAACAAATACGTGAAAACGAGAAACAAATTGCAGTAGATCAGCTTCAAATTGAAGAATTGGGAAACAAACTGTTCCCTGAAGAAAGATCTGCAATTGAGAAAAGAATAGGTGAGAAAAAGGCAGACAACGAAAGACTGTGGAAAAAAGTAACCGAGCTAGAACAATTAAACATCAAATCCTACCAATTGGATCCAGAAACTGAGCAAAAGTTTGTCAGCGCAGAGCAAAAATTAAGGGACAAATATCTGAACAAGGATTCTGAGACCTACATAGGAGAAAACGGCGTAGAAGATATTCACGTCAACACCAAACACAGGCAAATAATCGTACTGTTGGATGTCTCAAAAGAACTAATTGGTGATAATCCTGCAAGCGATGTAGCGTCTATTATCTCCGAAATCAAAGCCACGGTAAGCGACATTGATGTTAAAGTCGAATTTGGCAAGGTAATCGATACGGCGTGCACAACAAGAACAAGCACCTGTAACCCATCCAAGGGCGGAGTTCAAATCGAAAGACAGAACTCTGGCGGAAGCGGTTCGACAATGGCATTCAAGGCAACTCATGGAACTTGGGGTAATGGTTTTGTTGTTGCAGGACACGAAGCAGTAGCCGTAAACAACAATATCTTACAGCCAAAAAATGGTGTTGTGTTTGGAACCGTCAAGGTGATGGGCACCAGCTCATGTGACTGTGCATTTGTGAAGCTCGCATCTGGAAAGTCAGTTGACAATACGATCTGGGCTCCAGAAGTTGGCTCCACATATCCAATTGCCTCAAGAGTAGGTTCGAGCGCACACACTGTTGGGACATTCCTTAATCTTTCAGGAGTAGGTAGCGGCGTCAAATATGGTGACATTTCTACTGTTGGTTCGACATGGGTCAGAATAAACATCAGTACAGTTACCGGTGATAGTGGAGCACCACTTTACAAGCCTCTTGTTAGTGGAAGCGCCGACCTGTATGGAATGGCATATGCATCATCAGGAAGTACTACTTTCTATGTGCCTTGGCATCACATCAAAAGCAACTTGAGTCTCACTGATTAAAAATTCCCTTTCTTTTTTTATGTCAAAACTAATTAACAGATTAATTGCGGATAAAACGATGAAAAAGAGAGTTTTTTTAATTTTAGCCGTTGCTGCAATAATCATTACAACATCCTTGGTATCATTTAGTTGGTTGAATGCAGACCATAAGAAAACCGAAGAACCCGATTCGGAAAAAACCAAGTCTGATTTTGTTTCACGTTCATTTACTTATCAAATTGACTCTTTTGAGGTGCCAACAACCATTGTTAATGGCTCGATTAATGCGATCACAAAAATTGATCATACTAATTCCATACTTGTTGAAATAACCCCTTTCAATCAGGGTTATTTGATAATTCAAATTCCAAAAACAATGTTAAAGGCGCTAAATGATGACTACAGTAAATTTTATTTCATTGTCCTTTCCTACGGTGAGGAAACACTTTATGAACAAATAGACTCAGAGACGATTAAAATTAATTTTCAAAACGACACTAAAAAAATAGAAATTGTTGGCGCGTCGCAACCAAATTAATCATATCTAAAATAAAACCATTTAGTCATTTTTTGTAAATTTCTTTTCTGGCAAGTTCTGGCATTTTTGAAAGAGGAATTTCTTTGGCGAATTTTATGGCATCGTTCAACTCTTTGTGTTGATGCTTATCAACAAGTTTCTTTTTCAATTTGAAAATTCTGATTGTCGATTCTTTTTTGGCAACTATAAACAAGTCACCTGCAGGAGACAATAATACCTTGAATCTGCACCACACATTGTTTAGGTAACCCTCTCTCCACCCTGATTTTGCATGATTTTTTGAAATCATGAAATCAGCTTATTTCGAAAGGATTTATACACGACAATTCAAGCGATTTCGTAGACCCGCCATCTTTTAATGCTGCTTGTTTTCACCAGACCAAGGCCCACCATCTTTCGCATATAGTGCCGATACGTCCTCTTTGGGAGGAACTGGTTTCCTGCCCACTTGCACCTCTCGTACAGCTCAGAGGAGTGCATCTTCCCATTCTCCACAAGAATTTCAAAGATCGTCTTCTGAAAACCATTCAGCTTGCCAAGCAGATACGACAGCCTGTGCTTTCTGGTGCATTTCGCAGCCTCCTTTGCCTCCTCTACCGTTATTCTGTCAAGGCCCTTCAATTCCGCGTTTATTGCTGCAACCTTCAGGGTCTGCAGAGCAACCCGTGCATCACCGCCGCATAGAACCGCAATCTTCGATAACAATTCCTTGTCTAGTGAGTCTGGTCTGAGAGCACATGATACTCTGTCCTTGAGTATGGACATGACTTCCCTTCGGCTGTATGGTTTGAACTCGTATTGCTCAAACAGGAGACTGCTTTCGACTCTAACATCGGCATTTGTAAGAAAATCAGGTCTGTTCGATATGAAGATTAGAGTACAGGGGCTACGTCCCAACTCGTAGAGGATTTTGTATTCTTCTATCTGGTCACATTCGTCCAGGCAAATTACAAACCCGCTCCATGCCTCTTCTCTAAAGTTTTGTGCCAATCTGCTGGTATGTTCACCCCCATGAACAAAGCGTCCCATCTGGGTCAGTATGCATTCCAGTACCTTGTGCTCTGTCCTCTTGGACCAGCAGTTTACATATGCGTGCCTTTTCTCAAACTTCTTTTTGAGGATCCATCTTACCGATGATGTTTTTCCGATGCCGGGAGGGCCATAGATGTGCCAGTGCTTCGCTGGTCTTCCATCCTTGAGCCGCTCAAGGCATCTTATCATCTCTCTGAGCTGCGGTCGTTGGCATAGGATCCTCTCAGGTACATACGAGTCGTCAAAAAAGCTTTTTTCTACTAGTATGGGGTTTGGCATTTTGGCAATTGCTTCTTCACAGCTTAAGTGTTTGTCTGACAGCTTGCCGTTAGAGTCGGAAAATTTTTGGAAGACAATGAGTTCTTTTGATTTAACTATTACTCACCCTGATCACGTGATCGGGGTGAGTTTTTCTTAATAGTCAGTAGGAAGGTAGGAGTGGTAATGACTTTACAAAACACTAGTAAACACATTATGGTTGCAATACTTGTAACCATGTTGACGTCCACAACCATGTTAGCCTATTTACCCATGGCGGAAGCGGCTAAAGTACGCGCTTGCGATACAAACGCTAGTCCAAAGGGTGTTGCGGCAGCATCTTCAACGGAGGTATGGTTAGCTAACGATGGCGGAACACTCCAAAAATTCACCAGCTTGGCTTCTAACTGTAATAAGACATCTTACACTGTGAATGGCGACCCTCACTTTATCGATAGATCTTCAAGTACAAAGATCACATATACAAATCATGTATCTGATAAAATCACCTATTTCGATCCTAGCACTAGCACTAAAGTAGATTGTACCAATGCAAGCATTGACGGCCCTGACGACATTGTTAGTTATGATTCTAACACTCAGTTCTCTACCGCATACAACAGCGGCAAAATAATAAAGACCGTCAAGGGGGCATCTAGCTGTACTGTAACCGCTTACACAGTTCCTGGAACAAGTCCAAACCCTGAAGGAATAGACACAAGTCCAGATGTCAGCGGCATGTTCTTTGTTGATCAAAACAACAAAAAGCTTTACAAAATTGCTGCTAGCACAGGAACAATCACACTTGTACGAGATCTAACACTTGATACTGTTTACAACCCATGGTTTGTAGCTGATTCAAATGATAACGGGAATTTTGTTTGGATCACATTCAGAGATGCAGGTATTCTTAGGGCATATGCCACAGCATCAGGAGCATTGGTTGAAACATCACCCTCACTTGGAACTGGCAACAACGTATTTGACATAGCCGTAATTAGTCAAGGCGTTCCAATAGTGACTTGGTATCAAGACCCAAAAGTCTCAAAATATGATTATGGGACAGATACTTGGACTACGCATGATTGGAATACCGAATGCAATGGTTGTGATGGCTTTGGAATAGATACTATATCTTCAGGTACCTATTACGCAGCACTACGATCATTAAGTGGCACATCAAAAATAGTAACGGGGTCGTTCTAATGAAACAAGGTAAAAAATTAGCAATTTCGACTACTGTGGCCATCATGATTGCTGTAGCTGGCGCGTATTACGCAGTCAACATTCCAAAAGAGAATGCAACCGCAGAAAACATCACCTTGGGGCAGATCGCAAACACAATCAAAACTACCACAAATCTGAAAGCTACGGTTATTCAAGATAAGATAAATAGCATTGACGGCGTCGCGCTAACAGAGGAGGCAAGAAGTACAAACAGCGGTACATTAGAGAGAACTGAAGAAACCTCAAAAGAAATTTTCGAGAGAGGACAAGCAGAACTTGTTTTGCACAGGGGAATTGGTCCCGACGGAAATGAGTATGTATCAGCAACAATTACCAATATGGGCACATCACAGTTCTACCTACTTTCACTAGGAATCGCTGGATATACAAAAAGTGGTATTTCTACATTAACTGCCTATGGAGTAAATGCCGATTACTCGCCAGATGTTTGGGTTAGCTATCCTGAACCACCTATAACCAAACCAGTAATCTTGAAGCCGGGTGAATCAATTACATCATACATCAATGGAAAGTGGTATGTCAACGAGGTGGAAGAGCCAATTACGGACTTCAGTGCAGGTGCATTATATGGCTACGAAGTACAAGGGATCACAACTGATCAGCCAACTCCACATTGGTCAATACGAGTTCCAGATGACTCGTTACCTTAATTTTTTTATTTTTCTTTATCATTTTCAAAAAAACCTTACTGACAGCAATTCTTGGAATCCATATCCATAACCTGGTATAGAAGAAATAAGGTAGGAGTTTGCAAGTACTCCAGTAACTTTCTGCCTGTTTTTAGGGCCCGAACCCACAGGGGGTACGCACACCCCCGGGCCGCCTTCACTGTGGACGCGAATCTCATTCAATCCACTCATGTTCAAATCATCAGAACTGGGTTCCAACTTCGCAATGAATACTTGGTAGCCAAATCAATGTGTGGGCTAATTGTGTACTATTCTTTTTATATGTCGTACTGACAATGTATTATAGATGCAACATTCTACCTCTGCCGTATCAAAAAAGACCTATCAAGTAGTTTTAGATAGGGACGAAGACGGTATGATCTTTGCAAGGTGTGATGAACTCCATGCAAACGCTGAAGGCAAGACTGAGGCGGAAGCAAAAGCCAACATCAAAGAATCAATCGAATTGATGGTGGATCATTTGAACAAGGACAAAAGTTTTAGTCTTAAATTCATCCGCAAGTATTAATGAGTAAGATTCCTCGAGTCTCAGGAAACCAGTTGATAAAGTATCTTGTTAATAAAAAAGAATTTCGAGTATCTCACAGAAAAGGAAGCCACGTATCTTTACACAATGAGAATAAAGACAAGTTCACGTCAGTACCATCAAAAAATGACGATCTTGGAACTGGTCTAATGTTACAAATTCTATATGATTGTGGAATAACTAGAGAAGAATTTATTTCCGATTACCAAAGTGGGCTTTTAAAATGAATATTGTAAACATGTTAGACAAGTTTCAATTTAATGGGAAAATCAGCAGGGGCTCGGGTAAATTTTTACCTGTGTCCCCCCGAGTCTGCTTACTCTGTCTCTGCGAGTCCCGCTCTCAAAACGACTTCTTTATGATTAGGCAGTGTCGCAACAAATTCCCATCCATCAAGGATTAGTTGCTCAGCTTTGTCTGACTCATGACTTTCCAGAGATTTGCAGTTTCTAGAGAAATTGAGGGATTTTCTCTCGGATACTTACCAGAGATAGCAAAGAGCTCTAATTCTTTATAAAGAATTTTGGGTATTCTTTTTCGAATCTGCTCAATCTCTTGAATATTCCATAATATTCATTCTTAGTCAGTATTTGATCTATGTGGTTATTTGCCTGAATCAAGGCTATGTCACACCATACCAAAATGTCCATTTTTTGAAGTGACTCGTCAAAGCGAGTCTCGCCCCTCACGGCAAGGCTATGCCACCTTCTTGCCGATTCCCAAGGTGTGCCTGAAACATGTATGTCTTGAAAAAGTGGCATTCTCTCTTCTTTTTCATCGTGCGGCATGATTTTCAAAACATATTTCCTTAGATTCGCAAGAATCTTTTCAAGCTCCAAGTCGTCCTTATTGTCATGTATTATGGAAACCAAAGTGACGTTTGCAACGTAAACAGGTAACCCGAATTCTTTTTTTATTATTCGCTCAAGGAGTTTTTTGCCATAATCTGTTTCCCTTAAAATTTCTTCCAAGGCATCTCTGGCTATAATGGTACATCCATCAATACCGTTCATGCCGCTCTTAATTGTAGATACTCGCGATTAATTCTCGCGATTTTTTACGATAATCTATCAATTTGGTTGACGGTTTCTTAACTTTCTTTTTTAACGAATCAAATTCGGTCAACCAGTTCGCAGCAAACTTTTCATTATCTTGCACTACGTAACCATGTCGCTCACCTACGGAATATGGCACGTGTTTCTCAGAAACGATGATGTGTTTCCTATCGACGATCATATAGTGATTTCCGCTTTCTGGCATTTTTTTACCAGAGTACACGATCATGTTGTTGACGATTGCTAGGTTTGTGGTGTCGACGTCACATCTTCCAAGATAAGCTTCTACAGTAACATTTCTATTTTGTATGGCCTCTCTGAACGCTTCCAGCACATCGGAAAAGTAGAGAATACTGAATTCTCCTGTAACTACACGTATCTCCTTTCGCGCTTTATCGATCAAATCAATTGTGTTAACTCTGAAATATAGATCGCTTGGATGATGCTTGATCGGGATTTTTGTCACTTGCCTCATAAATCATCTCTTGAATAATTGTCTCCGTGTAGCAAAAACCTTTTCGAATCTACTGGAAATAGCGGAAAACCCCAACTGGCATCATCACAAAAATCAGCCATGCAAGAGTAGGATCTGAGAGCCATATAAGATTTTCAAGGCAAATCAGATGATTTGCTGCCATGTTTCCGTTTACCAAGATGGAAAAGATATGAAATTGTTGTTTAGTAGAACATTATTGTTCGTTTTCTACTACCTTCAAAATATCTGATGCTATTGCATTTCCAGCCCACACTTTTTCTTTATCAAGGTCTGCTACAA
>Ga0187892_10012156_pt1 | contig 10332 bp, 8 predicted proteins | sample MA1701073metaG_FD_139345 | JGI IMG/M metagenome (GOLD analysis project Ga0187892, IMG submission 139345) | Bio-ooze microbial communities from a basaltic lava cave in the Kipuka Kanohina Cave System on the Island of Hawaii, USA - MA170107-3 metaG ...
AGAATGGTTGGACGCGAGAAAGATCTGGGATCGATTGAGCCCGGGAAGTTTGCCGACCTCTTAATCCTCAATGCAGATCCGCTTAAAGACATTCGTAACATCCAGAAAATTCACCGTATCATGAAGAGTGGTGTGGTTTACGACCCTGTCCAGTTACTTCGGAAAACAAGATGACTATGATGCGGCTAGGTTGATAGTCATCATTGGCTCTTCTCATTGCTGAAGTTCGCAGTACCTTAGACGGTGACCTCAATGCACATTACTAGTTAGAGGTTTACGGATCCTCCTGTTTGCCCTCCTGCGGCGCCATCTTTAAGCAAAAGACTTCATTTGTAGGGCTGATCTTGAAGCATCACAAGACCAAGAAGCGGTGAATAGGGAGATGGCCTTTACTCATTCTCGGATACTGCTTACCGGTGCCACAGGGTTTATTGGAGGCCGGTTAGCCGAAAGGTTAGCTGTCGCACAGGACACAAGAGTTCGAGCGCTTGTCCGCAATCTAGATAAGGCCGAGGGCTTGCAGTTCCGTGGCGTCGAAGTTGTCCGGGGGGACGTTACCGATCCAGAGTCCCTGGAGCGCGCCGTACGCGATTGCCAAATCGTCATTCATTGTGCAGCTCTGATCCATGATGCAAAGGTAACGGTGGAGGGGTTTCGTCAGGTCAACGTCGAAGGAACGCGAAATATACTCGATGCCGCAGCTGCAGCCGGGGCCAATACCTTCGTCCACCTAAGTTCAATTGGCGTGTATGGCACCACTCCTCGCAGAGAAACTCGTGAGACTGATCCTCATCAGCCGTGCGGCGATCCATATTGCGATTCGAAAATTGAAGCCGAACAGGTGGTAATAAAGCATGCCCCCCAAAAGAATATGTCATTCGTGATTATCCGCCCGGCAAATGTTTATGGTCCACGCTCTTCTTTTTGGACTGTAGCTCTAATCGAAATGATCAAAGCGGGCAAACTTAAGCTGATTGATGAGGGAAGAGGGATGGCCAATCACGTCTATATTGACAATCTGATTGACGCGGTCGTGCTGGCGATTGAAGGGGAGCGAGCTCGTAACGAATCGTTTATCGTTAGTGACGGTGTCAATACGAACTGGAAGGAGTTTCTGGGCCACTACACGCGCCTACTACAACTCGAGCCTCTACCTTCAATATCTAAATCCAGAGCTTGGGCAACCGGCCTACTCCTTGAAGCCAAGGCCAGAGTGACGGGAAAGCCAGCGAGCTTTAGCAGGCGAGCCGTAGCTTACTGGACTCAGACTGGTACCTTTTCAATTGCAAAGGCCAGAACAATACTTGGATATTCGCCTCAAATAGGACTGGAACAGGGTATGGACCAAACTGGGCGCTGGTTGCGTGAGACTGGTCGGTTAAACTGATCAAGCTGAGCAAATAAAGTTCTAAACAGTAGAAATTCCCAATGGAGGTGTTTATGAACGATAAATGGTACTTCAAAGCATTGCAAGGTGGTCTTGAAAGGAAACTCGCGGATGGTATTACTACCCATGTTTTTTTTAGCTCGCAGATCATGCTGTCTGTGGCAGAGATTGAGCCCCATACTGAGCCATCAATTCATAGTCATCCGGAAGAGCAGTGGGGATATCTGCTGGAAGGGGAATGTATTAGGATTCAAAATGGCGAAGAGGTAGCAATGCAGCAAGGCGATTTCTGGCACACACCGCCAAACACTCCTCACGGTGTGCGAACAGGGGCGCGTGGTGCTCGGATTCTTGACATTTTCAGCCCACCCCGTGGTGCTTACACCAAGCCCGGTGAGGGGTTAGCTGCCACACAACATCCAAACGGGTCTGACCTGCTTTAAGTTTCAGAATTGCGAATTAAGACCACGACGAGATATTAAGATGAATACGTACGGTCATTACATTGATGGGCATTACGCGAGCCCTGCCTCTGGTGAGTATTTCTCATCTGTGGACCCGTCTACTGGGAGGATGCTTGCAAGCGTGGCCCGTGGCAGTCCGGAGGATGTACACCAAGCAGTAGCCGCGGCACGACGCGCTTTTGAATCATGGCGCCGGAGCGAGCCAAGTGAGCGGGGAAGAATTCTAAGTCGCGTCGGCGCTCGCCTTCTGGCTGAGGCTGATGAGTTGGCCCGAACCGAATCGAGTGATACTGGCTTTCCTCTGCGAGACTGCCAGCTGGTTGCGAAGACGGTTGCCGCCAGATACTTCGAATACTACGGCGGTCTGGCAGACAAACTAGGTGGAGAAACGATACCCGTGCCGGGTAATCACCTGGATTACACCTTGCGCGAACCATTGGGAGTAGTAGCCGAGATCATACCTTGGAACAGCCCGCTGTATGACGGCAGCCGGAGCGTAGCGCCGGCCTTGGCAGCCGGGAATACAATTGTTCTCAAGCCAGCGGAAGAAGCGATGCTAAGCATGTTTCGGCTGGCGGAGATCCTGACCGAAGAGGGACTGCCCAGGGGAGTCTTCAACGTAGTTACGGGATATGGTCCCGAAGCAGGAGCAGCACTCGCCGGCCATAACGAAATCAATGCAGTATGCTTTACTGGCTCGATTGAGACAGGCTCCGAAGTGATGAAGCTAGCGGCGGGGAACGTTGTTCCGATTATGCTTGAGTTGGGTGGAAAATCGGCCAACATAGTGTTTGCCGATGCAGATCTCGATACTGCGGTTATGTGGGCGGTGCTCGCAATATTCACCGCCGCGGGGCAGATCTGTACTGCTGGTTCCCGTCTTCTTCTCCATCAGAAAGTACATGATGAAGTTCTTGATAAACTCGTAACGCGTACGAGACAACTTCGCGTGGGTCCGGCACTGGACAGCCTGGATTTGGGTCCTGTGATCTCAGAATCTCAGCTTGGCCGGGTGCTTAATTATATAGAAATTGGAAAGTCAGAAGGCGCCACACTGGTGGCTGGAGGTACCCGATTGACAGAAGGAGCTTTGGCCGAAGGCTATTTCGTGGCGCCCACTGTATTTGACGAGGTAAGAAACAGTATGCGAATTGCTCAAGAGGAAATTTTCGGACCAGTTCTGTCTGTGCTCACATTCGGCGACGAAGATGAGGCGCTTGATATTGCAAATGGAACACAATATGGACTTGCGGCTGCTGTGTGGACCAAAAACTTGAGAACTGCCCACCACCTGGCCAGACATCTCGATGTGGGGAGCGTTTACATCAATCGCTACTACCCTTCAGGAATCGAGGCCCCTGCAGGAGGATATAAACGTAGCGGTTTTGGGCGCGTGGATGGGGTAGAAACCTTGCGTCACTTCACCCAACTCAAGAATGTGGTTGTAAACCTCGATTGAATCATGAAGACAGATTTGATGCGGGCCGTGGTCATCACCGGCCCAAAGGAAGCGTCCCTTCAGTACATCGAGCGATGTTCACCAGAGCCCGACGAGATTCTGGTTCGGTGTAAGGCGGCCGCAATATGCACCACAGAGCGGCGGGTTTTCTCGGGAGATCTTAAGTACTACCCTGCTATAGGTGGACACGAAGTGGCGGGTGTTATCGAATCGACCGGACAGATCAGATCCAATCTCAAACCTGGTGATCGGGTTGCAATCGATAATGCGAATCGGTGTGGTCTTTGTTACTACTGCATCAGAGGACGCGATAACCTTTGTGTTGATTTCTTCAAGCCCCGAAAGCAATCGGCTTATGTCGTGATTGGGGGAGGTTTCGCAGAGTACACGACAGCTCTGCCAAGTCAGGTTATAAAGCTTCCAGATAGTTTAAGTACCGAGGAAGCCAGCCTGATGGAACCTTTGGCATGTTGCATCAACAGCATAAAAAAAGCGCAACTGTCTTTCGGCGACACGATTGTGATAGTTGGGGCCGGGACCATGGGGGCTCTTCACCTCATGCTGGCAAAACGGCTCGGCGCAAGAACGATTGTCAACGATCCTGATGAACATCGCCTCCAATTGGCACGGCAGTTGGGTGCAGATGTGACAATAAACCCCACTGTCGATGAGCCAGTCAATGTCGTCAAAGACTATACAGGAGGCCGAGGCGCTGACGCGGTCATCATCGCCGCCAGCGTTAAGGCGGGAGGGGAACAGGGCCTGCGGCTGGCGGGTCCAGGGGGTCGCGTAGTTTTCTACGCCTCACTTTATCCGAAGGGAAACATAGATCTGGATTGGAACCGCATCCACTACCAGGAGATTGTCATCGCCGGCACTGAAGGCTGTACACACAAGGATTTTCATGAGGCGGTTGCCTTGGCTGGTAGCGGTGCCGTTAAGGTCGGCCCATTAATCTCAAAGACGATTCAGCTCGAAGAATTACCTGCCGAATTGGCTTCTCGGCCTGCGGGCGAAACTCAACGAGTCGTCGTCAAGCCTTAACCTCATCAGTTGATGGAAAAAGAGTCGCTGTTTCTTGGTTTGGACCTTGGAACTTCGGGTGTAAAGGTCGGCGTTTTCGATATTCAGGGAAACCGGCTTGCCGGAGCAAATGCATTTTACGAAACCCGAACACCACACCCCGGATGGAAAGAGCAGGATCCTCAAGAATGGTGGGCAGCCTGCACGAATGCGACCAGCAAGGCCCTTGACACGATCGACGCGTCAGCTGTCAGGGCCATCTGTGTTGTCGGACAGTCTCCAGCACTGGTTTGCCTTGATAAATCCGCCGAATCGGTTCGCCCGGCTTTAATCTGGTCCGATCAACGGGCGGTGAAAGAGGGACTCGCGGTAGCCCAGCGGCTTGGCCCCTTCGCACACTTTAGTCTCCTACCGCGACTGCTCTGGTTAAAGCGTAATGAACCAGTTGCTTATCATCAGACACGCTGGATCTTCGAATCATTTGAATACATCAACTTCAAATTGACCGGAAAGATTGCCTCAATTGCTACTTCCGAACATGTTTGGTCCGAAAGACACATTGGCGCCCTTGGGCTTGAGCCGGAAAAATTTCCATCTGATCGCTTCAGGTTTGGTGAGGTTTATGGTGAATTGCTGCCGGCGCTGGCGAACGCCTGGGCCTTGCCACACGGCTTGCCTGTGATTGCGGGAACCATCGATGCATTTGCTGCGTGGATCGGCACCGCGACAGTTTCAAAAGGTCAACTTTGTAACACCGCAGGCACTTCCGAAGGTTTAGCTGTTGTTTGGGACAAGCCGTTAAGTGAACCGCAAATGCGGGCTGTCTCAGTCCCTCACGTGACTGGCCACGATTGGATAGTGGGAGGGGCGATGTCGACTGGAGGAATCGTGCTGGACTGGTTTGCTCAACAATTCTATCCGCAAGCGAAGAATCCCTACGCCGAAATCGCAAAAGATGCTTATGCGATTCCGGCGGGTGCAGAAGGTTTGGTTGGACTGCCCTATCTGGTCGGAGAACGCTCACCGATTATGGATCCTCAGGCTCGGGGCCTGTTTTTTGGCATTAGTGAAATACACACCCGAGCTCATTTTGCGCGAGCAGTGCTGGAATCAATGGCTTTTGCTGTACGCGATGTTTATGAAGTTATCAGGGAGATGGGTGCGGAGATAACCGAGATTAGAGTTGGCGGGGGTGGGGCATGCAACGATGCGTTAAATCAGATTAAGGCCGATGTTTTGGGACAGCCCGTATGGATCCCCGCGGTTATGGAATCAAGCCAGGTTGGTGCGGGTATCATCGCAGGGTGGGGGGCCGGCTTCTTCGCAGACCTTGCAACGGCGGCCAAGTCCATGGTCAAGTTTCGCACTGTCTTCGAGCCCGATCCTAAAAAACAAGCAATCTATAATGAGTTATTTGCACTTTACAGGCAGCTCTATCAGCATCTGAAGATCGACTTTGCAACTCTCTTTCGTTTGAACAAAGAACTTTTGCAGTCAACTCATTTGGGCAAATGACTGATCCCCTATTTGGAGTTGAGGGTAAGGTCACGCTCATCACCGGTGCTGCTGGTGGGATAGGTGCTTGTTTAACCCGAGCCTTTTTAGCGCGAGGGGCGATTGTAGCTGCAATCGATAAGGATGAGGTCTTATTAAGAAAACTTACGACAGGGTTCCAGACCCCTGGGGACCGCTCGCGACTTCGAGAATTCCCTTTTGATCTAAATAACTGTCACGCGATGCCCAGCCTAATCCAAAAGGTTTTGGCGTCTTGTGGACGTATTGACGTTCTCATCAACAATGCCGGCGTGATGCTGCCGGCCCCAGCTACCGAAGTTAGTGAGGATGACTGGGATCTAACCCATGACATTAATCTGAAAGGGGCCTTCTTTCTTTCACGATTAGCTGCGCGAGAAATGCGAGTTCAGGGTGGTGGGAGAATTATCAATATATCTTCCCAGCTTGGTATCGTCGGACGTGACAACTGCGCTCCGTACACTGCCAGCAAAGGCGGGCTAATCCTCCTGACAAAATCCCTGGCCCTGGAGTGGGCCAAAGACAATATTCTTGTGAACGCCATCGCTCCCGGACCGATGCGGACACCCCTGACTGAACCCTTTCTGAACTCAGCCGAAGCTGAAGACGCGATCAAAATAGTAATCCCAGTTGGAAGGATCGGCTCACCTGAAGAAGTGGTCGGACCGGCCTTGCTACTGGCCTCAGCCGCCGCGTCATATATGACCGGCAGCATTGTGGTCGTGGATGGCGGTTACATCGCAGGTTGACCCGAAAACATGTCCGTAAGAACACCTGATATCGGTGAATTGAGGCGGCTAGCCGACGATTTTGGATTCGACTTGGAGGATTCCGAACTTAAAGAGTTGCGGAGCGTGGCTGCCGGAATGTTGGTTTCTTACGGGCGGATTGATCAACTGCAAGCGCCGACTTTGCCTGTGAAATATCCGCGCGATGCGGGATGGCCACCACTTGAAGATGACAACCCTTTCGCTGCTTGGGCCTGGCGCTGTTCGATCAAAGGCGCTGAGAATGGTCTTCTGAGAGATCGTAAAGTTGTTTTAAAGGACAATATCTGCTTGGCGAGCATTCCATTGAGGAATGGATCCGCGGTGCTCGATGGCTTTATACCTGACGAGGATGCGACCGTTGTCACTCGAATTCTCGATGCCGGAGCCGAGATTGTTGGCAAAGCTGTTTGCGAAAGTTTTTGTTGTTCGGGAAATAGTCACACCTGTGACGGTGAGCCCGTTCGTAATCCCGCAAATCCTGTTTATTCGACCGGGGGATCGTCAAGCGGATGCGGTGCCCTGGTTGCAACAGGGGGCGCCGATATGGCGCTGGGTGGGGATCAAGGAGGATCGATTCGCCTGCCCGCCTCTTGGTGTGGAATTGTTGGCCTTAAGCCGACTTATGGGTTGGTACCTTATACCGGAATATTTCCCATCGAGCTAACTTTGGACCACGTCGGTCCAATGGCCAGAACGGTGACCGATACAGCGCTCCTTCTTGAGGTCATTGCTGGTGCGGATGGGCTTGACCCACGACAGAACAAGGTCCGTACTGAAGCTTATTCTCGGGCTCTTACCAGAAATCTCTCTGACCTACGGATTGGAGTTCTCGAGGAGGGTTTCGGCTGGGAAGGTATTTCCGAGATGGCTGTGGACGAGACTGTTAGAGCAGCAATTGGTTCAATGGAGAAGCTCGGCGGGACAGCTAAGAAACTCTCTGTGCCGATGCATCGTGATGCCATTCACATTGCTTATGGGATCTACTTGGAGGGTGCCACTGACTTAATGGTGCGCGGTGACGGTGCGGGCTTTAACTGGCGCGGGCATTATCCGCTCGGGTTGCGTGACTTTTACGGCCGTGCACGGCGAAGCCGGTCGGATGATCTCCCGCCGACCGTCAAACTCCTCACTTTGTTTGGTCAATACATCAACGATCGTTACAACGGTCACTTCTACGCGAAAGCTAATAATCTCCGTCGCACATTGCACGCGGCTTATGAAGCCGTGTTTGAGGAGGTAGACCTCCTGGCGTTACCAACAACGCCGATGAAGCCGATGCTCATTCCTATAAAGCCAGACTTGCCAGCGTACTTTCATGCAGCCTTTGGTACCGGGGTGAATGCTGTGCCCTTCAATCTTACCGGCCATCCCGCGATCAGTGTCCCTTGCGGAAAGATTGATGGCCTTCCTATCGGCATGATGCTAGTAGGGCGTCTCTTCGAAGATAGTACCGTTCTTCGGGGTGCTTATGCCTATGAGCAGAGGGGAGCGTAAGAGATGTTAGACGTTATCGTCAAAGGTGGATTAACGGTAACTCCTGATGAAACCGCCGAGATGGACATTGGTGTTCTTGGTGGCAAGATCGCCGCCGTAACCGTACCCGGGGTCCTCACCGCCGAAGCGGGACGCGTCATCGATGCTCGGGGAAAGATCGTTCTACCCGGAGGTATTGAGCCACACGCGCACATAGGTATTCCCATTCCGGAAAAATGGGCCGGACGACCTGAGGCGATCACTTCTCCGCCGCAGAAGTCGAGTCGGGCGGCAGCGTTTGGGGGGGTCACAACCATTATCGATTTTGCCGGGAACTTCAATTTTGCTCCGGTTACTGGACCAGATCAGAAACCAATCATGAAGTCGATTGAGGAGCGGCGTAATGTTTTTAAAGATCACTGCTATACCGACTTTGCCTTTCATCAAATCCTGCGTGGCGACGAATTAGAAGCGGCGCCCCAGTTGATCGATCAGATTGGTGAGGCGATTCAAGATGGTCTCGCAAGTTTCAAAATTTTTACAGTACATGCTCCATTCCGTGTTCCCTATGGTCCTTTATGGGCGGTCTTTAAGGAGGTCGCAAAGAATGGAGGCATAATGGCAGTGCATGCTGAAGAGGACGAGATTGTGACCTACATGATCGATAAGTTGAAACGCGAGGGACAAGATCATGGGTATAACCTCCATCTGGTCCATAATAATCTTTCGGAAGACATCTCCTTCCGGAAGATCTTGCGCCTCGCCCAACATACGGAGACTGGAGTGTATTTCGTGCACGCCACAGCGAAAGAAGGTGTCGCGGCCATCGCCGAAGCACGCAGTGCCGGACAACCGGTCTACGGTGAAGCTTTGCACAACTATCTGGAGTTTACCTGTGAGGACTACAAGAAACCGGATGGAACTCTTATACATACATATCCTGCCATCAAGTATGCCGACGACCGGGATTCTTTAATTAACGGATTGCTCGATGGTCGACTATGCACCACCGCTACGGACGAATGGACCACCCATAAAGACGTCAAGCTTGCAGGTCAGACGGTAGAGACCGTATGTGGTGGGCACAATGGAATCGAAACCCGCCTACCAGTAATCTTCACAAAGCTGGTCGTCGAACGGCACATGTCGCTCGAGCGATTCGCCGCCATTACTTCAACCAATGCCGCTAAGATCCTCGGTCTCTTTCCACGGAAGGGAGTGATTGCTCCGGGAAGCGATGCAGACTTCGTACTTATTGACCCATCCGTTACAAAGAAGTTGACGCTGAACGACCTGCACGCAGACTCAGACTACAGCATCTGGGAAGGGTTCGAATGTCGCGGTTATCCGGTTATGACCATTTTGCGAGGCAAAGTGATCGTCGAGGATGGCAAATTAATGGGGAACAGTTCAGATGGTCAGTGGTTGCCGCGAAAAGTCTCTCCCGGGGTGCTTACCCAGCCCGTCGTGTAGAACCCAAGTTTACAAAGGGTTGACGAAGTCAGCGAATTCTGATATTTAATACGACATCTCAGGATATGAGACTTCAGCTATGGATAATAAATCCTCCCCGTATCGTGTCCAGGTCCTTGAAAGATCATTAGGAATTCTCGATCTCTTGTGTCAGGAAGGTCCCGAACTCTCGCTTATTGAGCTTTCCGAGCGACTGAAACTGCACAAAAGCACGACTCATCGGCTACTAGGGGTTCTTGAACAGCATCGATTTATCGAGAAAAGCGCCAATAACGGGAAATACCGACTGGGGCTGAAGCTGTTTGAACTGGGAAGCAAAGCAATAGCGCATCTCGATTGGCGTGAGAAGGCCCGCCGGCACTTGCAGCGGTTGGCTTTTGAAACCGGTGAGACAGCTCATCTTTGTATCCTGGACGACGGGGAAGTTCTTTATTTAGAAAAGGTGGAAGCTCCAAGGACGGTGCGAGTTCCTTCAATTGTTGGACGACGCTACCCGGCCCATTGTGGCGCCGCAGGAAAGACTTTGCTGGCATTTAGGTCTGAGGAAGAAGTCGGGGAATTAGTTAAAAGGCGTGGTTTAAAGGCTTACACCAGAAACACGCTCACCACTCCCGCTCAGCTAAAGGAAGCCTTGCGTGGCGTACGCGACCAGGGATACGCGGTCGACAATGAAGAATTTGAAGAAGGACTCGAGTGCATCGGGGCGCCAATCCGAGACTACTCTGGGCGGGTGGTTGCCGCCATAAGCAT
>Ga0187892_10012157_pt1 | contig 10332 bp, 10 predicted proteins | sample MA1701073metaG_FD_139345 | JGI IMG/M metagenome (GOLD analysis project Ga0187892, IMG submission 139345) | Bio-ooze microbial communities from a basaltic lava cave in the Kipuka Kanohina Cave System on the Island of Hawaii, USA - MA170107-3 metaG ...
GCTTCAGCGCTTGGCCGGTGCCAACCGCCACGACCCGTACCTCGATCCCGCGTTTCGCCTGGAAGATTGGCAAGAAATAATCGAAAAAACCGGACGCCTGAGTCGACGTCGTCGAGGCCAGCGTTCTGTTCCCATTGCACGCAGTTCACGCCAGGTATTCCTGAAGCCGCTCGACCGGGTACCCGTAGCCGATGGCACCAAAGGGAGTACGGTTCAGCGCGCGGTGGAGTTGAGCCAGGTCAACGCTTGCCAGACCGCCGTCGCATTGCATATGCGCTCCGATTTGATACCGCATGTCATTCATCGAGCCCAGCACGCTGCGGTTGCCGGAGCGCGTGAAGCGGACCACGCGGCAAGCTTCCAGCATTCGTTCGATCTGCGTTTGGGAAAACTCGTCCCACACCAGCGCTTTTAACAAGCGCTGGCCGAAGACCTCATCCAACTGTTCGAACTCCGGTTTTCTCAAGCCCGGCACGAACACCGAGTACAAGGTCTCGTCGTGCGCGAAGAGCACACACTTGCGCCGGTCGAACCGCAGCAGATTGGCGTGCCAGCTTGCGCCCGAAGCGAACGGGTCAATGAAGCGGTCCGGTATTTCCGCCAGCAGCTTCTGCGTGCAATGAATCAAGAGCGGCATGGACTTGGATTTGCCCCGTGCGACGGTTCAGCTGCGCGTAATCGCCTCAGGAGCGGCACCAATGAATCCCGGCTCTCTTATTATTGAGAATAATCTTGCCGCACATGACGACATTCTTCAAATGTAAAACCGAAAGGGTAGCGGCTTGTAATCCATTTCGCTAGGCACAGCCGTAAGAATTTCTCCAACGGCATTCGCAAAACGGAGAGTAACCGGCATACCATCCCCATATATACAGGAGTTGTAATTGAGCTTCGTCAAACCGAGCACGTCTCTTAGTACTTGGTCGATCTGTGCCTCACCACGGTTAACTTCCACTTCCAATGGCGTGGGCACTTCCCAACCAGGATACGTCTGCAATCTCGGAACATAGCCAAGAGACCATAGCAATGCTCGTCGTGCGTTCAGGATCAGAGCCGTTCCTCGCAATACAGGTGTTGCGCCTTCTCCTCGATAAAGCTTGTTTTGATTCGAGCGACGAATCCGAATACCCGATAACTGCGTCGCCGAAGGAACGGCCGACTGGAACCCGCGCCATTCTGCCTCATCAAAGCGCGCTCGTCCGTGAATAAATAGTTCAGTAGGGAGTTTTCCGTGTTTGTCTCTGTACGTTTGAACCACCAATGACATCAGCTCGCGCGCCTTCTCTTCCGATAAATGACTTTCTTTGCGCTCAGCCTGATACCAGTTTCCCTCAACGCCCTTGAATACTACGCCATCACCGGAGTTCAAAAACATCTGCGCGCCGCAGCAAGCGTTTGCCTTCTGTGTAGGTTGGTGTAATTGCTTGTAGACGAGACCGACGTAACATACTCCGGGTCGGACTCCATCGAGCTGCCAAGGCTGGCCCTGAGCTTTAAAAAACGCCGTGGTGCAGAGATTCCATGCGATAGTCGCTGGATCGTCAACTCGTCTTTTGGGTTTTCCTAGTATTGTTTGGAAATCATCTGGCGCCACAGTGGTTTCGCGGACGATCTGCACAACCACGTGGTGACTCAACATCCTGGCTTTAAGTTGGTTATGAAAATTGACTTCGTAGCGTTCGACTTCGAGCGTTTGTTCGGCATCGCGTTGCCAATCGGAGAATAGCAATCTAGTCGGGTTGTCTAGACGTTTGTGTGCCTCCCTGCTTGACATTGGCAGTTTCGATTCCGTTCGCTCGGCCGTTGGCACGGTCTGCAATGGACGGCCCAATCGGTAGACGTCTTCGGGGATCACGACAAACCAAAAATCCGGGTGTGCTTCCTCACGGTACAGATGGTCGCTGATAGCGGTTTCGTAAATTCCGACGCATTCATAAACGGCCTCATGCCGGTTTTCTCGACAAATAGCAGTCTGGACCCTGTCGCGATCTACTGTCACACTTGCCATCGGCTCTGCAGGCCATACAGTATCAAACACTGAGGAAAACCCCGGCCATCCCATCCGATGCGCCTTGTTCGAATCAGGCCCAATACGAGCACGAACTTCTCCGGACCAGCGCCCGAAACGACGCAGCCCATGAACAGTACCAATCACGCCGAAACGCATCCCGGATGCGCCCGGAACGCCTTGCAGGGGACCAAACAAAAACAAGCCGTCTTTAACATACTCAGAGCGTTGTCGATGTCCGAATAAGAGTCTCGGCTCTTCCAAATGAATCGCTTCGACCAAGCCGCTCACGCGATCACCGTGTCGTCTTCAATCTCATCATCATCCCAATCAGCCGGGTCTTCTTCCTCCTCAGGCAAGTAAGCGTTGTCAGAGACGTAACAGACGGGTAGTTGAACAGTCATCATGGAGGCGTCCAATACCATTTCCGCGGATCCACCGAGGCTGATATGCGTCGACTTTGCTTCCTTCCCGAACAACTCTGCCAGAAACGCTTGAAGCAAATCGCGCCATTTGTCATTCCACCATAGCTTGCAGTAGCGACGGCGCAAATGCTTTTGGTCTGACAGAGGAGTGATACCGTTGTTTGAATATAAGACGTGGGGAACAATCTGCACGCCGCGCGGTTCCGCAGCTTTGACCTGCAACAAATCCCAAAGTGCCAGGTCAAGTCTTTAGCTTTGCCAACCAATACCCGGTAGCCTGCTTTACCGCCGGGCTTCACATAGCGCCCCTCATTATTTACCCGCCATTGATTTGGAACGAACCATCGATAATCAAACTGTACAAGCCCCTTAGCGCGCAAGAAGTACTCGATTGCCTGTCGCACGATGTCTGAGAGGTAATTTTTCGCCTCCCGCTTTCCCGTCTCAGGAGCATGTAAGGGTTTACCTCCTAGGAAGTCCGTAAGCTTGATTAAGTAGCGGGGTTCTATGATGACGTGTTCAGGAACTGCGGCGCGCACGGTGTCCAGGCTTGCGAACGACAGGATCAGGCGTTGATGGACCGCATGTGGAACTTTGATCAAACTTCGTATTCGGTTCAGATCATTCGAAGACAGAGAGGTATGGAAGTAATGGATGTCGCTGGGAAGTTCGTGGATTGATAGCCAGTTACGGAGCGCCGCTTCAGGCTCTGGCTTGATTTGTTCCCGTCCGCTCACCAATAAAGATGCGATCCGCGATACCTCCGGGTCACCTGCATTCCGGGGCAACTGGTCGCGCTCGAGCGTTTTCAGTAGTTTGGAGAAGCCTTCCGACCAATCATTTGAGAAGTCGAGACCATTGACCTGCTTTAACTGAATCGGAAACTCATCCCATGGAAGGTCATCGCCCTTAACGGGAATAATGAAGCGGGGATCTGCCAGCTTTCGGCTCACATCGCATGCTTCAGCCAGTTCGTCTTTTACGCCCTTTCGGATGACGGAAACGTGAGTGACGATACTAAGGAAGCGAATCGTGTCGAAGCGAAGTGTGTTTTCGATGTCGATCCAGAAAGGATCGCCCCCGTGAAGTTGCTCCAAGTCGGCCCAGACTTGATAGCCGAGTGCACTTAGACGGCCACACAGCCAGCGCGTCAACTCGTCGTCTTCAGGCCGGGCGTGGCTTATAAAGACGGTCTTACGCAGTTTGTCGGATACGTTCTTTGTGTCGGTCATAACACTTTGGTCTTTCTTCAGCAGATAACACCCGTAGCAAAATGGGTCACCCCACGCTTACTGGCACGAGGGTCATGGTGTCGTTGCCGAAGATGTCGATCACCTTGACGGCCACGGTGTAGCGGCCTGCCTGGGCGTAGGTATGTGGCGCTGAGATGAGTTCCAGCGTGCGGTTCTTGCGAGTGCGGAAGCTTTGCCACTCGTTCTCGAAGATGTAGCTGCCGGTCCAGCGTTCCTCGAACTCTGGTTCTTCAACGCCGGCCGTAGGTCGGGTTAGCGCAGCGTAACCCGACGTCTCGGCGGTCATTTCCGCTGTCGGGTTACGCCCTGGCGGGCTAACCCGACCTACATCGATCCCAACCCCCGCATCCCGCGCCACCTTTATGATCTCACGGCGCGACATGTAGTCGAAGTCCACGGCCCAGTAGTCCACCCAATCGGTCCAGTGTTTGGTGAGGGTTTCGCGCGTGACGACACCCTCCTTGTCCTTGCTTATCTTGATGAGTTGGCCCTGTTCGCACACCACTTGGCTCTTACCGTTCTTGAGGCTCGCGGCGGCGGCGTCAAGCGCGCCCTGAGTGTAGTAGACGGAGAAGTCAGTGAGTTCGATCCGCAGCCCGAGCTTGTCTTTCTTGTCGTAGCGCGGCGTGGCCTCGACGAAGCTCACGTCGTGGAACACCACCTGGCCCTTGTCCACGGCGCGCTTGTCGAAGACCTCCGCCGGGATGTATTTTGGCGCGAGGTCGATGCCCTTACCCTTGGCCTCGTCGAGCACCGCGGGAAAGAGGCCCATCTCGAACTCGAAGGCCAGCATGTCCACGCGCGAGCCGCGCTTGCGGCATTCGGTGATGACCTCCTCGACGAAGAGCCGGCCCACGGGCAGGTTGATCGGGCCTACGACCACCAGCCGGCCGGCGTTCTTGCCGTGGAAGAAGCTCGCGTCTGGGAGCGGCTGGGCGCGGTAGGCGCGCAGGATGAGATCGCGGAACTCATGCTCCTTTTGCAAGAGTGCCGCTTCCTTCTGCTGGCCGGTCAGCCGGCCGCCGACGTTGAGGTAGACTTAGCGCTCATAGCGACCGAGGTTCAACACCTCGAAGGCACGAAACGGCTTTCCCGCGTCCTTCAGCTCCCGCTGCACCTGAATCAGCCGTTTGCGGGTGGTGTGGATGGCAAACTTGCCGAGGTCGGTGCAGATCCACTTGCGGCCGAGCCTTTCGGCCACGGCGGCGGTTGTGCCGCTACCGCAGAAAAAGTCCGCCACGAGATCGCCGGGATTGCTGCCGGATTTGATAATCCGTTCCAACAACGCTTCAGGCTTTTGGGTTGGGTAATCGGCGCGCTCAACTGCCATTGGATTGACGGGAGGAATATCTGTCCACACATCAGGAACGGCAGTTCCTTCGCTTTCGTCCAAATAGCGTTTGTATTCTGCGACGCCGTTTTTGGTATAACAAATCCGCCCGTTTGCTTCGTGTTTGCGCATCGTCTCTATGGGACACCGCCAAACGCGGCGCACGCCGTTCCACTCATACTCGTAGCCACCTCCCGTCAAACCTCCTGCTGTTAGATCGCCTTTCCGGTATCTCCGGCCATCCGCATCTTGAAAGCGATACTTTGAGGCAACGTAGTCGGCATCCAGCGGTTCGGATTGCGGGTTAAAGATTGTGGCTTCGCTGCGACTGAAGAACAGGATCGTGTCGTGGACGTACGGAAAGAATGTTGAATCACTGTGAGACGACGTTCGCTTCCAAGCAATTTGCGCTTTGAACTGCGGCGTCCCAAATACTTCATGCAAAACTGAACGGACGTAGAAATTCACTCGCCAATCACAATGCACATAAATGCTCCCCTCCTCCGCCAGCAAATCCCGCATCAGTATCAGCCGCTCGTAAATCATCGAGATGAACGAATCCGCGCCGCGCCCCCAGGTGTCGCGGTAGGCGATCTGTTCCAAGAGGTTCGGCTCCTTGTGGAAGGTCTCGCCCCCGATCTCGATGTCCATGGAGAAGTCGGCGCCGACGTCGAAGGGCGGATCGATGTAGATGAGCTTGAGGCCTCCCGCGTCCTCAATCTGGCGGCGCAGCGCGCCGCTCTTCAAGGACGACAGGATCAGCTTGTTGTCTCCCCAGATGAGCTTGTTGGTCCAGCCCTTGAGCTGGCGGCCGCGGAAATCGAAGAGATCGAGCTGCGGCGATTCCGGTGCTTCCCGGCGCGGCTCGTCCACGTGCTCCAGCGACTGGAAGGGCAGCACCGTGGTGCAGACCTCGCGGCTCTTGCCGTTCCAGACCAGCTCCACCTCGCGTTTGTCCTCGAACAGGACAAAACGGTATCGCTCCGGCAGCGCCTTGCCCTGCTGGATGAGCTGGATCAGGTCGCGCTTTTCGGCATCCGAGAGGTAGTAGGCGGGCTTGTTGGGTTTGGACATTCCGTTCTACCCCGTCATTCCCGCGCAAGCGGGAATCCAGTCTGGCCGAGAATTTCCAGCCAGAGATCACGCCACTCAGGATTGCTTTTCTCGATCAGCGCGATCTTCCATGCTCGATTCCATTTCTTGATCTGCTTTTCCCGCTGGATCGCTTCGATCATCGTTTCATGCTGCTCGAAATAGACCAAACGATGCACCTGATACCTTCGAGTAAAGCCCTCTACCAGATCCTCGCGGTGCTGCCATACGCGCACGACGAGATCGGAAGTCACCCCCACGTAGAGCGTTCCGTTGCGCCGACTGGCGAACAGATAAACCGCAGGATACCTGTCACGCACCACCCCCCCTGGATTCCCGCTTGCGCGGGAATGACGCATGACGGTCGCGCTTCTCGGCGTCGGTGAGGTCATAGGCGGGTTTGGTCGGACGGGACATGACGCTCAAACAACTATGTCATCAAAGGACAATACAGCGATGCGCCGCCGGGCAGCGGTCTTGATCCGCTTATCCCCCGTGATGAAGGCGTGGCAACCCACCGAAAGCGCCGCAACTAGATGAAGCGCATCGGCAAGCTTCAATCCGCGGTGCTTCGCCCGCAGTTCGGCGGACAGGTCCGCGACGGCGTCGTCCACCGAAATTATGGCGATCGGCCCCGGCCGGGCAAGCATGGTCCGGTATATCTCCGTCAGACGGTCGTTACCGCTCCGCAAGGGCTGAACCAGGACCTCGGCGCGGACGATTGGCGAAACAAACGCTTGGACTTCGCTGGAACTGACGGCCTGCAAAAGGGAACGGACAGCGGCGGGCTGTGTGGCAGCGTCGGTTTCTATCGCGTAGATGAGCGCATTACTGTCAAGATAAATTTGCCGTCCCCGCAGTTTCTCAATCCTCATCGCGGTCTTTTCGCAGTTCCCTGACGTAGGCAACGACCTCGTCCATAGATTTGTAGCGCGGGTGGGCGCCGACGAACTGTGTCAGATCCGGCTGCGCCGGGTGCGGCTTCTGCCGCTCTTCGGCCAGCCCGCGCGCGATCAGGTCGGCGATTACATCCTTGAGCTTGCGGTCGGTCTGTGCGGCGCGGATTTTTACATCGCGCATCAGCCGGTCGGGCAGTTCGAGCGTGGTTTTCACGTCGGCGTCTCCATAAATATGGGTTTATGGCTAGTTTATCTTAGTACTGATAGTCCCGGAAGGCGGCGGTCAAGCCGGCAAAGTCCTTGGTTGGCATACGCTCAAAGCCCTGCTGGTCCACATAAACGAAACGGTACTCAGCCCCGCCCTCGGCCTGGCTTGCACTCGTGGCATCTGCACACCACTGTTTGAGCCGTGCCATCTTCTGCGGCAGGTCAATCTCTTCACGGCCTTTGGTCTCCACGATCCAGACCGTCCCGTCGGCGGTCTTGGCAAGAAAGTCGGGAACGTAGTTCGAGAGATCGCCGCTGGTCTTCACGTAGTCGATCTTGAAGCCGACGGCGAGGTAGTTCTTGGCGAAGGCGACGACATCGGGCGCCTCGTCGAGAAAGCGCGCGAAGCGGAGCTCGAAGCCGCCGGCATGTGGCTCACCGACGATCTTGCTGAACAGCGATTTCCTGGGCGCGAGGTAGGGCCGGTTCTCGGTGCGGAAAGGACGGGTGTCGCGCAGCCGGATGCGATCTTCGATACGGGAGGTGCCGGTATCCTGAACCGTGAGCGCATTGATGGCTTGCTTGAACGAGTCGAACAGGATCTTCCCGGCCTCGGGCTCGGAGAGGTTGCGCAGCACCACCGGATCTTCGAGGTTGACGGGCTTTGCTTCGAACAGATGCTCGGCCATGAACGCTCTGACCTTCGGATAGAGCACGTCGTAGCCGCCCACGAGGCGGAATTCCTTCATCAGTTGTCGGGCGAAGAAAGCAACCACGGAGCGGTAGTCCGCGGGGCCGGCGCTATCGAGCCGGATGGTGTGATGCACTTCGGCATCGAGCATGGTCTTGAAGACGATCTCGCGCGTCTCTTCCGGCGTGAAGGGCTTGAGCGTGAGCCTGGGATTGCCGAAGCTTGCCGGATCCAGCGCTTCGAGGTTCTTGTACTCCCGGTTGAAGCGGCGGGTGAGCTTTGGCAACTCGATGTCGAGCGCATCGAGGTTCTTGTCGGTGTTCTCGATATCCACCTCGACAATGAGCGAATCTTTGCGGCCGGCGCCCGCCCCCATCGGCACCCGCTCGAAGGTCACCCCCTCGCTCTGAATGGATTCGACGAATTCCATGAAGGCGGGGGTGCCCATGACCGAGACGGTCTCCGGGACATCCGCGCCGAAGTACATGCGCCGCAGGCCGCGCCCTATGGTTTGTTCGGGGAGAATGTTGCTTGGGGCGGCGAACGCGCGCAGGCCGACGATGGTGGTGACGTTGCGCACGTCCCAGCCCTCCTTGAGCATGAGCACGGAGACGATGGCTTTGTAGGGGCTAGCCCAGGAGTCGATCGAGTTCGCCTGCTTGCGCAGCAGTTCCAGTTCGTCTTTGTTCTTGCCGGTGACTGCCTCGGAAATCTCCCCGTTGTTTTTGGTATGGATGATGAGCACCGCATCTTGCAGCTCGGTACAGGTCTTTTCCAGCCAGGCGCCGACCTCGTCGCAGTTTCGAGTGTCGTCCACCATGACAAACAGGACCGCCTTCTTGCCCAGCACCTCGTGCTCCGCGTAGCTCTTTCGCCACTCTTCGATGCCGAGTTGCAGGTAGTCCGCGTAATGCTCGGTGAAGATCGCGCTCCTATGCTCCTGCAAGCGCGCGCGGCTGGCGCCATCCGGCAGCACGGGGTGCTTCACGACGTTCTGATGGATGGCCTCGACCAGCGGATAGTCCGAGACTGTTTGCACGAAGATCGCGCCGCTGTTGTGCCGAGGCGTGGCGGTCACGTCCACCTGTAATGCCAGTTGCGCGTCCTTCTGCAACATCCGGTGGTGTATATCCTGGATGCTCTTGAACCAGGCCATCTTCGGATCGTGGATGTGATGCGCCTCGTCGTTGAACACGGCCAGCTCGTCGATTTCACGGACGATCTCGCCCAGATCGGTCCTGCTGTCAGTGGTCTTGCCGACCGGCTTGGGGCCGAAAGGGGCCAGGAAATGATCGCGGAGATCGTCATCGTCGAGCGAAGGCTCGCGCACATCACCTAGAAAGACACGATGGATGTTGGTGAGGAAGAGGTTGCCCGTGTCGCGCACGACACGAACGTCATCCTGAATATGCAATGTGAGCTGGAAATCGTCCCGCCAGTTGCGGCCCTCGACGCCGTCATCCGGCAGGATCGGGTCATTGAAAAAGATGCGCAGGCCGTCAAAGTCCGCGCGCAGCCGGTCGAGGACGATGATGTTCGGCGCGATCAAGAGAAAGTTTCGCGCGAGCGTCGAGCCGGGTTCGTAGAGTTTGTGGAAGAAGCTCCAGGCGATGAGGAGCGACAACACCTTGGTCTTGCCCGCGCCGGTGGCCATCTTGAGGACATAGCGGGGCCAGTCCTCATCGAACATGCCCGCGGAGACCGCGCCCGACGCATCGAATCGGAGCAGGTCGAACTTGTCCCTGACCTTGCGCGCGTCATGCAACCAGATCGCCGTTTCCACCGCTTCGCGTTGCGCGAAGTAATAATGGAACGGCGACAGCGTGCGGTCGGCCTGCTCGACCAGGTGCTCGGTCTCGAACCACCAGTGCAGCAGCGCGCGCGAGGTCTCCGAGGCGCCGGCGTAGCCTGCACCCCGCCACGCCGCGACCTCGCCGCGTACCTTGGCGACCAGGGGCGGCAGCAGCTTTTCATAGGCCGTGCTGCGCAGTTCTTCCGCGGCCGGACACCAGCGCCGGTCCGGCGGCAGCACGGCATAGGGCGATTCAGGGAAGTCAGGATGCAGTGCCATGGGTCACGCTGCGTGTAAGGCGGGGTATGGAATAAACGCCCTTTTTGCTCGGATAGGGAAGTACTGAGGACCGGCCCTGTTGTCAATCACAGTGGGAATCGAGGCGAAATCCCGCGGTTTTCGCTTAAGACCGAGGTGGATGCTCAGACGGAATAGCCCAGACTACCGGGGCGTCCCCGTAGGCGATGACGCTATCGACCGGCACGATCGTCCCTGCCTGAGTGGCATCGTAACCCGGAAGCGCATCGGCTTGGGATTTAAAGTCGGTGCTACGCAGCATGCCGACAAGCTCCGATACCGCGGACTTCGAGAGGCTGTCGCGAGGCAGGGCAAACCAATAGTTTTCCCACGTGACC
>Ga0187892_10012159_pt1 | contig 10331 bp, 8 predicted proteins | sample MA1701073metaG_FD_139345 | JGI IMG/M metagenome (GOLD analysis project Ga0187892, IMG submission 139345) | Bio-ooze microbial communities from a basaltic lava cave in the Kipuka Kanohina Cave System on the Island of Hawaii, USA - MA170107-3 metaG ...
GAGGAAGAGGACGAGGTCCGCCTCGGCGAGCGCCGCGTCGATCTGGGCCTCGACTCCGGGAGCGATCGCCGGGTCGTCGACGATCCCCATCCCCCCCGTGTCGACGAGGACGAACGGGCGCCGCCCCATCGTGATCCGCGCCTCGAGCCGGTCGCGCGTCACCCCGGCGGTCGGCTCGACGATGGCGAGGCGGCGGCCCACGAGCCGGTTGAAGAGGCTCGACTTTCCGACGTTCGGTCGGCCGACGATGGCGACGCGGAGGAGGCGCAACGGATGGACTCTAGCCCGCGTTTCGCGGCCGAACAAGGCGAGGTGCGGCGCTACCCCGTCCCGACTCTGAGATCCCGAGCCGCCACGAGGAGGGAACGATCGAGCGTCCAGAGGCTCGATCCCGAGAGGAGCGCGGAGGCGAGGAGGTGCGCGTCGACCCATCCGATTCCGCGCCCTGCGAGAGAGCGCGCGTCGACCATCTCGACGACCTCCTCGTCGGGGAGGACCGGGACGGCGGGGAGGAGGCGGAGGTCGGAGAGGAGATTCCGCCTGCGAGGCCCGAGGCGTCCGAGCGCGAGCTCTCCGCGGACCCACGGATGGAGGCAGACCTCGCCCTCCTCGAGGAGGTCGGCGAGCCGGGAGACTTCGCGGGAGCCGCGAAGGAAGCCCACCCACACGGAGGTATCGACGAGGATCACGCCGCTCCCCGCCCCGACCGGCGGCGCCGGGGGGCCTTGGCGTCGGGGGCGGATCCCCTCAAGGCCGCGAGGCGCGTGCGGGCGGCCCGTTCGAGGAGGGAGCGGAGACCTCGCTCCACCACCTCCGTCTTCGTCCGCGCGCCCGTCACGCGCAGGGCTTCGCGGAGCAGGCGGTCATCGATGTTCAGCGTCGTCCTCATACATACGATTATGCACGATTCGTATGCCCCTCTCCAGGGAGAGTTCCCTCAGCGCAACCGGAGGATCGGGTGGATCTGGGGAAGGACGCGGACCCGCCGGACCCGCCCGAAGGCGATCTCCGCGAATCGCCGGATCTTCTCGGGGCGGGCGCGGCGGCCGACCCTGCGCGCCGGGGTGACCGGCTGGAGGACGAAGAGCGCGTCCGGGGCGTGCTCGGCGACGCATTCCAGAGCCTCGACGAGCTCCTCCTCGGGCACGGCGGAGGTCAGGACGAACTTGACCGCGAGGTCGCCCCCACCGGCCAGCGAGAGGAAGCGGCGGTGGCGCTCGCGGAAGTCGCCGCGCTCCATCGTCGAGGGGGCCTTCCAGTCCATCGAGACGTGATCGAAGAGGGTCGCGATCGGCTCGAAGCGGTCGGGGTGCGCGCCCGCCGTCTCGAGATGGACGCGCCGTCCCTCCGCGCGGAGGCGCGGCGCCAGCGCCGCGAGGAAGTCCGGATGGACGAGGGGTTCGCCCCCCGTGACGCTCACCGTCAGGTCCTTGCCGAGGCCGAGCTCCGCGGCGGCGATCTCGGCGATCGCCATCTCGGGCGAGACGGGGTTCTTCGCGTCGCGGACGCTCCCGTTCTCGAAGACCCGGTAGCGCGCCGTCGCGCGCCACGATCGCTCCGTGTCGCAGTAGAGGCAGCGCAGCGGGCAGATCGCGAGGCGGAGGAACACCTGGCGCTCGCCGACGTACGCCCCCTCCCCCTGGATCGAGGCAAAGACCTCGACGAGAGGGGCGGTCGGGGCGCGGCGACCCACGTGGGTCGTTTTCAACGTTCGCCCGGTCACAGATTTGTCAGCGTCGTGATCTCGAGGTTCGTGAACCGTGCGGGGCTCGCCACGATCGCCTGCCAGTAGACGGTCGCGCCGACGAGAGCAGGGGACGAGGGGACTGCGTACGTGATCGAGGCTCGGCCCTGGGCGTCGAGGAGCGAGGCGAAGACCTGGTGCGTCTGCGACGGATCGAGGCGGAGCGTCCCGAACGGCGGGATCGGAAGGTTCGCGGTCCCCAGTGAAAACGCGAGGAACCAGGCACCCCACGCCGGGCCGTAGACGTCGAACGTGAGGGCTTTCCCCACGCTCGGAATCCGCCTCCAGGCGAGCTGCGCCGTGAGATTCAGGAGCGGGGTCTCGCCTCGCTGGAGGTTCCCGACGAGGGCGTCGAGATCGCCGTCTCCGTCCAGGTCTCCCAGGGCGAGCGCCCCCGGCTGGAGAGGGATCGGGGGAATCTCCGAGGTGGCGTCGGCGAAGATTCCGGTCCCGTCGTTCCGGTACAGCCGGATCTGCTGCGTGCCGGCGCCTCCGGTCGCGAGGACGGCGTCGAGGTCGCCGTCCCCGTCGACGTCCCCGAACGCGACGTCCCGGGTGAAGGCGGAAACGCTCGGAAGACTCGTCGTGGCGTCGGTGAACACGCCGGACCCGTCGTTCCGATAGAGACGGTCCGGCCAGAGGCTCCCGTTACCGATCAGGGCGTCGAGGTCCCCATCGCCGTCCACGTCTCCCAGCGCGATGCCCAGTGTGTAATCGGCGTTCGCGGGAAGCTGTGCGCTCGCGTCGACGAAGACTCCGGCTCCGTTGTTGAGGTAGAGGGCATTCCCCTCGGCGGGGACTCTCGCTTTCAGGAGATCGAGGTCGCCGTCGCCGTCCACGTCCCCCAGGACGAGATCCAAGGGGACGTCCTGGACGAACGGGAGCTGCCCCGTCGCGTCGACGAAGATCCCGGTGCCGTCGTTCAAATACAGTCGATCGTACCCTCCCGTGCCCAGATACACGTCCAGATCTCCGTCTCCATCCACGTCGCCGATGGCGAGGGAGTTCGCCTGGCCGTAGATCGCCGGGAGCTGGGCCGTCGCATCCGTGAAGAGCCCCGAGCCGTCGTTGAGGTAGAGGAGGCATGGGTAGAGCGCGATGTTCGAGTTCGCGATCACGGCGTCGAGGTCCCCGTCCGCATCCACGTCCCCCAGGGCGACGTCCGTCGTTCCGTAGAGTCCGATCGGAAGGTGATCGGTGGCGTCCGTGAAGGTTCCCTGACCCTCGTTCAAGTAGAGGCGGCTCTGCTGAGCTCCCAAGGATCCCCCGTTCCCTACGAACACGTCGAGGTCGCCGTCCCCGTCGACGTCGCCGAGCACGATCCCCCAGGTCGAGTCGGGGAACGCGGGGAGGGGGCCCGTCACGTCGACGAACACCGCCGACCCGTCATTCAAGAACAATCGGTCTTGTCCCGTCTTTCCGAGGAAGACGTCGAGATCTGCGTCGCCATCCACGTCTCCGAGCGCAAGAGACTGGGTGGTCTCCGGCGTCGGCGGGAAGGGAGTCATCGCCTCGACGAACGTCCCCACTCCGTCATTCAGGTAGACGCGAACCGGCTGGTACGCGTTGACCGTCACGCCTTCGAGGTCGCCGTCTCCGTCCAGATCTCGGAGTGCGACGTCGACGGTGCTGTCCGAGATGGACGGCAGTTGGCCCGAGGCGTCCGAAAAGTTTCCGACCCCGTCATTGAGATAGAGACGTTCGGGGCCCCACCTCCCGAGGAATGCATCCAGGTCCCCGTCTCCGTCGACGTCTCCCACCGCGATCGCCGCGACCCCACCCGTGACGGGGGGCAGCTGGCCGCTCGCATCCGAGAACACTCCCGAGCCGTCGTTGAGATAGAGGCGGACTTGCCCTGGATTGGCGAGGAGGACGTCGAGGTCTCCATCTCCGTCCACGTCGCCGAGAGCGGCACCGGAAGTCTCTCCAACGATGGGCGGGAGCTGGGACGACGCGTCGACGAAGACGCCGGATCCGTCGTTCAGGTGGAGCCGATCGAGGACGTCGTTCCCGAAGAGGACATCGAGGTCGCCATCTCCATCGACGTCTCCGAGAGCGACCGCGGCGGTCCGATCCGAGAAGGAAGGAAGCTGGCCCGACGCGTCGGCGAACCCGCCCGTTCCATCGTTGAGGTAAAGCCCGTTCGGTTGCGGGGAGAGGATCCCGTTTCCGAAGAACGCGTCGAGATCGCCGTCCCCGTCGACATCTCCGAGCGCGACTGCCTTCGAGTTGTCGAAGGAGAGGGGGAGCTGCGCGCTGGCGTCCTCAAGGCGCCCGAGCCCCTCGTTCCGGTAGAGCCGATCGGGGGCGATGGAGTTCGCGACGAGGGCGTCGAGATCCCCATCCCCATCGATGTCCCCGAGCGCGACGTCCATCGCGGAGTCGAGGACCGCCGGGAGCATCCGGCGCAGCTCCCCGAAGCGCAGCGTCTGCGCAGCGGCGGAGGACGCGAGCATCGCGGCGAACACCGCCGGAAGGGCCCCGCGAATCGACATGATCAGACCTCCCTCTGGAAAGGAGCGAGTCCGATTCAGGGTAGCCGGGTTCGGCGGGCTCGGTAACCTCCCGGCTCCTTCCACGGATCACACCCGGCCCTCATCGCCGGGCCGGACTCATCAGGATCCCGCGCCGGAGCGCCCTGCTCCGCGGGCCCCGAACGTCCACGACTCGTCCCCGCCGACCCTCAACGTCAGGTTTCGTCCTCGAGCGATGGCGGCGAACTTCTCGGACATCCGGGTCGGAAGATTCGCGAAGACGAATCGCCGTCCGTTGGCGCTCGCCGAGGCCGTCGCGCCCTTCAAGACTCCCAGGAGCTCGTCGATGAAGGAGGGGGTCACCCCCTCGACGCCCGCGAAGTCGATCCGGATCTCGGGGAGCGCAAGATCGAGGGAGCTCGAGAGGAAAGCCTCCAGGGATCGTGCGCTCTCCCGGGTCACGAGAACGCGACGATGGAGGAGGTCGTGGAGCCGGAGTTCCGTCGGCACGGCGGTTCCTAGATCGGGACGCGCGCACACGCAAGGGTACCAGGAAAGAAGGGCTTGCGACGTGCCTGCAACTGCGCCCGCTCGTCGATCTGGAGCATGCCGTTTCCCGAGTGCAGGAGGAGCTGCCGACCCCCCTTCCTCATGTCCTCGGCGACACCGAAAAGCCCGATCCCGCGCGACGCGTCGGCCGTGCCGCTGATTCGCTCGCGGGTCGCCAGGTCGAGCGCGTCCCAGTCGTGCGAGATCCGGCGGCGAAGCTCCGGATTCTTGATCAGGGCGCTTCGGACTCCGACGCCGCCGTCCGCGATGGCGAACTCGAGTCGTTGTTTCTTCCCGGAAGCCGAAGCCTGGATCGTGGGAGAACCCGACCCACGTGGGTCATCCCCCCTCGAATCGGAAGACCGGATGCTCCCAGTCCACGCGCCACCGCCCCTCCTCGAACACCATCGGGTAGAGCCCCGGCGCACCCGCGCCCCGCGCCGGCCCCACCATCGGGACCGCGCGGAGGAGGTCCGCGACGCCGCCGAGCGCCGCCGCGCCCTCCGACTCGACGCGGCTGTCGAAGCTCGTCAGGTTCCACCCGTCCTGGAGGGTGAACTTGGGCGCGACGTTTCCGAAGCCGGGCCTCCACTGGATCACGAACTCCTGCGAGTAGTCGGGGAGGAGGACGATCGTCGCCTTGTCGACGGGGACGGACTCCGCTCCTCCCACCCGTACGACCTCGCGGGTCAGCAGCAGATGCGGCGCCGGCCGGTAGAAGCGCACTCCGCGCGACGTCTCGCTCCCCTCCTTGCCGGGGCTGCCGTGCTCGTTCGCGATCGGCCGCACGAAGACGTTCGCGCAGCCGGGAATCGCCGCCAGTGCCGCGAGAAGAACGGTCGTTCGCACCGAATCCCTCCCTGGCGATCGCGCGCTACCGCCCGATCGCCTCGCGCATCACGCGGAGCACGTTCTCGCCGAGGATCTTCTTGACGTCCGTCTCGGAGTAGCCGCGGCGGAGCAGTCCCTCCGTGATCCGCGGGAGCCCGCGCGCGTCGTCGAGGCCGACCGGCGTCGCCGTGCACCCGTCGAAGTCGGACCCGATCCCGACGTGGTCGACGCCGGCGACGCGCACCGCGTGGTCGATCTGGTCGAGGAGGCGCTCGAGGGGGGGGCGGGGCGCGCCCGGCTTCTCCGCGCGGAAGCGATCGTAGGAGGCGCGCGCGAGCCGGTCGAGGTCGGCCCCGAACTTCGCCCGCAGCTCGTCCTCCTCCTCGTTCGGCCGGTAGGAGGCCTCCGTCGCCTTGCGGTAGTTCTCGTCGACGAAGGACGCGACGAAGGTGATCCCGACGACCCCGCCGTTCTTGCCCAGCGCGCGAAGCTGATCGTCCGTCAGGTTGCGGGGATGGTCGCTGAGCGCGCGGCAGCAGGAGTGGGTCGCGATCACCGGCTTCCTCGAGGCGTCGATCGCGTCGAAGAACGCCTTCTCGGACACGTGCGAGACGTCGACGAGCATCCCGATCCGGTTCATCTCGGCGACGACACTCCGGCCGAACTCCGAGAGCCCGCCGTGGCGGGGCTCGTCACCCGAGGAGTCGCACCAGTTGTTCGTGTTCGTGTGGGCGAGCGTCATCGCGCGCACGCCGGCACGGTGGTACTCGCGCAGCACCGCGAGGTCGTCGTCGATCGCGTGCCCTCCCTCGATCGTCATCACCGCGGCGATCATCCCCTCGCGGACGATCTCGCGGACCTCCTGCGCCGTCCGGGCCTGGGCGACCCGCTCCGGGTTCCGCTCGAGGACGGTGTGGAAGGCGTCGGCGAGCTGCAGCGTGCGCTTCACCGCGGCCCGCCCCTCGAAGATCGGGTCGACCCAGAGCGCGAGGAACGGGGCGTCGAGGCCCCCCTCGAAGAATCGCGGCACGTCCCCGTGCCCATCGGGGAGCCGCGTCGCGAGGTCCACGCCGTCGAAGACCGTGCACTGGAGGGAGTCGACGTGCGTGTCGACGACGATCGCCTCGCGGTGGAGGCGGGCGGCCGCCTCGGGGACGTCCTGCGCGAGGGCGAGGAAGGGCGCGACGACCGGGAGGAGGATCACCGGTTCTTCCCTCCCTCGACGGGCGGGACGTTCCCGGAAGCGGCCGCGGCCTCCGCCCCCTTCAGGAGCGCGCCCTCGGCGAGATGGCGCTCGAACCAGCGCGCGATCCGGTGGAGTCGATCGACGCGGTGAGCGGGCTCTCCGCGACGCGCCAACCCGTGCCCTTCCCTCGGATAGAGGACGAGCTCGGCGGGCACGCCCCGGCGCGCGAGCGCGGCGAAGACCATCTCCGACTGCGAGGGGGGCGTGCGGGTGTCCTCCTCCGCCGCGATCACGAGCGTCGGGGTCTCCGCCTTTCCGAGGAACGTGAAGGGGGAGCTGTTCCGGAACCGATCGAGGTTGTCCCACGGGAGCCCGCCGAACTCCCACTCGGGGAACCAGGGGACGTCCGTCGTCCCCCAGAACGAGACGAGGTCGCTCACGCATCGCTCGACGACCGCCGCGCGGAAGCGGTTCGTGCGCCCGATCGCCCAGGCCGCCATGTATCCGCCGAACGAGCCGCCCCCGATCCCCAGGCGGGACTCGTCGACGTAACCGAGGGAGACGACGTGCGCGAGGGCGGCGTGGAGATCGTCGAGGACGGGCGCACCCCACTCCCCGTTCGCCGCGCGCCGCCACGCCTCGCCGTAGCCGATCGAGAGGCGCGGATTCGCGGTGAGGACGACGAACCCGCGCGCGGCGAGCACCTGGAAGTCGAGGGAGAAGCCGTTCCCGAAGGCGGAGTAGGGCCCGCCGTGGACCCAGAGCACCATCGGGTGGCGGCGCGCCGGATCGAAGTTCGGAGGCCGAAGGACCCAGCCGTGGACTTCTCCTCCGCCCGGCCCCGGGACGCGGATCGCCTCGGGCTTCGAGAGGACCACCTTCGAGAGGAAGGCGCGGTTGCGGTCGGTGATCTTCCGCTCGCCGGAGCCGTCGCGCGACGCGACGTACACCTCGCTCGGCCGCATCGGATCGGACGCGGCGAAGGCGATCGTGGAGCCGTCGCGGCGCGAGAGGGCGAAGTCGAACACCTCGCGGTCTCCCGCGACGACCTTCGTCACCTCGCCCCCGGCGAGAGGGACGGAGTAGAGGTGGACGCTTCCCTGGTCCGCGGCGAGGAAGAGGACGGAGGCGGAGTCGGGGGAGAACTCCGGCGCGCGCGCGATCCGGTCGAATCCGCTCGTGAGGGACCGGGGCTCCCCTCCGTCCGCGGGCACCACCCAGACCTCGATCTTCGCCTTGAGGTCGGAGACCGCGGGCGTCCCGAGGTAGGCGATCCACTTCCCGTCCGGGGACCAGGTCGGATCCAGATCCGGCCCCTGGTTCGGCGTGAGCAACCGCGGCTCCCCTCCCGCGACGGAGACGACCCAGAGGTCGTCGTTGCGGTCGAGATCCGGATTGCCGCGCCGGTTCGCCGTGAAGACGAGCGAGGCCCCGTCCGGGGACCAGGCGAACGAATCGACGTCGAAGTCCCCCTCCGTCAGGCGGACGGCGTCGCCCCCGTCGATCGGGACGACGAAGAGATGCCTCCTCGATCCGTCGAGGAAGCGCTCGTCGCGCCGGTAGACGAGCCGGTCGATCCGGCGAACGTCCTGCGCCCACTCGCGCCCTTCGGGATCGACGGTGACCTCGACCCCCGGTCCCCAACCGGGGGACTTCTCTCCCTGCGCGCCGAGGTGCCGCCGCTCGCGGCCCGTTCCGTCGGGCGGCGGCTCGACGCGGCCCAGGAAGGCCACGCGGGAGCCGTCCGCCGGCGAGGGGACCGGCGAGCGGGCGCCGCCCGGGAGGCTCGTGACGGGAATCGCCTCGCCCCCCTCGAGGGAGAGGACGTAGACCTGGTCCTTTCCGGAGCGGCCGCTGACGAAGACGATGCGCCGGCCGTCGGGCGTCCATCGCGGGGAGTGGTCGCCCGCCGGGGACGCCGTCAGGCGGCGCGGGAGCCCCTGCGCCGCCGTCTTCGCGAGCCAGAGGTCGGCGTCGATCGCGTTGCGGTCGCGCGCCGCACGCTCCGAGACGAAGACGACGAGAGCGCCGTCCGGGGACACGCGAGCGTCGCGAATCTCCTCGAGGTCGTAGAGGTCCTCGGCGCGCACGGGGCGGGGCGCCGGGGTCTCCTGGAAGAAAACGATCGAGGGGAGGACGAGGGCGAACCCGAGAACGAGCCGCCCGCTCCCCTCCCTCGCGAGACGTGTCGTCATGAGAGCCTCCTCACGTCCGGACCGCGGCGCCCTGCGCGGCGATCTCCCGCAGCGCGCGCAATCCCCTCTCGAGCACGTCGTCCTCCGCGGCGAAGGAGATCCGGAAGTGACTCGCCTGCGAGGAGAAGGCCGAGCCCGGGACGACGAGGAGCCTGCGGTCGAGGGCGGCGCGGACGAAGGCCCCTTCCTTCACCCCCTCCGGGAGGGCGGGGAAGGCGTAGAACGATCCGCCGGGGCGCGCGAGGCGGAACGTGGACGAGAGGCGCTGGACGACGAGGTCTCGCTTGCGGCGGTAGGCGTCGATCCAGGGGGTCATGTCGACGTCGAAGGCGGCGAGGGCCGCGTGCTGGAGGGGAGCGGGGGCGCACACGAAGCTGAACTGCTGGAGGGTTCGCATCGGCTCGATGAGCGCGCGCGGCCCGAGCGCGTAGCCGATCCGCCAGCCGGGGATCCCCGCCGTCTTCGAGAAGCCGCCGAGGAGCAGGACGCGGTCCGTGAACTCGGCGATGGAGCGGAAGGGCCCGTCGTACACGAAGGCGTCGTAGATCTCGTCCGCGAGGACGAGGAAGCCGTGCTCCTCGGCGAGGGCGGCGACGGCGCGCAGCTCGGCCTCGCTCGCGACGGCGCCGGTCGGGTTCTGGGGGGAGTTGAGGACGAGCGCCTTCGTGCGGGGGGTGACCTGCTCCGCGATCTTCGCGGCGTCGATGCGGAAGTCGGGATAGAGGTCGTAGTACTTCGGCGTCGCGCCGGCGACGTGGACGAGGTGGCGATACATCATGAAGTGGGGATCGGGGAGGAGGACCTCGTCCCCCGGCTCGAAGAGCACGAGGGAGGCGAGGACGAGCCCGCCCGAGACCCCCGCCGTGACGAGGGACGCCTCCGCGCGGGTGCCCGAGCGGCGGGCGACCGCGTCGACGATCCTCGCGTTCAGCTCGGGGATCCCCTCCGTGACGGTGTAGCGGTTCCGCCCCTCGCGGATCGCGCGGATCGCCGCCTCCTTGACCGCCTCGGGGGCGTCGAAGTGGGGCTGGCCGATCGAGAAATCGATGCGGTCCTCGAGGCTCGCCCCCAGCTCGAACATCTTGCGGATCCCGCTCGCCTCGACGAGGGACATCCGCGAGGCGAGGGGCGGGACGATCTTGCGGCGGGATGCCATGTTCGGGCGCGGCGCCCGAGATTCGAAGGTAGCCCCCCTCCCGGGGAGCGTCAAAGCGATTCCCCGCTCGGGCTAGCCCCAATGCCGGTCACTTTACCCCGACGGGCCTGATTCGCGGCCTTTCTGGAGGGGGACCCCTCGGCGTGCTCGAGCCTCTGGCGGTACCGGGGGCGTGACTCATCGTTTCCGAGCCGCC
>Ga0187892_10012161_pt1 | contig 10330 bp, 6 predicted proteins | sample MA1701073metaG_FD_139345 | JGI IMG/M metagenome (GOLD analysis project Ga0187892, IMG submission 139345) | Bio-ooze microbial communities from a basaltic lava cave in the Kipuka Kanohina Cave System on the Island of Hawaii, USA - MA170107-3 metaG ...
GCATTCCAATGCGGTGGCGCAGCTGGCCGACGCGCCGCTCGATCAGCGCGACCGGGTCGCCCGTTCCCTCGCGGGTCCGGCCGCGACGGTCGTCGCTCGGCGCCTCGCCGCCGAGCTGCTGGTGCAGTGGGGGCAGCCGGAACGCGGCTGGGAAACCCTGGTGCCCACCCTCGATCCCCCCACGCCGGAAACCGCGGCGGCCCTGCGACGGTTCGCGGAAGCGGCGCGGGGCGCGACGCCGGGGTTGCAGCGGGCCCGGGGCCTGGCACTCGCTCGGCTGGCGGATCTCCTGCCCCAGCCGCTCTCCTCGCGCACGCGGGCGGAGGCGGCGCGCGCGCTGCTGAACGGAGGCGATCGCGCGGGCGCGAGAGCCGTGCTGGCGCGGCTGGCGGGCGATCCGGCCGCGCCCGCCGAGGCGCAGACTCTGGCCCAGACGGCGCTCGTCGAGGCGCTGATCGACGATGGCCAGCTGGATAGCGCGGCCGCGAGCCTCGCCGAGCTCGAGCGCGACCCGCGCGCCAGCGGGACGGACCGCGAGCGGCTGCGCTATCAGCTGGTGGACGCCTGGATGACGGGCGGCCGCCTCGAGCGGGCGGAGGCCGCCCTGGGCGCGGATTCGAGTGTCGAGGCGCTCGCGCTGCGCGGCTGGCTGCGCCTGTACCGCGGCGACCTGGGGCCGGCGCTGGAGGCGTTTCGGGCGGCGGGCCCGTACGCGGGGGATCGCGACGCCGCGACGGCCCGCACCGGTGCCCTCGCGCTGCTCGAGCAAATCAGCGCCCAACGCAGTCCCGAGCTGGGCGCCGCGATGCTGACGCTGGCGCGCGGGGACTCGGCCGAAGCGATCTCCGCCCTGCGCCGGGCCGCGGACCGGCTGCGAGGAGACCCCGGACGTCCGGACGTGCTGCTGCTCGCGGGGCAGATCGCCGCCCGGCTGGGTGCCGCACACCGGTCCACGGCGATCGACTTGTTCGAGCAGGTCGTCCGGTCGGACTCGGGAGCCGCGGCGCCGGCCGCCGAGCTCGAGTGGGCCCGGGTGTTGTTGCGCGAGGCGAAGCCGCACGAGGCCGTGTTGCATCTCGAGCATCTCATCCTGACGTATCCGACGAGTGCCGTGGTCCCCGATGCGCGACGCGAGCTGGAGCGGGCGAAAGGAGCGATTCCGCGGTCATGAGGCGGCGGGACTTCGTCAGGACGGTTGGTCGGATGGGCGGATTGACGGTAGGCGCCGATCTGGTGCGTTTCTATCCGCCCATCCGTCCATCCGTTCTGGCCTCTCTCCTGATCCCAATGGACGAGTCGCAATCCGACCATCTGAAAGCCTACGGCGTCGCCTACCGCGTCATCCAGGCCGGTGTCAAGGTCGAATGGCTGCTCAACTATCGCGGCGGCTCGTTCCTGTTGCCCGATGGTCAGGCGATCCGCCGCGATGCCGCGCTGAACGGGGTCTCGGTCGAGCCGATCGATGATGCGCGAACCAGTGCCATCCGCGGGGAAATCGCGGGGACCAATGCCGACGCGATCCCGCTCGAAAAGGCCCCCAAGGTCGCCGTCTACGTCCCACCCAACACGCAGCCGTGGGACGACGCGGTGACCATGGCCCTGCAGTACGCCGGCATCCCGTTCGAGAAGCTGTGGGATCCCGAAGTCCTGGGCACTCGGCTCCAGGGGTACGACTGGCTGCACCTGCATCACGAGGACTTCACCGGCCAGTACTCCAAGTTCTTCCTCATCTACGCGGGGCAGTCTTGGGTCTCGGAAATGGCCCGGTTCAACGACGGCGCCCGGCGCCGGCTCGGGCTGGCCAACGTCCCGGAAATGAAGAAAGCCGTGGCACGGACCATCCGCGAGTACGTCGACCATGGCGGCTTCCTGTTCGCCATGTGCACCGCGACCGAGACGATCGATCTCGCCCTGGCGTCGCAGGATGTCGACATCGCGGCCACCTATGCCGACGGCTCGCCCATGGATCCGGCCGCGAGCGCGAAGCTCGACTGGTCCCGGACCTTCGCGTTCACCGGCGCCCGGCTCGAGGCCGATCCCCAGATCGCGAGCTTCTCCGACATTGACGGGCATCAGGTCAACGCCGGTCCGCGCCGCCAGCCGCTGGGCGCGTTCAAGCTCTTCAACTTCAGCGCCAAGATCGATCCGGTGCCGACGATGCTGGTGCAGAATCACCGCGATGTGATTCCGGACTTCTACGGCCTGACCACGTCGTTCGCACGCACCCGCTTGAAGTCCGGCGTGACCGTGCTGGCCGACGAGGCCGGGGCCCCGTGGGTGAAGTACATCCACGGCGATCTGGGGAAGGGGACCTGGACCTTCTTCGGCGGGCACGACCCCGAAGACCCGCAGCACCAGATCGGCGATCCGCCCACCGACCTCTCGCTCCATCCGCATTCGCCGGGCTACCGGCTCATCCTCAACAACGTGTTGTTCCCGGCGGCCAAGAAGCGCGAGCTGAAGACGTGAGCATCGAGCGCGTGGCGGCGGAGGTCCGCGACCGGGTCCGACTCGAGATCGACGCGGCGCACGGGCGGGAAGTCTCGTTCGTCGCCCAGCTCGACGCGGCCGGACGCATCATCGATGCGCGGGTCGTGGCCCGCGGCACCGTGGACGCGGTCCTGGCGCTGCCGGGAACGGCGCGCCGCGGCGAAATGCTGCTGCACAACCACCCGAGCGGCGTCCTCGAGCCGTCCGGCGCCGACCTGGCCGTGGCCGCCCGGCTGCACGACGACGGCGTGGGGTTCGGGATTCTCGACAACGCCGTGACCGAGCTCTACGTCGTGGTGGAATGTCCGCGCTCGCGACCCGTGGAGCGGCTTGATCCCGTGGCCGTGGCGCAGCTCCTGGCGGAGGCGGGCCCGCTGGCGAGCGTCGTCGGCGGATTCGAGGATCGTCCCGCCCAGCGGGACATGGCGGCCTACATCGCCGACGCCTACAACGATGGCGGCGTGGCGCTGCTGGAAGCCGGCACCGGAGTGGGCAAATCGTTCGCCTACCTCGTGCCCGCGTTGCTGTGGGCGCAGGCGAACGGCGAGCGGACCGTGGTCTCGACCAACACGATCAATCTCCAGGAGCAGCTCGTCGGCAAGGACCTGCCGATGCTGGCGCCGGCGCTGGCGACGCCCGACCATACGCCGTCCTTCGCGCTGCTCAAGGGCTGGCGCAACTACCTCTGTCTCGCCCGTCTCGAGCAGGCGCGCGGGACGCAGGAAACGCTGTTCGAATCGGATCGCGGGGCAGAGCTCGCGGCGATCGCGGCGTGGGCCGAGCACACCGCCGACGGCAGCCTGGCGGATCTGGCCGACGCGCCTTCGGACGACGTCTGGGACGCGGTGGCGGCGGAATCCGACCTGTGCACGCGGCTCAAGTGCCCGCATTTCGAGCGCTGCTTCCTGTTCCAGGCCCGGCGCCGCGCCGCCGAGGCCGACGTCGTCGTGGTGAACCACCACCTGCTCGCCTCCGACCTGGCCGTCCGCCTCGCGGCGGACAACTGGCTCGAGGCGGCCGTGCTGCCGCCCTACCGCCGCCTGATCCTCGACGAGGCCCACCACCTCGAGGATGTCGCGGCGACTCACCTCGGCGCTCAGGTCTCGCAGCTCGGGGTGCAGCGCCTGCTCGGTCGGCTGGAGCGCGGCGGGCGGGGGCTGTTGCCGTCGCTCCATGCCGAGCTGGCGCGGCGCCAGGACCTGTTAAGCGCCGCGAGCCGCGACCTCGTGGAGCAACGCCTGCTCGACGCGCTGCGCGCCGCCCGCCGCGCGGCGGAGGAAGTCTTCGCGCGGCTGGCCGGGCGCCTGGATCGTGAGACCGGCAACGCCCCCGCGACCGTGCTGCGCTTCACCGACGCCTTCGCGGACGATGCGGTGTGGTCCGAGGGCCTGGAGGTCGCCCTCGACAACCTGCTGGTCGCCTTTGGCAGCCTCCGGGACGGAGTCGAGACGATCGCCGATCGCCTCTCGCTCGCGGACTCGGCCGACCGTCCCGCGGCCCTGATCGGCGAGATGCGCGGCGTGGTGCGGCGCCTCGATCTCGCGGCCAGGGGGTTGACCGCGGCGCTCCGTCCCGCGAAGGACGCGTCCGCCGCAGCCTCGGTCCGATGGATGGAACGGCGCGGTAAGCGCGCCGCGAACCTCGCGCTCGCCGCCGTGCCCCTGGACCTCGCCCCGGTGCTCAAGGAGGCGCTGTTCGATCGCGTCGACACCGCGGTGCTGACGAGCGCCACGCTGGCGACGAGCGGCGATTTCGCGTTCCTCGAGGAGCGCCTGGGTCTGGGCCTGCCGCCCGGCCGCGTGGCGGTGCGGGAAATCCTCCCGTCTCCCTTCGATTTCGCGCGGCAATGCCTGTTCGGCATCCCCACCGACGTTCCGGAGCCCCGGGACGACGCGGACGGCCACCATGCCGCCGTGGCCCGCGTGCTGCTCGACCTGACCCGCGCGTCGGACGGCGGCGTGTTCTGCCTCTTCACGAGCCACCGCGCGCTGCGCAGCGTCGCGGATGCGCTCCGGGCGGCCGCGGCGGGACGGTGGCCGCTGCTCCAGGGGGAGGACCAGCGCGACCGGCTGCTGCGCCGCTTCCGGGAATCCGGCTCCGCCATCCTGCTCGGCACCGATTCCTTCTGGGAGGGCGTCGATGTGCCGGGCCGGGCCCTGCGCGTCCTCATCCTCGCCAAGCTGCCTTTCAAGGTGCCGTCCGAACCTCTCACCGCCGCGCGGGTAGAGCGTCTGGAGCAGCAGGGGCAGGACGGCTTCACGCACTACCTCGTCCCCCACGCCGCTCTCAAGCTCAAGCAAGGCTTCGGCCGGCTGATTCGCAGCCGGTCCGATGTCGGCGCCGTGGTCCTGTTGGACCGGCGCGTGCTCACCAAGCGGTATGGCGCGCGGGTGCTGGCCGGATTGCCCCGCGCCGATCGCGTGGTGGGTCACTGGGAGGATATCCGGGAGGCGTGCGAGGAGTTCTTCGCGCGTCACGACCTGGGCGCCCGCGTTTCGTCAGAGCAACGCGGGTGATGGGCCGCACGGAGCATCATCAAACGACACCTGACAATCAGGAGATCAATCGATGCGCAGCGGACACGAGGTGTGGTGCGCGGCGATCTGTGCCGCGCTGATCGGGGCATGCACGCCGGTCGGAGGCGGATACGGCGGTGGACCACCGGGTCGCGCGGAGCCCGCGTCGGGCAAGCGGTTCGTCAATCCGGGGACGCTGGCCGCGCTCGACGGGTTCACCCACGCCGTCCGTCTCGGGTTCACCACCTATGTCTCGGGAGAGGTGCCGCTCGACAGCGCGGGCCGGCTCGTGGGTCCGGGAGATCTGCGGGCCCAGGCCCGCCAGGCGTTCGCGAATCTGGCGCTCGTGCTGCGCATCGCCGGTAACGAGCCCTCCGATGTCGTCAAGTTGTCGGTGTACGTCGTAAACGTTCGCCCGTCGGACCTGGCCATCATCAAGGAAGCGGCGCCGGAGTTCTTCCCCGAGCGCAATCCGTCCGCCGGCACCGTGGTCGGCGTGCAGGCGCTGCCCGGGGACGGGATGCTGATCGCGGTGGATGCCATCGCCCAGGCGCCGGCGTTGTTCCGGCCGAGAGTGGAGCAGCGGTGATAGATTTGGGGGAAGGGGGAAGAGGGACGAGGGAAGGGTACTTCTGGAGCTCGCGACCGTGACCAGACTCAGCAAGCGACTGGACATGCTGCCGGGGTATCCGATGGAATCCATCCCCGCGATCAAGCGGCGCCTGCTCCAGCAGGGCGTCGACCTGATCGACGTCGGGGCGGGGGACGCCGACTTCCCGCCGCCGCCCATCGCCGTGGAGGCCCTGTCCCGCGCGGCGCGCGATCCGGCGATGAGCCGCTACGGGTTTCAGATCGGCTACCCCGCCTACCGCGAAGCGGCGGCCCGCTACCTCGTGCGGCGCTTTGGGCTCACCGTCGATCCGTTCACCGAGCTGCAGCCCCTGCTCGGCTCCAAGGAAGGCATCGCGCATCTGGCCATGATGATGCTCGATCCCGGCGACGTGGCCGTCGTCCCCGAGCCCGGGTACGCGGTGTATCACGGGGGGACGGTGCTGGCCGGAGCGACGCCGTCCCGCTACGCGCTTACACCCCGCACCGCGTTCCTGCTCGAGCTGGAGGAGCTGCCGCCGGATGTCGTGCAACGGACCCGTCTCGTCTATCTCAATTACCCGAACAATCCGACCGCCGCCGTGGCGCCGCGCGAGTATCTGGAGCGGACGGTCGAGTTCTGCCGGCGCCACGACCTCCTCATCGCCTACGACAATCCGTATTGCGAAGTCACCTTCGACGGCTACGTGGCCCCGAGCATCTTCGAGGTCCCCGGCGCCCGCGACGTGGCGGTCGAGTTTCATTCGCTGTCGAAGAGTTTCTGCATGACCGGCTGGCGGCTGGCCTTCGCCGTCGGGCGCCCCGACCTGATCGCGTCCCTGGCCAGAGTCAAGAACTACATCGACACGGGGGCGTTCCTGGCGGTGCAGGTGGCGGGCGCGGCGGTCCTGGATCGCGCCGAAGAGCTGAGCCGGGAGTATGTGGAGCGGTTTCGGGAGCGGCGCGACGCGACGGTCGCGGCGCTGCGCGCCGAGGGATTCGACATCGAGGCGCCGCGGGCCACGATGTATCTCTGGATCCCGCTTCCCGAGGGTCTGGCGTCGGCCGAGTTCCAGCGCCGCGCCATGGAGGAAGTCGGCGTCGTGACGCTGCCGGGCACCGCGTTCGGTGCCGGAGCGGAAGGGTACTTCCGGATCGCGCTCACGGTGGCGATCCCGCGCCTCGAGGAAGCCGCGCAGCGCCTCGGAAAGGTGCTGGCCGCTGTCTGAGATGGTGCAAGGGCGGCGCGGGCTCCTGGCCTGGGGGATCGCGGTGGCGGCGCACATCGCGGGGTTCACGCTCGCGTACGTGCTGCGCCTCGATTTCACCCAGCCCCCGACCATGGTCCAGCTGCTGCCCGAGCCCGAGTCGCCGCCGTTCGCCGTCGGGCGGCCGGGTCAGGCCACGACCCCCCGTGTGGGTCGCGGCCGCACGCCGGGGCCCGTGGTGCCGCCGAGCCAGCCGGTCGAGTCTCCCCCCCCCCCTCCCCGGCTGCCGGCGGCGGTGCTTCCCGAATCGGTGACGGCGCCGCGCGAGCCGCCGGGGTGGATCCGGCCGCCCAACCCGGGCGACGGCCGGCTGTGGGTCGGTCCCCGTCCCGCGCTGCCGGCTGAAATCGCCGATGCGATGTACCTCGATCGCGAGCCGCGCGATTCGCAGATCGTGGCCCGGCTGCGCGCGATGGTGGACTCGCTCAACATGATCATCGACTCCGAACAGCTCGCCAACCGCCCGCCGTCCTGGGTGAAGCGCGACGAGGAAGGGAAGCCCGTATGGGGGCTGGATCAGAGCTGGTTATACGTGGGCGGAGTGAAGATTCCTTCGGCCGCGCTGTTCCTGCTCGGGAGCCTGCTGCCGGCCGGGAACTACGACGAGGCCGTGCGCCAGCGCCGGCTCGCCGATATGCGCGCCGACTTGATGCAGGCGGCGCAGCGAACGAGAAACCTCGAGGACTTCCGCCGCTACGTGCGCGAGCTGCGGGCGCGCAAGCAGGCCGAGCGCGACGCGGAACGGCGCCAGCGGGGCGATACGGCGACCAGCACTCCCTAGGGCTTCACGGCCGCCTCGAGACGGCGCAGAGCGGCGTCCTTCCCGATCACGAACAACAGCTCGTTCACCGGCTCCGAGACCGTCCCGCCGGTGAGCGCGATGCGGATCGGCTGAAAGATCTTGCCGGCCGGTACGCCGCGCTCGTCCGCCAGCGCCCGCAAGGCCTTCTCCAGCGCCTCGGGCGACCATTCCACGTTGCGCAACGCGGCGACCGCGGCTGCGAGCCCCGCGGTGTAGCCCGCCGCATCCTTGGCGATTTCCTGCGTCGCCTTCTCGTCCATGACGACGTGTCTGGCATCGAGCCGGACCGCCACCTGGCGCGTCACCTCGAGGGTGGTGCGCGAGCGCGTCTTGACGGCGCCGATCGCCCGCAGGATCGCGTCCCGCTCGGCCGCGACACCGAGCTCGGCGAGCTGCGGCGCCACGATCGGGAGGAGCGCCTCCGGAGTCGCGGTGGAGAGATACTGGCCGTTCATCCATTCGAGCTTGGTCGTGTCGAAGATCGCGGCGCGCTTCTGCACGCCCTCGAACGAGAACAGCTGCACCATCTCGTCCATGGTCATGATTTCCCGGTCGCCGCCCGGGCTCCAGCCGAGCAGCGCCAGAAAGTTGCGCATCGCCGCCGGCAGGATCCCCATGTGCTGGTAGTCGCCGACGGCCGTAGCCCCGTGGCGCTTGGAGAGCTTCTTGCCGTCCGCGCCGTTGATCATCGGCACATGGGCGAACACCGGCGGTTGCTTGCCAAGCGCGCGGTATAGGGCGATCTGCTTGGGCGTGTTCGAGATGTGATCGTCGCCGCGCAGCACGTGGGTGATCGCCATGTCTACGTCGTCCACCACCACGGCCAGGTTGTAGATCGGCGTCCGGTCCGTGCGCAGGATGATGAAGTCCTTCAGGTCCGCGCCCTGGAAGCTGATGCGCCCGTGCACGGCGTCGTCCCAGGCGACCTCGCCGGACGGCATGCGAAACCGGATCGCGCCCTCCTCCATGTAGGCCTTGCCATCGGCCAGCAGCTGGTCGGCGACCTCCTGGTGACGCGTGATCCGAGCGCCCTGGAACACCAGTTCCTCGTCCCAATCGAGCCCGAGCCACGTGAGCCCGTCGAGAATGACCTGCGTGTGCTCGTCCGTGGAGCGCTGCTTGTCGGTGTCTTCGATGCGCAGCAGGAATTTCCCGCCGGTATGACGGGCGTAGAGCCAGTTGAGGAGCGCGGTGCGGGCGCCGCCCACGTGGAGGTATCCCGTCGGCGACGGGGCGAAGCGGACGCGAACGGTCATGCGCGGCGAGTAGTCTAGTCCCGCCTCCGGGTCACAACAAGGCGGGTCGTCTAGTGCTGGAGCTGTTGCGCGAGCGTCCTGATGCGCGCCGCGGTCGCCTTCGCGTCCACGAATTCCTGCTCCATCGCCGCCGCACGCAGCTCGGTCAGCCGGGCGTCGAGCTCGGCCGCGACGGAGGGGGACACCAAATGGGCGACGCGATCCCGGATCCGTTCGAGGGAGACCACGTCGCCGATCACCGTGGCCCCCGGGGATTCGCTGGAGGCGTCCACCACGAGCTGACGCGCCCAGAGCTCGAGCCGAGCCAGGTCGATCTCGACGCGGGGGCGATGGCGCAGCAGCAGATCGAGTCCCGCCTGTCCGACGTCGATCGCGGCCGTTCGGGCGCCCGCCGCATTGCGATCGGCGACCGCGGGCCGGAGGGCGTCTCCACGGAGCGCGGCGAGCGCGCGCGTCATCTGCACCTCGAGGAGACGGGGGATGTCGCCGCGGGCACGCCAGGCGCTCCAGGCGGTCTGCAAGCGTTGTACGGTCGCCGAGATAACGGCCCAATTCTCTCCGCCTACGGTCTCGAAGACGCTCGTCGCACCGGCCAGGATCGTCTCGAGCTCGGCGGGTGCGGGCGTGTGACGGGCGTCGACCGGGACGGCCAGCGATACGGCCTCGATGTCGCCAGCGCGCACGGTGGAAAACTCGCCGTACCCGGGAGCAAACAGCTTGTCCGAGTGGCTCCCGTCCACGTGCAGCTGGTCGCCGATCATCCCGCCACGCACGGGCCCCTGGGGAGTGTCGATGGGGACGTCGACCTGCTTGACCGTGATTTCCTCGAACACCACGCCCGGGATGTTCTCGACCCGGTACACGTCACCGACGCTGGGGTGGGCGGGCATGATCATGGCTGGGGGACCGTCCTTGCCCGCGACCCAGGTTCCCTCGGTGGTCTCGACGACGCCATCGCGATAGTCGGCAACGTCCTCTCCGAAATACCACACGGCCCCATCGTCGGCCTGGGCGTACCAGTCGAGGGCGACCTCGTTGATGCGCCGGTCCAGGTACGCCACGTACTGGACGATGCGGGTCTCGACCCGCTGGCCGTTCCACTCGAATGTCTTGGTTCCGGGAAGGAGGGTGTACTCCACGCGCAACGGGTGGCCGTCCACGGTGCCCAGCAGCAGGGTCTGATCGACCTCACTCGCCGGAAACAGCCGGTTCGTGATCCTGGTCGGGTTCGAGAATGTCGGGGTGGCGAGATCGACGCGACTCGACTCCGGGGCGCATCCCGAGGCGCTCTCGGTCCCGCATGCGGTGGTCGGCGTTCGGGCGGGGCGTTTCTGTGACAGCGCGTAGAGACCAGCCACGGCAACTGCCGCGATCGCCAACGTGACGACTATCCCGGTGCTTCGAGACATA
>Ga0187892_10012162_pt1 | contig 10330 bp, 7 predicted proteins | sample MA1701073metaG_FD_139345 | JGI IMG/M metagenome (GOLD analysis project Ga0187892, IMG submission 139345) | Bio-ooze microbial communities from a basaltic lava cave in the Kipuka Kanohina Cave System on the Island of Hawaii, USA - MA170107-3 metaG ...
AGCGAGAAACATCGTGGCCGATGCGAGTTGAACCTGCGCGCGGTGTCAGCCGATCAGGTCGGCGAGATCCTCGATTCCGCCGGCCACGAGCGGTTTCTGGCCAAGGCGCGGAAGTTCGACCGCTGGATTCGCCGGGCAGGACGCGGCCAGGCGCTCTACGAAGGTCTGATGGAATCGCTCGGCTACAAGGCGAACAAGGAGCCATTCCGCAAGATCGCCAAAGCGGTCCCGTGGTCGCTGATTGCCGGCAAGAAGACTGAGACCGTCCTCGCCCAGTTTCTCGGCGTGGCCGGCTTCCTTCCCACGACCGACACCGGCCGATGGAGCGCGCAGGCGCGCGCCTACGCCAAGTCGCTCTGGGACATCTGGTGGAAGTATCGCGGCGAACTGGCGGAGTCCCTGCTCGACCGGCGCGACTGGAAGCTGAGCAACATCCGCCCGGCGAACCATCCGCAACGGCGGCTCGCTGCGATGGCGATCCTGGCGTCGAAGAGTCGCAGCCTTCCATCGGCAATCGACAATCTGAAATCGGAAATCCGCGATCCATTCTGGTCGTGGCATTTCACCCTCGGCGGACCGAAACAGAAAAAGCCGTGCGAGTTGATCGGCGAGACGCGGGCCAGAGAGATGCGCGTCAACGTCGTCCTCCCGTTCTCCTTTGCCGTGGCCAACGCGGACGGCGACGAGCCGGCGCGGCGCGCGGCGCTGGATGCGTTCCGGGAATGTGCGCCGCTGGACACCAATGCCGTGCAGCGATTGGCGACGCATCAAATCCTCGGCGGGCAACACGACCCGGGGAAGTTGCTCCGCACCGCCTGCCGGCAACAGGGACTCCATCAGATCTTCGTGGACTTCTGTCTCAACGACCGCACGGCGTGCCAGCAGTGCCTCTTTCCGCAGTTGGTGGCCGGGTGGACGTTCTCGGGGCGGGCGGGCGCGGGTTGAGGCGCGTCACCGGGCGTTCTTCGCGGGGTTCTCCTCCACCGATTGTGAACACACCGGCAGCGCGCAGTCTCCTTCGGCCAGCCGCGCTTTCGTGACATCGGTCCGGTTGAACCGCAGGAAGAACCCCCAGGCGCAACCTTTGTTCAGGTCCATCGCGACGGAAACGCGGTGCGTGCCCCGGCGCAGACGCACGGGCACGATGGCTTGATCGGGGACGGCGGGATTGGTCCCGTTCGGATCGCAAAAGACCGGCTGGTCGTCGATCCAGACCTTGATCGGGCCGTCGTATCCCAGGCGCAAGTTCAACTTCATCGGCTCGCTCAAGGTGACTTCGCTGAAGAAAATGGCCTGGCCGTCCCGGCCGTCCCAGACGGCGTGCTGATCCACAAACGGGGTCGCAGCGACGAACGGTTGCAACCCCAGCCGGACCGACGGTTCCGGCGGCGGCATCTTCGCAAGGGCGCCATTCACCGGCTGGATCCCGCTGACGAGCCACTTGTCCACGAACGGCGCGACGGCGAGCGTCTGCTCGATGCGGACCGGACCGAAGACCGGCACCGCCATGTCGCGCGCGTCGGTGACGTTCGCGTACGGCGCCGTCCCGTGCCCGTACATCAACTCGTACTCGCCCAGGTTGCTCGCGACCATCGATTCGAGATGCGCCTCGTCGCCGGCGAGCGTGGTCTTGTAGATGACGTTCGGGTTGTTGTGATTGCCGTCCACGAAGGCGAAGCCGGTCGGCAGTCCCGCGGCGCGCAGTCCGCCCACGACGTGGCGGAACTTCAACACCAGCCGGTAGGGACAATACTTCTTGGTTTCCGGGGTCTGCTTCGGTTCCACCGAGACCAACTCGGGCGCGGGCGGTTCGGATCGGTTCCCGTACACCATGCGATCGGCGAGCCGGGCCAGCCGCATCCCGAGCCGGGCGTACCCTTCCGTGCCGACGTGAATGGCGTCGTCGAGCGGCAGGTCGATGGTCGCGGCCACGTCGTAGTGTTTGACGTGCTGCTTGAGTTCGACCTGGGCGTTCTGGACCATGTTCCACCACTTGGGCGTCCAGCCGGTGCCGAACACCTTCCCGATCTGCACGAGCAGGAACGGGAGCTTCGGCTGACGCAGGTCCCGGCGAACGGCGGCCACGAAACGGACCATGCGCTCCTTGTACAACGGCGCGGCGGCTTCGAGGCAATCGCTCTCGCCCTGGTACCAAAGCACGCCGGCGACGGGTTGGCCGGTCGTTCGCCACGTGCGGAGCATGGAACCATACAACGATTCGCCGCCGAGGTGCGCGCTGGCCGGGTCCCATTGCTCCATGCTGGTGCCGCCGTGCGCCGTGCAGAGCAGACCCTGCGGAACGCCCCGGCTGCGTTTGACCATCTCCGCGCCGAAGAAAATGCCGGGGCCGACTCCCTTGAACGTCTGCCGACGGAGTTGATCGCGCCTGGGTTGTGGAAGCCGCTCGGGCCCGTACGGCGACCAATGCACGCGGTCGGGCGAATCGGCGAGGAAATGAATCGGTTCGCGCGCGACGTCCCAGCGATCGTCCATGTACATCGCGTGCACGAGCGGGTGCGGCCGGGGCGCGGTGACGAGGTTGCCGCAGCCCTGCATGTTGCTCTGCCCGGCCAGGAGCCAGACGTCGCCCACCCAGATCCGACGCGTGGTCACGGACTCGCCGCCCGCCGCGAGCGTGACATCGTAAGGTCCGCCGACGGGAATGCCGGCCAGCCGCGCGGTGAATTGCCCGCCCGTTGCCCGGCCGACTTTGCGGTTGCGCCAACCCGGCAGGGGTGAGCGCTTGGAGGAGATCGTCGCCGTGATCGTGCCGTTGACCGCTGTGGTCCCCTGAACGGTCGCGTTGGCGCCGCGCCTGCCCAACCGCTGTAATACCTGCCCGTCCAGCAAACCGTGTTCGATCTTCATGAGGCGCGCACGCTAGCAAAGCAGGCATTCGGCGGCAAGGGCGTTGAACATGCAGATGTTGTCGCCGCCCGCGTCGAGGGCCGCCTTCCGGCAAAAACGAGTCGATGCACCTCGCGCGCGCCTTCGGCTACGACGTTTCCCCGTCCGCCTAGTTTCTCTTGATGTGGATCGGGCTTTCGGTCTGGCACGCGCTGTTGGTGGGCGCTTCGGCGGCGCGATCGGTCCGGTGAACGAGGTTGACCTTGAGCAGGTAGGCCTCGACTTCGTCGCCGCTGACGTCGGCGAGCATCCTGCCGTCCACTTCGACGCACGGCGAAAGGGGCTGGCCGCTCTTGCGGACCATCTCCTCGTACTGGTCGGGATTGTTGATGATGTCCCGGTCCTCGTAGGCAAGGTTGTACTTTTTCATGATGGCGCGGACGCCGTTGCTCCAGCCGCACATGGGCTTCAAGTAAGCGATGATCTTGGGTTGTTGCATAGCTGAGGGAAGCATACAGAAGCGGGGCGAACTTGCAAGAGTGGTCGCAACTTTCGCCGGAGCGGTTTGGTACGCGTTAAGAGTCGGCGGCGGTTGGTAGTAGCGCAATTCATTGCGCGATTGGGCACTACGAACGGGGGCACCCACGGGCTACGGATTGACCACGTTCTGCGGTTTGCCCTTCAGGAACGCGGCGAGGTTGTCCACGGCCAGTTGCATGAGCCGCGCCCGGGATTCTCGCGACGCCCAGGAGATGTGCGGCGTGATGATGCAATTCTTTGCCTTGATCAACGGATTGTCCGGAGGCGGCGGCTCGACGGAGAGCACGTCCAATCCCGCGCCGGCGAGGCGACCGGCGTTCAGCGCGTCGGCCAGGTCCTTGTCCACGATCAACGGACCGCGCGAGTTGTTGATGAGGAACGTCGTCGGCTTCATCCGCTTCAGCGTTTTGGCGTTGATCATGCCCTGCGTTTCCGGGAACAACGGGCAATGAAGGCTAACGACGTCCGACTCGGCGAGCAACTCCTCGAGGTTGGCGAAACGGAAGCCGGGGTAATCGGGTGGATTGGTTTGCATGCTGTCGAACGCGATCACGCGCATCCCCATCGCGTGACCGATGGCGCCGACCTGCCGCCCAATGCGTCCGAAGCCGACCACGCCGAGGGTTTTCTCGGCCAGCTCCATCATGGGCCCGACGGTGAAACACCAATCGGCGTTCTTCGACCATTCGCCCGCGCGTACGGCGTCGCTGTGGGCTTTGACGTGGTTGGTCAGTTCGAGGAGCAAAGCGAACGCGTGTTGCGCGACCGAGGCCGTGCCGTAAGTCGGGATGTTCGAGACGGGGATGGCCCGGGCGCGGGCGGCCTTTGCATCGACGATGTTGTAGCCGGTCGCCAACACGCCGATGTACTTGAGTTTCGGCAGTTGCTGGATCGTGTCGGCGGTGAGCGGCGTTTTGTTCGTGTGCAGGATTTCGGCGCCGGCGGCCCGTTTCAGGATGAGGTTGGCCGGCGTGCGATCGTGGACTTCGATGTCCGCCAGCTTCTTGAATCCATCCCACGAAAGATCGCCCGGGTTGAGCGTGTAGCCGTCGAGAACCACGTTTTTCATGGCGCGGAGACTGCCAGATCGCCCGGCGCAGTGGTAGGAAAAAATGCCGCGTGGATGCATGGCCTTCGGTGCGGACAGAAGATGAATGTGGGTGGCGCCTCCGCGCGCCGACCGGCTTGGGGCTGTCTTGCCGGCTGACCGGTCGGCGCGCAAAGGCGCCTCCCACATTCACAGGCTTGTTTTCGGCGCGTGCGTCCAGCTTCTTCGATACACCTGCGCGCCCCAATCGAGGTCTTCGGGAAACAAAACGCCGGCGCCGGAGCGAAAGCTGCCGCCCGATTTGATGTGGGCCACGATCGCGTGACGCAGCGCCGTGTCGCGCGGCGCCTCGTCGATGTTGTCGAACCGCCCCCCGAACACGCGCTCGAAGAGTTGGTTGTCGTTTGCGTCGGGCACGGGATGCAGATACCACTCGCGGAGGAAGCGGACGATGTTCGATTCCGGCGCGAGACATTGTTCGAGGTTCGCGTCCATGAGCCAGGACCAACATGTGAACGCGCGATAAGGTTGCTCCGGGAAATGCCGCGGAAAGAACTCGACCGCGTGACGAAACGACTCCCCGCAGGCCGCGTGGTCCATCGGTCCGCTCGCGGCGATGTGGACGCCGAGCGTGGGGTCGCCGGGCGCGAGGACCGGCTCCCAGTCGTTCGCCGCGAGAACGCCACGCTCCACCGGCTCGCTTCCATCGGGCGGGACGATTTTGCCGGTGAACGCTCGATTCTCCTCGCGAGGCTGGCCGAGCACGACGACCCGGCGGGTCGTTCGATTCCGAAAAGCCCGGACTTCAAAACGAAACGTGTCGAACGCGAACTGGAGACGCCCGAGTTTGTAGAGCTTGCCGGTGAGATGCAGGCTGATCCATCCTCGCGCGATGAATCCCCAGGCGCCGTGCTTCTGCCGGTGGTCGCGCATCCAGAGTTCGATGTCCGAGAGCGTGTCGCGGGTGACGGTCTCGGGAATGCTCCGCGCATGGTGGAGCCGCTGGACGTGCGGCAGGCCGGAGAGCGCGACGAACGCATAGAACAAGGCCGCGCCTTCGCCGAGGTCTCCCGGCAGGAGCGGCCATTGATGCGCGCGCACGATGGGATCGTCGGCAAGCTGGAAGAGCGTGGCATGACAATGCCAGGCCAGGCGCTGCAGCGCGGCGTTGCGGGCGTAGAGCGGGAGCGCATTTAGCAGCGCCTCGCGCGCATCGCCGGCCATGCCGAGCCATGCGGAACATTGGTCCACGAACCCGGGCTGGAGAAATGCGACGTTGCCCGCGCGAAAAGACCGCTGCGAATCGGCCCAACCGTCCTGGAACGCCGGGCGGGCATCGGACAAGCCGAGGGCGCGAAGCGTCGAGTCAATGTCAGCCGGGGCGGGCACGGTCGTTCCTGCCGGCACTCGATCGGAGATCAAGTAGGTCGGCCATTCCTGGCCGACCTCTTTCGGGCCGCAGGGTGGGTCTCGCCATCGTCATTGCCGATTGTACGCGCAACGGGTCGCCCAGGAATGGCCGACCTGCCCGCCGTCACGCAATCGGCGAAGCCGTACTTCACGATGGCTTCGCCCACCCGTTTCTTTTTCTCGGCGACCGACAGATCGGTCCGCCGCAACGCGAGATGGGCTTCGTGCTCGAAGGCGCGCATCCGAATCGCCGCCTCCGCCAGCCGGTCCAGACAAGTGTTCGGGACCTTGATGACGCCTTCGGCGTTGGCGTGGATCACGTCGCCGGGATGGATTGCAATGCCGCCGATATTCACCGGCCGGTTGATGCGTTTGACGTTCAACGCGGTGTGATGGATCACCGTCCCGCGGCAATACGCGGCAAACGGCACGTTCAGCAGCCCGGCCACGTCGCGCACGCCGCCATCGGTCACGAGTCCGACGCAACCGACTGAGAACAACGTCTTCGCCATGCCGTCGCCGATGATGCACTCGTGGTCGGGCCGTTTGCCGGCCGCCTTCACGACCCACACGGTGGGCACGTCCATCTCGCTTATCTGTTCGAGTTGCTTCCAGTAGCCGTCGGCGTTTGCTTTATTGTTCGGCGTGCTGCTGTCCATCTCGCACACGACCGCCACGCCGACCGTCGGCCCGAGCGATGGCGTGACCGACTGGATCGAGCCGCCCATGTAGAACTCGTGCGCCGGCGTCGGATCGATGTAGCCGATGGTGTTGGCGAGCAACGCGGTGTCGAAGTCGCGGAGCTGTTCGAGAACGGCATCTCGAGAAACGGGCGTGCTCATGGATCAGACAACAATGGTCCTGAGTGCAAGCCACAGAAGCGCGAGGACAACTCCCACCGAGAGAAAGACTCGTCTGAGAACATCATGCTTCGTCAATGGACCGGCGGCCAAAAGGACTAGAGCTGCATATCCGATCAGAGGTCTGAAACTCCAAGGGTCCATGGTCACTTCCGGCTCTCATCCTTGAACAGCTTATACTCGACGCTGTCGGCGAGCGCCTGCCAGCTTGCTTCGATGATGTTCTCGCTGACGCCGACGGTGCCCCATTCGTCCTTGCCGTCCGTCGATTCGATCAACACGCGCGTTTTGGCGGCGGTGCCTTCTTTCCCGCTGATGATACGGACCTTGTAATCGGTGAGCGTGACCTGTTTCAACGCCGGATAGGAATCCTGCAACGCCAGGCGCAACGCATTGTCGAGCGCGTTCACGGGGCCATCGCCCTCCGCGACGGTGTGGAAGAACTTCCCGCCGACCTTCACCTTGACCGTGGCCTCGACCACGGACTGCCCGCCGTTGCGCCGCATCGAAACGTGAAACCCTTCCAGTTCGAAGAACGATTTGTGGTGGCGCAACACTTTCTGGATCAGCAGCGCCAACGAACCTTCCGCCGCCTCGAACTCGTAGCCGGTGTTCTCGAGTTCCTTGACCTCCTTGAGGATCGTCTTCAACTCGGGCGTGTCCGGCTTGAGATCGATGCCCAACTCGTGCGCCTTCAGCAGGATGTTCGACCGGCCCGCGAGGTCGCTGACGAGCACGCGCCGGGTGTTGCCGACCGTCTCGGGATCGATGTGTTCGTAGCTGCGCGCGACGCGTTCGACGGCGTGGAGATGGATGCCGCCCTTGTGCGCGAACGACGCCGAGCCGACGAACGGCTGGCGGATGTCGTGATGCACGTTGGCGAGGTCATCGACGAACATGGAAAGCTCCTTCAGTCGCGCCATCGACTCGGGCGGGACGCAGGAATAACCCATCTTGAGCTGGAGATTGGCCATCACGGTCGTGATGTTGCAGTTGCCGGTGCGCTCGCCGTAACCATTGATCGTGCCCTGCACCTGGACCGCGCCGGCTTCGACGGCCGCGAGCGCGTTGGCGACGCCCACGCCGCAATCGTTGTGCGTGTGGATGCCGACCGGTACGTTGAGCTTCGCGCGGACCTCCCCGACAATGCGCGCGATCTCAGCCGGCATCGAGCCGCCGTTGGTGTCGCAGAGGATGACGATGCCGGCGCCGCCTTCCTGCGCGGCGAGGACCGTTTTCAACGCGTACTCGGGGTCGTCCTTGTAGCCGTCGAAGAAATGCTCGGCGTCATAGACGACTTCCTTGCCACGGTTTTTCAGATAGGCCATCGTGTCGCGGATCATCGCCAGGTTTTCCTCGGGCGTCGTGCGGATGACTTCGTGCACGTGCAAAAGCCACGACTTGCCGACGATGGTCACGACGGGCGTGTTGGCGTCGATGAGCATCTGGATCTGGTCATCGCTTTCGCATCTTGCCTTTGCCTTCCGGGTGCTGCCGAAAGCGGCGATCCGGGCGTTCCGGAATTTCCGCTTGCGCGCTTCGACGAAGAACTCCGCGTCCTTCGGGTTCGAGCCCGGCCAGCCGCCTTCGATATAGGGGATGCCGAACAGGTCGAGTTTCTCGGCGATGCGCAGCTTGTCCACGAGCGAAAAGCTGATTCCCTCCGCCTGGGTGCCGTCGCGCAACGTGGTGTCGTAGATTTGGACCGCGCGTTTCATGGAAGCAGGGAAAGGTGGAAAAGTGGAAGAATGGAAGAATGGAAGAATGGAAGATGGTTCATGGAAGAATGGGAGAATAGCCCCCTCTGTGGAGACCATTCTTCCAGCCTTCCGCCCATCCATTCTTCCAAAGATTTCATTTGACCCTTTCGGACCGCTCGGCCATCTTACCACGGCTCGGGCATCCCAGATTCAACGCAGGGTGGAGCAGCCCGGTAGCTCGTCAGGCTCATAACCTGAAGGTCGCTGGTTCAAATCCAGCCCCTGCACCCATCGAACAGGCCCAGTCGCGAAGCAATTCCCGGCTGGGCCTGAGTCGTTTCCACTGCGACCGCGTATAGTTGACCAGAGCCGGGGAGGTTGCAAACCGAAAAATCGAACGCGTCAGGGATGGCCCCGGTACATCGTGACCCCCCTGGAGTGGCGGTCAAGCTCCGGAAAATCCAGTGCATCTCTCAGAAGACTTGGAATCGGTTGCGGGTGTGGTTGCGCTCCTCTCTCCACCCTCGCGCGGCAGCGCGTCCCGCGCGAGCGCGAAGCGCGAAGCGCATGCCCGCCGCCGCCGCGCCCCCCGTGGGGGGGAAGGGGGGCGCGGCGGCGGCGCGGTCGTCTCTCCTTCACAAAAAGAGTGGACAGCGCCGTCTCACCCCAGGTGAAACGAGGGGATGACAAATGAACGCCCCGATACGCTGTCCACGCCGCAACCCTACTACACCATGATCCGATCGGACGATCCGAAGTTTGCTTTGCGGCACAACCTCGTCGTCCATGCTCTGCGTCACGGCATCAAGGCCGCCGTCCGTCACTTCCACTGCTCCCGCAACACCGTCCGCAAGTGGCTCCGTCGCTATCGCGCCGATCATCTCCAAGGGCTGCACGCCCTCCGTCGCGCCCCCCAGCGCTGCCCTCATAAAACCTCCCCCGCTCTGGAACAAAAGGTCCTCGCTCTGCGCCGCAAAACCCCGGGCTTCGGCGCCCGTCGGCTCATCGCCGAGTTCGAGCTTCCGCTCGGTCACAACGCCGTCCATCGCATCCTGCGCACCCATGGCCTGACACGCAAACCCAAGCGTACGCATCACCAAAAACGCGATCTGCGCGCCATCAAGGCCGCTTACAAGCCTTTCACCCACTTGCGCATGGACACCAAGTACCTCACCGACCTGCCCTTCTACTGGCCGCAGATGCAATCCTTACGCCTGCCCTGCTTTCAGTACACGATCCGCGAACTTTCCGTCGGCGCCCACTTCCTGGCCTACAGCCAGGAGTTGTCCAAGACCTACGCCACGCTCGCCGCCGATCGCTTCCTCGCTCACCTGACCCGCCACGGCATCGACCCGCGCGAGGTCGAGATCCGCACCGACCTGGGCACCGAGTTCGATGGCGACACCGTCCACCTTCGGCCCGACGGCTTTATCGGCACGATCGAGCAGCAGTGGCACGCGCGCCACGAGTTCAACCCGCCGCATTGTCCCAACGCCAACGCCGACGTCGAGACCGTGCACAGCACCATCGAAGGGGAGTTCTTCGACGCCCAGGTGTTTGCGTCGCGGGAGGACTTCTTTGCCAAGATCGCCACCTATCAACTCTGGTACAACGTCGCCCGCAAGAACAGCAGCCGTGGCTGGAAGAGTCCCGTGGAACTGTTGGCCGAGAAAGCGCCGACACTCTCCCCGAAAATCTTCTTGCTCCATCCCCTCCCGCTGGAGTTACTTCTCACCCCCAAGGGGGGTCACGATGTACCGGGGCATCCCGAAAAATCGAACGCGTCCGAGGCGCGGCGAGGCGCGGCGCATCCCGAGGTTGTTGGTGGGAATCCCCCGCGCTTGCCGTGGGGATCGTTGGGCTCGCATGCGATCTCGAAGGTCGCCGGTGATTGGCGTGAAGAGTGGCCGCGCATTTGGTAGCGA
>Ga0187892_10012163_pt1 | contig 10328 bp, 8 predicted proteins | sample MA1701073metaG_FD_139345 | JGI IMG/M metagenome (GOLD analysis project Ga0187892, IMG submission 139345) | Bio-ooze microbial communities from a basaltic lava cave in the Kipuka Kanohina Cave System on the Island of Hawaii, USA - MA170107-3 metaG ...
ACGCCGTTCTATTGCTATTCGACGGCTACGCTCGAGCGGCACTTTCGGGTGTTCGAAGAGGCGATGCCGAAAGGCACGCTCATCGCGTACGCGGTGAAGGCGAACAGCAACGTAGCCGTCATCAAGACGCTGGCGAGGCTCGGCGCGGGGGCGGATATCGTTTCGGTTGGCGAGCTGAAGCGGGCGGTGGCCGCTGGCGTGCCTTCGTCGAAAGTCGTCTTCTCGGGCGTCGGCAAGACGCGCGCCGAAATCGCCGCGGGCCTTGATGCCTCGATTCATCAGTTCAACGTCGAGAGCGAGGACGAACTCGACGTCATCGATGAGATCGCACGGGCGAAGGACGTGCGCGCGCCGATTACGATTCGCGTCAATCCAGACGTCGATGCACTGACGCACGTCAAGATCTCGACAGGAAAGGCAGAGAACAAATTCGGCATCAGCGTTACGCGCGCCAAAGCCGCCTACGCCCGTGCGGCGAAGCTCGCCAACGTCTCACCGATGGGCCTTGCGGTTCATATCGGGAGCCAAGTCACCGACCTTGCTCCGTTTCGCGCCGCGTTCGCCAAGCTCGCCTCATTGGTGCGTGAGCTTCGCGCCGAAGGTCACCACGTCACACGGCTCGATCTTGGCGGCGGGCTGGGAGTGCCCTACGAGCGCGGCCTCATCCCGCCTGAGCCGGCTCGGTACGGCAAGGTCGTGCGGGAGGCCGTCGCAGGGCTTGACGTCGAACTCACGGCTGAGCCCGGTCGGTTGATCACGGCCAACGCCGGTGTGCTGATCGCCGAGGTCATCGGCGTCAAGCGCGGGGATGAAAAAGAGTTCATCATCTTGGACGCCGGGATGAACGACCTAATCAGACCAGCGCTTTACGATGCCCGGCACGAGATCGTCGCGATCCGCCACACGGACGGCGCCCAACATAGGGTTTACGACGTCGTCGGCCCCGTGTGCGAAAGCGCCGATCTGTTTGCACGGGATCGCGTGCTGCCCGCCCTTTTGCCAGGCGATCTGGTTGCCATACTTTCAGCTGGCGCCTATGGCGCGGTGCAGGCTTCGAGCTACAATGCGCGACCTCCCGCGCCCGAGGTCTTGGTGCGCGGCCGTCAATTTGCGGTCACAAGACCGCGCCAAAGTGTCGAGGAAATGATCGCGCAAGAGCGCCTGCCCGATTGGCTCCGTTCGGCGCCCTAGTGCGTTACGGTGAAGCGTGACGAGCGACAGTGAAAACAGCGTGACAAAGGATGCCCTGGGCCTGCCGGAGACCGTGCGTCGGCGCGTGCTCTTGAGTTGGGTCTCGCTCGGGGCGGAGCGGCTCTGGCCCTTGATGTGGCCCGCCGGTGGCGTCATCGGGCTGTTCCTGATTTTGGCGCTCGCCAACGTGTTCGCCTACCTCCCGGAGTGGCTGCACCTGCTCAGCCTGATGGGGTTCGTCGCCGGCGCCGTCGGCGCCGCCTTGTGGTCGTGGCGCCGAACATCAGTGCCGACGCGAGCGCAGGCGGTGCGCCACCTCGAGCAATCGAGCGGGCTCGAGCACCGGCCACTCAGCACACTCGAAGACAGGCCAGCTAGCGGGACCGATGAGGACACAGGGCGGCTGTGGCAAGCGCACCGGCGCTGGATCCTCAATCATCTCAACAGACTCAAAGTCGCGTGGCCGAAGTTGTCGCTCGCGGCGCGGGACCCGCACGCGCTGCGCGTTCTGGTAACGCTGGTGATCGCGGCACTCGCCGTGGCCAATTGGTCGGAGGTTCCGGCGCGTCTTGCGGCCGCACTGTCGCCGGGCTTCGCGCAGGGCAACGTTGCCGCGTCGTTCGAAGCTTGGGTCACGCCCCCAAGCTATACGGGAGAGCCCGCGCGGCACTTGACGGCAACAACACATAGCAGCGCCGGCGACGTCGTGCAGTTGCCCAAAGGCTCTGTCTTGACGGTGCGCGCGCATGGCGATGCGTCGGCGTTGCTGCGCGTGAGCTCGCTTGGAAACTCGCTTCCCAATCTAGCGCGGCCGGACTTCATGCCGGCCGGCGGAGATGCACGCGACGCCAAGCTCGAGATCGCTAGTGACATGACCGTGCGCCTCTCGCTCAACGCCTCGCAAGCCGCGGCGTGGCGCTTCAAGGTCGTTTCCGACTCTCCACCTCAGATCGCGTTCAAAACGCCCTTGGCGGTTACACAGGCGCAGTCCCTGCGCTTCAACTATGTAGTCAAGGACGACTACGGCGTAACAGCAGCGGAGGCGCGCATCGAGCTCAAGCCCGAGTCCTCGCCTGTGAACCGGCGAGCGCCGAAGCCGATCGTGTTCGACCTGCCCTTGCCCCCCGCGCCCGCGCGCGGGGGCGATGCAACTATCTTCAAAGATCTGACCGCTCATGTGTGGGCGGGTTTGCCGGTCACGGTGGTGCTCGTGGCGCGCGATGAAGCAGGCCACGAGGGGAAGTCGAAGGCGTTCAAGATCGTGCTGCCGGAACGCAAGTTCAACGAACCGCTGGCGCGCGCCTTGATCGAGCAGCGGCGCAGCCTCGCACGCGATGCCTCAAGCGCGCCTTTGGTCGCCAAGGCGCTCGACGCGCTTTCGATCGCGCCGGAGCGCTTCATGCCCGACCGGCGCACATACCTGGCGTTGCGCACCGCGTACTTCATGGTCGCGCGAGCGCGCGGAGGCGCGGAAATCGTGTCCGCACAGCAATTGCTGTGGGACCTGGCGCTTCGCGTCGAAGATGGCGACACGCCCCAGGCGCAGGCCGAGCTGCGCGCGATCCAACAGCAGTTGATGGAAGCATTGGCGAACGGCGCGTCCGACGCCGAGATCGAGCGCCTGCTCGCGCAACTGCGTGCTGCGATCGAGCGTACGGTCAAGTCGATGGCAGAGCGCGCCCAAGGGCAGAGCAGCTCGGTACAGGGCATGAACGGCCAAATGGTGCGTCCACAGGATTTGCAGTCGATGCTGGATGCCATCCAAAACCTGTCACGACAGGGCGCGCGTGCGGCTGCGCAACAGATGCTGGCGCAGCTGCAGAACATGCTCGAGAACATGCAGGCCATGGGCCAGGGCCAGATGTCGCCAGAACAGAAAGCGGCGGCTGATTCATTGGAAAAGCTCGGCTCGATGATCGCGCGCCAGCGCAACCTCATGGACAAAACGTTCCGCGAAAAAAAGGCCGCTGAAGAATCGCTTGCGCGCATGGGCAAACCCTCGCCTCTCAAAGGGGAGCAGGAGAAGCTGAGCGACGAGTTGACCGGCGTAATCAAGCAAGCAGGCAGGCCGGAGGCCGCCTCGGCGGCACTACGGCGGGCACAAGATGCCATGGATTCGGCCGCGGACGAACTGGGTAGCGGGCGGCTAGGGACGGCCGGCAATAGCCAGCAGCAAGCCATCGACGAATTGCGGCGAGGCGGCGAGGCGATCGCCAAACAACTGCTGCAACAAATGGCAGGACAGGGCGCACGCATGTCGGGTGACGGCCCTGATGCGGGCGAAGACGAGGATCCGTTCGGCCGGCCGCAAGCTTCTTACGGGCCGTCGATGGGGGATTCGGTGAAAGTGCCCGATAAGATGGATATACAAAAGGCGCGCGAAATCCTCGAGGAGCTGCAACGGCGCGCGGCGGAGCGGGGCCGTCCGCTGAACGAACTGGAATACATCGACCGCTTACTGAGGCGGTTTTGAACGCCTGACTCCTGTGCCTTTGGACTGGGTACTTGGGGCGCAACGATTTGAAACGAATGCGAACCTCCTCCAAGCCCTATTTCTTCTTCAGGACGTCGTCGACGACGGCACAGATGCCAGCGATCGTGAAGGGTTTTGAGACTACGCGATAGACGAGATCGTTAAGGCCATGGGCGCGCTCGATCTGATGCTCGTGGCCAGACATTATGATGATCTTCATCTTGGGATGATCGCGGCCGGCGACGAGGGCCAGCGCAATACCGTCCATGATCGGCATGTCGACATCGGTCAGAAGAAGATCGAACTTGCCCTTCTTCAAATGATCGAGCGCGTCAGCGCCGTCCTGAGCCATCGTCACTTTGTGGCGGCGCTGCTCAAGGCCACGCGCAATGAACTCCCTGAGCGCCAACTCGTTCTCCGCGATCAGGATCTTCGCCATCCCGTGAAACCCAAGATCACTTGTTCGAGCTTAGAATAGCGACAAACGGCAGCCCGCGGAACTTATGCGCGTGGTCCATGCCGTAACCCACAACAAATTCGTTGGGACAGGAAAAGCCTGCAAAATCGGCCTGTTCAACCGCAAGCCGTCCCGCAGTCTTGTCCAGGAGCACGCACACCTTCGCCGCAGCGGCGCCACGCTCCATCACATGGCGACGCGCAAAGCCGATCGTCCGTCCACTGTCCAAAATATCGTCTATCAAGAGAACTTCCCGCCCCTGTAGCCCGATTTCGACATCGCGCAAGAGGCGCACGGTTCCTGACGACACGGTCCCCACGCCGTAGCTGCCCAGAGTCATGAAATCGACCTCTGGGTTCACGCCGCGGGCCGCGAGTGCGCGAATCAGATCGGCGGCAAAAACGAAACTCCCTTTCAAAATCGCGATCGCGGCGAAATCGCGCGACATGCGCTGCACTATCTGGCCGGCGAGCGATTCAAGGCGGGCAGCAATGAGGTCGGAGGGATACAAAGGCTCCAAATGAGCCACCTTACTCACCGTTCTTGGCGAAGCGAACTTCGAGATCGTAGGCCTCCGATGGCGGGCTTTCGAGGCGGGCGGAGAAGGTTCCCTGTTCGCGCGGACCCAAGCGCTGTTGATCGGCCAAGACGGTCCAGTGATAGATTTCCCGGCCGGATTGGTCGCGGACTGCAAGGCGCACCTTCGGCACCGCGAGCTCGCGGTCGGTCTCGTTGATGATTTGGCCCTTGATGGCGATGACAGGGCCGGTGCTATCGAGTTCCTGACTGTGGCTGGCGATGATCTTGAAACCGCGCGTGTTGACGGGAATCCCGATCGCCTCGTAGAGGCTCGCCGATTCGGGCCAAATCTGCGCGATCGTGTTGGACATGTAGAGAAAGAGAAGTATGAAGCCCGCCAGGAACGCCATGAGCACCATCATGCCCGCAAGGCTGCGGGCACGCGCTCGCTGGCGTTCGCCACCGAACGGTGTGCCGGTCATCGGCGGCGGCGGGGGTATCTCGAAGCGCGGCACCGGCTGCGGGATCGAACCGGGCGGCGGCGGCAGCATGCGAGACCTGTCGGTCACCGGTCCGACAGGCGCTTGTTCCTCCACAGGTACGGGGATGGGCTTCGGCAGATCAGGCGCGGCGTCCTGAAACCACGTGTGCTGACAACGCGCACAACGTACTTGCCGCCCCGGCGGCCGAACGACGCCGGCCTCGAGCAGATAGCGAGTTGCGCAACGAGGGCAGGTAATTATCATTCAGGCTTCGAGCCCATCGATTCTGGGACTTTTGGCACAACGCACCCACTGCTGCAAGCAAGCGCGACCGCGAGCTGCGCCGCCTAACCCATTAACCGAAAAGGACTAATTGTGGTTCGGTTCGAGAACGTCGGTATGCGCTACGGGCTTGGGCCGGAGATCCTGCGCGATATTTCGTTCACACTCGATCAAGGGTCATTCCACCTGCTGACCGGACCTTCCGGCGCAGGCAAGACGTCACTCTTGAAACTGATCTATCTCGCCGAGCGCCCGTCGCGCGGGGCTATCTCGATGTTCGGTCGCGACATTGCGACGACGCCTCGTGACGAACTCCCGGCGCTCAGGCGGCGCATCGGCGTCGTGTTTCAAGATTTCCGCCTCCTTGATCATCTGACGGTGTTCGAGAACGTGTCGCTGCCTAGGCGCGTCACAGGCGAGCTGGAATTCCATTATCGGGCGGAGGTCGAAGAGCTGTTGTCGTGGGTCGGACTTGGCAACCGGCTCAACGCGAAACCCGCGACATTGTCGGGCGGAGAGAAGCAGCGCGTGGCGATCGCGCGCGCGGTCGTGGCGAAGCCCGAGCTGCTTCTTGCCGACGAACCCACAGGCAATGTCGATCCCGATATCGGCGGGCGTATCATGCGGCTCTTCATCGAACTCAATCGTCTAGGCACGAGCGTCTTGATCGCAACCCACGATCAAAGACTGATCGAGCGGCTGCCCGCCACGCGCATCTTCAAGCTTGCGGAGGGGCGCATCGGGACGACGCAAGCAACGCACGAACTCGCCCTGCCGGAGGCCAGACGCGCGTGACAACGCCATTGCAGTCGGGACTGATGCCCGCCGACAGCGCGTCGGGGACCACGCTGCACACGATCGTCGCTGTGATGAGCTTCCTCGCCTGCCTGACGCTGGGCGCGGTCTTGACATTGAGCCAGCTCGCCGCGGCGTGGACAGACGGATTGTCGGGGTCTATCACCGTCCAGCTCCTGCCGTCGGCCCAAATTGCGCCGGAAGACCAGATGCGCGAGGCGCTGCGGCTGGTGCGCCAATGGCCGGGTATCTACGAGGCCAAGGAAGTCAGCAGCGCACAGGCGCGTTCGCTGCTCGAACCATGGCTCGGCGAAGGCAATGTACTCGACGACCTTCCGGTCCCTCAGCTGATAGAAGTGACACTGACGCCGGGGCAAGACGTGGAGCTCGAAGGCCTGGGGCGCGCGCTTGCCGACGGGGTGCCAGGCGCGCATCTCGACGATCACCAGCGCTGGAATCAGGAACTGGCATCGTTTGCCGCTTCGACTGAAGGCGTCGGGTGGGCGGTGCTGCTGCTGATCGCGCTGGCGACCCTTGCGATCGTAATCTTCGCGACCCAGGCAGGACTACAGGCACATCGTGAAATCGTCGAGGTCGTGCACATGATCGGCGCACGCGACGTCTTCATCGCCGCTGAGTTTCAGCGCCATTTCTTGTGGCTGGGCTTGCGCGGCGGCGTGATTGGGTTGGTGCTCGCCGCAGTGACGCTTGTCGGTAGCGGATTCCTCTGGGACAGCCGCGAAGCGCCTGTGGGCGCGCAATTGCTGCCACAGTTGGTTAGCGCTCCCTACCACTATATCTGGCTCTTGTTCGTGCCCGTTGTGATCGGATTGATCGCAATGGGAACGGCGCGATTGACGGTGTTGCGTGTGCTTGGCCGCATGGCCTGAAGCGATGCAATAGCGGCGGGTCTGATAAGGTTCCCGCCGCTCAAAAAAGCCCACATCTGCTTGCCAAAGGCCGGCGGCAGGACATTTTTAGGTTGTCGGGCTATGATTTTTCCGCCGGCAGGTGGAAGGAGATCGAATCTCGAACGGCCACGGCGAAGAGGTGATGGTGAGGCCCAGAGGATTCCGCTCATGAGATGGTTTGGCTTCGCGTTCCGCGTGGCCGCGGCCATTTTTGTACTCGCGGCTTTGGGTTTTCCCGTGTTCGTATGGAATCTCGCGCGTACTTCATCGGCTCCGGAGCCCGCCGATGCGATCGTAGCATTAACCGGCGGCGAGGGTCGCTTGGTCGCCGCGCTGCAACTCCTCGATCAGAAGAAGGCCAACCGTTTGCTCATCTCGGGCGTGGACGCCGGCACGACGCGCGAGCAGTTGTTCGCCGCCGTCGGCAGCCTGTCGCGGCGTGCCGCGTGCTGCGTCGATTTGGGACGCAGCGCCGAAGACACTATCGGCAACGCGGGCGAGACGGCGGTGTGGGTGAAGAAGCACGATTTCGAATCTCTGATCGTCGTCACGGCTAGCTATCACATGCCGCGCAGCCTGATGGAATTGCGCGCCATGCTGCCGGAAATACGGCTCGTGGCTTACCCCGTCTTTCCAGATCGCATCAGGCTTGACGAGTGGTGGCGCGATCCCGAGACGACCGGTGTGCTGGCGGGCGAGTACATGAAATTCCTAGCTGCCGTCGGACGGCTCGGCACGGCGACGGCGCTGGGGTCAAAGCCCGTGCCTCCGCCGGAAGCGGCCACAATCGAAGAGGCGCCTGGAGAGCCGCTCGAGTCCGTGCCTCAAGGGCCCGACCAGAGCGCAACGACTATGGCGCCATTCTCGCAGAATTGACGCGGAGCGGCATTCCCCGCATGACAGCGCGCGCAACACGTTGAGCTTGGACGCGTGCTCTTTCTCCGCTCCCTCCTGTTCCAGATCCTCTTTTGGACGTGGTCAGTTCTCATAAACATCGTCTGGCTGCCCTCGCTTGTAATGCCGCGGCGCGTGCTCGTACGCGGCATGGAGATTTGGGCCGGCGTGACCATGTGGGGGCTCAAGCACATCGCCGGCCTCGACTACGAGGTGCGCGGGCGGGAAAACATCCCGGCGGGAAGCGCCCTCTTCGCATCGAAGCATTTGTCGATGTGGGAAACCGTGGCCGCCCACATCCTGCTCCACGATCCGGCACAGATCATGAAGCGCGAGCTCTTGCGGGTGCCGGTTTATGGTTGGTACGCGCAAAAGGTGGAGATGATCGTCATCGACCGTGAGGCCGGCGCGCGTGCGATCCGCTCGATGATCACAGACGCCAAGAGATGCATCGCCGAGAAACGGCCAATTCTCATTTTTCCCGAGGGAACGCGCAAACCCCTGGGCGCTCCCCCCGACTACAAGCCAGGCGTTGCGGCCCTCTATACAGGGTTGGAGCTGCCATGCGTTCCGATCGCCCACAATTCCGGGCTCTATTGGCCGCGTCGTGGGTTCGTGCGCAGGCCCGGGCGGATCGTCGTGGAATTCCTGCCTGCCATTCCGCCGGGCCTCGAGCGCCATGCATTCATGCGCGAACTCGAAGCGCGGCTCGAAACAGCAACGGCGCGCCTCCTGGCGGCTGGCGGGTATCGCGCGGCCAAGCCAGCGGCGACATCGGCCGCCGTTAGTGAAAACCGTTAATTCACAAGAACTTAGGCTAAGCCCTGCTGGAACATAGAGAGAACAAAAACTTGCCGGACCGCTAGATATCGATTAGACTTGATAGTCCACCCCTATGGATACCGGATCGATGTACGAGCAGAGCACGATTTCTCATCAGATCTGGGATCTGAAATACCGGCTCAAAGGGCCGGATGTCGGCACCCCCGATGGCAAGATCGAAGACACTTGGAGGCGGGTCGCCGGTGCTGTGGCGCGGGCTGAGAACCTCGAACAGCGCGCACGTTGGGAAGCCGAGTTCTTCCGTATCTTGAGCGATTTCAAATTCCTGCCGGCTGGGCGCGTCCTCGCGGGCGCCGGTTCAGGACGCTCGGTCACCATGTTCAATTGCTTCGTCATGGGCACGATCAGCGACGATATGCGCGGCATTTTCGACAATCTGAAAGAGGCCGCGCTCACCATGCAGCAGGGAGGCGGGATCGGCCACGATTTTTCGACCTTGCGCCCTGCAGGCGCGCAGGTCAGGGGCGTGGGCGCCGATGCTTCGGGACCGGTGTCGTTCATGGACGTGTGGGACGCGATGTGCCGTACCATCATGTCCGCGGGCTCGAGGCGCGGCGCGATGATGGCGACCTTGCGCTGCGATCATCCGGATATCGAAACGTTCATCGAGGCCAAGCGCAACAAGGACCGCCTGCGCAACTTCAATCTCTCTGTGCTCGTGACCGATCGCTTCATGGAGGCGGTGAAGAAGGACGAGCCGTGGGACCTCGTGTTCGACGGCAAGGTCTATCACACGGTCTCGGCGCGCGGGCTTTGGGACCGCATCATGGCGTCGACCTACGCCTACGCCGAGCCCGGCGTCGCGTTCATCGACCGTATCAATCGGCGCAACAATCTCTGGTACGCCGAGCAAATCTCGGCCACGAACCCGTGCGGCGAGCAACCACTACCTCCCTACGGGGCGTGCCTGCTCGGCTCGATCAACCTCGCGAGGCTGGTAAGGGAGCCGTTCACCGATAAGGCGGCGCTCGACGAGCGCGAACTCGAGGCGTTGACGCGCGTTGCCGTGCGCTTTCTCGACGATATTGTCGAGGTGTCGAACTATCCCTTGGCCGCTCAAGAGCGCGAGGCCAAGGCGAAGCGGCGCATCGGGCTCGGCGTCACGGGCCTTGCGGATGCGCTCATCATGTGCCGCGCCCGCTACGGCAGTCCGGAGTCGGTGACGCTGATCGAGCGGTGGATGAAGGTGTTGCAGCGCGCCGCTTACTTGGCATCGAGCGCAATTGCAGGCGAGAAGGGCTCGTTCCCGCTCTTCGAACGGGAGAAATTCCTCGACGGCGAAAACGCGCGCGGTCTGGACCAGGACGTGCGCGCGGCGATCGCCTTGCACGGCATCCGCAACGCGCTTTTGACCTCGATCGCGCCGACGGGAACGATCTCGCTCCTGGCCGAAAACGTGTCGAGCGGGATCGAGCCGGTTTTCGCGTACAGCTATAGCCGCAAGATCACGCGCGCGGGCGGCGAGCGCAGCGACGAGCAGG
>Ga0187892_10012164_pt1 | contig 10327 bp, 9 predicted proteins | sample MA1701073metaG_FD_139345 | JGI IMG/M metagenome (GOLD analysis project Ga0187892, IMG submission 139345) | Bio-ooze microbial communities from a basaltic lava cave in the Kipuka Kanohina Cave System on the Island of Hawaii, USA - MA170107-3 metaG ...
GGACGACCTGATCGAAGCATACGGTCGATTGCCGAAACTGTGCGAGTACGTGCATCTGCCGGTGCAGTCCGGCTCGAATCGCATCCTCAAGGAAATGCACCGCGGCTACACCCGCGAGAGCTATCTCGGCATCGTCGCCAAGTTGCGTCGGGTGAAGCCGGGCATGGCCATTTCGACCGACATCATCGTCGGCTTTCCCGGCGAGACCGAGGAGGATTTTCAACAGACGCACTCGCTGGTCGAGGAGGTCGGGTTCGACCAGGCGTTCATCTTCAAGTACTCGAAGCGCAAGGACACGCCGGCAGCAGCGATGGCCGATCAAGTGCCCGCCGAGGAAAAACTGCGTCGCAATCACGAGTTGCTGGCGTTGATCGAGCGGATCATGTTGCCGCGCAACCGGGCCATGATCGGACAGACGGTCCAGATTCTCGTCGAAGGCCCGAGCAAGAAAAACCGGAGCCGTATGTTCGGCCGGACGCGCACCAACAAGATCGTCGTGTTCCCGGGCAGCGAACGGCACCAGGGCCAGTTGCTCGACGTGCGGATCACCGACACGACGGCGACGACGTTGTACGCCGACCCGGCGATCTTGAATGAAGGATGAAATGGGAACCCATGCGCTCTGATCGGTCGCCCGCTTCATCCTTCATCCTTCATCCTTCATCCTTTTCTTCTCCATGAGCCGCCTGGCCATCGCGTCCCTGCTGGTGGGTGTGGTGATCGCGGCTTGGAACGCTCCCGGCCTGTTCGTGCCGGACAAGTTCGCCGCATGGCTGCGATCGTTCCCGCGCGACAAGAAGATCGGAGGCGGACTGATGCTGGTGTGCACCGTGTGGACGGGCGCAATCGTCTATACGGGCAGCTACGGCGATTTCGATTGGACCATCCCGCGGCTCGGCATCCCGATCCACATTCCCCGCCCGGCCATCCAGAACTCCGTGTTCGTGCTCGGCCCGGCGTTTTTCTTCGCCGTCTGCTATTATGCCGATCAATACCTCGCCGCGCGCGGCTTCGGCATCCTGCTGCTCCTGGCCGCGCGCCCCATGCTCGCGGCGGCGTTCCTGGTGGATAGTCCGTCGCGGCTGGTCGTCACGGTGCTGGCGTACCTCTGGGTCATTCTTGGAATCGTCTTCGTGGCGGCGCCGCATCGGTTGCGCGACATCATCGCCTGGAACACGCGCACGGTGGAACGCCTGCGTCTGCTCTGCGCGATCCGATTCGCGTTCGGCCTGGCGCTGGTGTTCCTGGCGCTCGCGGTGTATTGAAGAGGGCAAATGGAAGAAGAATGGAAGAATGGAAGCATGGGCACTAATCGACAGTGCAATCCTCCAATCTTCCAATCTTCCAGCCTTCCATCTGTCGCATGTCTTCCCCCCGTTTCCTGATCATCCGCGGCGGCGCCATCGGGGATTTCATCCTGACCGTGCCGGTGGTGGCGGCCATTCGCGAGAAATGGCAGAACGCGCACATCGAAGTGTTGGGTTACCCACGCATCGCCACGCTGGCCATCGCGCCGGAACTGGCCCATGCCGTGCGGGACATCAGCGCGAAAGGCATGGCGACGTTCTTCGCGGACCGGGGCGAGTTGGACAGCGGTTTTCGGGATTACTTCGGGCAGTTCCAACAGATCATTTCGTTTCTCTATGACCCCGACGAGATTTTTTCGACGAACGTCAAGCGCGTGGGCAGACGTTATCTTGCCGGCATCCACAAACCCATCGAGCCAGACCCGCCCGTGAAGCCGCACCACGCGACGCAGCAGTTCGTGAAGGTGCTCGAGTCGCTCGCGCTCTACGTCGCGGAACCGATTCCCCGGCTCTACCCGCAACAGCCCGAGCGGTTGATCGCGATCGATTTCTTCCGCGGCGCTCCGCCCAAACCGCTCGTCGCAGTCCATCCCGGCAGCGGCGGCGAGGCGAAGCTCTGGCCGGTCGAGAACTGGGCCGCGCTCTGCCGGTGGTTAAGCGAGGAGAAAAAAGCGCAGGTGTTGATCGTGGCCGGCGAGGCCGACCAGAAGCAACTTGCGGATCTCCAGGCCAAGCTGTCGCCCCACCGCCCGGTCGTCGCCAACAACCTCAAGCTCTCGCAACTGGCGGCGGTGTTGGAGCAAGCCTCGCTTTACATCGGCCACGACAGCGGCATCAGTCATCTCGCCGCCGCGGTGGGCGTGCGGTCGTTGGTGTTGTTCGGGCCGACCAACCCCTGCGTCTGGCGTCCGCTCGGGCCGAACGTCCGCATCCTGCACGGGGCGATGGAATGGAAAGCCGAGCGGGAGCTGCCATTCTGGCAAAAACCAATGAGCGCCATCCCGCTTGCATCGGTGCAACGGCTCGCTGAGGAATTGCTGGCGCCGTGACGGCGGATCGATACGATCAGGCCATGAAGAACGTTCCTGTCAGGGTCCTGATCCATGAAGATTTCGCCTCGGAGCTTGCCAAGGTGTTGGCCACACCCCACGCGCTCCGAACCATCAAAGCGCAGAGCGATTCCGAGATTGCCCGAACAATGTCCGAGACCGACGTCTTCGTGTCCGGCGAGTTCAAAGCTGCGTGGCGCGATCCGAAGGGAGCCTGTCCGCGCCTGGTGCAATCGGTCGGCGCCGGCATCGACGCCATCGATCTCGCGAGCCTGCCTCCGGGCTGCGTGGTCTGCAACGTCTATGGCCATGAACGGGGTGTCGCGGAGCATGCTTTCCTGTTGATGTTGGCGCTTCAACGCAAACTTTTCCAATTGGACGCTGCGTTGCGCCAGGGCGATTGGACGCCGGAACATTTCTACCTTCCCGAGTTACGCAACCGGCGCTTTTTGGTCCTCGGACTGGGACACATTGGGTCGGAACTGGTCCGCTGGGGACGTTTCCTCGATATGAAGGTGACCGCGCTGACCCGGTCGCCGTCCGCGCCACGAGGCGAGAAGGCCGGCGCACACGTGGTGGGCGGATTCGACGAACTGGGCAAGCACCTCGGCGAGGCGGATTTCGTCGTCGTGGCCATCCCCGCGACTGCGGAGACCGCGAACTTGATCGGAGAGAAGGAATTTGAGCGGATGAAACCGAGCGCGTTCCTGATCAACGTCGGACGCGCGCTGGTGGTCAACGAGGCTGCGTTGTACGAGGCGCTGCGTTCCCGCCGGATCGCCGGTGCCGGTCTCGATGTGTGGTATCAATACCCGAACTCCATCGCAGAGAAACGGTTCCCGTCGCGTTTTCCGTTGCAGGAACTCGACAACGTCATCATGACCCCGCACAAACCGACCGCGGAAACGATGGCCTACCGCTGGGAGAAAATCGCGGAGAACGTCGGCCGGTTTGCCCGCGGGGAACCGCTGCTGAACGTGGTACGGGGTTAGCTTCGCGCTCGCGAGGCGCCAAAGAACGGAGATGCGGCGCTGATTCCCGACCCGACGACAAAGTTGCGGGGCTTGACCATTGGGACGCGCCCGCTAGACTGCGAAACGAATGAAGCTTCGCACCCTCATTGGCTTTCTGGCAGCGGTCGCCTGGCTCACCCCCCCGGGCGCGCCCGCGCAGGTGGTCGATGGCATCGCGGCCATTGTCGGCACCAACATCATCACCTTTGCGGAAATCCGCGAGATGGTGCTGCCGGTCGAACGCGATTTGCGGCGGGCGTATGAGGGGAAAGAATTGCAGGACAAACTCAAGGCCGCCGCGCTCGACGGCCTGAACCGGCTCGTCGAACGGCAGTTGATCATCCAGGAGTTCAACGCCAAGGAATACAAAATCCCCGAAAGCGCCATCGAGGAACAGCTCCGCGACGTCATCCGCAAGGACTTCGGCGGCGACAAGAACCTCCTCATCAAGACGCTCAGCGCGCAGGGCATGACCATGTCGCGGTACCGCGAGGAGTTGCGCAACAAGATCATCGTCCAGGCCATGACTCACAAGGAGGTCTCCGGCGAGATCATCATTTCCCCGGCCAAGATCGAGAAGTATTACCGGGAACACCAGGACAACTTCAAGGTCGGCGACCGGCTCAAGCTGCGCATGCTGGTGGTGAAAAAGGCGTCCGACGGCGAGGACAACGCAGCGCGCCGGAAGTTGATCGAGGAAATCCACGCCAAGCTGCAGGCGGGAGAAGATTTCGGCAAGCTGGCCCAGGCGCACTCCGAAGGCTCGAACAACAAGGAGCAACAAGGCGACTGGGGCTGGATCGAACGGGACACGTTGCGCAAGGAGCTGTCGGATGCCGCGTTCGCGCTCAAACCCGGCCAGCACAGCGGCATCATCGAGACCGACGACGGGTTCTACCTGCTCCGGGTCGAGGAATTCAAAGCGGCGCACGTCCGTCCGTTGAGCGAAGTCCGAAACGACGTCGAGCGGAAACTCCAGGGCGAAGAACGCCAGCGCCGGCAGCAGGCGTGGATCGACAAGCTGAAGGCGAAGGCGTTTATCCGGATTTACTGAGTCGGAATGCGTTCGGCGGTTTTCGTTTCGCGAGATCGAATTTTCTCGGACGAACGAATCGGAGCCATGACAACAGCCATCGGCATCATCCCGGCCCGCTATGGTTCCACGCGATTTCCCGGCAAATGCCTCGTCTCGATCGCCGGCAAGCCGCTCGTGCAATGGGTCGTCGAGCGCGCGAAGAAAGCGAAGTCGCTCAGCGAAGTGATCGTGGCAACCGACGACGAGCGCATCGCCAGGGCGGTCCGCGCCGCGCGGACTGTGATGACTTCGCCGGACCATCCTTCAGGCACCGACCGGCTGGCGGAAGTCGCGGCGCAGATCGAGTGCGACATCGTCGTGAACATTCAGGGCGACGAACCGTTGATCGGCGTCGAGATGATCGACGAAATGGTGCGCGTCCTGGACCAATCGGCAATCCCCATGGCGACGTGGGCGCAGAAGATTTCCGACCCGCGCGACATCGAGAACCCCCACGTCGTCAAAGTTGTGTTCGACAAACACGGCGATGCTTTGTATTTTTCGAGGTGGCCGGTCCCCTACGTGCGAGAGAAGAACGAGCCGGTGGAGTTTTACCGGCACTTCGGAATCTACGCGTATCGCCGGGACTTCTTGTTGCGGTACGTGAAGCTGCCGCAGACGCCGCTGGAAAAAGCGGAGAAGCTCGAACAACTCCGCGCGCTGGAGAACGGCTACAAGATTCGGGTGTTGTTGACGGAACACGAGAGCATCGGCGTGGATACGCCGGAGGATGTCGCGAAGGTCGAGGCGTTGCTGAAAGCGGTTAATGGATAATGGTTCATGGTCAATGGTCAATGGTTAATTCTTGTCGGAGAAAAACACCAATACCCAACAACCAATAACAAATAACCAGAGATGAAATACATCTTCGTCACCGGCGGAGTGATCAGTTCGCTGGGCAAAGGGCTCACGGCGGCGTCGTTGGGGACGTTGCTGGAGAACCGCGGCCTCAAGGTCGTGCTCCAGAAGTTCGACCCCTACCTCAACGTCGATCCGGGCACGATGAACCCCTTCCAGCACGGCGAGGTCTATGTGCTCGAAGACGGCGCCGAGACCGACCTCGACCTCGGTCATTACGAGCGGTTCACCTCGATGAAGCTCACCCGGCTCAACAACCTCACCAGCGGCCAGGTCTATCAGAGCGTCCTCGACAAGGAACGGCGCGGCGATTATCTCGGCAAGACCGTGCAGGTCATTCCGCACGTGACCGACGAGATCAAACTGCGCATCCGCGACCTGGCGGCGAAATCGAAGGCCGACGTGGTCATCACCGAGATCGGTGGCACGACCGGCGACATCGAGGGGTTGCCGTTTCTCGAAGCGATCCGGCAATTCGCGCTCGAAGTCGGTCCCGAGAACGCGCTGTTCATCCACGTCACGCTCGTGCCGTGGATCCGCGTCGCGGGCGAACTCAAGACCAAGCCAACGCAACAGAGCGTCGCCAAGCTGCGCGAGATCGGTGTCCAACCGCAAATCCTCATCTGCCGCACCGAACGCACGCTCGGCAAGGAGATCCGCCAGAAGATTTCCATGTTCTGCAACGTCCCCGTTGAAGCCGTGATCGAGGAGAAAGATGTCGAGCACACCATCTACGAAGTGCCGTTGATGCTGCAGAAGGAACACATGGACGACCTGGTCTGCCGGTACCTGCGGCTCGATGTACCGCCGGGCGACATGACCGAGTGGAAAGAAATCGTCCGCAAGATCATCTCTCCGCAGCACCAGGTCCGCATCGGAGTCGTCGGCAAGTACATCGAGCTCCAGGACGCCTATAAGAGCGTCTATGAAGCGATCGGCCACGGCGGCATCGCCAACGATTGCGGCGTGCAGGTCGTGAAGGTGGACGCGGAGGCAATCGAGAAAGACGGACCCGAGAAACATCTCAAAGGGTTGGCCGGCATTCTCGTGCCGGGCGGCTTCGGCGACCGCGGCATCGAGGGGAAAATCCAGTCCGCCAGGTATGCCCGCGAGACGAAGACGCCCTACCTCGGCCTGTGTCTCGGGATGCAGATCGCCACGATCGAGTTCGCGCGCAACGTCCTCGGCCTCAAGGGCGCCAACAGCACCGAGTTCGATCCCGGCTCGCCGCATCCGGTGATTTGCCTGCTCGAGCAACAGAAGAAAGTAATCAGGAAAGGCGCGACGATGCGGCTCGGGGCGTGGCCGTGCAAGCTCAAGCCGGACACGAAGACGTTCCGGTTGTACGGGACGGAAACGATCAGCGAACGGCACCGGCATCGCTACGAGTTCAACAACGATTACCGCGAACGGATGGAGCGCGAAGGGTTCGTCGTCAGCGGCGCCTCGCCCGACGGCGAACTGGTGGAGACCATCGAACACCGCGACCATCCGTTCTTCCTGGCGAGCCAGTTCCACCCCGAGTTCCAGTCCAAGCCGAACCGGGCGCACCCCTTGTTCCGTGGGTTCATCGAGGCGGCGCTGAAGATCGGTCCGACGTAGGAGCGGCGGGTTGGACCGCTTTTGGGGGCGGCGCGGATTTCCGCGACACGAGCAAGCTGGCCACAATCGAGACGGTCAGGATCAAAACCACCGCGCCCAGCGACATCCAGGTCGGCATCTTCCAGAAGTCGGCGATCAACATCTTCGCCCCGATGAACGTCAGAACGAACCCTAAGCCCGTCTGCAGGTACACGAACCGGTTGACCATGTTTGCCAGCAAAAAATACAGCGACCGCAACCCCAGCACGGCGCACACATTTGAGGTGTAAACAATGAACGGGTCGGTCGTGATCGCGAAGATGGCGGGGATCGAGTCCACAGCGAACACCAGGTCGGTGGATTCCACCACCACCAGCACCAGCGCCAGCGGCGTCAGCATCCATTTCCCCTCCGTCTTCACCACGAATCGGGCGCCCTCGTAGCGGGCACAGATCGGGAAAAACCGGCGGCAGAACCCCAGCAGCGGGTTCGCTTCGGGATGCACCTCCACCCCTTTGTGGAATAGCATCTTCATCCCCGTGAACACCAGGAACGCTCCGAACAGATACAGAACCCAATGGAACGCGTTGACCAGCACCACTCCGAAGGCGATCATGGTCCCGCGCATCAACAGGGCCCCCAACACGCCCCAAAACAGCACCCGGTGTTGGTACTGTGGTGGCACCCGGAAATACGTGAATACCAAGACAAACACGAAAATGTTGTCTACGCTCAGCGAGTATTCGATCACGTACCCGGTCAGGAATTCCACACCCTTTTCCGCACCCTTCCAGTGCCAAACCAGTGCGTTGAAACAGAGCGACAAGCTCACCCAGATAGCGGTCCACGTGGCGGCTTCGCGCAACGTAACGGGCTTGGCTTCCCGATGAAAGACCAACAGGTCGAACGCCAGGACGATGAGCACTGCAATGTGGAACAACACCCAGAAGATGAACGGGGTATGCTGAACGGGTTCCGCAGGCATTTCGTTTGTCGCGCGGTTTTATAGGCGAACGCCCGGCGTTTGTCCATGAAGACTGGTCGGCACCGATTGGTTTTCGATTGCCATCGGCCCCGAGAACGATTTTCATGCGGACGTGGCTTCCGTTCGTTCCATCCAGATCGGCAACGTGCGCATTGGCGGGCACGCGCTCGCCCTGATCGCAGGGCCGTGCGTCATTGAGAGCGAATCGCTTTGCTTCGACATCGCCGCGGAATTGCAGCGCATTACAAAACGCCTCAAGCTCCCGTTCATCTTCAAAGCCTCCTACGACAAGGCGAACCGCTCCTCCGCGAAGTCGTTCCGCGGGCCGGGCCTGGTGCAAGGACTGGAGATACTCGGACGCATCCGGCGCAAGCTCAAGGTCCCGATCCTTACCGATGTGCACACGGAGGACGAAGCGAAGATCGCCGGCCAGATCGTGGACGTGCTGCAAATTCCCGCCTTCCTTTGCCGGCAGACCGATCTCCTCATCGCCGCCGCGCGCAGTGGGCGGGTCGTCAACGTCAAGAAAGGCCAGTTCCTCGCGCCCTGGGACATGCGCCACGTCGTCGAAAAGATCGTGGGCGCCGGCAACCGCAACGTGCTGCTCACCGAACGCGGTTCGTCGTTCGGCTACAACAATCTCGTCTCGGACATGCGTTCGATCCCCATCCTGCGCGCGCTGGGTACTCCGGTGATCTACGACGCCACGCACAGCGTCCAGTTCCCCGGCGGCGGCGGCGACCGTTCGAGCGGCCAGGCGGAAATGGCGCCTGTGCTCGCGCGCGCGGCGGTCGCCGCGGGATGCGACGGCGTATTCCTCGAAACCCATCCGAATCCGGCAAAGGCGCTCTCCGACGGTCCGAACATGGTCCGCCTCCGCGACATGCTCCGGCTTTTGGAAACCCTTTGCAAGATTCGCCGGGCCGTGGCATAGAGCAGGGACGTTTCGTTTTCCGAACCGATGAAGCCCGAACACAAACCGAAGTCGCGCGCGCTGCCATGCCTGCTGGCGAGCGTGTTGGCCTTGCACCTGATCTACGCGTCCGACGTCGCCGAATACTCCGCCGCCAAAGGTCTGTTCTTCAACCAAACCAGCACCGCCTCCCCATCGCCGCCGTCGAGTTCGGGCTTCGTGTTTCAAGCGACGGTGGACGCCAGCGTCAGCGGCGCCGTGCTGGGGGCGTCGGTCACGATCCCCAGCGGCTCGAACCGCGTCCTGAGCGCCGACGGTCCCACCGGGTTTCTGTTCGAGCAGTTCTTCAACTCGCGTCCGCCGCTCGATTCCACTTACGCGACCGGCTCGTACACGTTCGCCATCGCGACGCTCAACGATGGGACGAACATGCCGGCATTGACGCTGACGACGAACCACTACCCGAACTCGCCGCGCATCACCAACTGGGCCGCCGCGCAACTCATCAACGCCGGCGCGGACTTCACCGTCGCATGGAACGCATTCACGGACGGAACGAACAGCGATTTCATCGCGCTGGCCATCCGCGACGGCGCGAGCAACGAGGTGTTTCATTCCGGCCCGTTTGGCTCGCCCGGCGCCCTGAACGGCACGAACCGCTCCGGGGTCATCCCCGCCAACACGCTCTCGAACGACCAGACCTACCAGGCGCGGCTGGTGTTCCTGCGAGTCTTGCAGACCGACACCAACGCCATCCCGGGCGCACCCGGCCTTGCAGGCTTGTTCTCCGAGACGCGCTTCGGCATTTCGACGTTCACCAACACGTCTTCTCTCGCCGTGATGCCGACGACTCTGAGCAACGCCGAGATCGGCGTGTCCTACTCCGCCACGCTCGCCGTCACCGGCGGTTTGCCGCCGTACGTCATTTCCCCCGATGTGGTCCTGCCCAACTCGATGGAGGGCCTCACGCTGCGCGGCGGCACCAACGTCGTCCTCCTGGGCACGCCTCTGCGGCCGTACAACCCATCACCCAAGACGATCCGGTCAAAGAAAGCCAGTTTCACGATGATGGTGACGGACCAACTCGGCGCGGGGGTCACGAACCGATACAAATTGCGCATCTACGACCCGGTTTCCATCGACACAGCGCGACTTCCCAACGCAGTCGTCAGCAACGCCTACAACGCGAAACTGAAAGCCATCAACGGCGTGAAACCCTACCTCTGGTCCGCTTCCAACTCGCTTCCCACGGGATTGAGCCTCGATGCGACCAACGGCATCATTACCGGCATGGCGCAGGCAAGCGGCACGTTCAGCAACGTCATCATCCACGTCAGCGACTCCTTGGGCGGACGCGGCCAACGGATGTTCACGGTCGAGATCGAGTAGTTACGGCGCGCGGGCAGCGGGACGAGCGATGAACGGCACTGGGTGCGTTATTTAGGGTCGGGCGTCGCCGCCACGAGATGTTTCCGAAACTTCGTCGGACTGATGCCGGTGAGCTTGCGGAAGAACTTCGTGAAGTAGTCCTCGTGGGTAAATTGCA
>Ga0187892_10012165_pt1 | contig 10327 bp, 7 predicted proteins | sample MA1701073metaG_FD_139345 | JGI IMG/M metagenome (GOLD analysis project Ga0187892, IMG submission 139345) | Bio-ooze microbial communities from a basaltic lava cave in the Kipuka Kanohina Cave System on the Island of Hawaii, USA - MA170107-3 metaG ...
CAATGAATTCAGTAGAGACGCCAAGCATGGCGTCTCTACTGAAAATTGAAACGACCATTCCGACATCCGACCTCAGACCTCAGACTTCAACACTGCTTCGTATTCAAAATCTTTCCGTCTGGTTTCCTTCCAAAAAAACTTTTCTTGGTAAACCGCTTTCTTTTACCAAAGCAGTAGATGATGTAAACTTTGAAATATATAAAGGCGAAACAATGGGATTGGTTGGTGAAAGCGGTTGCGGCAAAACAACACTCGGAAGAACATTACTTCGGCTGATAGAACCAACAGCAGGCAAAATAATTTATGACGGCATTGATCTTACTGCAAAAAAGAAAGATGAATTAAGATCATTGCGAAAAGATGTTCAAATTATTTTCCAGGATCCCTACTCTTCTCTTAATCCACGTATTACTATTGGATCGGCTATCACAGAACCTTTAAAAGTGCATCATATTGTTTCCGGTGACAAAGCAAGAAAAGAAAAAGCAATTGAACTACTGGAAAAAGTAGATCTGAAACCCGAACATTTTAACCGTTATCCTCATGAATTCTCCGGTGGTCAGCGGCAGCGTATCGTCATTGCCCGTGCATTGGTATTAAATCCATCGTTCATCGTATGCGATGAATCGGTTTCTGCTCTCGATGTAAGTGTGCAGGCCCAAGTGCTGAACTTATTGAATGATCTGAAAAAAGAATTTGGCTTTACCGTTATTTTTATTTCACATGATCTTTCTGTTGTTCGCTACATCAGTGATCGCATCATGGTGATGAACCAAGGCAAAATAGAAGAAATGGGAAATGCTGATGACGTTTATTATCGTCCGCAATCTGCTTACACACAAAAACTCATTGCTGCGATTCCAAAAGGCTTGGCAGTTTAATCTTCGGAATATTCCGCATCAGCAACTGGATCAAAACTTTCACTCTCCGTTTTTTCATAAAACTGTTTGGCGCTTTTTCTTTTTGAATAAAGCATTTTTTTCAGCTCTTTATTCAATTGTTTCACTATCGGCTCGTCTGTTTTAATCTTTGTTTCACTAAAGCCGGTAAAATCATAACGTGAAGTATTAATGTAATCGCCATAAGCAAGAGAATAAACTGGTTTTTCTTTTTCTTCGTCATCATCGTCAAATTCAAACTTTGTTGAATCAACCGGCACAAGACCTACGGTAGCGAGCTTCCAGCTTACATCATCTTTCTTGTTTTTGTATTTAAAGAAATACACCAGGCCTTTTTTTCCTTTTATTTCAGCAGGCAGCTTATCTACAAAGACAACTGTGTCGGGTTTATCATAAGTTTTTTCATAGAGCATTTTACTTTTCCCAAGATCAAGATGATTGTTATACCTGGATGGAAACAAATTTTCTTTTTTCAGTTCTTTCAGATCCTGGTAAAGTTCATACCGGTAATCATCCATGGCGCCAAAATAATTCAGCAAACTATCAGGATATGATTTTTTGTTTCGTATCAAAAGCAGCAGCACATCATACTTTAATCGCTTGTCAGATGATGCCAGCACTTGCCCGAACAAAGTTTTCACATTTGCATTCGTTTCCCAATACGGCATGATCAGTCTTGTGTATAAACCCAACTTTTCATTTCCTGCATCTTTATCATTGTCGTCATTGGCATAAAGCGCAGCATTATTCTTTTTATCTTCCTTTTTCATCTCCGCCTTTTCTATAGCCTTTTGTTTTTCAGCAATGGCCTGTTTTTTCAATTCCTGTTTTGCTTCAATTAAAAATTTGCTGAAATAAATCTCATAATCTTTTGCTGACACAAGGTTGCTGTCAACCATTGCCGCCAGCAACTGCATCATGTTGTTTTTATAATCATCAAGGTTTAAAAGTGGTAACAGTTCAGGCAGGATGGTTCTTGTTAGCTTTAACGAGTCATACAGTTCATCCATGAAACTTCCATTGTCGTAGCTATATCGTGACGGAGTATTCTTTAAAACAGTTCTGTACATCGAAGTATAATCAGATGAAGAGTTATTTTCATCCAGATCCAATACCGGTGGTTCATTGAGCACTATATCACGAAACGCATTGTAAGCATAAGGAGTTTTTTGCTGCAACAAAACTTCCAGCACTTTATATTGAATATCCAATGTATCGCCTGCTGCGTAATACAATTCTTTCAGGTAATCGGCAGCTTGTTTTGTTTTGATATTATCCAGCTTGCTGATAAGTAATTTTTTTGTTTCAAGATATTTTTTCTCCTTCCAGTCAAGAAAAGAAACAGCATTTTTCAATTGAGGAAGATCGGCTGAATCCAACTGTATGGTATAAATTCCTTTTACTGCTCTTTTATGAATATTGCTGTCAGTGCTCATAAAATCAGAAAAAAATAATCCTGATTTTTTGGCAAATGGATTATCGCCTCTCAAACTATCAGCAGGAGTAAAACTGTCGAAGAAAGATTGAATAAAACTGCTGGACTTGCTTAGTGTGTCTGTCTGCGTCATCAATGCAAAACCTATTCCGTCTTTAAAAAATGTTTTACTCTTCAAACAACGGCTGCTGCCAGAGTCGGTGAGTATATTTTCCCAAACCCGCATTCCATTTGGCAACACATAATGTTTTTTCCATTTTACAATACCGCTTGAATCACTAAACAGCGAACCCTGGTTTTCTTTATCCAGCACTGTACTATCCTTTATTTGATTATAGCGGTCTAACTTAAAGAAGGTGACAAATATTTTTTCCCCGGTTGAATCATTTGAAATGACCTTGCTGCGAAATACACCATTCTCCAAGAGTTCTTTTTCGGTAGGTTCGTCATCATCGGCGCCAGCAGTATAACTGTAGCGGGGTATATCCAGTTTTTCTTTCTTTGATTCAGGAAAGACGGGAGTTTTCACTGTAAAATAAAGTGAAGTATCAGTTCTTTCTTTCGCAGCGTTATAATTGTATGGTTTTATTTCAAACGAGTTTAAAAACTTTTTCATCATGGCAGTTTCCTGTTTGCCATGCGCCACCAATGTATAGTAATGCGGCCCTTGTATGATGAATCTTGTAAGATAAACAGCGCCGGCTTTGTCTTTATACTGGCAATCTAAGGCAGGATAACCTTTAAAGTTTGTTTGCTTGCGGCTGATTGATTTGTCAATAAACTCTGACGCTTCAAAGCTTTCAGCCATTAGTCCCAGGTCGAATGTATCTTCTTCCGCAAAATTGTAATTATGAATATCGCTGCGGATAACACGGTAATGCGTACCGGTTGTTTTATCTTCTGCATCATAGATCCAACTGCCATCATTTCCAATATGGGGGTCATGCGGCAAGCTGATGCTGAATCCGCCATAGGAAGGCGAATAATTTCGCCAGCTAATTGAGGTGATATCTGCAGGTTTATATTCTTTAAGCTGTATGCTTCCAAAAAACTTACGGGCTTCATCACCATCTTTTACATAATCACCTGTGCCGCTCATTTTAAAAACGATCACTTCAAACGGCATGATAAAAATATTGTATCGCTGTATATCACCGCGGCGTGTTTTATTGGTTATATCAATACCTTTGTATCCGTTTTTTACAATAGCGGTTTTTGAAATTATTTTACCGGGAATATTTTCATACAAAAGACTATCTACAATTTTATTTACCCTATCTGTACTGTGTCCCCACATCCATGCATTGGTCATAATGCGGGTCACCATATAATAGCTTCCATTGGCCATATCAGCATATTGCCGCTGATCCAGACTTGCATCATCGCCAAACTTGTAAAACTTGCCCGGCATATCCACTTTGTACATTCCATCATCGGCAGTTTGCGTTGAGAATACAACAGGCACTCTTACTTTCTCTACCTGGTTCTTATGATGGCTATCCCTTGCTCCCATTTTTACAGGACGGAGCTTATATCCCTGGCGCCGCAGCCATTCAATCACACCACGATTGCCTGGTAAATGTGCAGCGCCTACACCAACAAAAAGAGATTGCCCCGAACGAAGAATAGAATCTATCGAAGATGCCTGTATCTCGTTTCTGCGATATAAAAATTTTTCATCAAAGGCTGCAGAAAAACTATTGTACTTATTGATGGAATCAAGCCAGTCAAGATTGCCGCTGCGGTAAGCTTCCTGCAGTTTATTGTAAGAGTATCCTTCTTCACTGTCATAACTTCTTTCTTTTGTATTCCTGTCTTTGGCTGCATCTTTATAAGCTTCCATCATCAGCTTCATGCTCTCTGCATATTTTTCTACGCCAGCTACTTTCTTACCCCATTTTTTGCCACATTGATAAATGTACATATCGAGATAAGTGTCTTCTTCAAAATCGCTGGTCTCATTACCATAAGAGCGGTAAAGCAGGTTATTGATGGCTGACGGATTACTATAAAGAGCCCTTTCTATTTTTTTATCGTATTTATAAAACTTCAGCGTATTGATGGTAAGATAATCTTCAGGCAATGGCATAAAACCACCGGGTTGGTAACCAGCATTATAATTTTCATAACCGGCACCGGCGAACTCGTATTTGCTCATATCTTCCTGCCATGATTCGGGATTTGTCTCCAGGGCCACTACATCGGCGCTGCGAATGCCGAGATAAAACGAATCGGCCAAATGAAAAGCCAGCTTGCTGCTGACATGCATGGTGCCAAACAGGTACGACGGTTTCTTCAATCCCTTACCCGTGATCTCCCACAAAAGGCTGGGATATTTTTTTGTCTTCGACTTTGGCTGGGCATGGATAAAGTAGGGAAGAACTGCAAACAGAAAGAGTATTGTTCGTTTCATATTGGATAATGATAACTGGTGGTGGCTTTTTACTTTAAACTAATAACAAACAAATCAGTAAACCGGTTTACCGGCCTTTCTATAACGCCGATCTTAAGAAATAATTTCCTTTTTATTAAGGGTTTCTTTCTTCTAAGACCACCGCCGGCAAAACTATGATGCTGCCGGCGCATAATTCTTCAAATAGCCGGCCAGACATAACTACAAAATCCTGTTTTTTAAAAATTTAGTTGGCGCAAATGATGCTTTTGGGGTCAAATATCTTTAGCTTTGCCAGCTTTTAAAGCATGTCTGCAAAACAGAGCCCGGTGCCGTAAGACCGGGGTTTGCCTCACCGCCCGATCTTAAGTTTCTAATTTTCAAACGATCAGGTGGAACGATCAACCCGCCCGTCTCCGGTTTATGTAATGCGACTTTCTGTAAACTACTTTTTTAAATAACATGAAGCTTTCACAATTCCGTTTCGACCTGCCCTTAAATCTTATTGCTCAAAACCCCGCCAAAAAACGTGAAGATGCCCGGATGATGGTGGTTCACCGCCATACCGGCCAGATTGAGAACAAACATTTCCGCGACATCCTCGACTATTTTGATGACAAGGATGTGTTTGTGGTGAATAACACAAAAGTGTTCCCGGCCCGTATGTATGGCCGCAAGGAAAAGACCGGCGCCAAGATCGAGGTGTTTTTGCTCCGTGAGCTGAACAGGCCCAACCGGCTTTGGGATGTGATCGTGGATCCCGCCCGTAAGATCCGTGTGGGCAACAAACTTTATTTTGGCGAGCAGGAAGACCTGGTAGCAGAAGTAATTGATAACACTACCAGCCGCGGCCGTACTATCCGCTTTTTGTGGGAAGGCAGCGAAGATGGTTTCCGTGCACAATTGGAAAAACTGGGAGAAACCCCCCTGCCCAAATACATTAAACGCAAACCCGACGAAGAAGATAAGGAACGTTATCAAACCGTTTATGCCAAACATGAAGGCGCTGTAGCTGCTCCTACCGCTGGTCTGCACTTTAGCCGTGAGCTGATCAAGCGCCTTGAGATAAAAGGTGTCCGTTTTTCCGAAGTAACACTGCACACCGGTCTCGGCACTTTCCGCCCGATTGAAGTGGAAGATTTGAGCAAACATAAAATGGATGCCGAGTATTATCACATTGATGATACTGCCTGCAAAATTGTAAACCGTGCTAAAGAATACGGTCATCGTATTTGCTCCATCGGCACTACCACCATGCGAGCACTGGAATCATCTTTTACGGCACAAAAGTTTTTGAAACCATCTGAAGGCTGGACCAATATGTTTATCCATCCGCCTTATGATTTTAATATTGCCGATTCGCTGGTTACCAATTTTCATTTGCCAAAAACCAGCCTGCTGATCATGACCTGCGCCTTTGCCGGTTATGACCTGACGATGGAAGCTTATAAAAAAGCTATTAAGGATAAATACAGGTTCTTTAGTTACGGCGATGCGTTGCTGATAATTTAGAACTACGATTTACAGGATTATTTGGATTATGATGATATTGAAGCAGTCTTTTAAAAGAGGCTGCTTTTTTTGTTGTCCCGGCTGTTGTACTACTATCATCGTCTGTTGCGACGCTACCTTCAGGGTTCTGTCCCGATGCAGCAAAGCTGATCGGGATGCCGACATTTATCGTCGGCATTCACTATTGAGCAGTTAAAAAAATTTAATCCATAGCAATTTGTTTTCATATTGAGATAATTTGTCGTTGTCCTTTCTGAATAAGCAAATCATTTTCCCCCGAAAAATCCTACCTTTCAGAAAGAAGCTGAAATACGCTAAATCTCATAAAAGGAATAGACATCAGGTGATCGTCGGCCTTATTACATCAGCCAGGATACAGTACGTAGCCACACTCGTAACATTTATTCAAACTTTATGTAAACTACAAAAGGTAAACAGTGGTCAGGGCATTTCGGAATAAAATAGTTTGATCTTTCACTCATCAGGCAAGGGCTTTTACTCATTACCACTTCTTCAGGGCAGGGTTTAAATTCTACATTGTGCGTACCCTTTAAAGAATAGCACCTATGTGCTGTTGCTCTTTGCAAAGTTGTCATACACCTTTAATAAATATCAAAAACGCACTATTATGGAAAACAACAATCACACTGACCGCCGCAGCTTTCTCGGAACCGTTACTGCAGGAGCTGCCACTTTAGGATTAGCCACCCTCTTTCAACCACTACAAGCAGGCGCAGTTGATATTCCCGGTTTTGATGCCGATGATCCGGATGCCTGGTTCAGGCCATTAAAGGGAAGAAAACACAGCATCGTGTTTGATGTGCCCGATCCTCATGACATTTTCCCCTTCGCATGGCCGCGGATTTTTTTGATGACAAATGAAAAAACAGGAACTGCCGCAAAAGATTGCGGTGTAGTAGTTGTATTGCGTCATGGCGCTATTGGTTATGCCATGGAAGACGGCCTTTGGTCAAAATATAATTTGGGTGAAGTATTTAAAGCCGAAGATCCCGAAACTAAAAAACCCTCCACCCGCAATCCTTTCTGGAAACCAAAACCAGGCGCATTCAAAGTTCCGGGATTTGGCGAAGTGCAAATAGGAATAAACGAACTGCAAAGCAGCGGTGTAATGTTTTGCGTTTGCAGCGCTGCATTGACGGTGTATAGCGCAGCCGTAGCAAGTGGTATGAATCTGAATGCCGAAGATGTTCACAAAGAATGGGTGGCCGGACTGTTGCCGGATATACAACCTGTTCCTTCTGGCGTATGGGCCATCGGTCGTGCACAAGAACACGGATGTAAATATTGTTTTGCAGGATAAGGAGCTGATGCATGCAACTACTAAACCTTCGCCGGCTGACATCATGGATCATTATTGCAGTGATTATCATGGTTGCTCTGTTGTGGGTTTTATCAGGCGGCAATACACCACATACCAATAAAACTGATTCAACAGGTGCAGTTGTGGTATGGTATCCGCCTGATACTTCGCTTTTACCACATACAGCCGAAGGCATGCTCATACGTTATGGACGGGAACTGGTGGCAAATACATCTCATTATCTCGGGCCAAAGGGAATAGTAGCGCAAATCACCAATGGAATGAATTGCCAAAACTGTCATCTCGATGCAGGAACAAGGCGATGGGGCAATAACTACGGCGCTGTATTTTCTACTTATCCAAGATTTCGTGAAAGAAGTGGTTCGGTAGAAAATATTTATAAACGGATAAATGATTGCATTGACAGAAGCCTGAACGGACATACACTTGATACTGCCAGCATGGAAATGCAGGCAATAGCAGCTTACATCAACTGGGTTGGACATAATGTGCCAAAGGGCATTAAACCAACCGGCGCAGGCATACGGGATATAGTTTTTTTAAATCGTCCTGCAGATTCTTTAAGCGGAAGAAAAGTGTATACCCAAAAATGTCAGCGTTGTCATGCCACTGACGGAAGCGGATTAAAGAGTGATGATGGAACAAAATATATTTATCCGCCGCTGTGGGGCAGCAATAGCTATAATGTCGGTGCGGGGTTGCACCGGCTCAGTCGTTTTGCAGGATATGTAAGAGACAATATGCCTTTTGATGCGCCTTACAACAGCGAACCGCTCACTGATGTCGAAGCATGGGATGTAGCTGCTTTTGTCAATTCGCAACCGCGACCAGCAAAAGATTATAGCAAAGATTATCCTGATATCGGCGGCAAACCCATTGATCATCCCTTTGGCCCTTTCAAAGATCAGTTTTCGGAGCATCAGCATAAGTACGGACCTTTTGCCACCATTAAGTCAGCAAAAGAAAAGAAGAAGGAAAAGTAAGAGGTTGATTGAATTATTATTTTTTTTTTGATACCGGCGACATTAACACAGATGATCGTCTGTTGCGTCGCACTATTGTACGTCCCGTTTCCATGGCATCATTAACATTGCCACAGAATTTTCTCATTCTTAAAACAATTATTATGCGAAAGATCATTTTACTTTTTGTATTAATAACGATTGCAGCAGCAGTAAAAGCACAGAATGATTACAGAGTTGTTTTTGATATGACCAGTCGTGATTCAATAAACCAGCAATCCGTTATCAGGCAGGTAACCGGCATCAGCAAAAGCAATGCTGATGCAAAACTTGAAGTAGTCATTTACAGCCAGGGTCTTGACATGGTGGTAAAAGGTAAGTCGCTGCAGGAGCCTGCCGTAAGTCAGTTACTTGCCAACAATAAAAATATTTCTTTTAAAGTGTGTGAAATAACCATGAAGCGATACAATGTTGACAAATCACAATTGGTCGCCGGCGTAGAAGTTGTTCCTGACGGCATATATGAGATCATCACAAAACAAAGGGAAGGCTGGGGATATATCAAAGTGGCGCATTAAATTTTTTTCTGCAAAAAACAAACAGAAAATACCAACAGCAAATCGCTGAATGGAATTGTTTACACTTTCATAAAAAAAAACAACAATTGAATAACGTAACTCAATTAACGGGCTGCATATTTTATTTATAACAAAAGATATTAGCTTAATAATGGAAAATTTGGATACAAAAATGTTAGCTGCAGCGTTCGACGGTGACTTAGCGACCGTCGAAAAATTGGTTAGCCAGGGCTCAAATATAAATTACACCGACGCCTGGGGCAATTTTGCCATGTTTGCTGCTGCCTGGGAAGGCAACACAAAATCCTTGGATCTATTTTACAGTTTAGGAGCAAAAATATCATTTGATGATGTTAACCTGCTTTGTAATGCTGCCTTCAATGGCAAAGCAGATTCAGTAAAATGGCTATTAGACAAAGGTGAAAACGCCAATTTCGCTTTTACAACCACAGGAGAAAATGCTTTACATTATACAATCAGCAAATCGAGTGAAATGGACGAGAGGACTGAAATTGTAAAGATTTTAATAGCGGCAGGTATAGATGTAAATAAAAAAACAGTAGCAGGTAAGACAACGCTTTGCTTTATGCGTGACGCTTACCTTAAAGGAGAATCGCCACTGCATAGAGCCGCAGCGTTCGGAAATGTACCCATTATAAAAATGTTGCTGGATGCCGGTGCCGAACCTTCCATGAAAGACGCAAATGGTGATACGCCTATCTCGTGGGGAAGCTGGTACCTGAGAGACGCCGATGTATTACGTTTGTTAATTTATGAAGGAGTACCTGGTATTCATTAATTTCTCTTCTAATCTCCTTTTGCCTCAACACGGAGTGACGTGTCAGCCCAAAGCAAGTGTTTTTACTCGACTTTCTGTAGCAGGTAAGGCCAAAACAAGTGTTTTGCCTCGATTCGCATCAGAGGACAAAACCAAAGCAAGTGTTTTTACGACTTTCTGTAGCAGGTAAGGCTAAAGCAAGTGTTTTACCTCGATTCGCATCAGAGGACAAAACCAAAACAAGTGTTTTGCCTCGATTCGCAGCAGAGGACAAGACCAAAACAAGTGTTTTGCCTCGATTCGCAGCAGAGGACAAAACCAAAGTAAGTGTTTTGCCTCGATTCGCAGCAGAGAACAAGGCTAAAACAAGTGTTTTGCCTCGATTCGCAGCAGAGGACAAGGCCAAAACAAGTGTTTTGCCTCAATCCG
>Ga0187892_10012166_pt1 | contig 10327 bp, 6 predicted proteins | sample MA1701073metaG_FD_139345 | JGI IMG/M metagenome (GOLD analysis project Ga0187892, IMG submission 139345) | Bio-ooze microbial communities from a basaltic lava cave in the Kipuka Kanohina Cave System on the Island of Hawaii, USA - MA170107-3 metaG ...
GACCGGATTCTGGCGAGGGAATCCCACGGTCAACGCTTCATATGCGTAGATCGCGCCGAACAACGCGATCATTGCAACCGGCGCGGCAAGGTGACGGAGCTGCAACGCTTGCCGTCGAGCCACCAGGAACAATGCGATCGGGATCAGCAACAGAGTATTCTCGGGGCGGACCTGAGTGAGCAGCGCAGCGCCTGAGAAGGCCGCCAGGTAGTGGAGTCTTGTCGTTCCTGTCTGAGAAGCCCCCGGGTCGGTGGCCGCGGCAAGCATCAGATAGGAGCTCGCTGCAAGGAAAGTCGTGAACGTCGGCAGAGAATCAGACGCCGAGAAGAGGATGTGGAGCGGATAGATCGCGAAGAGGAATGCGGCGATCGCCGCGAAACCGCCGGCGCCGAATCGGGCGCAGAGTCCATAGACCAAAGGAACCGTCAGGGTGCCGGCCATGCGCTGGAAGAGAATGCCGTGCTCCATGTCTCTCGCGGTGAGTTGGTACAGGGGCGAGAAGGCCTGCGCGGTCGCAAAGTAGCCGCGATAGCCATACAGCAGGCGGCTGTACGATATGCCGCCGAAGTCGACGAGGTTGGGGGGGGCGACGAGAAAGCGCAGGGCGGCCGCAAGCAGCGTCAGTCCGGTCACCGCACACCATACGGAGACCGGTATCTTGCGAAGGCGGGTAGGCGATCCACGCCACCACAGGATCAGCGCCGCGCTGACAAGAAAGATGAGAACGTTGATGCGGACCGTGAGGAGCCAGAGGGGATAGTCGTCATCCCCTCTGCCGAAAACGAGCTCCGGGCCCTGGATCAGGGGGCCTCCGCCCGCCGCCGAGTCCGGCGCACAACCAGCCACAGCACTCCGACGAAGAGCACGAGGACGACGATGATGACGCGGCTCGATTGCGTGCTCACCGTGGGCCCGAGCCATGTCCACTCGAAGCCCTTCTCGCGCGAACGAATCCGCTCTGCCAACGCGTCCACCAGGCCGGCCGGTGGTGAGCCGCTTTTTACGGTGAGAGCGAACTGCTCCGTCACTGTCGCGCCGGAGGCGGCTGCGCTCGGGTGTCCTAGCGCGACGCCAACCTCACCATCCGGACATGCATAGGTGACCGTGACGGTGCCCTGTGCAATCTGTCCCGCGGCAAATGCGCATTGATTCGGCAAAGTCGCACCGCGCCCAAGCATCTCGGCAAAGAAGTCTTCTTTCCCCGGCGGGATGACCGCCATCGGTTCGTTCAGCGGTTCGACGAATTCCGGCTCCGTGCCTTGTTCCGCGGCGTCTTGCTCTTGCGCGACCGCTACCGGCGTCGCCAAGGCGGCGAGCGACGCGATGGTCCACAGAACGAAGGCAGCAATGCGCGCCCGACGACCGACGAATGGGGTTTTCTCAATCGCATTCAACATACGCGACGCCAAGTAGCTCGCATTTCGATGAGGGTCAACGTCGAGGCAACCCCACGACTCCCCGACCTGGATTCGGGTTTCGAACTATGAGAGTTGGGTGAGGTGGTCAGGAGGGCGTTTCTCGCTCCGTTTCTTTGCGTTTGGATGGCGTCGAGCCCGGCTGCGAGCGCATCGCCTTACGATGTGATTGCGCCCGGACAGGAGCAGTTGCTGGCAGACATGCTCGGGCGCGGTGCGGCTCTTCCGGGGGACTGCAAATTCAGCAACGGACAGGTCGAGACCGCACTGGTGCGCGGCACGTTCCAATGCGCCGCCGGTTCCGTCGTAGTCGAGCTCCGTCACCCGAGCCAAACACAGGATGCGGTTGCCACAACCGATCGCTTTGCGGTTTCTGTCCGGAGCGGATCGCCGCCGCCTGATCTGGTGCCTACTCTGGTCGCACGCATACGCGAGCGCGAGGCGGCATTCGTATGGACCTCCCCAGGCTCGACGGGTGGCAAGGCAAGGAAGCAGCCGCTCGAATCGATCTACATTGATCCGCGCTTGATCCAGATCGCGTGGGTAGTCGCGATCCTGACGGGTCCGATCCTGTGTTGGCGCGGAGCGCAAGCCATCGGGGTTGATGGGGCGCACGCGATTCTTGCGATTGCAATTCCCGTCGTGCTGACCGCGGGCCTCACGTGGAACCGCGCTGATGAGCCACTGCATGCAAACGGTCACGCATGGCGCGAAGCGAGGGAAGTCCTGGCGCCGTGGGGAGGTCGTTCAACCGGCGGCAAGCCGTTCATGCACGGCGAGGGCGGCATAGCTCTGCAATGGTTGCTCGCCGACGTCGAGCATCGGCTCGGCGGCAGCGCAAATCCGTTTGGCATCAGCCGATGGGTAGGTGCCGCTGCCGCAGGAGCAACGGCCTTTCTGGCACTGGTTCTCGTTCGTTCGTGGTGGGCGGGGCTCGTGGCGGGGTGCGTGTTGGCGTTGCTGCCGCTGGCGCAGATCTTCGCTCTTTCCGGTTCCTCTTTGACCATTGCCGGCTGGATTCTTCCGTGGACGCTGGGCCTATCGCTCGCCGCCGGCCTGTCGGGCGATCCGTTCCTGCTTGCCGGGGCGACGCTGGCCGCGGCTCTAGGGACCCTTTCGCATACGGCGATGCTGGCATGGCCGTCGGCGTTGATCGTTGCATGGCTGATCGTGGCGCGTCGGCGGCTGCGCCTGGTTGCGCTCGGTGCGCTACTGCTTCTTGTCGCTGCCTTCGTCGCCGAGCTGGCGAACGTCTTCGAGGTGATCGCCAGTCGCAATCAGGGTCCAGGCGGAGGCCTGCTGGCCGAGGCATGGCGCGGCATCGTGAATCGCAACCTGCTGTTCGATTCACAGTGGGTATCGCCGTTCCTGGCGCCCATGGCGGTGCTCTGGCTCCTGACCGGTGTGCGGCATCTCCGCCTCATGCTGGCATCCGCGGCTGGGTTGGCAATCGTCGCGGCGCCGTTCTTCGCGGTGACCCAGTGCAGCTCCGACGCCGTGCGCTATCAAGGGGCGCTGCTCGGGTTGATTTCCGCCATAGCGGTCGCCGGTGTATGGAGCATCCCGCTTCCGGCGCAGCTGGGTACGATCGCTTTGAGCCTCATCCGATCGGTGTTGGTCGCGGCGCTCGTACTGCTGCCTTCCCTCGGGCGCCGCCCGTCCCTTGATCCCGTGTCGCTCGAGCATCAACTCGTCGCGGATGCCGTCGAGCGACTGGAGCCGGGGACACTGGTGATCCTGCCCAAAGGGCGGTTCGACGAGGGCCGGATCATTCCTGACTTTCCTGACTTCATGCTGCCGGAGAGCTCAGAGGTCGTCTTTGAGGGTGATCCGCGCATCGCCGCCCACGCGGGGCCGCACCTTGCCTATCTGGGTCTGGCCTGCATCTCGTGGAACGACGGTAGCGAAGCCGATCTTACCGATCTGCGTCCGGAGTGTCGCACGCTGCGAAGCGGAGCGCGGCCTTGGGCAGTGCGCACTCTACAGAGGGACGACCTACCGCGATTGAAAGATGGTACGGCGTGGACGTTTCACCATCTGGCTATCGGAGTGCCTTTTGGTTTCTTTGAGATCCCGAAAAGTCGATGATCTTGCCGACGACAAATCGGCAGTGTCTTCCTACGCCGTCTGCTTCACGCCTTCGGACTCTCCGGCTGTATCGCCAGCTCCTTCTCGAGCCAGTCGGCCAGTAGCTTGTGCCCCTCAGCCGTGAAATGGATGTCGTGCTCGTCGCGAAAATAGCGCCGGATGCCATCTCGGCGTACTGCCGTGGCGAACAAGCTCCACGCGTCCAAGGTGCGAATGCCAAGCTCTTCGGCGATCATCGCGACGCGCCGGCCGGCGCGGTACGACGGCGCCGCCTTCGGATCGGCCGCTTCGAGCGCCTGTCGACTGGGCAACAGATTCACGATGAGCTCGACATTCGGCGGCAGCTCGTCGCGCATGTGCGTCAGGATCTGGGTGAAATGCTGCCAACCAGTTTCACTTGCCTCGCCTTCGCTACGAATGAAGTCGGCCCGCGGCTCGAACCACGAAACCAGCCGAGAGAACGCCGCGGCGGCGTGACGCGCGGCGTACGACCAGTGTGTGGCGACGCGCAACGGATACGGCGGCGGCGAGCGACTGAGGCGAAAGGAGAGTGACAATTGCCAACTTGCGTCGACACAACGAGCTGCCACCCAGTCGGGATCGTATTCGAGTAGTGGTCCCGCATCGCAACATGCGTAGGGGCGGTCGATGTCGTAGATGTCGTTGGCTGCGTAGACGTGCACGATGACCATCGCCGGCGAATGTGTATCGAGAATGCTCAGGAGCAACAGGTACTCGAAGTCCGTACCGACAGCCCAGACGCCGTAGTTGCGGTGCACGGCGGTCGTTTGGCGCGCATCGAGCAGCGCCGGGAAAGTCTCCTCGGCCTTGACCCCTTCTCCGTAGGTCATCGAATCGCCCAGGTGGACGATCAGGGGTGCGTGTTGTCGGGTCTTGGGATTGGGTTTGGTGCGACGGAGGACGTGCAGGTCGGCTTCGATATCTTCTGCGTAGAGTACTGAGCAGCCTGCGTCCCAAGCCTCCGGCTCGAAGACCAACGCGGCATTTTCGGCGTTCGGAAAGCGCGGCGGCGGCGGGAGCCACATGCGGAGCGCCACTTCGAGGCCTACAAGCGCGAGGATAGACGCTATACCCAACGTCAGTGCGCTGCGTCGTTCAAGGCGAGCACGACCGAGTAGTAAGCCGACCGCCGTCAGGGCGCCGAAGCTGATCGTGTCCCAGGTTCCCACTTGCGGCAAGATCCGGAGGCCGAAGATCGTGATCAGCACGACCGCGGTCACTGCAAGGCTCGCATCGCCGCGGTACCGGCCTAGCAGCCCGCCGAGGAGAATGCCGATGAGCAGCGGCGCGGCGATGAGCACGAGCGCGAGAATCAAGGCCTCTGCTGGTCCGCCGGCGTTGGCTGATGTTAGTGTCGTGCCGGTCATGCGTTCCTTTCGATTTCGCGCATGTTGTCAGACAAGTCCACCGATACCCCGGCGGGTTTCGCCGTGAGCCTGCGACCGCTCGTCGCGGCCCTCGCTGCTGCCGTCCTGATGCCTTGCACATGGTGTGCGGCTGATGTCGGACGTGCGATACCGCCGGGACAGGAAGAACTGCTGGGCCAGATGCTCGGGCGTGGTGCGACGCTGCCGGGCGGCTGCCGATTTACCGGGGGCGGCGTCGAATCGACGGTGGTCTTTGCGCAGTACAAGTGTGCCGAGCACACGGTGGTCGTCGAGCTGCAAGATGCCGACGACGCGCCGGCCGGCGCGTTGCGCACCCGGCAGTTCGCCATCGTCGGGCGCAGCGGATCCGTCGCACCTGAGCTCATGCAAGCCTTGGCTGTTCTGATCCGAGAGAGAGAAGCGGCCTTTGAATGGCGCCAGGTCTCTCTGCTGCGCAAGCAGATGTTGGGGTTGCGCCTTCAAGCGTCGGCCTTGGCGGGGGTCGCGGCTGGCATCGTGCTCATTGCACTCGTCATCCAATATGTCGTGGCGAGCGGGCGCAAGGCGATCGAGGCGAGAACACGCGGCAGTCGCGATCATGTCGTCTTCCTGGCGGAGATCTTTCGTCGTCGACAGCGTCCGCGCGACGTACGCGTTCTGGCCGCGCTTGGTCTGGTCGCTATCTTTCTGCTGATGCGGATCAGTTTTCTCACTCGTCTACCGGTCTATGTGGACGAATCGGTGCACATCGGCTGGGCGCGGGGTTCCTTCGATTCCACCTTCATCGGCGAGTTCTCGGTCGGCCGGTGGCTGCCGATCCGCATCATGGCGCTTTTCGTCCTGCTTCCGTTCGAGCCGCTCCTGGCTGCGCGCTTGGGTTCGGTGGCGATGGGGTTGGCAGTGCTGGTCGGCTGCATCTTGATCAACCGGGAGCTCTTCTCCTCGACCGAGGGGCTGCTGGCCGGCGTGGTGTACACGTTGCTTCCGTATGCGCTGTTGTACGATCGGATGGCGCTTGCCGACGTCTACCTGCTGGCGTTCGCCACCTGGGCGTTCTATGGCGCGATTCTCGCCGCGCGCCGTGAAGGACCGGCGTCGTTGGTGGCGATGAGTCTGTGCACCTTCGGGGCGATCTTGTCGAAGCCGACCGGTGGCTTGGTCCTCGTCGTTCCGGTGCTGGTGAGCTTGTTCGTGGTCGATCCTCGAGAGCGAGGCGCCTACTTGAAACGTGCACTTCCGACTTTGGCTGGCGGTGGGGCGCTATTGGCCTTCCTCGTCTGGGCCGGATACGGCACGGGCTTGCTCGCCTCGCAGATGGCGTTCGGGCAGCTCACGAGCGTTTTGATTCCGAATCTTGCCGATGCTCGCCAATGGTTCGTTGCGATGCTGACGCTGCCGGTGGCTTTGCTCGCCGGGGTTGGTGGTGCAGTCGCGTTGGTTGCCGGAGTCTTCGGCGCCCGGCGGGAATGTCTCCTGGCGCTGCTGTTGGTCGGGTCGGTTCTGCCTTTCGCGTTGATCTCGAGGACCTGGTACCCGAGCTATCTTCTTTTTGCCCTCGTGCCGATTTCATTGCTGCTGGCGCGCGGAGCGACATTATCGGTGAGAACGATCGCGGCCGGCGCCATTCAGCGCGGCCGGACAATCGCGTTGGCGGGCTACGCCGTCGTCGTTCTGCTTCTAACGTTGTCGACCGCGCCGCTCGACATGGCTCTCCTGACTCGCCCGCAAGACGCGGCGTTACCCTTGATCGAGAGCAGCCGGTACATCCGTGGCGTATTGTCAGGCTATGGGCTTCCCGAGCTCGCCGCATTCCTGCGGTCGCAGGCTCAACAAGGTCCGCTCAACGTCGTCCGCTTCGATCTGGTGCAACCGCCGAAGGACGGTCTGGACGTGTACCTGTCGGACGACGACGCAATAAAGCTCTACGCGGTCGACCATCGCGACGAGCGTACGGCGGTGCAGATCGCGACCTTGGCGGCGAGACGACGGACGCTGTTTGTTTCGAACCCGGAAGCCGAGGAATCGATGGGAGTCGCGATCGGCAGTTACATCGGCAGGGCGGAGCGCATCTGGTCGCACCTTAGACCCGGAGCGCAAACGCGCCTCGAGGTCTGGGAGTGCCGTTGACGAAACAGCCGCACTTGCAGTAGTTCGCAGCCAGATGCCAGAGGATCGCGCTCGCAAGTGAACTTGCCTCCGCCGCTTTTGGCCGTCATCGCATTGGCAACCTCGATTTGGTTCGTTGCCCGCGCGCGGCGTCGCACGGACAGCGGCTTTCTCGTTGCCGTTGCCGCCACGTTAGCGGGCCTTGCACTGGCCGAAGCCGGTGCGTGGTTGTGGTTCACCAACCAAGCAGTTGAGCCGCCGCGGTCGTTCGGCGTGAGCGATCCGCCTACCTTTTCGAGAATCGTGGAGCCGGCGGTCCTCCCCGTGGCGCCCCGGCTCCCGGGCATCCGGCAAGCAAGACCGCGGGCTCTCTTCATTGGTGATTCCTTTACCGCAGGTTTGGGTGTGCCGATTGTCGCCAACTTTGCCACGCTCGTCGGTCGTGCGACCAACGTCGAGGTGATCAACCACGGTCTTACGGGCACGGATACGCAAGACCAGGCTTTACTATGGCACTACTATAGCAGCACCTGGGAGCCGGACGTCGTCGTATGGGTCTTCGTGCTCAACGACCTGATGCCGCACATTCCATGGGGAGGACCAGACTACCTGATGACGTGGGACCCTGGTCCTGTATCCGGTTCCTATCTGCTGGGCTTAGTGCAATGGGTTGGCGTTCGGCGTGCGGTACAGGCGGGGACGATCGAGGCCTACCGAAATAGCCTCGATCCTGCCACCAACCCCAAGGGCTTCGCGCATCTCGAAAGCACCCTGGCGGAAGTGTACGCCGCCGTCAGCGCTCGCGGCGGCAGATTGGTGTTCGTCATATTCCCGCTGATGTGGGAGCTTGAACGCTACCCGTTCAGTGCGGAGCACGACCAGGTCGCCGCCGCAGCGAAACATGCAGGTGCCGAAGTCATCGACCTGTTGCCCGCTTTTCGCAATGAACAGGCGCCGGATTTGTGGGTGTCCAAGTTCGATCATCATCCAAACCAGCGCGGTCATGCGATTGCGGCACGCAGCCTTGCGGAGCTTCTGCGCAGTCGACCGCTAACCGCCGCGCCGGCGAGAGGACCCGCACCGACGCCGGCGCAGTGGCTGAGCGATGCCCGGGCGCTAGGGGTGCCCACAGGTCCGAACATTTCGGGGCTACGGGTCGCTCTGACGCTCGCCGCGGCGGCCGGGGTGCTGGCGGCGTCGGAGGGTGGGGACGAGAACACCGCCATTTCTGAGGAAGCCTGGTCCTTTGCCCGCGATTGCGAGACCCTTATGGGACGTGGCCGCTGGAAGGGGGGATGACATGACGGCAATCTCCAACGCCGAAGCTCCAGGTCGCCTGCGGTGGAGACGTCCCAAGGCCGTTGCCGTCCGCGCTGTCGGCCTCGCAGCAATCGGTCTCATTGCCTGTTTTGCAAATCACGATGTCGCGGCGCCTACTGGCCTGATCTCCGTAACCGCTGCTCGATTTGGAATCGCGCTAGTCGTTGGGTTCTTGTGGCTGGTGATTACCGGAACGTTCGGGTACGGCACGGCGCAGCGCCGCGACTGGGTTGGGATCATTCCATTTCTGGTCGCTCTCGTGGTGCGCGAGGTCTTCACCTTGCACTCGGTGGAGGAGATCACGCTCCAGTTTGCGCAAGGGCCGGTCGTAAAACACTCGGTTGTCTATGCCCTCGTGCAGATGTTCTACATCCCGCTGCTGCGCGATGACCATTGGTTCACGATGCACCTGAACGGGGTGCTCGGTGCCGCCGCGACGCTGCCCTTGTACCTGTTCGTCCGGCAGCGCGTCGAGAGTCATGCGGCTGGGTTTCTGTGTGCTCTCTTCCTGGCGGTCCATCCGATCGTGGCGCGCTTCGCGCCGACCGATGCTCCATACTCGCTGTTGCTCGCCACGTGGTTTTGCGGGTTGGCGCTACTCTCCGCCTCGCGAGTCGAGCCACGCGCATTGCTGGGAGGTGGCGTGCTCCTCGGAATCGCGGCGACGGCTCGCGTCGAGGGGCTGGTCGTCCTCCTAGCTTCGGCCGTGCTGCTCGAGCCGAGACGCCTCCTCGCCAGCGCACGCGCCGTCCCCCGCGTAGCGATTGCCGCAATCCTGATCGTAGCCTTGCTTGGCGCACTGCAGGCGTCTGCCATCGCCGAAGGATTCCTCGGAAATTCCCCGGCAGGTTCTTTGACGCAGGTATTCAAAGGATTGCTGATTGACGTCGTGTGGTCGAATGCGTACAGCCCAGCGTCGCTTACGGCACTGATTTGGTTGGGTGCCTTGATCGGAATCCGGAAGAGATTTCGTTTGGGCTTGTGCGCCTTCATTGCAGCGCTGATCGTTGCAGCACCGATCGTCACGTCTACAAACTGGGTCGCTGCGCTGCACCGAATGGTGCCTGCGTGTTCCATGCAGGCGATCGTAGCCGGCATCGGTGCGTACAGTCTCACGGCCTGGTTGCCGCTGGAAAAGCATCGGCGCTGGCTTGCGACGTTGCCCGGTATCCTTCTGGCCTGTCATACAGTGGTCGCTGGCCGGAGCACACTGATTGAGCGGCATGCATACAACGAAGAGTACGACATCGTTCGCACTCACCTCGCCCCGGGGGGAATACCGCTACCGCAGTGTACGTTGATGATCCTGCGGTCACCAACCGGTGATTCGCTCGATCTCTGGTCCTTCGCGCAAGTCGTTCCGCGGCTTCGGGTCGTCGAATGCAGCCAAGTCGATTGCGCCAAGGAGCTCTCGCGTGGCGGATGTTTCTACTACCTCAGAACCACTGCCAGTTACTTTCACCCCGACGGCGTTCCGCGGAGCTGCGCTGTGGAGATCGGTTCAGTCGATTGCGTGAATGAAGAGACCGTGGCGGTGGAGAGTCTGATGGAGCTGGAACCGGTGGAAGCTCGCATTGCCAAAGTCGCCGGCAATGTCCCCTGGGAACGCGAACGCTATCCCGCCAGAGCATCTCTGGGACTTTTTCGTGCCCGACCGCGATCTCGATGAAAGGATGCGTTAGGTCAGGCGCTGTGGCTTGCGGGGCAGCCCGAGACGCTTGCAGAGTGCGGCGTAGACCACATCGACCGTGAGCTCCTGCATACAAACGTTGTTGGTACACGGCGAAATGCGGTGGTTGAGGACGTTGACGCAGGGGCTGCACGCAATGCCGGCCCACAACGGTTCGACATTCGGGCCCAGTGGACGGTACAGCTGCGGGGTTTCCGGGCCGAAGAGCACGATGATCGAAGTGTCGGTCAGTGAAGCAAAATGCGCCGGGCCGCTGTCATTGGTGACCACGGCCTGGGAGAGGCTGTGGAGCACGATCGCTTGCCCTAGTGTCGTACGCC
>Ga0187892_10012167_pt1 | contig 10325 bp, 9 predicted proteins | sample MA1701073metaG_FD_139345 | JGI IMG/M metagenome (GOLD analysis project Ga0187892, IMG submission 139345) | Bio-ooze microbial communities from a basaltic lava cave in the Kipuka Kanohina Cave System on the Island of Hawaii, USA - MA170107-3 metaG ...
CTCAAACTCTCGGAAGGTCCGAAGCGTCGGCTCATGGGAATCGTTCAGCGGCTCTGCGGAAGCGCCCTGGCTCCTCCCGAGCTGCGGAACGATTCCTGACGTTCCCAGAGTCGCCGTAAGGGTCACCTGCGAGGCCCCGCTTCCCTCGAAGCCGCGCCAAACAGGAAACCCACTTGGGCACCGATCGGTGCCCCAGAGATACTTCCGGCCCACCCCCACTGTCTGACTCGCAGAGAATTATAGTGAGGACCGTTGACGTCCTCGCGCGCGACGATAGAATACTACGTCCACGCCGAACCCGATTTCGGGGTTACAACTTGGCTTTCATCGCCGACGAGAGCATTCTCGAGGTCAAACGGGCCGTCGACATCCACGAAGTCGTCCGCACCTACCTTCCGGGCCTCAAGAAAGCGGGCGCGAACTACAAGGGGCTGTGCCCGTTCCACGAGGAGAAGACGCCGTCGTTCAACGTCCACCCGGAGAAGGGGATCTACAAGTGCTTCGGGTGCGGCAAGGCGGGGGACGCGATCTCGTTCGTGATGGAGATGGACAAGATCGAGTATCCCGACGCGATCCGCACGCTGGCGGAGCGGTACGGCATCGAGCTGAAGTACAAGGAGACGGGCGGGCCGGCCGGGCCGCGCCGGGAGGACCTGAACCGGATCAACGAATGGGCGGCGGGGATCTACCGCAAGCTCCTGGCGACGGCCGCGGCGGCGCACGCGCGGGCGTACCTGAAGAAGCGGGGCGTGACGGCGGAGACCGAGGAGACGTTCCGGATCGGCTGGGCGCCCGACGAGTGGGAGGGGCTGCTGTCGCGCGCGCGCAAGGCCGGCTTCGACGACCGCCTGCTGGCGGCGGCGGGGCTGCTGATCGAGCGCGACGGGGGGCGCGGCCACTACGACCGCTTCCGGAACCGCGTGATGTTCCCGATCACGGACGCGCGCGGCAAGGTGATCGCGTTCGGCGGGCGGTCGCTCGGCGAGGAGGAGGGGGCGAAGTACATCAACACGAGCGAGACCGCGCTCTTCTCGAAGGGGCGGAACTTCTACGCGCTCGACCTGCAGCGCGACGAGCTGGAGAAGACGCGCACGATCCACATCGTCGAGGGCTACTTCGACGTGATCCTGCCGTACCAGCATGGGGTTCGCGGGCTGGTGGCGACGCTCGGGACGGCGCTGACGAAGGACCATCTCAAGGTGCTGCGGCGGTACGTCGACCGCGTCGTGCTCGTGTTCGACGGCGACGCGGCGGGGCAGCGCGCGAACGAGCGGGGGCTGGACCTGCTGCTCGGCGAGAACATGGACCTGTTCGTCGCGGCGCTTCCGGCGGACGAGGATCCCTGCGACGTGGTGGTGAACCGCGGCGCGGACGTGCTGCGCGGGAGCCTGTCGAAGCCGCGGGAGCTCTTCGATTTCCTGATCGAGTCGGTCGTGGCGAGGCACGGGAGCGGCACGACCGGGGCGCAGGCGCGGGTGATCGAGGACGTGCTGGAGCGGATCCGGCAGATCCCCGACCCCGTGAAGGCGGAGGTGCTCGTGAAGCGGCTCGCGGAGCGCTTCAAGATGGACGAGCGGCCGCTGCGGACGAAGCTGTCGCGCGGCGCGGCGCGGGGGGCGGAGGGGCCGGTGGAGGCGGAGGAGCCGCGGCCCTCGGCGGACGAGGCGGTGGGGCGGGAGCTGCTGTCGCTGCTCGTGGCGTCGCCGGCGTGGGCGGACCGGGTGCGGGCGGCCGTGCCGATCGAGCGGTTCCCGGGGGCGGGGGCGAGGGCGGTGGCGGAGCGGCTGTACGCGAACCGGTCGATGACGGGGGGCGAGCTGCTGGCGCTTCTGGAGGACGGGGCGCAGCGGCAGACGGTCGCGGGCATGCTGGAGTCGGAGGTGGACGAGAGGACGGGGGAGAAGCGGCTGAAGGGGTGCGTGGATTACCTGCGCTCGCGGGAGTACGCGAGCGCGGCGGAGGAGCTGAAGGCCGGGGCGCGCGGGGCGCAGACGGCGGAGGAGCTGAACCGATTCATGACGGAGCTGTTGAACAGGAGGAAGGCGCAGCCGCAGATCACGCGTTCGTTGCCGCGTCCGTAGGGCGCGCGAGAGGAGACGAGAAAAGGACGGATCCGGGCAATGGGAGAGGCGAAGGAGGTTTGCACCCATTCTCAATCTGCGCGAGAACGAAAGCGGGAGTGACGGGGAGCCGTCGGCCATGGACAAATTGACGCCCGAAGTGAAGAGCCTCATCGAGGAGGCGAAGAAGAAGGGGTTCGTCACCTATGACGAGCTGAACAAGGTCCTTCCGGACGACACGGTCTCGCCCGAGAAGCTCGACAGCATCTTCCAGATGCTGGACGAGATGGGGGTGGAGATCGTCGACGAGTCGGCCGCCGTCCCCGGCGAGAAGGAGGGGATGGACGACGAGGACGACGGGCGCGAGGAGGTCGACGAGCTGGGGGAGGTGGGGAAGCGGGCGCTCTCGGAGAAGATCGACGACCCGGTGCGGATGTACCTCACGCAGATGGGGGAGATCCCGCTGCTGTCGCGCGAGGACGAGCTGCGCCTGGCGAAGAAGATCGAGATCACGCGGAAGCGGTTCCGGACGCAGGTGCTGGAGTCGCCGGTGGCGGTGATCGACGCGATCCAGATCCTCGAGGACGTGAAGAACGGCGAGCTGGCGTTCGACCGGACGCTGAAGGCGGACAGCGCGATCGACGTGTCGAAGAACGACGTGCTGGACCGGCTGCCGGACGTGATCCACCGGCTGCGGCAGCGGGTGTTCGAGAGCCAGGACGCGCACGACCGGCTGCTCCACGACAAGCTGAACTCGCGGCTGCGGGGGCGGCTGCAGAAGAGGATCCGCGACCACCAGCGCGGCTGCGTGATCATGCTCGAGGAGATGAACATCCAGTCGAAGAAGATCAAGCCGATGATGGAGAAGCTCGAGCAGATCTCCGCGAAGATGTCGGAGCTGGACCGCGAGCTGGAGGAGCTGCACGCGCAGAAGGGGAACAAGGTCCGGATGGGGGCGCTCGAGAAGCAGCTGGAGCAGCTGGCGACGCAGACGCTCGAGGGGCCGAAGGAGATGGCGGCGCGGGTGAGGGACATCCGCGAGCGGTTCGAGGACTACGAGAAGACGAAGCGCAAGCTGTCGAGCGGAAACCTGCGGCTCGTGGTTTCGATCGGCAAGAAGTACCGCAACCGGGGCCTGTCGTTCCTCGACCTGATCCAGGAGGGGAACACGGGCCTGATGAAGGCGGTGGAGAAGTACGAGTACCGGCGGGGCTACAAGTTCTCGACGTACGCGACGTGGTGGATCCGGCAGGCGATCACGCGCGCGATCGCGGACCAGGCGCGGACGATCCGGATCCCGGTCCACATGATCGAGACGATGACGAAGCTGCGCAACGTCTCCAAGAAGCTGGCGCAGCGGATGGGGCGCGAGCCGTCGCTGGAGGAGATCGCGGGGGAGAGCTCGATCTCGCTCGAGGAGACGAAGCGCGTCCTCAAGATCGCGAAGCACCCGATCTCGCTCGACCGGCCGATCGGGGAGGGGGACGACAGCTACTTCGGCGACTTCATCGAGGACGAGAGCGCCGAGAGCCCGGTGACGGCGGCGACGCACGAGATGCTGAAGGAGAAGATCGAAACGGTGCTGCAGACGCTCTCGTTCCGGGAGCGCGAGATCATCAAGCTGCGCTACGGGATCGGGACCGGCTACACCTACACGCTGGAGGAGGTGGGCCGGATCTTCAAGGTGACGCGCGAGCGCGTGCGCCAGATCGAGGCGAAGGCGATCAAGAAGCTGCAGCACCCCATCCGCAGCCGGAAGCTCGAGGGGTTCCTCGAGGGGCTGGCGCGGATGGCCGCCGCCAGCCAGGAGGAGGCCAAGACCCCCACCCCCGACCTCTAGGTCGGGGGTTTTTTCTTACCCCAGGAGGCGCGACCCCATGCCGAAGACCGACGCCCTGCTGCCGCTGCAGGAGGTGGACCACGAGATCCACCGCCTGAGGGTGCAGCGAGAGGAGAAGCCGAGGCTGCTGGCGCCGCACGAGGCGAAGCTGGCGCGGGCGAAGGAGAACCTGGAGGCGCTGCGGGCCGAGATCAAGGCGCTCAAGCTCGAGGGGCTGAAGCGCGAGTCGTCGGTGAAGGAGTTCGACGACAAGATCCAGAAGCTGACGGTCCAGTCGAACATGGCGAAGAAGAACGACGAGTACCAGGCGTTCCTGAAGGAGATCTCGGGCCAGAAGGCGGACAAGCAGCGGGTCGAGGACGGGCTCCTCGACATCTACATGCAGGTGGAGGAGAAGGGGAAGCTGGAGAAGGTGCGGGACGGGGAGGCGAAACAGGCGGACGCGGAGTACGGCGGGGCGAAGAAGCAGAACGACGGCGAGATCGCGGAGCTGGAGCGGGCGATCTCGGAGCTGGCGGCGAGGCGGGAGCAGCTGCTGTCCGGCGTGGACAAGGAGGTTCTGGCGCGGTACGAGCGGATCCTGAGGGCGAAGGACGACGGGGTGGCGCTGGCGCCGGTGGTGCGGTACGAGTCGATCGAGGACGAGGGGATGGTGAAGTACTGGGGCTGCGGCGGGTGCAGCGTGGGGGTGCCGGCGCAGGACGTGAACGTCGTCAAGCAGGGGAGGGACGTCGTGGCCTGCCGGTCGTGCTCGCGGATCCTGTACTGGAAGGACGAGCCGGCGAAGGCGCCGTAAGAGCGCGTCGCGGCGGACGGGCTGACGCGCAGTTTCACGTATCAGGGATCCGGTTTCAGGTCGTCCTCGACGGTCGACGAAGCGTGATACGTGATGCGTGCGACCAGCAGGCTGCCCCTTTTCAACAGCCTGCTAGGCCTTGGGCGGGACGGCGAAGAGCCCGCTGGCGCGCTGGCCGGGGGCGACGAACGCGTAGCGGAACGTCGCGATCGTGATGATGTCGCCGGGGCCGAGGGGCGCCTCCGCGACCTTCTTCTTGCCGACGTAGGTGCCGAACTTCGAGCCGAGGTCCTTGACGAAGCACTGCTCGCCGGTGCGGAAGACCTCGGCGTGGTGGCGCTCGACCTGGTGGTGCTTGAGCACGATCGTGGACTTCGGGTCGCTGCCGATCTGGATGTTGTTGGCGAGGAGCGGGTACTCGGTGCCTTCGGCGGTGCCGAGGACCTCGACGAGGCGGGGGGCCTTCGTGAGCTTCTCGATGTGCTCCTGGGCGGACTTGCGTCCGGCGGGCACGTCGGGGGCGATGGAGAAGAGGCGTTCGATGCCGAGGGTCTCCATGATGAGGCGGATCTTGGCCTGCGGGTCGACCATGACGAGGATGCCGCCGTGGCGGTCGAGCGAGTCGGCCAGCTCGACGAGGTAGGCGAAGCCGGCGCTGGAGATGAAGCCGGCCTCGCGCATGAGGAGGACCGGGATCACGGTCTGCGGCTTGAGGATGCGCTGGATCTCCTCCTGGAAACGGACGACGTTGGTCGAGGTCACGTCGCCGGTCAGCGTGATCTCGACGGCGCGGGCAACGCCCGGCATGGGCGCGGAAACAAGCTTGAAATCGGGCATGGAGCGAACGGATTATACCAGCGGCAGGTTCCAAGTCCATATACCTGCCGCTTGTCGTACTTGTGGCGGGCGATCCGGCGGGTACACTAGTCGGACACAGTGAGCGAATCGCCGCACGACACGCCGCGCACCCGGTCCGCCACGGGCGATTCGGCCGTACGGCAGAAGCTGGTGCCGGCGGAGGTCCGCGAGGCGCTGGCGCAGCACAGCCCGACCTACGACCGGTACATCGCGGTCAAGGAGCTGGGGCGCGGCGGGATGGGCGTGGTCTTCCGCGCCTGGGACAGCGACCTCGGCCGCTGGGTGGCGCTCAAGGTGATGATCGGAGGGTCGCTGAGCGGCGAGGCGGAGCGCGAGCGGTTCCTGCGGGAGGCGCAGACCGCCGCGCAGTTCTCCCATCCCAACATCGCGCAGGTGTACGGCGTCGGCATCGTGCGCGACGAGCTGTATCTCGCGATGCAGTTCATCGAAGGCAAGACGCTGGGGCAGCTGAGCGGCAAGGAGATGCCGCTGCGCCGGGCGGCGGAGCTGCTGCGGGACTCGGCGTACGCGCTGCAGCACGCGCACGATCGGAACGTCATCCACCGCGACATCAAGCCGCAGAACCTGATGGTCGCGAAGAACGGCCAGGTCTTCGTGCTCGACTTCGGGCTGGCGCGGCAGACCGACCAGAAGAGCAACCTGTCGATGAGCGGCCAGGCGATCGGCACGCCGGCGTACATGTCGCCCGAGCAGGCGCGGGGCGACCGGCATATCACGCCGGCGACGGACGTGTACGCGCTGGGGGCGACGCTCTACTACGCGATCACGGGCAAGAAGCCGTTCGACGCGCCGAACGCGCACGCGACGATCGACGCGGTGCTGAAGGACCCGCCGGTCCCGCCGTCGAAGCGAAACCCGCAGGTGCCGCCGGAGCTCGAGGCGATCACGCTGATGGCGATGCAGAAGCTGCCCGCGCGGCGCTACCGGAGCGCGCAGGATTTCGGGGACGACCTGCAGCGTTTCCTGCTGAAGGAGCCCGTGCGCGCGCGTCCGCCGTCGTTCGTCGAGCGGCTGACGCACGTGGCGTCGAAGCACAAGACGGCGACCGTCGCAACGGGCGTGGGGCTCGCCGGCATCGTCGCGCTGGCGGTGGGGCTGTCGATGCTGTCGGCGGAGCACGCGCGGAAGCAGGGGGAGCTGCAGGCGGAGAAGGCGCGGGGGGAGAAGAAGCTGGTCGAGGAGGCGGCCGAGATCGCGAAGCTCGGCCAGGAGATCGAGGCGTGGACGGTGAACGTCCACAACCCGCCGCACCCGCTGCAGGCGGACCTCGCGTGGCTGCGCGCGAAGGCGGGGGAGCTGGAGCTGACGAAGTCCGAGTCGAAGGTGCGGTGGAGGTTCCTCGGCCGGGCGAACGAGTGGCTCTTCCGGCTGACGAACGAGGAGGCGTACTACAAGAAGGCGGTCGACTGCTACGGGAAGGCGGAGGCGTGGGAGGACCGCGGGCGCGTGCAGCTCGGCCGCTACCGGAGGATCGTCCGCCTGACGGGGGACCAGCGGAACATCGTCGGGCGGGAGCGCCTGACGAAGGACGCGCAGGTGGTGCGGGACGCGGTCGTCGCCGACTTCGGGAAGTCGCCGGAGGCGGCGCTGTGGCTGAAGGTGCTGGACAAGCAGGACGTGTACCGCGACGCGATCGCGCGGGCGCAGCGGGCGGACCGGCTGCTGGACGCGGACGCGTGGGACCTCGCGGCGGAGGCGGCGCTCCATGTGAGGAAGTACGACGAGGCGGTCCAGCACTCGGTGTGGGCGGCGCGCATCCGCGAGTCGGACCCCGAGCTGCAGGTGACGGCGGCGTACACGCTGATGTATCGCGGGAACACGAACCGGCCGCGGCCGAAGCTGGCGGGGCCGGACTTCGCGGAGGCGGACCGGCACTGCGACATGGCGCTGACGCTGTCGCCCGACCACGCGGACGCCCTTGAGCTGCGGGCGCGCATCGCCATCGAAGCGTTCTGGTGCCTGTGGGAGGCGGGCGACGTGGCGTCGCTGGGCGGTCCGGAGGCGATGGTGGCGCGTCTGAAGAAGGGGGCGGAGTGCGCCCGCAAGGCGGTCGAGATGGGGAGGCTGGAGAACTGCTTCCAGCGGGTGAACCTGCTGCTGCGGATCGGGATGTCGATCAACATGTTCCGGATGGACGAGGATCCGACGCCGTACCTCGAGCGCGTGGTGCCGGAGAGTGACCGGTACAAGAAGAGCGTCCCCGAGTTGAACATGCCGTCGGAGCGGGGGTTCTCGTACGTGGCGCTGTGCGAGTGGCAAATCCGGCAGCCGCGGCCGGACGGGCTGAAGTGCGCGGAGTACGCGGAGGCGTCCGAGCGCCTCGCGGCGGAGTTCGACGAGAAGAACCACGACCGGGGCTATTACCCGGGCCTCTGCTGGTACTACACAGCGCTGATCCAGCGCAGCGGGGAGCTGATGCGGAAGGCGGCGGACTTCTTCACCCAGGGGATCCAGATCAACCCGAGCGCGCACTTCATCACCGCGTTCCGGGCGCGGGCGTACGTGGAGCTGCGGCGGTTCGACGAGGCGATGAAGGACGCGCGGACGGTGGGCGACCCGAAGCTGATCGAGTGGGTCGAGCAGCGGCGACGGGGGCCATAGCGCGCGCCGGTTCTCGTGAATGCGGGGGGATCGGGAAGCGTTTATCATATAAGCAAGGAATGATCCGATGACGCTCGCCATCGTTCTCGCCGCCCTCGTCCAGGAGGGGAGCCTCGACGTGCTGGACGGCGAGACGCTCTTCGAGGAGGGCTGGCTCTTCACGCTGGGCCACGAGTTCGAGCGCCGCGCGGGGCTGCGCGAGGGCACGGACCGCGTCGCCGACCCGCTCGACCGCCGCCTCGACAGCCACACGACCGCGCTCGCCGTCCACTACGGCCTGCGGTACAACCTCCAGCTCAGCGCCATCGTCCCCCACGTCGCGCGCACGCTCACGCTGGACGACCCCGCCGGCCCGGACCGGCTCTCCGCCCAGGGGCTCGGCGACGCGGCCCTCGTGGCCAAGTGGCGCTTCCTGCGCATTGACGACGTCGGCGTGGCGACGAACTTCGCGGTGCTCGGCGGCCTGGAGATGCCGACCGGCGACGACAACGCGCGCGACGAGGGGGTGCTCCTTCCGCCGGAGATGCAGCCCGGTTCCGGCTCCTGGGACCCGTCGCTCGGCGCCGCCGTTACGCACGAGCCCGGCCGCTGGCGCTTCAACGCGGCGCTGCTCTATCAGCGCAACGGGCAGGGCGGGGACGACTTCAAGGCGGGCGACGAGCTCTTCGGCGAACTCGCCGCCGGCAACCGCTTCTGGCTGGAGCCGTACCCGGGCCCGTTCATGCGCTTCGACGTGCTGGTGCGCTGGCGTCACCAGTGGCGCGCGCGCCAGGACGGAGAGATCGCGCACGACAGCGGCGGCGACCTGATGACGGTCGGCGTGACGCTTGCGTTCCGCCCCCGGCCCGTGCTCGACTTCCAGATCTTCGTCGAGATGCCGGTCTACCAGTCCGTGAAGGGCACCCAGCTCGAGGAGGACATTTCCGTCTTCTTCGTCTTCGGCTGCCGCATCTGAGGAGGCACCATGCGCATCGCCCCCGTCCTGCTGCTGCTGGCGGCCTGCGCCGCGCCCGGCCAGGAGGTGAACCCCGAGGCGGCCGACTTCGCGTTCCTCGAGGTGCGGCTCAAGGGCTGAACGTGAAACGAGGAGATGATGGGCCTGGAACGGGCCTTCATGAACCTGTACGGTTCGAAGCCGCAGATCGACCTGGACAAGCAGGTCGCGCGCTGCCGCGTGCCGAAGCCGATGACGCTCGACTTCAAGGCGCTCTTCGACGGCATCACCCGCGCGAACGTGGGCACCGCGGCGATCGTCGTGCGGGCGAGCGGGGAGGTGAAGGACGGGCGCGTGACGCTCGCGGGGACGGGGCAGGCGTTTCCGCTGGAAGGAAGCGCGGCGGCCGCCGGCCCGGCGCTTCTGGAGCTGAAGGTGCACGCGTGGGAGGACCCCGCGCGGACGCGCCTGGAGGTCGTGAAAACGATCCCGAAGTAGCGGGAGGTGCCGGATGCAGCGGTCGCGCGACTCCCTGAGGGCGAAGACGAAGCTGTTCCGCGGACTCGCCGACGAATCGAGGCTGGCCATCCTGGAGGCGCTGAGGGAGGGGCGCCGCACGGTGTCGCAGGTCGTGGACCGCACGGGGCTGAGCCAGCCGAACGCGTCGACGCACCTGAACTGCCTGTGGTGCTGCGGTCTGGTCGAGCGCGAGATGGTCGGCCGGTACACCTTCTACTGGATCGGATCCAGGAAGGTGAAAGAGGTCCTGCGGGCGGCGGAGGCGCTCCTGGACGACGTGCACGAGCGGATCGAGGAGTGCAAGCGATACGAGGAACGGAAGGAGAACGGCTGAGCGAGTTCCAGCTTCGTTGCGGGGATCGCGGGCACCGCGTATAATCGACTGGCTATGCCTCCTCCGCAGACGGTGCGGTTCCCGGACTCCGTCTTCATGATGGGGTGCCGCTACGACTACCTGACGGAGACGGTGCGGGAGATCGACCGGCAGAAGCACCTGAGCGTGCGGAACATCCTGGACGCGACGCCCCCGGTGTGGGTGCGCGTGCCCGCCTTCGCCATCGGCCGGCGGATGGTGACCAACGGCGACTACCTGCAGTTCCTGAACGCGGCGGACGAGGGGACGAGCGCGCGCCTCTACGATGCGCCGGACGTCTGGCGATACGTCTGGAACGATCTGAACATGCGCGTGGAGCGCCC